>Ga0265292_1000737_pt1 | contig 38522 bp, 35 predicted proteins | sample Munlanlewell296A_FD_189080 | JGI IMG/M metagenome (GOLD analysis project Ga0265292, IMG submission 189080) | Leachate microbial communities from a municipal landfill in Southern Ontario, Canada - Leachate well 296A | ecosystem: Engineered > Solid waste > Landfill > Unclassified | place: Canada... | reverse complement strand
CTCAACAAGGTTTACAGTCCTTATATCTGAGGATGAAGGTGTAAAAGTTAATAGAAACCGCCTTGGTACGATTAAGTATGCCGGGTGGTGTGGGGGGACAGCGGCGTGAGCCGCTTCCTACCCGATTAAACGAATAATCCATATTTGGAATTTTATAGAAAGTGTTCGTTCCAGATCCTCCAGCTTAGTTCCGCCTGTAATTGTAGCATTTCCAGCCCGTTCTTTATTTGCGCGCCTGCTTCGCGGCCTTTCTTCAGAAACAACGTCTCTTCAGGGTTATAGATTAAATCATAGAGCAGGTGTTGGCTTGTTAGGTAATGATAGGGCATGGGAAGACATTGGTCCTCATTTGGATACATCCCGACAGGCGTCGTATTGATAATAACCTGATGGTCGGCAATGATCCGGCTGCTGATGTCGGAATAAGTCGAAGACCCTGCTTTTGCTTTCCGTGCAACGAGGGTATATTCTATATGTAATTCCTTCAAAGCAAAGCAAACAGCCCTGGAAGAGCCTCCTGTACCTAAAACCAAAGCTTTCCTGTGGGTTTCAAGTAAAAGTGGCTTTAATGATTCCTGGAATGCAACCATATCGGTATTGAAACCTTTAAGATGCACCGAACTCCCCCTTCTTGATATTTGCATGCAGTTCACAGCCTGGATAGCTTCTGCTGCCGGGTCCAATTCATCAAGATATTGTAATATTTCCAGTTTATAAGGAATGGTGATATTTAACCCTGATAACTCACTATCAACGAGAACCAGCTTGCGTAAACCATTCAAATCTCCAAGCGGGAAATTCTCATAAACGCAATTGTTTATTTTTTCTCTTATGAATTTTTGATGAAAGTACTCCTTCGACCAGGAATGATCAAGGAATTTACCGATAAGACCAAATTTACGCATCAACGAAATGACATCTACTTTTTCTTAAAGTAAGACTGTATGAGTTCCTGGATTTCAGCATTTTGTTCAAGCTGGGGAAAAAACTCGAATAACTCTTTATGCTTGTTAAAATCAAGTTCAAGACCTTCGGATAAGATGGCAAGGCCTTGTTTCTGCTTTCCTTCTTTCATAAGCAGCCCGGCTAGCCGGTAAAGAAGTGAGGCATTTTTAGGCTGCTGGTAAACCCCTTCCTCTAACACTTCAAATGCTGTCTTCATTTCCCCTGATTCAACATATATATCGGACAGGTCAAGCCAGATATCCGGGTGTAAGGGATCCAGGGCGCTGACTTTCTCAAATGCCTTTGTGGCCGTTTCCTTATCTTCTAATTTATACTTGAGGTCACCGTAAATGTACCAGTATTCAGCATTGTCATCTTCAAAGTCCAACGCCCTTTCCATGTTTTTAACTGCGGTTTTTTGTTCCCCAAGTTCATCATGACAAACACCCAGTCCCATCCAGGCATCTGCCATTTCAGGATCAATCTTAAGGGCCAGGTTGTATTGTTCAACCGCCTCGTGGAATCGGTTCAGTTTTTCGTAACACTCACCAATATAGTAATAAGTAATTGCCTGGGGCTCCTCATAATTAAGGGTTTCTTTGTAATTTTTGATGGACAGCCGGTATTCACCGAGGTTGGCATATGCATTGGCCAGGTTAAAGTAAGCAGAGGAAAATGTATCATCAATCGCAATAGCAAACTCATAGGCCTGGATGGCCTTTTCAAACAATTCCAGGTTATTGTAAGCAATTCCTATATTGAACCAGGCGATCTTGTTATATGGATGATTGTCCAGAAAATTCGTGAAAAATTCGACGGATTGCTCCAGGTTATTGGTTATTTCATAACAAAAAGAAAGCTCAAAAATGGCTGACTCATTTTCAGGATCTAAATCCAGGATTTTACTCAGGAATTCAATAGCCTTCGCATAATCGCCGGAATTCTCGTATTCGTAGGCGATATTAGTGTAAACCTCCTCGATATCACTGGCATACAAGATGGCTTTATTGTATTCCCTTATTGCGTCTTCAAACTTTTTAAGCTTGCTGTAGATGGAGCCTTTAAGAAGATAAACATCCCCGTTAGTCGGATCGATCTTTTCGATTTCTTCCAGCAAGGATAAAGCTTTGGGTGGCTTATTGGCCAGTACAAAATACCTGGCTTTTTTGATCAGGATAACAGTGGCACCCGGATGCTGAGCTTCAGCCAGGTCAATAGCTTTCCTGGATTTGGTGATATTTTGATTATCAAGATAATAGTCGATAATATCTTCAAAATCTTCTACATCGAAAAAATAGCTGCCGTTGGCCCGCAACATTTCTTCAAAGCGGTCGACCAGCAATTTCAGATCAGTTTCGTTATGTTCAAATGATGGCTCCATTATTGGAATGCATCCTATCTTAGTGCGGCAAAATTAGTAAAAAAGATAAGCACACCCAGGTTCAGTATCTTTTTCGAATACCTAAAAATAGCCTTGAACGGCTAACTGTCGTGAGGTTTATCTATTTTTACAAAAATTTTAATCATGACTTTAATCAAATCAATATCAGGGATAAGAGGTATTATTGGGGATGGGCTGTCGCCTGCGGAGATAGTTAAGTTCACTGCTGCTTATGCCTCCTATATTAAAATTATTTCCGGAAAGAAACATTTGAAGATTGTGGTTGGAAGGGATGCCAGGGTCTCGGGCAAAATGGTTTCTGCTATGGTTTGCAGCACTTTGATGAGTTGCAGTGCAGATGTGACCGACGTGGGCCTGGCTACAACACCTACAGTTGAATTGGCCGTAGCAAATCTTGGCGCCGACGGAGGAATTATCATCACGGCCAGCCATAACCCGGCCCAATGGAATGCCCTCAAATTGCTCAATTCTAAAGGAGAGTTCCTCTCTGCAGCAGACGGGCAAAGGATCCTTGAAATTGCCGGGAAGAATGAATTTAATTTTGCGGATTACTTAAACCTGGGAACATACCAGGAGAATAATGACCAATTGGGCCAACATATAAAAAAGATTTTAGGTTTGCCTTTGGTTAATATTCCGGCCATTCGTAATGCCAATTTCAGGGTGTGCTTCGATGCAGTGAACTCTGTCGGTGGTATTGCGCTGCCTGCTTTATTGGAAGCATTGGGCGTAGAGGTTATATTTCCCGTGAATGCCACACCTGATGGGCTCTTCGCCCATAACCCCGAGCCTTTACCGGAGCATTTAGGCGAAATTTCCCGGGTTGTCAAAGAGAATAAGGCCGATGTCGGTTTTGTGGTTGACCCGGATGTCGACCGGCTGGCGATCATCATGGAAAACGGGGGCTTTTTCGGGGAAGAATATACACTGGTTGCCGTGGCGGATTATATACTTGGTCATACACCCGGAAATACGGTTTCCAACCTTTCCTCGACCCGCGCCTTAAAAGATGTCACTGAAAAGCATGGGGGAAAATATTTCGCTTCGGCGGTAGGGGAAGTTAATGTTGTTGAAATGATGAAGAAACAAAAGGCTGTTATTGGCGGCGAAGGCAATGGTGGTGTGATATATCCGGAACTTCATTATGGAAGAGATGCGCTGGTGGGTATAGCCCTTTTCCTTTCTAATCTGGCCCTTTCGGAAAACACCTGTTCTGAATTGCGCGGTCAATATCCTGATTACTTCATCTCAAAAAATAAAGTGACATTAAAACCAGGTGCTAGCCTGGAGGAAATTTTTACCAGGATTCATGAGACTTATAAACAGTTTCCTGTAAATAATATAGATGGATTAAAGATAGATTTCGAAAATGGGTGGGTCCATCTACGCCAATCAAACACGGAGCCCATCATGCGTATCTATGCTGAAGGGACAACCCCCTCGCAGGCTGAAGAATATGCAGGCCGCATTATCAGTGATATATCCTCATGGGTTTGTTGATAAATTCCCCAAACGGGTCGCTGCATAATCTTCATTAAATTTTACTTTCGACATCTGAATTTTATTATATCATGCCTGTGCTCAAATCACGGAAAAAACGCCGGAAGAAGGTCAGATTTAAGGAAGTGAAGCTGAAACTTTCTAAAAACCAGCAGCGCTCGCTCGATAATTATTGCAAAGCAAGGAAAACAACGCCTAATAAACTGATTAAAAAAATGATCAGGCGTTTTTTAACTAATTATTCGAAAGATATTCCTGAAGAATCATTCGTTACTGCCAACCAGCTTGATCTTTTTAACGAAGATCATTTGTGAACCCAAATGCGGCAGCCTTTCTTAAACATTATTGGTAAAAGGGATCCTGTTCACGATGGACCGGCCCAGGGTAATTTCGTCAGCAAATTCAATGTCATCGCCAATGGCGATCCCACGGGCAATAGTTGTCAGAAGCACCGGGTTGCCGGTGAGCCTGCGGGATAAATAAAAATTGGTCGTGTCGCCTTCAATCGTTGTCGGAAGGGCCAGGATGACCTCTTTGATGTTGCCATCCGCTGTTTTAAGGAGAAGCGATTCGATGGTCAGATCTTCCGGGCCAATCCCATCGATTGGGGAAATGATGCCACCCAATACATGGTAAACGCCATTATACTGGCCTGTATTTTCAATCGCCATTACGTCCCTTATGTCCTGGACAACACAGATGAGCGAATGGTCACGTTTGTGATTTCCGCAAATATCGCATATTTCGGTATCGGAAATATTATGGCACAGGGTGCATCTTTTAACTTCATTTCGCATTTTCAGGATGGCCTGGCTGAATGATTCCACATTCTGAGCATCTTGCCTGATCAGGTGCAAGGCTAAACGCAAAGCAGTTTTTTTTCCGATCCCGGGCAACCTTGCCAGTTCATTCACGGCATTCTCCAGTAATTTTGATGAATAATTCAACTTATCCTTAATTTTAAATAAAATCGATATATTTACGTTTTCATGACAAAATTAACCAATTGTTGGATATATGAAATGCTTGATCTTAGCAGGTCTGTTGTCTCTGGTAGTTTTCTGCGTAAATGCCCAGGAAATCACCGATACCCATATCAATAAGGCTGATGCGAGTGGGAGAAGACAAGGCGTTTGGCGGGTTTATAATGATGATGGCAACCTTAAATTTACCGGTGAATATATCAACGGAAAACCTTTAGGTATTTTCACCTATTACTATGCCAAAGGGAAAGTCAAAGCCATTGTAAACCAGCTTGACAGTGGAAAGGTTTCCTATACCAGGAACTATCATTCTAATGGTAATTTAATGGCTGAAGGAAAATATGTCAACCAGAAAAAAGACAGTACCTGGCTTTATTACAGCGAAGAAGAAGGGACTTTATCATCAGAAGAGCATTATATTAATACCCTGAAAGAAGGGGAGTGGAAGACTTATTATCCTGAAGGTCAGGTGGCAGAAGAAATTATTTACCGGAACGATTTAAAAGAAGGTCCGTGGATCCGGAATTTTACAGATGGAACTATAAAAATGAAGGCTACATTCATTAAAGATCAGGTAGAAGGACTTTATGTTATTTACCATCTGAATGGTAATGTCGAAGTCTCTGGTTCTTTTTTGCATTCCAACAAAAACGGCACCTGGGTCTATCTTAATGATATTGGAGAGCTCGAAAAACGGGAAGAATACGAAAACGGAAAATTGTTAAAGCAGGAAATTATCGAAAAGCCCAGATAAGTCTGTTTTGGCAAGCTTATGACTTCACCAGATGCGGGAATTCGCTTTTCAGTGACTCAAAATTTTCCAATACCAGGCAATCTAATTGGTTAAGCCTTTCAAACGACTGGTGGCCATGGGCAATCAATATGCAAGGTATCCCTGATCCCTGGGCCACTTCGTAATCATGCACAGTATCTCCGATCAGGCACAATTCAAAGGGCTTTTTATCAAGGATTTCAATAAGTTCCTTTGCCATTTCAAGTTTTCCTTCCCCCAAGTGATTCCTGATCCCGACTACTTTATCAAAGTAATTCAGGATGCCTTTTGATTTTAAAGTATCCTCCAGGAATTCCTGCTCCATGGCAGAAAGAATCACCTGTTGAATTTGATGGCTGCGGAAATAATCGAGTATATCCGCGGCATCCGTCTGTAGCGGCGCTAAATGCAGTTTATCGCGATATAAATCAATGAACTTGTGTGCCGGGATTTCGAAGGGTTCTTTTTGAAAGTCAAAACCCAGAGAAAGATAATAATCCCTTACAGGAAAAGTGAAAATATCGCGGTAACGTTTCAGGCCGAGAGAAGGCAGATTCCTTTTTTTCAGCATGATATTCATACAATCGATACAAACCTGCATGTCGTTAAGCAAAGTGCCATTAAAATCCCATATTATTGTCTTTGTCAATTTTTGAATTTGTTTGGAATTTGGAGCTTGGAATTTGGAATTTTTTAGTAGTACATCCAGTGCCATCTCACCTTATCTATCCTGTTAAACTCCAAAGCGGGGAAAGGAATCTTTAAATATCCGACCAGGTTTAACAACATGCTTACCGTTTTGTTTTTAGTTTTGATTTTGGTGAGATCGATGTCAAGGGAAAGAAAGTACTGAGAATACCTTTCGAAGTATTTAGGCAGCGGTTCGCCATTAAATTCCGACGGATTTGATTTTGCTCCCAGCATACCTTCTGCGCTGTACCCGAATGAGACATCCAGCCACTTCGGGAATTTACTGGTTTCAGGCAGAAATGAGGCAATATTGGCTGAAAGCCAGTACGTTAGTCCATTATAATCTTTTAGTATTTGCTGAATAAAATTCTCCCCCAGCAGGTCGGGACGATATTCGGCAAAGTCGGTTTGATGAAATGAAAATTTCAAGGTAAAAGGCTGATCATCAAAAAGCAACTGCTGACCGATAAAAAATCCCGTGCCGATGGTATTAGCTGCGAGATCTGGCACTGAAGCGCCCCATTCTTCAGAGAAACCATCGAAAACTTCAACAGAAGTAAGATAAACCAATCCCCACATTCCTCCGTACCAGGTGGCCTTTTTCTTGCCGACCCCGCTCCACCGGAGGCTTTCATAACCAATCCTGCCTATCCAGTAAGATGTCGTGGTATGCCCGATCTTATCCATATAAAGCCATTCATCGGAATCATTGATAAAATGAAAAGAAGATTTAGGGTAATCAGCATACCATAATTGGTATAAGCCAGCCATGCTTCCAACATAAAGAGCGCTTGTCGTCACGGAAACACCAATCAGCCGGCCTTTGTAATTTGGCTGGCGGTCAATAGAGTCATTTATGCCGGATTCCTGGTTAATATTTCCATAAATGGAGTAAATTCCCGTAAAAGAGAAAATTATCAGAACCAGTATTTTTTCAACTAATTTCAAGTTTCAAATCTCATTAAATGATTTTTCTTTCGTTTAAAGCTTTCTGGTAAGCCTTGGCATATCTGTTATGTTCAGCCAGGGTCCTGGAAAAAGCATGATAACCTGACATGTCGGCTCTGGCACAAAAAAACAAGTAATCATGCTTTTGGTAATTCAGCACGGCATCAATGGAAGCAATCGAGGGTATACAAATTGGCCCTGGAGGCAAACCACCGTATATATAAGTATTGTAGGGTGAGTTGATTTTTGTATGAAATGTAAGCACCCGTTTCAATTCGAAGTCACCACATGCAAAGACTACGGTCGGGTCGGCCTGCAATGGCCAGTCTTTCCGGAGCCTGTTCAGATAAACCCCGGCAATGGCTGGCTTTTCATCGTTTTTTTGAGTTTCTTTTTCAATTATTGAGGCCAGGATGATGATTTCCGGGATGCTCAACCTGGTTAAAGCAGCTTTTTGAGTTCTTTCACCATCCCAGAAATCACTGAACTCCTTTTGCATCCTTCGTGTAAAATCATAAGCATCAGTTGTCCACCAGAATTCATAAGTATTGGGGATAAAAATCATCAGAACTTTTTCCGGTGTGGTATTCAAAGATTTTAAAAATTGCCTGTCATTCCAGCATTGAATGAGGGAAATGGAGTCAGCTTCTATGTGCCGGGATATCTTCCCGGCGAGTTCTTCTTTCAACCGGATATTGTTGAACACAACTTTAACCGGGGCCTGGGCACCGGAGCGGAGCATATTGACCAGATCATTGTTGCTCATCGGGCCCTTAATAATATAATGCCCGGGTTTGATCAGACCGGGATAGTTTTTTCTTCCGGCAACCCATTCAAAAGAGTGCCTGTTGATGATCAAACCTTTTTTATAGAGTATTTCTTTAACATCATTGAAATCAGATCCGGTAGGAATTTTGATAGAAACCGGATCATTATTTTCAGTCCGGACATTCGGCTTTAAAATATACCGGAAGAGGGTCACCGCTAACAGGATTGCCCCGATGGTTAAAATCGTCAGAGATAGCAGGATTATCCTGTGGATCAGTTTTTTTTTTGGTTTACCGGATAATATCCTGCTTCGGATTGCCATTGCATTATGGGTTATTTTGCTGATGGATAAGCTGGAACATGCTTTCGTCCTGCCATTTATTGCGGATCCGGTTCCATTCCTTCTTGACACCTATAAATTGGAAACCTTTGCTTTCAAAAAGCCTTACGCTTTCAGTATTATCAGCGGATATATTGGTGAATAACTGGTGAAGCTGCAAGGTTTCGAAAGCGTAATTGATGAGTAGTTCCAGGGATTCTGAGGCATAACCCTTTCCCCTGAAACCTTCAAGGATCAAGATTCCCACACCGGCTCGCTGATGAGCAGGTTCAAATTCAAAAAGATCAATGGAACCGATCGTTTTTATCCCGTTAACAGGATTTTTAAGGTCAATCATCATCCGCATCTGGCGGGTAGAGTATATATCCTGTCCGGCGCTCATAACATATTGGTCCAAAGTGAAGCGCGACAGAGGTGTAATAGTATTGGAAAGATGCCAGATGGACCTGTCATTTTCCCATTTGTATAAAATCTCAACGTCATCAGGCTCCAGCGCCCTTAAACTTACTTTAGAACTGTTCATAATCGCAGCATTTTCATCAACTTCAAATCTGGTAATAAAAGTTAACCAATAAAGATAGTGCCTTCAAATACTTTAACTGCAAGACCTTCCAGGTTTATTTCAGTAAATACCCTGTCTTTTCTCTTGAACGACAGTTTGAGTTTACCTCCTTTGGTCCTGACAGGAATTATTCCCTTATCCATGCCCTTAACAGCGGCATAAGCCAGTGAAGAGGCCGTTACACCGGTTCCGCATGAAAGGGTCTCATTTTCAACTCCCCGTTCATAAGTCCTGACAAAAATTCGTCCCCCTTCATCTTCCACAAAATTAACATTGATTCCTTCAGGCTGAAAGTCAGCCAGATAACGCAGAGCCTTGCCTTCTTTGAGAACATCAATTTTATCAACATTTAAAATAAACCTGACCAGGTGAGGGGAGCCGGTATTGATAATAAAATCTTCTCCCAGGTTCTTGTAACCATTGACATCATTCATGCTCAGCTGAACCATGTATATATCACCATCCTGGCTTATAATTGATCCGGAATGTTCTCCGTCAGCTGCAAGGAACCGGCTTTTTTTCGGGGCGAGTGACAAATAGTCAGCAAATGCGACAACACATCTGCCGCCATTTCCACACATGGTGCTTTCCTGCCCATCGGAATTAAAGTACCTCATGCCAAAATCAAATCCCCGGGCATTATTGAGCATGATCAGGCCATCAGCCCCTATACCGAACCTACGATGGCAAAGCTGTGCAATAATTTCTTTCCCGGGCTCGAAATGATCATCCCTGTTATCTATGAGGATAAAATCATTCCCGGTGCCATGATATTTATAAAACCTGAGTATCAAATTAAAGTAGAAATCTGGTTTTCAAAAATAAGTAAAAAAAAGGATGCTCTCAAAACCTGCAAATCCTTTCTTTTAACATTAATTAACAAGGGAAAGGCACACTATTTGAGCAATATAAAGTGTTTTTTAAATTCAAAAATAAACAATCTGGGTTTTTAACTGTTTTAAAAGTTATGAAAAAGATCATTCAAGTTTTAGCAATTGTGGCACTCTCCGTTCTTATTGTATGGGGAGTCAGGAGTATTTTTATCAGTGGCAGCAATGACCCTGGAAGCAGTAATAAACTGCAGGTACCATCCCAGGCTGAGCTTGTTCCGGCAAATTATTTGCCGGTGGCTCCTTTTTCAGGGCCTGATTTTACGACAGCAGCCGAGAAGACCGTTCACGGCGTCGTTCATATCAGGTCTGAATTTTCAGGAAGGACCGGTGGTTATGATGATTTCTTTGCCCCATTCCGTGATTTCTTTGGAAATCCCTATGGCGGTGACAATACTTACACCGGGTTTGGTTCAGGGGTTATCATTTCCAATGATGGATATATAGTCACCAATAACCATGTGGTTGAAGGTGCCGGTAATGTGAATGTTACCCTGAATGATAACAGGGAATTCGTGGCTACTATCGTTGGTACTGACCCCTCGACAGACCTGGCGCTGTTAAAGATTGATGCCGAAAGCACACCATTTATTTCTTTTGGTAATTCTGATATCGTGAGGCTTGGCGAATGGGTCCTTGCCGTCGGAAACCCTTTCAACCTGACTTCTACTGTAACAGCCGGGATTGTCAGCGCGAAGGCCAGGAATATCAATATCCTCGGGACGCCGGGTGCCATTGAATCTTTCATCCAAACCGATGCTGCAGTTAATATGGGAAACAGCGGGGGAGCCCTGGTCAACATGAACGGGGAACTGATAGGTGTCAATGCTGCGATTGCCAGTAATACAGGCTCTTATGCAGGCTATTCGTTTGCAATTCCTGTTAATATAGTCAAAAAAGTTGTCGATGACCTCCTTAATTTTGGTTTGGTTCAACGGGCATACATGGGAGTAACAATTCGTGAAGTAGATTCCAGACTTGTAAAAGAAAAAGACCTTGATGTGGCCAATGGGGTCTATATCGAATCAATTTCGGAAAATGGCGGTGCTAAAGAATCTGGAATCAGAGAAGGTGACATAATCGTATCAGTTGACAATTTCTCCGTGAAAACAAACGCTGAATTGCTCGAGATCATCGGGCAACATAATCCGGGCGATGTCGTAAATGTGATGGTTCACAGGAATGGACAAAACCAGGGTTATCAGGTTGAATTGAGAAACCAGGAAGGAAGTACAGCCATTGCGAAAAAAGGCGATAACTTCTATATGTCAGATCTGGGAGCCACACTGGAGCAGGTCCCGGATGAGGATGTACGGAACCTGAAGATTTCAGGAGGCCTCAAAGTTGTTAAATTGCAAGACGGAATGCTGAAAAAAGGAGGAGTACAGAATGGATTTATTATATTGCAAATCAATGGGATAAAAATCAATTCCAAAGAAGACGTTGATTATGCGTTAAGTAATATCAGGAGCGGCGTGATCAGGATTGAGGGAGTTTATCCAAATGGCATGAGGATGAATTACGGATTTATATTGTAAGCTATTTAAAAAAATTCTAAATAACATAAAACATTTCATATCTTTGCACGTTTTATTTGCATATCCTGAAAATCTTTCCGTATATTTATCTGTTTTATATATCACTGTTTTTTTATCATTATAAGACACAATGAGACAATTAAAGATATCCAAGTCGATTACCAACCGTGAAACCGCTTCATTGGATAAGTACCTGCAAGACATTGGCAGAGAAGAACTTATCACAGCAGAGGAAGAGGTTGAACTGGCCAGGCGAATCAAATCGGGGGATGATAAAGCACTTGAAAAGCTTGTTAAAGCAAACCTCAGATTTGTGGTATCGGTAGCTAAACAATACCAAAATCAAGGACTTAGTTTGCCTGATCTGATCAATGAGGGAAACCTCGGGCTCATCAAAGCTGCCCAGCGATTTGATGAAACCAGGGGGTTTAAATTTATTTCTTACGCTGTCTGGTGGATAAGGCAGTCAATATTGCAGGCACTTGCTGAACAATCACGGCTGGTCAGACTCCCCTTAAACCAGGTTGGCTCATTGAATAAGATCAAAAAGGCTACATCCAGGCTTGAACAGGAATTTGAACGCCCGCCTTCTGTTGAAGAAATTGCGCGAAAGTTAGATATTCCTGAACATAAGCTGGACAAAGCCCTGCGGATAACCACCCGTTATGTTTCCGTGGATGCTCCTATCGCGGAAGATGAAGATACGAAATTTCTCGATGTTTTTGTTTCTGAAGATACACCCCGCACTGATAATAATTTGATGCGTGAATCACTAAATAAAGAGATTCAACGGTCATTGTCAACACTTACTGAAAAGGAACGCGATGTGATTAACCTGTACTATGGCATCGGCATGAATCACGGATTGACATTGGATGAGATTGGTGCAAAATTTAACCTTACCCGCGAGCGGGTGAGGCAGATCAAGGAAAAAGCCATCCGGCGGCTGAAGCATACTTCAAGGAGTAAATTGCTGAAAGCCTACCTCGGCGAATAAGGCTAATTTATTATATCATAAGTTCAGGTCATAGTTCATTTCCGAACTGTGGCCTTTTGTTTTTTTATTTTTGTTATTATTGCATATTAAACGGAAAATCTTTTTAATAACCAATTAATCACATTTGCCATGACAGAGTCAAACGATTTGAAAAATAGCGCTCATCATCATGAATATGTCAGTTCATTGGATAATTGGATCATTGATGAAAAATCCGGTTTTGAATTCGTCAACCTTGTAGGTCAGCTTTACTATGATAAATCCATTGAACTGATCATTTTCAGAAGTCAGCTTATCGACCGGTCTTCAAGCGTAATCCTCAAAAAACATTCACATTCATTATCAGTTATCGGCAAGGAATTAAAGATACAGGTTTCGGTCATGCTTGCCAGGGAGTTGCTAAACATGGATTTACCACCGGCACGTATTGATATCGGCAGGTTAAACAAAGAATGGACGGAAGAAGGATCTGCATATTCAGATGCCAGGGCATTTCTCAACAATAAATTGGAGCACTTAATTGGGAAGAAAGTGAAGTATGATAAACCTGTCGATGTTGTAGTATATGGTTTCGGACGTATCGGCCGGTTAGTTGCCCGTGAGCTTATTATCCAGGGAAACGGCACTCAGCTCAATGTCAAAGCTATCGTTACCCGCGGTAACTCACCTGAAGAAATTAAAAAACGAGCATCTCTTTTTCGCAACGATTCCATACATGGGCCTTTCCGTGGTGTCGCTATCGAGGATGTTGATAATAAAATCCTGATGATCAACGGACATAAGGTTAAAATGCTTGCAGCAAATAATCCTGAGGAAATAGATTATGAGGCTGAAGGTATCTATGATGCCCTGCTGATCGATAGTACCGGAGTCTGGACTAAGCGTGAAGACCTTGCCAGGCATTTGAAATCAAAAGGGGTCAAAAAGGTAATGCTCACTGCTCCTGCCAAAGGCGATGTGCCAAATATTGTTTTTGGAGTCAACCATGATGACGGAACAGTCGACTTTAATACTGAAACGATATACTCTGCAGCTTCGTGTACCACTAACGCCATTGTCCCTGTTCTTTACGTAATCGAGAATAAACTCGGTATCGACAAAGGCCATATCGAAACTATCCATGCTTACACCAACGACCAGAACCTGACGGACAACTATCATAAAAAACCCAGGAGAGGGCGTTCAGCGCCGATCAACATGGTGCTTACATCAACCGGGGCTGCTTCTGCCGCAGCAAAAGCCATCCCTTCGCTAAAAGGTAAATTGACAGCCAATGCCGTCAGAGTACCTATCCCTAATGTATCTCTGGCGATCATTTCCCTTACCGTTCAAAAACAAACCACCGTAGAGGAAGTCGTTGAAATACTCAGGGATGCTGCACTGAATGGGCGCCTGGTTGAACAGATCAGGTTCTCCGCTTCCACCGAAGCTGTATCCACAGATTTTATCGGTGACAGTTGTGCCGGGATATTCGATGCACCCGCCACACTGGTTTCTGCAGATGGGAAATCCATTATTCTGTATGTTTGGTATGATAATGAGTTCGGCTATACAATCCAGGCCTTACGTTTAGCTAAACATATTGCAGGTGTTCAATGGGAAACATACTATTAATAACAAATATTATTTGCTTATATCCTTATCATGTTCAAAACAAAATACATCTTCGTAACCGGCGGTGTTTCCTCTTCACTTGGAAAAGGCATTATCTCAGCCTCTGTGGCTAAATTGCTCCAGGCAAGGGGATTCTCCGTTACGATCCAAAAACTTGATCCTTATATCAATGTGGATCCCGGGACATTAAATCCATATGAACACGGAGAATGTTACGTTACGGAAGATGGAGCGGAAACTGATCTTGACCTCGGGCATTACGAGAGATTCCTGAATGTACCTACATCACAGGCAAATAATGTAACTACAGGCAGAATCTATCAAACGGTTATCCGAAAAGAAAGAAGAGGCGATTACCTTGGTGAAACCGTCCAGGTTATCCCTCATATTACTGATGAAATCAAACGCAATATCCAGATTCTTGGTAATAAGTTCGGTTACGATTTTGTGATTACTGAAATAGGCGGGACGGTTGGCGATATCGAGTCTTTACCTTATATTGAATCCGTAAGGCAGCTCAAGTGGGAAATGGGCGACCGTTGCCTGGTTATTCTCCTCACACTGGTCCCATATCTGGCAGCAGCAGGCGAATTAAAGACCAAACCGACCCAGCACTCTGTGAAAACTTTACTTGAATCCGGGGTTCAGCCGGATATTATTGTTTGCCGGACTGAGAAACACCTCAACCAAAACATACGAAATAAGATCGCATTATTTTGTAATGTTGAACCGACATCTGTCATTGAATCCATAGATGCAAAAACCATCTACGAGGTGCCCTTGCTGATGCGTGAAGAAAAACTGGACATAGAGGTTCTTCGGAAACTTAACCTCCCGTTTGATCGGCAACCTGATATGTCAAAATGGGAAGAATTTATTTTCAGGCTCAAGAATCCAAAAGACGAGGTCAGGATTTGCCTGGTGGGTAAATATGTAGAACTGAAAGATGCTTATAAATCAATCCAGGAATCGTTCATTCATGCCGGTGCTGCTAACCAGTGCAAAGTATATGTGCAATCTATCCAGTCTGAGAACCTGAATGACGGCAATGTCGCTGAAAAACTTAAGGGATTTGATGGTATCCTGGTCGCACCTGGCTTCGGCCAAAGAGGAATAGAAGGAAAAATTGAAGCAATCAGGTATGCACGTGAAAATAAAATACCCTTTCTTGGGATTTGCCTGGGTATGCAGTGCGCCGTCGTTGAATTTGCTCGAAATGTTTTGGGCTATGAAGGCGCCCATTCGACGGAAATGGATCCTGAAACGCCATATCCTGTGATTGATATGATGGAGGAACAGAAAAAAATCCATACCAAGGGGGGTACTATGCGTCTTGGAGTTTACCTGTGCAGAATTAAAAAAAACACAAAGGTGGGTAAAATATATGCAAGAAGTGAAGTGAATGAAAGGCACAGGCATCGCTATGAATTTAATAACCATTATTTAAAGGAGTTTGAGAAAGCCGGAATGATCGCTGCCGGTAAAAATCCCAAACAGGACCTTGTCGAGATTATGGAACTTAAAAACCATCCCTGGTTCATCGGGGTTCAGTTCCATCCTGAATACAGGAGTACGGTCGACAGCCCCCATCCTTTATTCGTTAACTTCATCGGAGCTTCTATCATATATAAGCATTCCAGGCAAATGGCCTTTCACCAATAGTTTGATTTTTTTATCAGCCGGATGCCGTCAATTTCCTATCTTTGCACCCTTATTAAAGAGTTTTAATTTCCGATTAATTTTATGAACAATAGTAAAAATACAATTATAGGGTTCCTGCTGATCTTTTCTATCCTTATTGGTTATTACTTCCTGACTGCACCTTCCAAGGAAGAATTACTGGAACAAAGACACCGGCAGGATTCCATGATGACGATCCAGCGGCAGAGCGATTCCATTGCACAGATAACACTGTCTGAAAGGACGAAAATTGAAGAACAAAAAGCCCCGCAGGATACAATTGCTTTGACAACTGCCATTCCTGAAGAAAATAATATTTCAGCCCTTCATGACCAGTTCGGTTCTTTTGCTCTGGCTGCGATAGGAGAGGAAAAAAAATACTATCTTGAAAATGACCTGATAAAGATCGGGCTTTCATCCCTGGGTGGAAAAATTGTTTATGTCGAATTAAAGAACTTTAAAACCTGGGATGGTCAACCCCTTATTTTGATAGAAAGCGATACGAGCCAGTTTGGATTTTCTTTCTTCGCGAATAACCGCACAATTAATACGACTAACTTTTACTTCCAGCCTGAATGGGTGGATGGCTACGGGCAAGGTAGCGATACGGTCAGGGTGAATGGTGACCGGCAGGCCCGGTTTGCCCTCCGGCTTTATACTTCTGCTGATACATCCTTTAATAAGGAGCAATACATCGAGTACCTGTTTACCATGAAGGGTAATAACTATATGCTCGGTTTTAACGTCAGTTTTCATAACCTGAATAAGACAATCGATGCTGCCCGGGGTTATGTCGATTTTGAGTGGAGCACTGACCTGAGGAAACAGGAGAAACATGTTGACCAGTTCAATGGCTCAACCATTTATTATAAACTTAATGAAGAAAAAGTTGAATATCTCTCTGAAAGCAAAACTGATGAAAAGTCCCTTCGTGACCAGATTAAGTGGCTTTCTTTTAAACAACAATTCTTTTCTTCAACCCTGATCGCTGATAACTATTTTGTCGATCCCATTATGAAGGTATCAACCTCGGATACACCTCCCGGCGACCGATACCTGAGATCACTGTATTATAAGGTTGGAATACCATTTACAGGGGCAGAGGACGAATCAGTCGGGATGTCCCTGTATTTTGGACCCAACAAATATAATATACTCAGGAAGTACAAGCTTGATCTTGAACGGCAGATACCGCTCGGGTGGAGCTTTTTCCTGATGCAATGGATCAATCGCTACGCAGTCCTTCCGGTCTTCAATTTCCTGGGTAGTTTTGGCTGGAACTATGGAATCGTTATCCTGGTTTTAACCATTTTACTAAAAATCGTCCTTTATCCAATCGCTTATAAGACCTATCTGTCATCGGCAAAAATGAGGTTGTTAAAACCGGAAGTCGATGAGATTAGTCTGAAATTCCCCAAGAAAGAGGATGCGATGAAGAAGCAGCAGGCGACAATGGCGATGTATAAAAAAGCTGGGGTTAACCCGATGTCAGGCTGTATTCCCGTATTGTTGCAGATGCCAATCCTGATTGCAATGTTCCGGTTCTTTCCTGCTTCTATAGAATTGCGGCAAGAAGCCTTTTTATGGGCAAACGACCTTTCTTCTTATGACTCCATCATGAATTTGCCATTTAACATACCATTCTATGGTGACCATGTGAGTTTGTTCACGCTTCTGATGACAATATCGACCATAATATATACTTACCTGAACAACCAGATGATGGGCACAGGAACTCAGCAAATGCCCGGAATGAAAACGATGATGTACATCATGCCAATCATGTTCCTGGGCATCTTCAATAATTATTCCTCAGGGCTGAGTTATTATTATTTCTTGGTAAACATTATCACTTTCGCTCAAATGTATATTTTCCGCTATTTTGTCGATGAAGGTAAATTGCACCGGAAAATTCAGGAAAACAAGCTGAAACCAGTTAAAAAATCTGGATTCCAGGCGCGTTTGGAAGATATGGCAAAAAAGAAAGGATACAAACCAAATACACGCAAGTAATTAAATGGAAGAAGAAGTAAAGCTATCGGTCGACTTCCTTAAAAGAGGCAAAGTCATCCTTTACCCTACCGATACCATTTGGGGGATTGGATGCGATGCCACTCAGCCAAAGCCGGTAGAAAGGATTTATCGCCTTAAACAGCGCTTTGAGTGTAAAAGCATGATCATACTGCTGGACAATCCGGATAAACTTGCTGCCTACGTTAAAAAAGTCCCGCCAATAGCCTACGACCTTATTGAACGCTACAAGGAACCTCTTACCATAATCTATCCGAATGCTATGAATGTTGCAAAAAACATTGTCGCGGATGACGGCACAATAGCTATCCGGATCGTCCATAATGACTTTTGCCGGAAAATGATCTCCTTATTTAACAGACCTGTTGTTTCCACTTCTGCAAATCTTTCCGGTCAGCCGGCTCCAATAGTTTTCAGTAAGATTTCCAGAGAAATATTAGAGGGTGTCGACCATGTTGTTAATTTTAACCGTGATGTCATCATCAGGACAAAGCCGTCGACAATCATTCGCCTTTTCGAAAATGGCGAATTCGAAGTAATCAGAAAGTAAAACCCATGAGATCAACGGTATCTATTATCCAGTTTCAGCCTGCATTTGCGGAACCGGAGGAAAATATCAGGCGTCTGGAATCCCTGTTCGATTCTATTGAAGAAAGCCGGCTGGTTATTCTCCCGGAACTTTCAAATTCCGGCTATAATTTTAAAGGATATAAAGAAGCTTACCAATACTCGGAAGTTATTGGCAGAAAGGGTATTTTTCAGGATTTTTTAATAGACCAGGCAAGGTCAAAGAACATTTTTATTGTTTCAGGCATTAATGAACGGGAAGGCGATAAGTTGTTTAATACAGCTATCCTGGTCGGTACTGCGGGCATCATCGGAAAATACCGTAAGGTCCATCTTTTTATGAATGAAAAAGATATCTTTCAGAAAGGTAATACAGGTTTTCCTGTATTCGACCTGGGAGATTTTAAAATTGGGATCATGATCTGTTTTGATTATCTTTTCCCGGAACCCTGGCGAATTATGGCACAAAAAGGCGCCGACCTCATCTGTCATCCTTCTAACCTGCTGACCGGGAATGCTCACCGTTGCCTGCCAGGTCTTTCCCTGATGAACCGGATATTTATTGCCACTTCCAACCGGATTGGAACAGAAGGGAATATCACTTTCAGCGGCTGTTCTGTATTTACCGATCCTTCGGGAAGTATAACTGAGATGGCATCTCCTGATAAAACAGAAATTATTACCACAGAAATTGATACGCAATTATCAGGTAATAAGATGATCACTGCACGAAACCATGTTTTTAATGACAGGATCCCTGAGATGTATATCTCTTAAACTAAGTCCTTCATATTTAGATTATTTATAAATAATGTCCGATTATTGTATAATTTTGCAAAACAAACCGGGCAGCCGGATTGTTAAATAATTGTTGCCTTGAAAATTAACCTATGTACCAGAATAAAAGGCTAAGGATAAATAAAGAAGATAAAGTATTCTCGATTAAAAATGTTGATAAAGTAACGCTCAGCAAATGGTATTACCTGCTGACACTTGGCAGGCAGCTTGACGATAAAGCTCCGAATTACCTTAAACAAGCTCTTGGCTGGTCTTATCATGCACCCTATGCAGGACATGACGGTATACAGTTGGCCATCGGACAACTGTTCGACCGGAAAACTGATCATTTGTTTCCCTATTACCGTGATATGCTGACTGCTATTTCAGCGGGTTTAACGCCCGAGGAAATAATTCTCAATGGTCTTTCCAAGAAAGATGACATAGCTGGTGGCGGCAGGCATATGTCTAATCATTTTGCCAAACCTGCCTGGAACATTCATAATGTTTCTTCAGCTACAGGTAATCACACACTTCATGCAGTCGGTGTTGCAAGGGCAATTAAATACTATAAATCAGGTGGAGTGGCCATCAGCTCACAAGGGGAGTCATCCACTTCTGAAGGTTACGTATATGAGGCCATTAATGGCGCCAGTAATGAAGAACTTCCGGTGATATTTGTTTTCCAGGATAATGGATATGGTATTTCCGTCCCTAAAGAGGATCAGACTGCCAATTATTATGCGGCAACCAATTTTGAAGGATTTGAAAACCTTCGGATTATTTATTGCAACGGGCTTGATGTATTCAGCAGTATGAATGCAATGGCTATCGCAAAGCGCCATGTGCTGGAACAATGTAAGCCTGTGATCGTTCATGCCCATTGTGTAAGGATGCATTCCCATTCCAATTCAGACCGTCACGAGCTTTACAGGGACGATGAAGAAATAAGTGAAGCTATGGGCAGGGACCCGTTATTAAAATTTAAAAAACGACTTTTGTTTTCCAATATTTTTAACGAACAGGAACTTGAGGATATTGACATCCAGGCTAAAAAAGAGATTTCTGCTGCGCACAAAAAGGTCATCATGATGCCAGATCCCGACCCGGCATCTATTTTAGATTTCGTTATCCCGGAACCTTACCAACCGGTAAAATTTACAGAAGGAATTCACCATGAAGAAGGTCCCCGTAAAAAACTTATCCAGGCCTTGAACGAGACATTAAAAGAGGAATTCCGCCATAACCCGGATACATTTATCTGGGGACAGGACCTGGCCAATAAGGAAAAGGGCGGCGTGTTCAATGTCACAAAGGGAATGCAGCAGGAATTTGGCCGTGACCGGGTCTTCAATGCGCCTATTGCTGAAGATTACATCGTTGGAACAGCTAATGGCATGAGCCGCTTCAGTGAAAAGATACGGATTGTGATAGAAGGAGCTGAATTTGCAGATTACTTCTGGCCTGCCATGGAACAATTTATCGAAATGACCCATGACTATTGGAGATCAAACGGCCAATTCGCTTCCAATGTGACGATCAGGCTGGCTTCAGGAGGGTATATCGGTGGTGGGTTATACCACTCGCAGAACATTGAAGGGGCATTATCCGCATTTCCCGGGATCAGGATCGTTTACCCGTCATTTGCAGACGATGCAGCCGGATTGCTCCGAACAAGCATGCGTTCTAAAGGCCCGACAGTGTTTATGGAACCGAAAGCCCTTTATAACGACCCATTAGCTGAGACTTATGTTCCGGAAGAATTTGAAGTCCCTTTCGGAAAAGCCAGGATCCGCAGGGAAGGCACTGATCTTAGCATTGTCACATACGGAAACACGACGCATATGTCATTGCAAGTCGCCGGTAAAATTTTTCAGGAGTCAGGCCGGCAGATTGAAGTAATCGATATCCGTTCTCTCATCCCATTAGATAAAACGACAATCCTGACCTCCGTAAAAAAAACGAACAGGGCGGTGGTTGTTCACGAAGATAAAGTTTTCGCCGGTTTTGGTGCGGAAATTGCTTCAATGATTACAGAAGAGGCCTTTGAGTACCTCGACGCACCGGTTAAAAGGGTTGGATCGACATTCACTCCGGTCGGCTTTAACAGGATCCTTGAAAGAGCTATCCTGCCCAACACAGAGAAAATTTATAAGGCTTGCATAGAAATTTTAGAATATTGAAGCTCATGAAAATCACATCTTATCTTCGTTCAAGTTTATTTTTTATTCTTCTTTCAATATGGGGAGCGGTTACTTTTAGTCAGAATCTGATAGATAAGCAGGAAATCCAGAAGATCGTGGCAGCGATGCAGATCATTGACCTTGCTTATGTCGACAGTGTCGATATGAAAGAAATCGTAGCAGATGCAATCGTGAAATCACTTAAAGAACTGGACCCTCATTCGGCATATATATCAAAGGAAGAGTTACAGAAAGCAAATGAACCACTGGAAGGAAGTTTTGAAGGTATTGGGGTTAGTTTTCAGCTTTTCCAGGATACCATCCTTGTTATTTCGCCGGTTCCGGGCGGTCCTTCTGAAAAATTGGGGATTTTGTCCGGTGATAAGATTGTTAAAATAAATAATGAAGATGCAACTGGTGACAAGGTAGATAATCAGTGGGTTATGGACCGTTTGAGAGGGAAAAAAGGAACTACCGTCGATGTTTCAATTTACAGGAAAGGCAAGAATAATCTCCTGGAGTTCACTATCGTAAGGGATAAAATTCCGCTGAATTCCATAGATGCCTCTTTTATGGCTGCTCCTGACATCGGTTACATCCGGCTGAACAGGTTTTCAAAAACCTCGATAGAAGAGTTTACAACAGCCGTAAACACCCTTAAAAGTCAGGGAATGAGCAAGCTTATCCTGGACCTGCGAGGCAATTCAGGCGGCTACCTTAATACGGCTGTTGAACTGGCTGATGAATTCCTTGATGCCGGAAAGCTGATCGTATACACTGAAGGAATTCACAGTCCCAGGCAGGATTACCTTGCAACCCCGGCAGGAAATTTTGAAAAAGGCAAACTGGTTGTCATCATTGATGAAGCTTCGGCCTCTGCGAGTGAGATTGTATCAGGGGCGGTACAGGATTGGGACAGGGGAATTGTTATAGGGCGCAGGTCTTTTGGCAAGGGTTTGGTGCAAAGGCCGTTCAACCTGCCTGATGGTTCGGTTATCAGACTGACTACTGCCAGGTATTTCACACCAACGGGAAGGTGCATACAGAGACCTTATGAAAATGGCATAGAAGAATATTACAAGGATTTCAGTAAAAGGTTTGAACATGGGGAATACCTGTTTGCAGACAGCATCAGGTTTCCTGACTCGTTAAAATTTTCAACCCCCAGGGGAAGGATTGTTTATGGTGGAGGAGGCATCATGCCTGATGTTTTCATACCCTGGGATTCGACCATGTTTTCCGATTATTATGTGGAAATCCGCAGGAAGGGCGTATTAAATAAATTCTCCCTTCAGTTTGTTGAAGAAAACCGTGCAAATTTGAATGAACAATTTCCTTCGCTTATGTCGTTCAAAGAAAAATTCTCTGTTGATTCGGTATTGATCAAAGAGTTTAAGGATTTAGCCGAAAAAGAAGGTGTTAAATTTGATGAACCAGGGTGGAAATCTTCTGAATTATTGATTAATACCCAGATTAAGGCCATGGTAGCAATGAATCTTTGGAATATTGGCTCTTTCTATGAAATCATGTCCCCGATAGACGAGGAATTCCTTAAAGCCGTGGATCTGCTGGAAGGTAATGACATCTTCCGGAAATTAAATATAGGCTAAACTTCTGTTTTTAATAGCCTGAAGAGATAAATCACTAAATATGTTTTAAATATTTTTTCATGGCTGATCTTTCTACATCTTACATGGGTTTGAAGTTGCGCAACCCTATAATCGCCGGCAGTTCAGGGTTGACTAATTCAATTGATGATTTACAGAAATTATACAACAATGGCGCTGGTGCAATTGTATTAAAATCCTTATTTGAAGAACAGATCAATTTTGCGATTAATAAAACATTCAACCAGAGCGAGAATAATTACTCTTATCCGGAGGCACTTGATTATATCAGTCATTATACACGGGAAAATGACCTTGAGAATTATATAAAACTAATCAGGGATGCTAAAAGCAAGTTGGATATTCCGGTCATTGGAAGTATCAACTGTGTTTCATCTTCCGAATGGGTCTCTTTTGCAAAAAACATCCAGGAAGCCGGAGCCGATGCCCTTGAGTTGAATATTTTCATACTGCCCTCTGACCCAAGGAGAAAAGCGGAACAACATGAACAGATTTATTTCGACATTCTCCAGTCGGTTATGAAACAGGTTAAAATTCCGATTGCAGCCAAGATTAGTTATTATTTTTCAGGATTGACGAATATGGCCCTGCAGTTGTCCTGGACTGGTATTTCAGGGCTGGTCCTTTTCAACCGTTTCTTTGCGCCGGATTTTGATATCGATAAGTTTGAAGTAACTCCAAGTCACGTTTTCAGCACCCCGGCCGAAATGTCTCTTACCTTAAGATGGGTTGCCTTGCTGTCCGACAAAATTCAATGCGATATTGCTGCCTCAACCGGCATCCACGACGGAGAAGCCGTCATCAAACAACTCCTGGCTGGTGCAAAGGCTGTTCAGATTGCCAGCGTTCTGTACCAGAAAGGCTTTGAGCAGATCGGTGTGATGTTAAAAGACATCGAACAATGGATGGAAAAGCATCAGTTTGTAAATACTGCAGATTTCATCGGTAAGCTGAGTTATAAAGAAGCAAAAAATCCGGCAGCTTTTGAACGTGTTCAGTTCATGAAGCATGTTGCAGGGATTGAATAAAGGTTCTTGTTATTGGTTATTGGTTAGTGGTTATTGGTTAGTGGTTATTGGTTAGTGGTTAGTGGTTCTTGGTTAGTGGTTTCCAAGTTTCAAATTTCAAATTTCAAGTTTCTTTTTTCCAGTTTCAAATTTCAAATTTCAAGTTTCTTTTTTCCAGTTCCAAATTTCCAAGTAAGCGCTTGCCCGTGGGGCATGGAGTATTATAGCAATCCATGAAGCGTCTGATTAATACCCCGTTGGGGTTAAACATCTTACTATAAAAACTAAGTTATCATGTATTTTCGACGAAAAGTGGTTATCTTTACGGGAAAGGAGATTACCCTGATGGTTTGTTAGGTTATTCTAAGTTGTAGCGGCTACTTAGAACTTAGGTTACTGAAACCATACAGTGACTAAGTAACTTAGTTACAAGGTGACTATGTTATAGCGGCTGCTTAGAACTTAGGTTACTGAAACTTTCTTGGTTTCCGAATGTCCCAAGAAATTTTGAAGTTGTAGCGGCTGCTTAGAACTTAGGTTACTGAAACTCTGGGAGCCAAGAACAAGACACATCGCAATTAAAGGTTGTAGCGGCTGCTTAGAACTTAGGTTACTGAAACCGGCCACGATTGGTAACGGTAGCTATTGTAGCCAGTTGTAGCGGCTGCTTAGGATTTAGATCACTGAAACCGGCCATTAATAAAGGAACGATGGTTGTTTGCTTGGTTGTAGCGGCTGCTTAGGATTTAGATCACTTAGACCTGATGTGTTGTCATGTCATGCGTTTTTTTATCCCCTGGGCAACATTTATGCGGGAGATGCTCTGTAACGATGCTTATCTTCAAGCGTTGCTCAACGGCCGACCAGGCATTCAGAGCCTGGCAAATGAATATCCGCAATGGGTTTGGGATCCTAACACGAAGATTTGTACCAGGGAGCAAATAAGGCTGTTATATAATGAAGTAATGGCAAATCCGCCCGGAATCGGGCGGTTGTTTTAATTGCTTTCTATAAAAAATTGCATTATATATAGGTGTGATTTAAAAATGTTAATTTTGCTCACAAATGCATAACAAGGTTATAACGGAAATCGTTATATCATTTCGCCAATAAACTTTTTACACGCTTTTTATGACACCGGAAGGACAATTCAAGGGAACCTGGAGTAGCAGCAACCAGGAAATAAGCATTAACCTTCCCTTTATAATCTTTGAAGAGGGAGGCGCTCAGGTAGTCTATTGCCCGGCGCTTGATGTAAGCGGTTACGGTAATAATGAAGAAGAAGCCTTCGAGTCGTTTAAAGTATGCCTTGGGGAATTTTTACTTTACACTACCCATAAAAAGACTTTCACTGAGGAGCTGAGGCGTTTAGGTTGGACGATAAAAAAGAGCAAATTTAAACCTATGGTCCCACCCCAAATCAGCCAACTTCTGGAGGAAAATGATAATTTCAGCAGGATATTCAACAATTATCCCTTCAGAAAAATTGACCATTCCGTTTCCTTACCGGCTTAGTAATGGCCCGCAGATTTAAGAACGTTTCACTGAAGCTATTCAGGGAATACCTGACATCAAAAGGGCTGCACTCCGTGTTCCTGTTAGCCTGGAACAGTGAGACAGTGGAACGGTGAAATAGTGAAACAGTGGAACGGTGGGACTACTTTTTACATCTCAAAAAGTTGATATTATTCTCAGCAAATCTTTATCTTTGTCTGAACTTTAAAACCATTCTAAATAAGCCTACATGCCACATTACCATAAACTCGGGAATATACCACCCAAACGCCATATCCAGTTCCGCAAACCGGATGGGAACCTGTATGCCGAGCAACTTGTCTCAACGGAAGGTTTTTCTGCCGAATATTCGCTGGTCTACCACAACTATCCTCCGACCCTGGTTACAAAAATTGATGAACCTTTTTCAATCGCTCCTGAAATAGCCATTGCCAAGAACATGCAACACCGCAGCTTCCAGGGATTCAAAGTAAACCCTGAAAGCGATTACCTGAAGAGCAGGAAGCCGGTTTTGGTTAATGATGACTGCTATATCATTTTGGCAGCGCCTGAGGCATGGGGAAGTGGGCAGTTGACAGTTGACAGTAGGCAGAAGTCAGGAAAAACTCAGAACTCAGAACTCAAAACTCAGAACTCACTTGAGCGGAAGGAATATTACTTTAAAAATTCTGATGCGCATGAGATGATCTTTGTCCATGAAGGTGAAGGAGTTTTAAAAACGATGTATGGCAATCTTTCTTTCGGGTATGGCGACCATCTGATCATCCCAAGAGGTACTATTTATCAGCTTGAGTTCAAAACAGAAGATAACCGGCTGTTTATTGTCGAATCATTCAGCCCGTTCCGGTTTCCAAAAAAATATGTTAACCGCGTCGGGCAGCTTTTGGAGCATGCGCCATACTATGAGCGGGACATCCGCAAGCCACAAGATCTGGAAACTCATGATGAAAAAGGCGATTTCGTTGTACTGATAAAGAAGCAGGATATGATCTATCCATATCATTACGCATCGCATCCCTTTGATGTCGTTGGCTGGGATGGCTATCATTATCCTTATGCCTTATCAATACACGATTTCGAGCCTATTACCGGGCGCATTCATCAGCCGCCTCCTGTCCATCAAACCTTCGAAGCCAACAATTTTGTAACCTGTGCTTTTGTTCCCCGCATGTATGATTATCACCCGCTTTCAATACCAATACCCTATAATCACAGTAATGTTGATTCCGATGAGGTGTTATACTATGTCGATGGAGAATTCATGAGCCGGAAACATGTAGAGAGAGGCCAGATCACCCTTCACCCGATCGGCATACCGCACGGGCCACATCCAGGTACTGTTGAAAAAAGCCTGGGACAAAAGGAAACCCATGAACTGGCTGTGATGGTCGATACTTTCCGGCCGCTGAAAATTACTAAACAAGCATTGGATATTGAGGATGGAGAGTACTATAAAAGTTGGATAGAGTGAAATTAGAAATTTGAAAATAGAAATTGGGGCTGAGTGATTTTGAAATTGGAAAATGGAAATTTGGGTTAGAAAGAAAGAGGGGAAAAATGAAGAGGTTGGTTGAGTTGGATGTTTACATTCTTTCTGAAAAGTTTTCTGATAAAATATGGAATGATTTTGATAAATGGCCGGAAAAAGTTCAACGAACAATTGGTTATCAAATTATTAGGTCTTCAGATAGTATAGCTGCAAATATTTCAGAAGGTTATGGAAGATTTACTCCTGGTGACAGAAAATTGTTTTACCGTTATGCACGAGGGTCATTCGAGGAAACAAAAACATGGTTAAGAAAACTAATCAGAAGGAAAATTGTTAATCTTGATGACATTAAAGAATATGAATCACTTATTAATGAACTTGGTCCTAAACTTAATGCATTCATTAGCAGCACTAAATAAAATAGCTTTACATGTTGTTCCCTAATTTCAAATTTCAAATTTCGATTTTCAAATTTCGATTTTCAAATTTCAATCATCATGAATAAAGACTTTCTGCCTATCAACGGCACCGATTATGTTGAGTTTTATGTCGGAAATGCCAAACAGGCTGCTTACTATTATCAGTTGGCTTTTGGGTTTCAGCCATTGGCATACAAAGGACTTGAAACAGGGGATAAGGAGAAAACCTCCTATGTGCTGGTTCAGGATAAGATCCGGTTTGTATTTACTACATCACTTGTACCTGATTCCCCGGTCAGTGAACATGTGAAAATGCATGGCGATGGGGTAAAGGTGATCGCTTTATGGGTCGATGATGCTGCAGGCGCTTTCCACGAAACGGTTAAAAGAGGCGCTAAACCTTATATGCAGCCTGCTGTTGAAGAGGATAAAAATGGCAGGGTGGTCAGGTCAGGGATTCATACTTATGGTGAAACCGTTCATATCTTCGTTGAGAGAAAAGATTATAACGGTCCTTTCCTTCCGGGATTCATTAAATGGGAGCCCACATACAGGGCAGAACCATTGGGATTAAAGTATGTAGATCATATGGTCGGTAACGTGGGATGGGGAGAAATGAACCAATGGGCTAAATTTTATGCTGAAGTGATGGGATTTTCCCAACTGGTTTCTTTCGATGACAAAGACATTTCAACTGAATACACCGCCCTGATGTCGAAGGTAATGGCAAATGGTAACGGGCGCATCAAATTCCCGCTGAATGAACCAGCCGAAGGCAAAAAGAAATCACAAATTGAGGAGTATATCGACTTTTACCGGGGCCCTGGCGTTCAGCATGTCGCCATGTCCACGGATAATATTATTCGCACTGTCAGTGAATTAAGAAGGAGAGGGGTCGAATTCTTATATGTCCCCGATATTTATTATGAAGATGTGCTTTCAAGGGTAGGGGAGATCGATGAGGACCTTAAACCGCTTAAAGAACTGAATATCCTTATCGACCGGGATGACGAAGGTTACCTGCTCCAGATCTTCACTAAGCCGGTGGAAGACAGGCCAACAGTGTTCTATGAGATTATTCAGCGAAAAGGGGCAAAATCATTCGGTAAAGGCAACTTTAAGGCGTTGTTTGAATCCATTGAACGTGAGCAGGAAAAAAGAGGAACGCTTTGAGCATTGAAAATTGAAAATTGAAAGTTGAAAATTGGAATTTTTATTTTGAACTTTGAACTTAAATGATGAGATCCTGGATATCAATACTGGATAATTCTGATTTTTCTATTTATAATATTCCATTCGGGATATTCAGTCACGGAAATAGTGATCCAAGGCCTGCTACCCGGATCGGAGATACCGTCGTTGACCTTTCCGTTCTGGCCGATTTTGGATATTTCGATGATCTCGGTATTGATGACCTTACTGTCTTTTATCAACCTTACCTGAATGAATTCATTGCCCTTGGAAAGCTTGTCACCAGCAAAGTACGAAACCGGCTCGGGGAACTATTCCTTGAAACGAACGATGACCTTAAGGCAAACCAGGAAGCATGCGCATTGGCCTTGCATCCTATTGAATCTGTGACCATGCACATGCCTGTTAAAGTGGGGAATTATACTGATTTCTATGCCAGTGAGCAGCATGCCTACAATGTCGGCGTGATGTTCCGTGATCCCAAAAATGCACTTTTGCCGAACTGGAAACATCTCCCGGTTGGTTATCATGGCCGTGCCTCTTCAATTGTCGTCAGCGGAACTCCTATCTATCGTCCTTCGGGGCAAACAAAGGCTGATGACCAGGAATCACCTGTATTTGGTCCAAGCGGACAACTCGACTTTGAACTGGAAATTGGATTTGTCATCGGGCGTAATTCCGAGTTAGGCTCTTCAATCAAAACTTCAGAAACAGAAGAGTATATATTTGGTTTGGTGTTGTTTAATGATTTGTCGGCCCGTGATATTCAGAAATGGGAATACGTTCCGCTAGGTCCATTTCTAAGTAAAAATTTCGGGTCGGTCATCTCACCCTGGATAGTTACACTTGAAGCCGTGGAACCCTTCAGGACACCCGGCCCTCTCCAGTTGCCTAAAGTTTTGCCATATTTGCAATATGATGGCAGTAAGCATTTCGATATTAATCTTGAGGTTTTTATTGAGCCGGGAAGTCAGCGGTCGGCGGTCAGCGGTCAGCGATCTGTTAATGACAATCGACAATCGACAATTTTAAGCATCTCCAACCTGAAGTACTTATACTGGAACTTTTCCCAGATGCTGGCGCATCATACCGTGAACGGCTGCAATGTCGAAGTGGGTGATATCTGCGCTTCCGGCACTATCAGCGGCCCTGGGGAAGACTCTTTCGGATCCATGCTTGAACTGGCCTGGAAAGGCACAAAGCCCATTACAATGCCGGATGGCAGTAAAAGGAGTTTTATTGAGGATTATGATTCGGTGGTGATGCATGGCTATGGAGAGAAGAATGGTGTTCGCGTGGGATTCGGGGAATGCCGCATGCAAATCCTGCCGGCAAAATGAAAATTGAAATTTGAAACTAGAAATTTGGAATAAGATAATATATGCTACGAATTATCCCAGGTGAGACACCCCATCCGAAAATGCACCAGTACTTGCTTGGCAGCATCGCACCGCGTCCCATTGCTTTTGCCAGTACGGTGGATGCCAGGGGGAATCCGAACCTTTCCCCATTCAGCTTTTTTAATGTCTTTGGGTATAACCCCACTACGCTCATCTTTTCCCCTTCGAGACGGGGACGCGATAACAGTACAAAAAATACGCTTGAGAATGCAAAGAGTGTACCTGAAGTTGTAATTAACGTCGTTACCTATGATATGGTCAACCAGGCCAGTCTGGCTAGTACGGAATACCCGCCGGGCGTCGACGAATTCATTAAGGCAGGTTTTTCTAAATTACCTTCTGAACTGGTACGACCGTTCAGGGTTAAAGAGTCCCCGGTGCAAATGGAATGCCGTGTCAGGGATATTATTGAAACCGGCAGCGGGGGAGGGGCAGCGAACCTGATCATCTGTGAGATCCTGATTATGCACGTCAATGAGGATATTCTTGGCGATGACGGGATGATCGACCAGCAGAAGATCAGGCTGGTAGGCAGGCTGGGTAAGGATTACTATGTCAGGGCATTCGGCGATGCGCTCTTTGAAGTTGAAAAACCATTGCAGCGGATGGGAATCGGGATTGATGCCCTGCCTGAGAAGATACGCAACAGCCGCGTTCTCACAGGAAATGACCTGGGGCAGCTCGGTAACGTGGAAAATTTACCAAATGCAGAAGAAATAAGAGCTATTCAAGAAAATCCTGAAATTAAAGAATTAATCGAGACTTCCTTAGATATCTCAACCGAGTTGAACAGGCTGGCATTAAATTACCTTCAGACCGGGCATGCCTATGAAGCATTGAAGCTACTGATGCTTATAAATCTATAAATTTCAAACGCTGAAGGGTTAGTCTGCTATCGGACGCTATCAGGTCCTCCTTCGTCGGACACTGACAGGTCGATTGGCAATCGAACCTGACAGGGTCGAAGACCTGTCAGCGTTTGAATACCACCGGCTTCTTTTTCTTCAATATTTGCGATGGAGAAAAAGAAGCAAAAGAAATCGCCCTTGAAACTTTAAATAGTAAAAATAATGGCAAAAGTTAATCAGCCTACCTTTGATGCTTGTACTGATGCTGGTTTTCGTTATTGCTTTATCAATCTTAAATTCCCGATTTAGTAAAAAAACAACTATACCCCCCCACTACGCGGGATGATCCCGCTTTTGCGGGGATAAATAATCAAATAAATCAAACGGGCTTCGCCCGTCCCGACTTTGTCGGGATAACCAATCAGTCCTGGAGGCAACGCAACGAAAAACCGTACGTCTTGTAGTAGTAGTACCGGCGCGCACCGGCGTCAGTGTAGCCCAGGTACCGGTGCCAGGCGGTCGACCCGCTGTAATCCGTAGAAGACCACCAGTGGCCGTGCGTGCCTAGGTAGTCGAAGCTCCCACCGGTGGGGCGGTAACCCCCCGGAAGAGCTGTGAAACCACTTTCGTTGGTTGCCCCTGTATTCGGTGGATACCAGTGTACAAATCCCGCTTCCTTCATTTTGCCACCTGCCACAGATGCTCCTCCTAAATAATTAGTTAAGGCAGTCCATTCCTCATCCATTGGGATATGCCAACCGTCTGGGCAAATGCCTTGTGTGCCTGGGGTAGTGGTATATTGCATTATTTCGTTCCACTGGTAGAGTCCACCATAAGTACTGCAATTTGCCGGATCATTATTATAGCAGTATTTTTCAATCGTTTCATTATCACTCATCTCCTGGCTTTCATTGATCATCGTTCCTACATTCAGGTTTTCTTTCATCCAGCATTGAGTACCGATTAGCACAGTATTGTAACTTTGACCGTCCCGTGAGTCAGTGATGGGGTTACCGCATTGCCAGATTCCAGTGGCAATGATCTTTATGCGTGCAATATCCGTGGAATAACCGGCGTAGCTGATCCGGCCATCCCAGATAAGCGGGATGCCGTTACCCGGGACGACATTGCTTGCGCCTGTCACCTCATTTGGGTCAATGGGCAAATACGTGCCACCATTATCAAAGCTTACTTCCAGTGAAATATCATACGCGGCGTCACTGCCCGTGAGATCGAATTGGATATCCAACACCCGTTCATTTACGCCGGCGCCCTGGGATACCTGGATATTGGTGATGGAGCCGGGTTGGGCATAGGCCCAGTTAAGGACAGAGAAAAAAGCTAAAGAAAGAATAATTATTTTCATGGTCATAGGTTTTAATGATGAATTTTTTTGGTTTAGTTGCTGGCACATATGCAGGCATTGTGTCCGGTATAAAAGTGATTATACGGCCTCATTTCTTTTAATATGAAAGTAGCGCCAGTAAGTGTATAACCCGATCATCAATATAGGTATGACAATGGCAAGGGGTGAAAGCGGAATTGTTACAGATGTATCCCCAAATTGAAACGGGTCTGAGATGCCAATGATTACCTCACTGCGTGCATTCATAGCTGATAACAAAATGATCAGCATGGAACAGATTTTGTAGATTTTGTTTTTCATAAAAATGGAATTTACATGTTTACGTGAAATTATTTAACTGCCTTTTGTTGGTATATATTTAAATAATATTTGCTTTGGTTAGGTTCTGATAACCTGTATGTGTTAAGCTAAAACTTTTTAAATTTATTGACCCAAGTTCTTGGTGATCAATATTTTTTAGTAATTAATGGTCTTTGGTTTTTTGAAATGGTTTCTTATGGATTAATTAAGAATCATAAATTTATAGTATAATATCGCAAATTCCAAAACAAATGCGTTATTAATAATCAATCTAAAAAACCAATATCGCTCATTCAAAACCTTATTCAGTTACCGAGCATCCAAGCTGCCCACCTGTATGTTAAATGGCTACCGGCCAGCGGTAAACTGGTATCTTATCGGCTCGTTAGTTTTATTTACCTTGCTAATTTCCGCCTCCCTTGACCTGTGTGATCAAACAGAGTCTCGGTTGAATTAGAGCTTCCCCAAATTCTTCTTCATCCCTCTTTACCAAATCTGCTATTAAACGTCCTTGCAATTAGACCATTGTTTAGCTGTTTATAGTCATCCTGGTCTTTTTTTGCCTAAAATCCTGCAGGACCATCCGTTTGCAGCACTCTTACCGCTACTTTTTTTCACTGTGAGGATCAGGCTGCAGCTTTTCTTGCCGATTTTCTGTAATGAATTGTTTCCGTTCTTCTCCCTGCTACTGACTATTTGCCATTTCTGCCTCGTCCCGGTCTTCGAATTTCATGGGCGAAGGTATTTTCGTGATTCTCCTTTTATACTGAAACTTTAAGAAAATGCGAAGCAATTTTCTTTTAGTTTCAGTTATGCCGAGAGGAACAGGAGCTAAGAATTACCTTCCTGTTCCGACTCGGCATGCTATGGCCAGGTCTTCGATTTACTAGTCAGACTCAATTTTCAAAAGCGCAGCGCCTTGAAAATTGAAAGTCTGACAGTCCCGACTTTGTCGGGATTCACTTTCACTGAAAGATGACCTAAAGCCAGCAAAATTCGCCCCACTACCAAAGGAATTGTCGATTGTGGCTATAGTCTAAATAACATATGAATTATTGTTATCTTAGCAAAAAAATATCGATGAATACATATAAAGAACTAATTCAGGCATTTAAAGATCTCACAGAGGTCGAAAAGCAACTTTTTGTGAATCACTTAGTTCAGCAGGTTAGGGAAGACTTAAGCATACATGGTATCAAGAAAGATCTTTCACTAATTCAAGGGACTTATTGTCCTCATTGTCAAAGCCAAAATATTTATGCAAACGGCAAGCTTAAGGCTATTCAACGATACGTATGCAAAGATTGTAAAAAGAATTTTAGCGAACGGACGGGGACGGCTTTAGCCTGGATTAAAAAACAACATTTATGGCCAATTTATGTAAGGAATATGTTTGAGGGATATTCCCTTGAAAAATGCGCTAAACTAACAGGGATTTCAAAACAAACTTCTTTTGACTGGCGCCATAAAATTCTGAGTTCGCTTCGTTCACTGTCTCCGAAAGAATTTTCCGGGATTAGTGAAATCGATGATATTTTCTTCAACTATTCGGAAAAAGGTTCCAGAAACCTTGAGAGGGAGGCCAGGAAAAGAGGTAATGATCACATACAGCAAGGAATTTCACATGACAAAGTAACTGTACTGGTAACTTGTGACAGGCAAAAGCATAAAGATCTTCAGGTTATAAAGCGGGGTAGGATCAGAAAGACGGACATTGACAGTGCAATTGGAGACCGATTAGATAAAGAAGCTACCGTATGCACGGATAGTCATAGAAGCTTTACAGGGTATGCTAAAGACAAAGGATTAAAGCATAAACAAATCCATGTAAGAAAAGGCCAATATGTTAAGGATAAAATTTATCATCTACAGAATGTAAATCAAACAACGAGTGGTTTAAAGAACTGGATAAGAAGATTTAATGGTGTATCGACAAAATACTTGCAAAATTATATGAGCTGGTATATGGTATTAGAGCAAATAAAAAACAAGGAGTTTAAAATCAAAGAGTTTGCTACCGCTGCTCTAGTATCAAACCAGGCTTGGCCTTTATTTAAAACAGTTTGTAATTCATATGTTATTTAGACTATAGCCTCGATTGTCAATGGCCGATTTTCGAATTTCGATTTAAATCTTCGAACATCGACCATCGAAATTCGACAATCGACAATCTTTTCATGTGGCCGAACTGCAAAAAAATGGCAAGATCAAGACTGCCAACCTGAATGATGCACTGTTGGAATTCTACTCCGGCAAGAAAAAGAACCAGGTATGGATGACCCTTGAACAATGGCAAACTGCCGGTTACTCCGTTCGCAAAGGCGAAACCGCCCAAATGATCTGGGGCAAGAAGGTCGACAAAACCAACAAAGCGGGTGAAGGTTTCTCCTACTTTCCGATCCTTTTTGTCTTCTCCAATTCACAGGTTGACAGGACAGTGAGAAATTTTAACAGCGCGGCTATAAAATCTGAAACACTTCCCCAAGCTGATGTTGCTTCAGCTTTAGGCCCGGTGGCAGGCGAAGATTTGCCCTTCTAACCGGAAGATGGACAACCCCAAAAGACCGGCTGACGATGTCAGCCGGTCTTTAACTTACCTGATCCTCCTTTGCCTTCTAAAATATTTCCTTCCTGTTATTTGTATTTGGCTTTGGATTTATTTAAATTTATGGCATCAATTGGTTATAGGCCATTATTATAAATTTTAAGAATTAGGAATTAACATAATTATTCCCTTAATGCAACAAGAATTTATTCGAATAGAAGAATGGCCAACTGAACATGCTCAGAGGGCATATAATACTGGTAATTTCATCGAAGCACTTCAAACTCTCCATGGTTGGATCGAAAATAAATTACGAGAGTTACTTATTCTTGCTGGAACTATTGACTATAAAAGCGAAATGTCAGGAATTTGGGATATTTCAAATCAAATTAGCTTAGTTACATCTGCTCATGTTTTATTCATATTATCTCAACTATCAGAAAATGAATACCAGATGATTATTAAATTCAATGGCATAAGAAATGATGTTATTCATAAAATATATCGGGACCCTTATGAAGAGATTTATAAAGGGATCCCCAAAGAAAGATATGATGAAGCATTTAATATAGGAATGGAATTATCCGAAATACTTCAGCGTAAGACAGATATGAAAATTGATAATAACGGCCTATAATAACAAACGCTCAAAATCCAGCCCGGAATTAAAAGTTTGCCCGTCCTGGCGGGGCGCGTATTAAGGAATATGGAAAAAGGAACAAGTAAAATTTGTACATTTAATGCGCCCGCCTGGTCGGCCAAATTAAACCCGGGCCAGGCCTTTGCGCGCGAACGTTAGGCAGCATAAAATATGTATATAATGAGCATATCCTCTTTAGAAAAGATCGTTACTATTATAGGAAGTTTAGGGACATTCGGTGCCGCATTAATTGCTTGGAGGACTCTTGCAGAAATTAAAAAACAAAGATTTGCGGCACAAAAACCTCAAATATTATTTAAGTCCTTTACAAGTGGGTCTTTAGATTTGAATGATTTTCAAAAAATCATCTCGACTAATTGGAAAGGCAATAATGATAATTTTAAAAATCATATATTATTTGAAATGATAAATGCAGGAAAAGACTTAGCAAAAGACTTTAAGTTTGAATATAAACTAAATATTGACTCTTTCATTGCTTTAATAGAACAACATGACAAGGAAAAGGAAATAAGCATACAGCAAGATAATAATTGGTTAATATTTAGTTCAAGTACTAACAGAATAAATAAACGGATATCTTTAAAAGTTAATGCTGGTGAAACTGATAATCTTGAATATTTGTTAAATAGGGCTATACAGGAGAAACCTTCTGGGTTTTCCATTCCAGAAGAATACTTAGTTTTAAATAGCTGTCTTTTATACTTATCGTTGAAGTATGAATTTACTATATACACTGACGATGTACCGAAAATTTATGTAAAAACTACTTTTGAAGATATCTCAGGCAAAAAGGATTATATCTATCAGACTATTGATACATTTTATTTTAGAAATGGGGAATTTCATTTTTCCTTAAAAAAAATAACCGAGAAAAGATTTTACGCTGCCTAACATCCGCGCGTTAATAGCTTATTCTAATGAATAAAGGCGATCTTCAAAATATTGAAAAAGAAATTCAGGAACAATTCACTGATTTGACAAATTCTCAAAATATTAAGAGAGTTTCAAGATTTATACTTTCTGCATTGAGTAGTATCCCTTGGGTTGGTGGATTCTTAGGAGCGTCAGCATCATTACATGCTGAAATTGAACAATCAAAAGTCAATGAAATTTTAAAATTATGGTTGGAAGAGCATAAAGATAAATTGGAGAAACTTGGTCAAACTATTTATGGGATAATTTTGAGGTTAGAGAACTTCGATTCATCAGTACATATAAGAATGGAATCTGATGAATATCAAGATTTAGTTAAGAAAGGATTTAGAGTATGGGACAATTCTGATACTGATGATAAGAGGGAATTAATAAAGAATTTGTTAACAAATTCGTGTGCAAGCACATTATGCACAGATGATATAATAAGACTTTTTATTGACTGGATTGGATTGTACCATGAAGCACATTTTTATATAATTAAGGAGATCTATCAAAATAAGCGGATTACGCGCGGCCAAATATGGAACAAAATTAGGGAAACTAAACCTAGGGAAAATTCTGCAGAAGCTGATTTATTCAAAATGTTAATCAGAGATTTAAGTACGGGGGGGGTTATAAGGCAATTTAGAGAAACTGATTACTATGGAAATTTTGTTAAAAAGACATCAAGAAAACCGAGCACATCAGTTTTGACATCTGCATTTGATAATACTGAACCATATGAATTGACCGAACTTGGTAAACAATTTGTTCATTATTCAATGTCTGAGATAGTGCCTCGATTAAGTGAATAATATTTTACCCTGGGGAATAAATCGTACAAAGTCCTGACATGATATTGATCGTTAGGAGAACTTAATTATAAAGTAATTTTACATGGTTGATTCAATTTACATCAATGAGTTAATTTTCAGATTGGATTCACTTGAGAATCTAGTTGAAAATCAACAAATCTCGACTACTTATTATCAAAGTATTCTTGATCACCAATGGGCGCTTTTACAAGCCCAAACTGCAATTTTCGTCGGAATACTAATAATCACGCTTACATTGGTTTCTATTATTGCCTGGAAAATATACTTTTCAAAAATATCAAAGCGCATTCTTGATATTGAAAAGAAGTTTGAAAATCTTAATCAAACAGTTAACAAGGTCGAACTTATTGAAGATCAATTAAAATTAGTTAATGCCAATGTCAATCGAAGCTTATATGAAGCCGCCAGTAATCTTTCTTGGAAGGTAATTTGGCATATTCGTTATTGTGATGCAATATTTGACAGGCAAACAATTGATCCACTTATTATTCGTTTAGACCAGCTTGAACTTGATTTCAATAACCTTTACAATGATCAAAATCAATTTCAACAGTTCCTTAAATTTGAAAACATTGGGGGGCTTAAAGATATTTTAAGGAAACTGGTTAATTATAAAGATGATAGAATTTCAAGAGTTCCATCAATGATTCTAGATAAGATTTTAAATAAAAAATGAATCATCCATTTGTTGAAGAACTTCATTGCCGATTAATACCATCAGAAGAAATTTCCTATGATGATCCCCCTTCAATTCAAAAAATATTTTGATTTTTTAAACATTACCTTCAACAATCTTGATTTCTTCCTCTGTAAGCCCATATAATTCCCGAGTTTGACACTTCATTTTTGTAATTGATTTATATACAGCACAGTAATGGCTTGCATAGAGGTTTGTGCCACTACATTTCGTTCTTTTTTATAAGATTTTAGATGGTATTCTCATGTTCATAGCTTTCAATAAATTTTGAGCATTTTCCGGGATGTCTGTTCTCACCCAGATGGTTTGCGATTTTATCTTTACCGGTATTGCTAAAACCGAGTTTAATTCTTCCATCGCCATGATTGCAGTCAAAGGTCTTGCTTTGATTATTTATAATACTCCCCAAAATTCAGACCACTGGTTAAGTTGAAAAAAGTCTAATTTTAACAGTGGTATTATGAAAGCAAAAAGAAGAAAATTTACGTCGGCCTTTAAGGCCCGGGTAGCCATTGAAG
>Ga0265292_1000736_pt1 | contig 38586 bp, 37 predicted proteins | sample Munlanlewell296A_FD_189080 | JGI IMG/M metagenome (GOLD analysis project Ga0265292, IMG submission 189080) | Leachate microbial communities from a municipal landfill in Southern Ontario, Canada - Leachate well 296A | ecosystem: Engineered > Solid waste > Landfill > Unclassified | place: Canada... | reverse complement strand
CAGTCGAGATCGAGTCATCGACTATGTGCGTGCCCTCACCGCCTGTGAAGATCCCCCGCTGGCCGCGGCCCGCCGGAAAGCCGAGGAAGCCGGCATCCCGGTCACTGCATTGGAGTCGGTCGCACTCATCGCCTTTCTGGCTCGACAGATCGGAGCCAGCACTGCCGTCGAGATCGGTGCCGGTGCCGGGTACTCGGGCATCTGGTTGGCACGAGCCTTGAAACCCAAGGGGCACCTGACAACCATCGAATCGGACCCCGACCGCCAGCGGCTGGCCGTGGCCTCCTACCGGGAGGCAGGACTCGGCGAGCAGGTGCGGGCGATCCTCGGGGGGGCCCTGGAGGTTCTCCCCCGTCTTGCCGAGCGCTCCTACGACCTGGTCTACATCGACGCCGCCAAGTCAGAGTACCCTGCCTATCTCAACCATGCCCTCAGGCTGCTCAGGCCGGGCGGCATCATTGCCGCGGACAACGTGTTCTGGCAAGGCAAGGTCGCGGACCCGCTGGTCGACGACGAGGACACCAAGGGGATTCGGGCCTTCAATGCCCGCATCGTGGAAGAGCCCGCCCTGGACACCGTGATCCTTCCGATCGGAGACGGGCTGTCGATCTCTCTTCTGATTTCGCCCACAGACTAGGCAACGCTTCGGCCGAGTCGAGGCTCACGACAGAAGAGTCCTCGTCGCCAAGGGCAAGCATCGCCGAGCGGTGGTGGACCGGGAACGCTTCCTGGAGAAGGCGCGCGCACCCCCGGCTTTCCGGCCCTAGTCGACTCCGGCTTCCAACCAGGCCAGCAGCGTCCGCACGGCGAAACCGGTCCCACCCTTGGCCAGGTAGCCGTCCTCGGACTCCGCGAAAGCCGGCCCCGCGATGTCTACATGGGCCCAGGACCGTTCGCCCACGAACTCTTTGAGAAAAAGGGCCGCATTGATGGCGCCGCCGTGGCGGCCGGTGCCGATGTTCCTCAGGTCGGCGACAGCCGATTCCATCTCCTTGGCGTATTCGGTGACCAGCGGCAGGTGCCAGATTGGCTCGCCCGTCTTCTCGGCGGCGGCCAAGAGCGCGCGCACCAGGTTCTCGTCGCTGCCGAACAGCCCCGCCACCTTGGCGCCCAGCGCGACCACACAGGCTCCCGTGAGCGTGGCGATGTCCACGATGGCGTCAGGCGAAGACTCACCGGCGTAGGCAATCGCGTCGGCCAGGAGCAGCCGGCCCTCAGCATCAGTATTGAGGATCTCGACGGTCTTGCCTCCGCGAATCCTGGCGACGTCACCGATATGGGTTGCCGTGCCACTCGGCATGTTCTCCGCCGCGGGAATGAGCCCAACAACCTCGGTCTTGACGCCGAGCGCGCCCAGGGCCGACATCACGGCGATCACCGCCGCCCCACCCGACATGTCGTCTTTCATGGTGAGCATGAAGTCCGCAGGCTTGAGTGAGAGCCCGCCGGAGTCGAAGGTGACGCCCTTGCCCACCAGGACCACGCGGCCCTTGGCTCCCGCAGGGTTGTAGCGAAGCTCGATCAGCCGGGGAGGTTTCGCGCTGCCGACCCCCACGGCCAGGGTGCCGCCAAATCCCTCACGGGCGAGATCCTTCTCATCCCATATCTTCACCGTCAGTCCGGCCTTCTTGGCCTCGGTCTTAGCAATCGCGGCCAGGCCCGCCGGGTCGAGGTTGCCGGCCGGCTCGTTGACCAGGTCACGTGCCAGGAACGTCGCCTCGACGTAGATACGAGCCCGTTCCAGAGCCTTGCGAGCCGCCGCCGCGCGAACATCCCGCGCGAGTAGGGCCACCTCCGCCAGAACCGACGGCGTTGGCTCCGACTTGTACTGGTCAAACCGGTAGCTTCCCAGCAGCAGTCCTTCGGCCAGGGCCCCCACCGCCACCTCCGGCGCCAACTCAACGGCCCCGGCCAGAGTGGTCGCCGCCTTCTTGTAGCCGGCGACGCGGCGCACGAGCGCGGCACCGGCCCTGCGCAGCGTGTCGGCGTTGGCCTTCGACTTCTCTCCCAATCCCAGGAACATCAAGGTGCGCGCCCGGCAACCGCCGGCGGCCGGCACGGCGAGGGTCTCCCCAACCTCGGCCTTGAAGCGGCTCTCCGTGGCGAAGGTCTCCAGAGTCTTGCCCTGCGCCTTACCGATCCGGCCGAGTTCGACAGGGGCGTCCTTGCCTGCTCCCTTGAAAGCCGGGAGGACCAGAACGTCGCAAGGGAAAGCGGCCGGATCCTGCGTGGCCAGCGAGAGCTTGAGCATCGTGTCTCCTTCTCGGCCGCCCGTCTGGGCTGGGTCCTTGGGGGTCGCCAGCGATCCTGAGGAGTCCCCAGGGATTCTGAGCGAAAGCGAACCGACAAAGTCTAGCCCACACGCGGCCTCGCCCACATGCTGCGTGCCCGCCGGCGGGCGAGTGTGACCCAGCCGGGCTTCTCGCCATGGCGATCCCGCGGCATACTGCCGGAGTGAGAATTCGCTGGCTGGCCGTGCAAACCGAGGACCTCGACGCCACCTCCCGGTTCTTCGCCGAGGGCGTCGGGATGACTGAGGACGGCCGCCTGCCGAGTTGGATCCACCTCACCGGCGAGGACTTCGAGGTCGAGGCTTTCGCCAATCCGCGCACGCCGGAACGGCCGGGCAACCCACCTCGCGGCGCCATCGTGGCCGTCTTCGAATCCGACGACCTTGAAGCCGACCTGGCCCGCTTGGCTGCGGCCGGAGGCATAGTGGACCGCACTGTGACTGAGGATTGGGGCAGGTGTACTTTCGTGCACGTACCGGGCGGAGGGTTCATCCAGGTGGCTCAGCTCCTGCCCGGGGCCGATGACTTCCGGCGCGACTATGCTTCCGGCGAAGACGACCGGCCCTCGTAGAGCCGCTCGTAGGCCGGACCCAACTCGGCCAGGAACTCATCCACCTCGCCAATCCGGTAGCCGAACAGACCGCGGCGGAAGGCGGCATGACGCACCTCGCCGGGTGGCGGTATGCGTTGCGAAGCCACCACGGGCTCAGGCTTGTTGGCCAGGAACAGCAGCGTGACGCTCAGGACGACCACCGCGGTGGCCAGTCCCAGCACCCCGATCATGCCCACCCCAAAGCCCTCCCTCACTCGCCGTCTGCCCGCTTGTCCGCATCCGCTCCGGGGTCAACCCATTGTGCCACGAGCGCTGGGAGGCCAAGCCCTCTGACGATGTCCCGCTCTGTGGTAACCCGCCATCCGCCGAACGGCCGGCCGGCAACGCACCACACTAGCGGGCTCGCTTGATCCTCGGCCAGGGCTGCCCCTCCTGCCATTCGGCTTCAACCATCTTGGGCTCCGGCATCTCGCATCCCAGCAAGACCGGCGCCGCAACCTCGAGGAAGATGTCGAGGATTCTCCCGGTGAGTCCCCAGACCACGACCGAACCGAGATCGAACAGACAGGTCACGTACCCGCCGGGAGGACCCAACCTGGCACGGCGAAACGTGTTCGGGTCGACAAGCCGGCGCAGGGGAACCTCGATGATCTCGGCCACCTCTCCCGGATCCGCGTGCAGCTTGCCCAAGTCCGCGGCCGTGGCCACCACCGGCGTCACGACCATTCCCGAAACCAGAGTGGGCATGTCATCCAACATCCCGACCACCGCCACTCGCCCCGCGTCCAGTCCTATCTCCTCGTGGGCCTCGCGAAGTGCCGCCCCGGCCACACCATCGTCCCCCGCTTCGCAACCTCCCCCCGGAAAAGAGACCTCGCCGGGATGACGACCCAGGTGAGATCTCCGGCGCGTCAGCAGCACGGCGGGCTCGCCGGCGAGCGGATAGATGAGCACTAGAACGGCCGCGCGCCGGCCTGCCTCGGCTTCCAGTTCACACCGGGGTCTTGCCGTCAGGGCCCGCCGCAGTTCCTGCTCCATCCGCCCCACCTCGCCAAGTCCCACCTCGCCAAGGTTGTCCTCGGGACTTCCGGCCCATACTATCCCCGCATCTGCGAGCGCACCCGAAGGAGCGGACTCGACGATGTGGCCTCACGATCCGCAGCGCGCCTCGGACTCACAAGCGAAGCCGGCGCTGGACCCGGAGTTGGGCAGGGCCATCGATGCCGGCCTCGATGAGGAGGAGATCCTCGATGCCGCTCGCCGGCTGGTTCGCTGCCGCAGTGAGAACCCCCCGGGAGACGAGCGCGAGGCGGCCGGCATGGCCGCCTATCTTCTCTCCTCCCAGGGCCTGGAGTTCGAGGTGGTCGAAGCTGGTCCGAGACGGCCCAGCGTCCTGGCAACCTGGGACACCGCAACCGCCGGTCCGACCTTGCTCTGGAACGGGCACCTGGACGTCGTGCCTGCCGGCGAGGAGCGCCGGTGGACCCGACCTCCGTTTGCAGCCGTCGTCGAGGATGGACGGCTCTACGGGCGCGGAGCAGCCGACATGAAAGGCGCGATCGGCTCCCTGATCGGCGCCTTGGGCGCGCTTCGCCGGTCCGGGGCCCCACTTGCGGGCCGCCTGCTCGTCCAGGCGGTGGCCGACGAGGAAGTCCTCGGAGAGCTGGGCAGCGCATGGCTCTGCGCCCGGGGTCGCTGCATCGCCGACGCCGCGATAGTGGGCGAGCCGACCGAGATGAACGTGGGGGTTGCCGAACGGGGCGTGGCCTGGGTGCGCCTCACGACCCACGGCCGCTCGGCCCACGGGTCGGCACCCGAGCTGGGCGTGAACGCCATCTACCACATGGCCCGCTTCGTGCTGGCGGTGCGGGACCGCCGCTACGAGACGGCCCATCCTCTGCTCGGTCCGCCCACGGCCAACGTGAGCATCATCGGCGGAGGCCGCAAGATCAACATGGTCCCCGACCGCTGTGAGGCCGAGGTGGACCGTCGAACGATTCCCGGTGAGAGCATGGACAGCGTGCTGGAGGAGTTGCGAGAGATCGCCGAGCAACTGCATCGCGAAGATGCCACGTTCCGGGCCGAGGTTGACCCGGTGCGCCAAGCCGACCCCTGCGAGATCGATCCGTGCGAACCAATCGCGACGTTGGCGCTGGCCGCGACCAGAGAAGTGCTCGGCCGAGAGCCGTCTCTTGTCGGCATGCGAGGCGCCACCGACGCACGTCTGCTGGTGGGGGAAGCCGGGATTCCGACAGTGGTGTGGGGGCCGGGAAGTCTAGATCAGGCCCACGCGACGGACGAGCACGTGGCAGTCGCCGAGCTCGTCCAGGCGGCTCGCGCCTACGCGCGAGTCATTGCCGCATTCCTCGCTCCCCGCTGATGGGAGCCGACCGGTCTCGGTGAGATACCAGACCCCGCGGGCCGGCGAACAGCCCGCCGTCGTGCGCAGGATTCACCGGGGGAAAGGATCCGCGGCCGGGCCGGGCGCCGGGGTCAGGACGAGCGGCGAATGAGATATATCCCGCCCGCGCCGGCCAGGATTGCCAGCGAGCCCAAAGCCAAAACCGCGACGATCTTGACGGACGAGACCCCTGCGCCTTCGCCCGATCCCCCCGCGGAATCGGCGCCAACCGGGCCGGGGGAATCGGTGCCGGTAGCGGTGGGATTGAGCGAGGGGGTGGCAGTCCCCGCAGATGCGGGAAGCGAAGCCGAGGTGGGCTTCGGGGTACGCCGGGGCGAGGTCGAGGCCGATGTCGGTTGCGGCGCCGGGGTGGACCCGCCCGGCAACACGTGCACAGACCCGCACATCCCGCTGGCGCAGATGCCCGCCACCGCCTGGCTGTCGTTTTTCTGAGTCGAGCGGTAGCTGAAGACCCCTGCCGAGGCGAATGTGTGCGTGAAACTGTCTCCCGGCCGCAACACACCGGAGCGCCATGTCCCGTCCATTGCGACCACGTCGTGTGCCTTCCGGCCCTGGTTGGTCCACACGACGACGGCCTTGCCCTGGGCGTCCAACGTTACGGTCAAGATCTCGGGAGAAAACGCCCCGTCCTGGATCGAAACCTCGGAGCTACCCGCGCCCGCCAATGATGCCACCAGAATCACGGCCAGAACGGCCGGGGCAAGACCCGCGATCATCGCTCGTCGGTTCACTGCGCCTAGGCTACTTCACCATCGCACGGCACGCATCATGTCCGGTCCTGGCCGCCGATGATGCCCAGGACCTCATCCACCTTGCGAAGCAACGCCACCGGAGAGAAGGGTTTGACGAAGTAGCTGTCGGCCCCGGCGGCCAGCGCCGCCTCCCGCTCACCCGGATCGGACTTGGCGGTGAGCATCACGACCACGACCGCCGAGGTCTCGGGGTCAGACTTGACCAACCGGCAAACCTCGGTGCCCGAACGGCCGGGCATCATGATGTCCAGAAGCACCAACTGGGGAAGGTTCTCCCGGATCATCCGCAAGGCTTCCTCGCCGTCGTTGGCCTCGATGATCTCGTAGGTCTCGCTTTCGAGCGTCGCCCGAACCAGCTCTCGAACGGCAACGTCGTCGTCGACCACCAGAAGCCGGCGCTGACCGGACGTGACGAAATCTGCCACTGACGTTTCCCTCCTGGCCTTGCCATTCGACGCGGAGCGGCGAGTCGCCACACTAGTAGATCGATCTCACCATACCGCCATCGACCTGGATAGCTGTACCGGTCACGAATGACGCCGCCTCGGAGGCCAGGAAGCAGACCACCGCGGACAGCTCCTCCGGACGACCGAGCCGGCCCAATGGGATGTCGTCGACGAAGCTGTGCAGCGCTTGCTCGGCGCTCATGCCCTCGGCCTGTGCGCGAGAGGCGACGAGCGCCCTCATGCGATCGGTGAGAATTGGACCCGGGCACACGCTGTTCACCGTGATCCCGAAGGGAGCCACTTCATTGGCCAGGGTCTTGGCGAAACCCAGCACGCCGGCACGGGCGGTGTTGGACAGGATCAGACCGGCCAGCGGCTGGCGCGCGGCCACCGAGGTCACGTTGACGATGCGCCCCCACCCGGCCGCCTTCAGGTGAGGTAGGGCAGCCCGGCTGAGGTTGATGGTGGAGAGCAGGTTCAGTCGCAGCGCCGCTTCCCAGGCCTGCTCGTCATGACTCTCGGCCGTTCCCACGGGCGGACCGCCGGCGTTGTTGACCAGGATGTGCATTGCCCCGAAACGCTCGACGGTGTCCTGGACGAGGCGTTCGCAGTCCGAGGGGACCGTGACGTCTGCAATGCTCGCCAGCACGTCGGCACCCGCGGCTCGCAGGGTCTGCTCGGCCTCGAGCAGTGCTTGCGCCCCGCGAGCGCAGACGTGGATGCGCGCTCCTTCGGCGGCCAGTCCTTCCGCGATTGCCCGGCCCAATCCCCGGCTGGACCCGGCCACCAGCGCCACCTTGCCAGCGAGTCCCAAGTCCACCGCGACCTCCCCGTCCCCGCACCGGCTTCACGTCCGGCTTCACGTCCGGCGGCGCATCGTCCGCCACTCCCACCGGCGTCGGTAGGATACCGGGCCTCGCCCCTCTCTCGCATCCGTCAGGCTTCTTACACACTCCTTACACCTCGCCCACTCCCCTCGAACCGGCCCGTGCGTTACTAGCGGGGAAGGATCCGATGAGACGAGGAGGGGACTGGAGATGAGAGGCAAGACGGTCTTGAAGGGGACTTCAGCGCTCACCAGCGCTGCCGTCGGAACATGGGCGCGAGTATCCGATCCGCACCAGCGAATCGCCGTTGAACTCGAAGCTCGTTACCGAACCCCGCTCGACCGTCAGCCGCTTGCGCCACGGCGGAGACACCCAGCCCTCGAAGCCCAGGCGGCAAAGCCATATTGGGGATTCATGAGAGACCCCAACCACCTCATGACCGTCGTGCAGCCGTCGCTTGTCTTGCACGAAATCCATCATGCGGTCGCGCACTTCGGTGAACGGCTCGCCCCACGACGGCCGCCAGGGGTTGCGCAGCAGAGGCCACTTCCACGGCTTGACGAGCGTGCGCGTCACGACGGGCGCGGGCGTCCCCTCCAGCACGTTGCCGGACTCCACCAACCGCTCGTCCGGCTCGATTGCCCAACCGAAGGCGAGCCGAAGCGGATCGGCGGTCTCCCTTGCCCTCTGCAGGGGGCTCGAGTACATAGCGGCCACGTCGCGACCGGCGAAGAACTTGGGAAGCGCCTCGGCCTGACGCCGCCCCTCCCCGCTCAGCCCGAAGCCGGGCAGTCGCCCGTAGAGGATCCCCCTCGGGTTCTCGACCCATCCGTGGCGGACCAGATGCACAAGGGTTCGTGTCTCACTCACTCAACTGCCTCCACAGGGGCTCTCGTCCGGGCCGACGGGCCACCATGATAGCGGCATGTCTCGTGCGCCCGACGCCCCACTCCCCGCATCGGACATCGTGCCGGTCAGGGGCCGACAAGCTGGTCCCGATCATGATCGGGAAGGGGGGCGAGGACTCTCGCCTCCGAGTGGCTGCCCATGCTGGCCGTACATGGCGAGGGGGCGGGACCATCCGGTCCCGCCCCCCCCAATCCGTTCTGATCCGCCAGGGAAGCCTAGGCCTCGGACTTCACATAGCCGGCGACATACGGAGTGTCCTTGCCGGTGGGCCCGATCTTGGCGGCGCCTCCCGGCGAGCCGAGATCCTCGAAGAAGTCACGATTGGTCTTGGTGAACTCCTTCCACTGCGGCGGAACGTCGTCCTCGTAGAAACACGCCTCGACCGGGCACACCGGCTCGCAGGCGCCGCAATCAACGCACTCGTCCGGGTGGATGTAGAGCGTGCGGTCACCCTCGTAGATGCAATCCACAGGGCACTCCTCGACACAAGCCCGGTCCTTCACGTCAATGCACGGCTCTGCAATGACGTACGTCATGCTTCCCAACCCCTTTCCTAAGGGTCCGATTCAGGAATCCTGCTTGCGCCGGTCCGCTTTCCGCGTAACCTGGCGCCGCGAGTTCCATATGGCGCAACATACATAGCACAGGAGGACGGCGCGGGCCACCCGAAAGCAAGGAGGAAACGCGACCTTGCCCAAGATGTCTTTTGCATCCCGAGACGGACTGACCCTCGAAGGGCGCATCACCCTGCCGCCAGACAAGCACGGTGGCGGCGTGGTTCTGTGCCATCCACACCCGACCTTCGGCGGAACTATGGACGTCTGGCTACTCCCACAGATCCAGCGCGCCCTGGCCGCCGAGGGCTGGAGCGTGTTGAGGTTCAACTTCCGGGGCGTGGAGGGAAGCGAGGGCGAGCACTCGGGAGGCGGGCCCGAGGTCGCAGACCTGTTGGGGGCCCTGGATCACCTGGCTTCCGCCGAGGGCGTCACCGGGCCCTTCGCGGTGGTGGGTTGGTCCTTCGGCGCGGTGGTGGGGCTGTTCTCCTGCATGCAGGATCCGCGCCTGACCGGGTACGTCGCGATGGGCTTCCCGCTGATGGTGCCTCCCGGCATGATCCCGCCGCTGCCGGTCGACCTGGGAAGCTGGAGCGCCGCCAAGCTCTTCGTGGTCGGCGAGTACGACGCCTGGTGCCCGACGGACTCTCTGGAGGACTGGCTGGCCGGCGTCGGAGATCCCAAGGAAGTGGCCGTGGTCAAGGGCACCGACCACTTCTTCTTCGACCAGGACCGCGAGGTGGCCGCCCTGGTGACGAGCTTCCTCGCACGCACGACGGTCTAGCTCGGGCAACCGCCGACGTAGCGTCTAAACTGTCACGCACACAGGACGGCCGGCGCACGATCCAAGTGAAGAACGGGGGGTTCGCGTGGCACTCGATTCGATCCGGGTCTTGGACTTGAGCCAATTCCTTTCGGGCCCGCGCGCGGCCCAACTTCTGGCCGATTTCGGCGCGGAGGTCATCAAGATCGAACGGCCGGGCGGCGAGTCGCTTCGGCTGATCTGGAAGGCAGTTCCCGTGGCGGAGCGATCTTTCGCCATCCTGCACCGCAACAAGAAGGGCATGACGCTCAACCTGCGTCACCCGCGCGGCGCCGAACTGTTCACCCGCTTGGTGAAGAGCGCGGACGTGGTGGTGGAGAACCTGGTGCCCGGCACCATGGAGCGCATGGGTCTGGGCTACGAGCGGCTCGCTGAGATCAACCCGCGCCTCATCTACCTGGGCATCTCGGGATTCGGACGCACCGGCCCCAGAGCCGACCAGCCGGCCTACGACCTGATCGCCCAGGCGTCAGGCGGCATCATCGCCTTGCAGGAGAACCCCCAGAGGCTGCCACCTGTGTACTGGGCCGACCTCGTCACCGGGGCCTTCGGGGCACTCGCCGTCATGGAGGCCCTGTTGGAGAGGGAACGCACGGGGCAAGGCAAGCTCATCGACCTGTCCATGCAGGACGTGATGTACCTGCACAACTACCGCGCCCACTTCGTGCGCGCCCTGGGTGAGCAACGCGCCGAAGCCCAGTCCGCCCTGGGCATGGACTTCATGGCCACCGCCGGGCGCGAGGTTCCCTTCTGGAACATCTACCGCACTCAGGACGGCTTGCTCGCCCTCGTTGCGGTGACCGACGCGGAGTGGGCTCGCCTCGTCGAGGCAACCGGCGTGGAGGAGTTGAGTGGCAAGGACTTCTCCAACTTCCCGCTGCGCGTGCTCAACCGGGAACGCGGAATCGAGTTGTTGACCGGATGGTTCGCGAGCAAGAGCACCGAAGAGGCTGAGCGGATGCTTCGCGCCGCGCGCGTGCCCTGCTCGGCGATCTCGGATCCTGACGCCGTCAACGAAGAAGAGCAGCTCGCGGCGCGCGACATGCTCGCCCAGGTCGACCACCCGCGCCTCGGCCCCATCGACATACCAGGTAGTCCGCTACATAACCCCGAGTTCAAGGCACACCCGGACGTGGGCGAGCACAACGAGGAGATCCTGGGCGCCTTGGGTGTCTCCGCCGAGGAGATTGAGGAGCTGCGGGGCCTAGGAGTCGTGTGACCTCGAGGCTCGCGCGCTACCGGGGCCGGCCCCGGAACGAGCCCTCGCCGCCCGCTTCGCCCGCGCGGGCTTCTTGACCGCACGCTTGGTGTTGGGCTCGACCGCCGTCTTCGGCGTCACCGCGCGATCCGCGCGGCAGGGGGCGCAGATACCCTCGAGCTCCACGTGATGAGCCAGCAGTTCGAATCCCCGGGCAACGGCGAGATCGCGGGCCCAGGACTCCACTCTGCACTCGACCAGTTCCTCGACCCGGCCGCACATACGGCAGATCAAATGATGGTGATGATGGGCGCCGCACATCCGGTAGGCCGTCTCGCCACCGGCCGTGCGAACGACATCGGCCAGCGACTGCAACGCGCGATAGACGGTGGTGAGCCCAACCGCCGTCCCCCCCGAACGCAGCATTCCGTGAAGCTCTTGCGCGGTAAGGAAACCGGGCGAGGCCTCCAGGGCCCCCGCGATCGCCTCCCGCTGGCGGGTGGTTCGTCGACGGAGGCCATGGGGCGAAGGAGGAGACACCGGCCATTGACGTGCAATGCCGCCGGGCGCCGGGCTGGCCTCCCGTTGGCGAGGGACTCCCGCTGCCGAACCTACCGGGACACCTCCCGGCGGCTTCACCGCCGGGGTCCGCCTCCCCGACCGGGCAGAGCCGGAAGCCGGGCTCACCGGAACACCTCCCGGCGGCGCCGGAGGCGGTCACGCAAGCCGACCAGGCCGTAGGCAGCGATCGCCACCAGCACGATGGTCCCGCCCGGGGCAAAATCGAGATAGAAGGCGAGAAACAGCCCCATGATCCCGGAGGTCACGCCCACCGCCATCGAGGCGAATATGGTTCCCTTGAAGCTGGAGGCGAGAAGTCGTCCCGAGGCCACCGGCACGACCATCAGCGCCGCCACCATCAGCAATCCGACCACCCGCATGCCCACCGCCACCGTGACCGCGACCAGCACGGCGAGCAGGCCGTTGACCAGGCCGACCGGGACACCGGACACCCGGGCGGCCTCCTCGTCGAATGATGTCGCGAACAACTCCTTGGCCAGCAGGTAGACCGTGCCGACAATCACTAAACCCAACACCCCCACCACGACCAGGTCGGCGTGGCTGGTGGTGAGCACACTTCCGAACAGATAGCCAAGAAGGTTGGCGTTGAAGTTGCCTCCCGCGCTGGCCAGCACCACACCGGCGGATATGCCTCCGTAGAAGAACAGCGATAAGGCCAGGTCTCCACCGGCCCGGCGGGAGGCGCGAAGCCTCTCGATGCCCAGCGCGCCGACGACCGCAAAGGCAAGCGCCACACCCACCGGACTGATGCCGGCGAGCAATCCGGCCGCCACTCCCGCGAAGGCGACGTGACCGAGGCCGTCACCGATGAGCGCCAGGCGCTTCTGCACGAGATAGATTCCGATCAGCGGCGCCACAGCTCCGACGACGATCACGGCCAGCAATGCGTGCCGCATGAAGCCGTAGGAAAGCACGTTCATGGCCGACCGCCCTCCCGCTCGCCGGCCGCACTCGGTCCGCGGTCTTGGCCTGCCCGCTCTCCCGGCTCGTGCCCACCGTGCTCGTGCCCATGCATCTCTGGAAGCAGATAGGCCGGCAAGCCGGTTCCACCCACCGGAGGGCCGTCGTAGATGATGCTTCCCGAAAGCGCCACGACCCGCGTGACCAACGGAGCTGCGGGTCCGAGGTCATGAGCGACAAGCAACACGGCAGCGCCGCACTCGACGTTCAACATCCGAAGCAGCTCCACGAACCGCTCTTGACCGATCTGGTCGATTCCGGCGGTCGGCTCATCCAGCATCACTAGATCGGGGCCTCCGGTGAGCGCTCTTGCGATCAACACCCGCTGCTGCTGCCCCCCCGATAGCTCGCTAACCGGCCGGTCGGCTGTCTCCTCCAAACCCACTTGCGCCAAGCACTTCGCCACGGCCGAGCGGTCCTCCGCCTTGGCGCGGCGGAGCAGACCGATCCGCGCGGCGCGTCCCGAGGCCACCACCTCGCGCACGGTGGCCGGAACCCCACGCGCCACCGCCATGCGTTGCGGGACGTACCCGATGCGAGCCCAGTGGTGGAACCGGTCCACGGGATCGCCGAAGAGTCGAACGGTTCCAGAGCGGGCGCGGAGGAGACCCAGCGCCACCTTCAGAAGTGTGGTCTTGCCCGAGCCGTTCGTCCCGACCAGAGCCACGAACTCGCCGGGGGCGACCGCAAGGTCGACACCCTGGAGCACCGCCGCTCCCTCATAGGCGTAGTGCACGCCGGAAAGCTCCAGCAGCGGCCCACCCGTCGCCGTCAGCATCCCTGTCCCTCTCTCAACGCTTCCAGGTCTTCCCGCATCAACTCCATGTAGTCCTTGCCCTGTCGGGCTTCCGCGGCGGTGCGCGACTCGATCGGGTTGAGGGCGGCGGCCCGGGCCCCCGTCTCTCGCGCAAGGGCCTCGGCCACCTTGGGGCTGACGAGCGACTCGAAGTAGACCGTCGTGACCTTCTCCCGCCGCACGGTCCGAGCCACATCGGCCAGGTGTCTCGGGTTGGGTTCGGACTCCGGCGAGATCCCCGAGATGGCGACCTGGCGAAAACCGTATCGAGCGGCCAGATACGCGAAGGCTCCGTGCGCGGTGACCAGCGTCCGCACGCGACACCCCGAGAGCCCCGAACGGAACTCGGCGTCCAACCCGGCCAACTCCCTCGCGTATGAGGCGGCTCGGTTCACGTAGTAGTCCCTCCCCGGTGGATCTGCCTCGGCGAGCGAGCGACCTACACGCTCGACGATCTGCGCGTATCTCAGCGGGTCGAGCCACACGTGCGGGTCACGGGCTGTTCGTTTCTCGCCGGGGAGTGTCGACACCGTGCGAACCACATCCAGCACCCCGGACCTCTTGCCGCGGTTGGCCAGGGCGCGATCCAGGGCGGGCTGGAATCCCCCGCCCACGTAGACGACGACGCGCGCGTCCTCCAACCGGCGCAGGTCGCGCGCGGTCAACTCCACGTCGTGCGGTTCAGCCCCGGAAGGGGTGAGGTCGACCACCTCGACTCGTCGACCCCCGACCACTTGCGCGGCCTCGGCCAGAGGGTAGAACGCGGCCGTCACCAGGATTCGTCCGGCGGCAACCCTCGGAGGCACGCACGCGGGCGCCAGTACGGCCATCGAACCCACAGCGAGAAGGAGAGCCCAAACGCGCCGAAAGCCGGACACCCGCTCCTCCTCCCCGCCGGATCCACCGCAAGCGCGCCGCACGCGAACACTACCCACCGAACCCTAAGTGCTAACGATAACCGTTGTCAATAAGCCGGTTGGTCCAACAAGAGCGGTCCCTGTCACTCCGAGGAGGTGCCCACCCGCGCGAAGCCCGACGGTGGCGCTCGGCGTGCCGGCAGCCGAGAATAGTCGGGACAATCGCCCGACACGGTGCCGGCGGGGGGTTACAGCGCCCGCCGGCCAATCCAGGAGTAGCCGGTGACCCATCTGCTCGCCTCGATCAGCTACCCGACACTGGTGCGCATCCATCTCGGCCCCCTGGCCATCTCGCCTCACGGCATTGGGATCGCGGTTGGGTTCCTGCTCGGGGCTCGCGCGATGCTTTGGGAAAGCCGCAAACGCGGGATCTCCGACGACGACGTCTACCGGATGCTCACCCGCGCGGCGATGGGCGCGATCGTGGGCGCCCGGCTCGTATACGTGGTCAACCACTGGTCGGAGTTCTACTCCGGCACCCCACTGTATGCCCTCAAGGTTTGGGAGGGCGGGCTCAGCCTTCTGGGCGGGATCCTGGGCGCGATCACCTTCGCCCTGCCCTACATGCTCGGTCATCGCTTGTCCTTCAAGCGCGTCATGGACTCCGCGGCCATCGGGTTGCCGATCGGCATCGCGATCGGGCGAATCGGCGACCTCGTCATCGGCGATCACCTCGGCAAGCAGACCACCTTCCTCCTCGGCTACTACTGCCGGGGCAACGAGGGAAGCCCCTGCGTGCCCGGAACGCTGGTGCATCAGGCAGCGCTCTACGACCTGTTCGCGGTGATCCCCCTGCTCCTGTTCATCAACTACCTGCGCCGCCGTCCGCGTCCGGACGGCACGATGATCGTCGCCTTCACGGCCTGGTACACCGTCGAGCGGTTGATCGTGGACTTCGCCCGGGTGGACAAGACCTACTTCGGGCTGGACGGGAGCCAGTGGACCTCTCTGGCTTTCCTGGCGCTCTGTCTGTATTGGCTGGCAGTAAGAAGGAAGCACTCGCCGGTGAGCTGGCCGGTAGCGCCCGCGGCGCAGGTGCCAGCGGCGCAGGAGAACCCGGTGCTTGCCGGGCAACAACTGGACGTGGAAGGCAACGAAGTGCCCGCGCGGGACACCGAGCCGGCGAGGCCGGGAGGTGAATCCACGGCAGGAGAGGGCAAGGAGGGGTAGCCAGATGCTCGTCGTGGCCGACACCCTGACCAACTCCCGCAAGGAGATCGCCCCGCTCGATCCCGGCAAGATCGGGATGTACTCCTGCGGCCCGACCGTCTACCGCTACGCCCACATCGGAAACCTGCGCACCTTCCTCGCCGCCGACGTGCTTCGGCGCGCGCTGGAATACCGGGGACTCGAAGTCACACAGGTACAGAACATCACCGACATCGGCCACCTCACCGACGAGATGTTCGACCGCGGTGAAGACAAGATGCTCATGGCCGCCAGGCTGGAACAGAAGAGCCCTGCGGAGATCGCGGCCTACTACACGGAGGCCTACCTCGCCGACGCGGCCAAGGTCGGCATCCTCCCCGCGGCCCGCTACCCGCGCGCAAGCCGGCACGTGCCCCAGATGATCGAGCTGGTCGCCAAACTGCTCGAGTCCGGCCACGCCTACGAGCGAGAGGGTACCGTCTACTACGATGTGACCTCTTTCCCCGGCTACGGCAAGCTCTCGGGCAACAGCCTCGAAAGCCTGAGGCCGGGGCATCGTCACGAAGGAGTCGACTACGCCAAACGACACCACTTCGACTTCGTGCTCTGGAAAGCCGCCGGACCGCGCCGGCTGGTCAAGTGGGATTCGCCCTGGGGTAACGGATACCCGGGGTGGCACATCGAGTGCTCGGCGATGAGCCTTCACTACCTGGGAGAGCGCTTCGACGTGCACACCGGGGGGGTGGACTTGACCTTCCCGCACCACGAATGCGAGATCGCCCAGTCGGAGACGGTCACCGGTCATCAGGTGGTCTCGACCTGGGTGCATGCCGAACATCTGCTGGCCGAGGGACGCAAGATGTCCAAGTCGGCGGGCAACTTCTACGGGCTGCGCGAGCTCGAGGAGCGGGGCCACTCTCCGCTCGCTTTCCGTTTTCTGAGTCTGCAATCCCGCTATCGCACCCAGCTCAACTTCACCTGGGATGCCTTGGCGGCGTCCGAGACGGCTTTGCACCGCTTGCGCTCCAAAGTGGCCGAGTGGTCGTGCCTGCCCGGGCCATCCACCGGCCCCAGCGGCCGGGACGAGGCGGATTACGAAGCTCGTTTCCTGGCGGCCGTCGAGGACGACCTCAACCTGCCCGCGGCGCTGTCGCTGATCTCTCGGCTGGACGCTGACCCCGATCTCCAGCCCGCCGCCAAGGCCAGGCTTGTCGCGGGGTGGGACCGGATTCTGGGGCTGGATCTCACTCCAGTCTCGGTCAGCCTTCCCGAGGGGGCTCAGAACTTGATTCACAGGCGGGAAGAAGCCAGGCGCGCGCGCGACTTCGCGGCTGCCGATGCGCTGCGCGCGCAACTGGCCGACCTGGGGGTGGAGGTCACCGACACTCCCAGCGGCACAACCTGGCACCTTGCTCACCCGCCGGCCGCCGGCCGTCCATAGGGCACCCTGGCAACCAGGAGATCGAGCCCGTGACACGCGGGCCCATGGGATGGGGCCCGCGCTCTCATCGCACCTGTAGCCTTGAGCGCGCGTGTTCCCTACAGTGGGGCGCGGGCAGGCCGTGTCGTGAGCCGTCTCTGGAGGTGCCACGAAGTGCCAGGATCGAGATCCCTCGCAGGATTGCTCCTGGCGCCCCTGCTCGCCGCCGGGCTGGTTCCCGCCTCCACCCCTTCCGCTTCCGCCGCGGGGACCGACCTGCAGCGCGTGCGCCTCATCGCCGGTTCTCCTCTCACCACCTTCCGGGTCGAGATCCGTCCCGCGGCCCGACCCGGGCTGTGCGCCGCGCGCCGACCGAAGCCAGCTCACGCCCGCTACCGGGGGAACCTGGAAGTCGGCCGGCAGCCCGACGGACGGCTGTTCCTGATCGACGAGATCCCTTTCGAGGACTACCTCAAGGGCATCGCTGAAGTGCCGGTAACCTGGCCGGAGGAGGCGCTGAAAGCTCAAGTGGTGGCGGCTCGTACTTACGCGCTCTCACGAATGGGTCCTCGCCGCGGGGAAGCCGCCGAGCTCGACTATGACCTCTGCGCGACCGACGCCTGCCAGGTCTACCGAGGTATGGGCGTGGAAGCAGGACCGTGGGGCGAGCGATGGGTCACCGCCGTGGAAGCGACCCGAGGCCAGGCCCTGCTCTACAAGGGAAGTGCCGCTTCGACCCTGTACTTCTCGACGTCCCCGGGGCGCACCTTTGGCAACGACGAGGTCTTCGGCTCCGCGCCCCTGCCATATCTGCGAAGCGTGACCGAGAACGACGACACCGCATCGCCGACCTCCCGCTGGAGCGTGTCGCTTCCACTGAGCGACCTTGCTGAAATGCTTCGCCTGGCCGGCACCTGGAAGGACGGCGCGATTCGCAAGATCGCCCTGGAAGGGAGCAAGGTCATCATCTCGGGAGATGCCTCCGAGATCCGACTGGAAGCCGACCGGTTCCGCACTCAGGTGAGCGCGCAGGCGCCGTGCGTGTCCTCGAATCGCTACCCCCCGCTCGCCCCGTCGGGCAAACGCCTTCCCCAGACTCTGCCCTCACGTTGGTTTTCCGTGGAGATGGAGGGTTCCGCGGCCAGGTTCACCGGGCGCGGTTGGGGCCACGGGGTGGGCCTGGTGCAGTGGGGAGCCTACGGCAAAGCCAAGCGGGGCCTGGACTACTCGGCCATCCTCGCCGCCTACTACGGGAATCTGCTTCCCGAGGCGCACCCCGATCCCGGTCTACTGCGCATCGGCTTGGCCACCGACATCGAGGAGCTGACCGTCTCGGCCGATGGTGCCGCCAGCCTTCAGGGCGTGCCGGCCGGAGCGAGTCCCGGTCCGGGGCCCTGGCGGTTCCGTGGCGGGCAGGCGCTTTCAGTGGTGGCAGGGTCCCTGCCGGCTGCCCAACTCGCCATCGGCGCGATCCAGATGCCCTCCAGCGTCGGCGAGGACGGCACGCTGGAGATGGCCTTCTCGCTGCCCAAAGCCGCCAAGGTCCGCATCCGTGCCACGCAGGACCAGAAAGAGGTGGGCGCCACCTCCTGGGAACCGCACGAGGAAGGACAGACCAGCCTGTTCTGGACCCCAGATCTGCGGCCCGGGGACTACGCCGTGGAAGTCCAGGCCGACGACGGGATAGACAAGGTCCACTCCAACCCCGAGAAGCTGACAGTCGAACCGGCCGCGCCGGTCGCGGCCGATGCATCGCGAGGGCGAGAGAGCCCGGCACAAGCGCGATCAGCAAACGGCCCGGGCCGCTTCTGGCCGCTGATTGCCGCTCTGGCGGCGATCGTCGTGGCGCTGGCTACGGCCGGCGTGCTTGCGATTCGCCGCCGCCCGAGGAGCGCACGGCAATCCCCTCGTGGTCCAGCAGGAACCGCTTGATCGCCAGACCTCCGGTGAATCCCCCGATGCTGCCGTCGCCCGCCAGCACCCGGTGACAGGGGACCACGATCCCAACGGGGTTGCGCCCCAAGGCGCCGCCCACTGCCCGCGCCGCGCGCGGTGAGCCGACGGCGCGGGCGAGTTCCCCGTAGGTCGTGATCTTGCCGAACTCCACGCTCGCGCACTCCCGGAGCACGGCGCGCTGGAAAGGGGTCACCGCCCGGAGATCGAGGTCGAGAGCGAATCGACGGCGCCGACCGGCGAAGTATTCCTCGATCTGCCGGCAGGCCCGACCGGTCTTGCCCGGGTCTTCGACGACGCCCTCGTAGAGACGGCCAAGCCGCTCCATCTCCTCCGGCGCGATCTCGTCACCGAAGCTCACCAGGGCAAGGCCCCGCGGACTCATGCCCACCAGAACGTTCCCGATGGGGGATTCCACGCTCCCGATCGCCAGAGACATCTCGACTCCTACAAACACTCGGTTTCGGCAGGAAGACCGCAGTAGCCGCCGTCGTAGTACAGCAGCGGGCGTCCGTCCCCGGACCATACCGAGACGACTTCACCCACGACGATGGTGTGATCCCCCGCCTCTTGCATGCCGTGCACCCGGCACTCGATCGATGCGATCGCGCCCTCCACAATCGGCGCGCCGGTTGGGCCCCGGCGGTAGGCAACTCCATCGAACTGCGCCCAGCCACGCGGGCGATCCGGATCCGAGAAGTGGCGAGAGATCGCCTCCTGGTCCTCCCGCAGGAAGCTCAGCGCGAACAGCCCGGAGTCCTTCAGGACACGGCAGAGGTAACCCGCGGTCTTGATGCAAACAGAGATGAGCGTCGAGTCGGAGGAGACCGAGGCGTAGGTGTGGGCGGTCATCCCGTGACCCTGCCCACCGTGCACCGTCGTGACCACCGCGATGCCCGTGGCGAATCTCCCGGAGACCTTGCGGAACTCCTCCGGCGTGATCGAGACCTGGCGATCGGACCCCATGCCTCCTCCTTCCCCCACACCCGCCCGGATGCCATCACAGCATACCCGCCATGCCGAGAAGAGCCCGGCGGCGGCAGACGCCGACCAGTCCGCACGCAGCCCGCCGATCCTCACCCATGCCCACGGATGCGGATGGGAGGGCCGGCTGCTAGTGTGGTGCGGCCGAATTCGCCGTACACACCGAGGGCGCGGGTGCGCCCGAAGCGCAAGGCGCGAGGAGGGCGCATACCTGTAGGTATGCAACCGACGAGCAACGCCGCGATTCGAGATGCGGACGCGACCGAATGTAGGCGAACTTCGGGCGCACTACACAAGTCTGCCGTTGGCCGCGATCCAGAACTTTGAATCAAGCCGCCGAGGAAGGGAGACGGCGATGGCCAAGATCCAGCATTCGCAAGCGATCCAGGGTGTCTACCTCGTCCATCTCGAGGCGAAAGCGGACGATCGGGGACGGTTTCTGGAGACCTACCGGGCCGAATGGATTCTCGGCTCTCCCCCAATGGTGCAGGCCAACCGTTCCGACTCCTTGCGCGGAGTGCTGAGGGGTCTTCACTTCCACCGCAAGCAGGCGGACTACTGGTACGTGCCGAGCGGGCGCGCCCTGGTCGCTCTCTACGACGTGCGTCGCTCCTCTTCGACCTCGGGCTCGCGGCTGGGAATCGAGATCGGCGACGGCGACGAGGTGGCGATCTACATCCCTCCCGGTGTGGCTCATGGATTCCTCGCACTTACCGACGTGACCATGACCTACCTCGTGGACTCCTACTTCGATGGATCCGACGAATTCGGAGTTCGCTACAACGACCCCGACATCGCTTTCCCGTGGCCGATCAAGGGCGAGCCCATCCTCTCCGAGCGCGATGGCGCGGCCGGGCTGCTGCGGGACCTGCCGGACGAAGCCCGTCCCTAGCATGGTCCTGGCGCACTCGCCGCACGTGCGCGAGACTGGGGCGGGGCCGATCACGACGCGGGAGAGACGATGGGCCGAAGCGCCATGTTGGCGCAGCCGATGCCGCGCCAACCGGAACCGCTGACCATCAGGTGCACGGCGTGCGAGCATTGGTGCGTGCTGAGACCCGGCGAGACCGGCAAGTGCGGCGTGCGACGCAATGCCTCAGGCGAACTCGACCTGCTGGTGTACGGACGAGCCGCAGCCGCGCATGTCGATCCCGTCGAGAAGAAGCCCCTGTATCACTTCCTTCCCGGCCGGGAGATCCTCTCGATCGGCACCTACGGGTGCGGCTTCCGCTGTGCCTTCTGCCAGAACTGGTCGCTCTCTCAGACACGATTCGAGGGCGGCGAAGTTGACCCCGACTCCCTGGGCGAGAAGTTGCCTCCCGACCGAATCGTGGAGGCATGTCTGGACTCCGAGATCCCGATGATCGCCTTCACCTACAACGAGCCCGCGGTGTTCTTTGAGTACGCATTCGACACCTGCAGGCTGGCCCGGCAAGCCGGCCTTCGAACGGTCTTCGTCTCCAGTGGATTTGAGACTCGGCAAGCCCTGGAGACAATCGTTCCCCACCTCGACGCCATCAACGTCGACCTCAAGTCCTTCCGCGACGGCTTCTACCGCAAGTGGTGCGGAGCTCGTCTGGCGCCCGTGCTTCGCACCATCGAGCACTTGGTCCGCGAGAGCCCCGTGTGGACCGAGGTGACCACGCTGGTCATCCCGGGACTGAACGACGATCCCAAGGAACTTGCCGAGGCTGCCGCTTTTCTCTTCGAACTCTCCCCCGACCTGCCCTGGCACCTTTCTGCGTTTCACCCCGACTACCGGATGCGCGACGTGCCGCCGACCCCGGCCACCACACTGGTGCGAGCGTGGGAAACCGGCAAGGCGGCCGGGCTGCGCTATGTCTACCTCGGCAACCTGCGCGACCCCGAGCGCGAAAGCACGTTCTGTCCTTCGTGCGGGCAGTTGACCATCGCGAGGAACGGCTACTGGACACAGCCGACCTGGAAGCTGCCGGGTGTATGCCCGGACTGCGGGAAAGAACTGGCGGGGGTGTGGCAGTGATGGTGCGCGTTCGGCCTCCGGCCGTGGCGGGAGCCTTCTACCCGGGCGAGGAAACCGCTCTGCGCCGCGTGGTTCGCAGGCTGTTCGCCGAGGCCGAGGCCGAGGCTGATGGCCGGCCGGCGCCGGCCGTTGTCGGACCCCATGCGGGCTACCAGTACTCAGGAGTCGTGGCGGCCAGGGCCCATGCGCGGCTGGCCCACGCTCGCCGCGTGATCCTGCTCGGCCCTTCCCACTACGAGCCGGTCACCCGGCCCGCTCTCGCCCCCTTCGAGGCCTTCGCCACGCCTTTGGGCGAGGTGAAGGTGGACCTGGAAGCCGTGGAGCGCCTGGCCCACGAACCGCACTTCACCGTCAGCGCCGAGGCGCACCTTCCCGAGCACAGTCTCGAGGTGCACCTCCCGTTCCTTCAAGAACGCCTGCCGGAAGCGCAGATCGTGCCCTGCCTGATGGGAATTGGTGACCCGGCGCCGGTAGTCCCAGCCCTGGCCGGTCTGATAAGCGAAGGTGACACCGCACTGCTGGTCAGCACCGACCTCAGCCACTACCACCCCGATGCCGCCGCCCGCGCCATGGACAGCGCGCTGCTGGACTCACTGCTGGCCGGCGATCTGGACGCCGTGCGTGCCGGTGAGGCGTGCGGCCGAGGGGCCCTGCTTGCCCTGGCCGGCGTGGCCATGCTGTTGGGCTGGAAGGGGAAACTCATCGCCTACGCCACCTCCTCCCAGGCCGGTGGCTCGACGTCCAGTGTCGTGGGCTATGCGGCACTGGCGTACGCGACTTCCGGGGACGCCGGGTTCGGAACCCGGCCCAGAGGCAAGGCCGAGAAGCGCGAACGCGACTCGCGCCCGCGTTCCCAGCCAACCGGTGCCGCAAGGCGAGAGGGGCCCGCACTCGTTTCCCGCCCCGGACATCCGTCCCGCGAGCGCCGCAAACCTCAGTAGTCTCGCCTGCGCCTGCGCCGGCACCTTGACGACCCGGCGCGCCGCTTAGCGGCGGACCCCTTCCTCGCCGCGCCTGCGCATTTGTTGAAAGGTTTGACATCCACGACGCTGTGTGGTCGTTGCCAGACCGGGCTTCGGGTGTACGATTTGCGGGCTGTTGGGGGGTCCGACCGTCGTCCTCGGGAGCACTGCTTCCGAGAGCGGGGAGACGATACGGACGTCGGAACGCCGGATGGGAGGCGATAGGCAGTGCTGACACTCAGCATCATCAAGGCCGACACCGGAGGATTCGTGGGCCACTCCACGGTTCATCCGGAGGCGGTCGAGGCGGCGCGGAAAGCGATCGAGACCGCCAAGGGCGACCTACTGATCGACGGTCACGTGTCGTGGTGCGGGGACGACATCTCGCTGATCATGACTCACGAGCACGGCATCGACGCCGAGCGCGTGCACGCCTTCGCCTGGGACACATTCCTCAAGACCACGGAGATCGCCAAGAGGCTTGGGCTCTACGGCGCCGGGCAGGACCTGCTCTCCGACGCCTTCTCCGGCAACCTGCGCGGCATGGGGCCGGGCTACGCGGAGATGGAGTTCGAGGAGCGGCCTTCGGAGCCGGTGATCTGCTTCCTGGCCGACAAGACCGAACCCGGCGCCTGGAACATGCCGCTGTACAAGATGTTCGCCGACCCCTTCACCACGGCCGGGCTCATCATCGACCCCAAGATGCACGACGGCTTCATCTTCGAGGTCTGTGATCTCTTTGAGGACAAGCGCATTCTGTTCTCCTGCCCGGCCGAGATCTACGACATGCTGCTGTTCATCGGCTCTCCGGCCCGCTACGTGATCAAGCGCGTGTTCACCAAGACCACCGGCGAGGTCGCCGCGGCCACGAGCACCCAGAGACTGTCGCTGATCGCCGGGCGCTATGTGGGCAAGGACGACCCCGTGATGATGGTGCGCTCCCAGTCGGGGCTTCCGGCCGTGGGCGAAATCCTGGAGCCGTTCGCCTTTCCGCACACCGTCGCCGGCGCGATGCGCGGCTCGCACCACGCGCCGATTCTGCCGGTGCCTCTAGCTCATGCGCACCCGGCCCGCTTCGACGGGCCTCCGCGCATAGTCGCCCTCGGCTTCCAGATCAAGAACGGCAAGCTGATCGGGCCTCTCGACATGTTCGACGACCCGTCCTTCGACAAGGCCCGCCAGACCGCGGGCGAGGTCATGGACTACCTGCGCCGCCACGGCCCCTTCGAGCCGCACCGGTTGCCGTTGGATGAGATGGAGTACACGACCATGCCGGTGGTCGCGGAGAAGTTGGCCAAGCGCTGGGAGCACAACGACGACTCTCTTCCCGTCATAGCCTCGTAACCGAAGCGACGGCGAGCACCCGGGCCAGCGGCGAGTAGCTCGGGCACAGATCACAGGCCCGCGAACAGATCGGTCTCGAAGCACTCGTCGTCGGCCGGGCCCTTGGGGCCGCGGACCAGCCGGAAGTACTCGTGACTGAAAGCGTGGCGGGCCGGACCCTCGATGCGCCGCAACAGGCGGGAGTCCAGAGCGATCTGAGTACGGTGGCACGAGAGAGCGGTGCGCTTCGCGTCCATGTACTCGCCGATATCCACTCGGGTGGTCACCAACTCGTCGGGAGTCCCGAATGGCGGGGGACGCTCCTCGGTCCAGTCGCCGAAAGGCGGGTCCTGTCCCGCTTCTCGAAACAGCCTCGCGGCCTCGAGGATCTGCCTGATGGGAAAGGCCGTGTAGTAGAGCTTGGCCGGTGACCAGGCCGGCCCTGCCTCCGGGTGGCTCAGAGGGTCCCCGGCATGGCCGAAAGCCAGCACGGTGGCCCGGTGCACCGCCACATGGTCGGGATGGCCGTAGCCGCCGTTCTCGTCGTAGGTGACGACCACGTCGGGGCGGACCTCGCGAATGGTGGCGACCAGCCGGGCCGCCACCTCCGCCGGATCGGCCTGATGCAGGCATTCCGGGTGGGAGTTCTCCGGAGTTCCGGCCATGCCCGAATCCCGGTACCCAAGGATGCGCAGATCGGAGACCCCGAGGATGCCCGCAGCGCAGCGCAGTTCCTGTTCGCGATACTCCCCCAAGTTGCCGCCATGGTGGGCCAGTTCCGGGTCGACGATCTCGCCGACCTCCCCCCGGGTCGCAGTGACGAGAACCGTGCGCACGCCAAGACGGGCGTAGCGGGCCAACACCCCGCCGGTCGAGATCCCCTCGTCGTCGGGATGAGCGTGCACGGCCATCAGCACGCGAGGCCTGGCTCGCTCTTTCTGGATCACACCCTCTTCCTCCGTGATCGTCACGGGCAGAGTCGGGTCATCGGCCCGATACAGGTTACCCTGCCCACCCTGATCATCAACGTACGAAGCGGCCTTGATAGTCCACCTACCACCCACGCCCTCTCGTCCCCGTGAACTACAATGCCCGCGACAGTGAGCGGCCGGCTTGGAGGCGGGAGTGAAGGACGTCGGGATCATCGGGTTGCCGTACTGCGGCAAGACCACCCTGTTCAAGGCACTGACGCGCGCCGCGGTGGACGCGCACGGCCCGGCCACCAAACCTCACCAGGCCGTGGTCTCGGTGCCCGACCCGCGCCTTGGCGTGCTCTCCGAAATGCACCACTCCCGCAAGGTCGTTCCCGCCACGCTGCGATTCATCGACGTGGCCGGCTTTGCCAAGGGATCCGCGGCCGGCGACGGTCTGGGCGCGCAGCTGTTGGGCGCTCTTCGCGAGGTGGACGCGCTGGCCGTGGTGCTCAAGGCCTTCGGCCCCGACGCGGATCCCGCGGCGGACCTCTCCGATCTGCGACTGGAGTTGGCCTTGGCCGACCTCTCCTCTTTCGAACGCGGCCTCGAGCGCGCGGCCAGGAAAGCCAAGTCGGGGGACAAGCAGGCCAAGGCCGAGATCGAGCTGCTCGAGCGGGCACGCGGCCTGCTGGACGCGGGCACGCCGCTGCGAGCCGAGAAGTGGGACGCGCAGGAGATGGCGGTGCTCAAGAACTACGCGCCGCTCACCGGGAAGCCGGCCATCTACGTGATCAATCTCGACGAGTCGGAGATCGCGAGCGCCTCCGAGCGCGCCGAGGGGATCAGGCCCTCGCTCGAGTCCGGCGCGGACGTGATCGCCCTGGACGCGGAGCTGGAAGCCGAAGCGGCGGAACTGCCCGAGGAAGAGGCGCGCGGTCTGCTTGCCGAGTACGGTGTGGAGCGCGGCGCCCTCGACCAGATCATCGCGTCGGCCTATCGCTTGCTCGACCTGGTGACCTTCCTCACCACCGGCGATGACGAGACCCGCGCCTGGCAAGTGCGCAAGCACGCCCCGGCTCCCGAGGCCGCCGGAGTCATCCACTCCGACCTGCAGCGCGGCTTCATACGCGCCGAAGTCGTCTCCTATGACGACCTGGTGGCCACGGGTGGTTGGGACGCCGCCAAAGCCAAGGGGCGCTTGAGGGTCGAGGGCAAGACCTACGTCGTGAAGGAAGGCGACGTGGTGCACGTGCGTTTTGCCGTGTAGACGCCGCCCGCCGCCACATTTGCGCGCATCCCTCTGGGACCCCGTCGCAACCACCGCTGGACCCGGCCTCGACAACTCGAAGAACGGTCGGCCCCGTGACACTACGAGGCGCTGATCTCCCCGGCCGCCTCCGCATCCCGGCGAAGGTCCGAGGGCAGCCCGAAGTGCACGCCTTCTTCGACCAGCGTCAGCTCCTCGACCTCGACGGCACCGCGGTCCTTGAGGTGGCGCACCACGCCATCGACGAGGGTGTCCGGAGCGCTGGCACCCGAAGACACCCCCACGACGCGGGGGCCTTCGAGCCAGGATTCCTCGATGGCTGAGGCGTCGTCGATCAGGTGGGCGGGGCGTCCCGCCTGGCGGGCGACCTCCACCAGGCGATTGGAGTTGGAGGAGTTGGCCGCGCCGACCACCAGGATCACTTCCGAGCGTTCGGCCAGTGCCTTGACCGCGGCCTGACGGTTCTGGGTCGCGTAGCAGATGTCGTTTCGAAGGGGTGCCTGTATGCCGGGGAAACGCGAGCGCAGCACGGCAACGACCTCGGCCGTCTCGTCGACCGAGAGGGTCGTCTGCGACAAGTAAGCCACCCGCCGCGGGTCCGCCAGGTCCAACCGATCGGCTTGCCGGGGAGTGGCCACGAGATGGACGCTCTCAGGCGCCTCTCCCATCGTGCCCACGACTTCCTCGTGACCATCGTGCCCGATGAGGATGATCTGATAGCCGCCTGCGGCGAACTTGCGGGCTTCGGCGTGGACTTTGGTCACGAGCGGACAGGTCGCGTCCACGACCCGAAGCCCGCGCAAGGCCGCCTCGCCGTAGACACCCGGCGCGACACCGTGGGCGGAAAAAACCACAGTGGCTCCCGGCGGGACCTCCTCGAGTTCCTCCACGAACACAGCGCCCATCCCCTCGAGTGCGCGCACCACATGCAGATTGTGCACGATCTGCTTGCGCACGTAGACGGGCCGGCCGTAGGTAGACAGAGCCACCTCCACGGCCTCCACGGCTCGCTCCACGCCGGCGCAATAGCCGCGCGGACGCGCGAGCAGAACCTTCTCCAGAGACGGCACCATCTCGACCTTGTCTGCGCAATGAGGGGCATCCTCGATGCCCCCCGAGACACCCTCAATTCTAGTGCAGTGCGTCCGAAGTTCCCGGAGTGCCCCGCGGAGCGACTACCAGCTTCGGCCGCGCTCCCCGAATCGGCCGCCGGCCTCTTTGGCGCGAGAGGCGCTCAGGGCCTCATCTACCAAAGCGATCAGGGTCTCGGGCGCGAGCGAAGAAGGTGCGAGCACGCACCCCTCCCCCAGTTCCTCTTCCAGTCCGCCCGGGTCGGACGCCTCGACGACAACGGGCGTGTCGGGGAAGCCCTCTCGGTACTCCCGCAACACCTCTCGGTTCTCATCGCCGGAGAGACCCACGTTCAGCACGATCACATCGGCCCCTTCCGCGAGCAGGCACAACCCCCCGTCGACGAGCGGACACCGATGAGTGCCGGCCTGCGACTCGGGACCGTCACACACCCCAAGGTCGTAACCGGCTCCACGAAGCGCGGCGCCGTGCAACGCCTGGTCGGCAGCGCTGCGATTGACCATGAGCACCCGTGCGCCGCGCGTGCGCTCCGGCCATCCCGGAAGGTAGACCTTGAAGGACGCTCCTCCCCCGGGCCTATCCTCAACCCAGGCGCGCCCGCCGTGTAGCCGCGCGAACTGCGACACCAGAGACAGCCCGATGCCCATGCCGGGGGCCCTGGACAACGCCCCACCCACCCGACGAAACGGCTCGAACACCGCTTCCTTCAACTCGTCGGGCACTCCCGGACCGGCATCCTCCACGGAGACGAGAACCCCCGCGGATTCCTTCTTGGCCCGCACCCATATCGGTGTTCCGTCCGGAGTGTGGCGCACGGCATTGACCACCAGGTTCTCGACGATTCGCTCCGTCAGGCCCACGTCCAGGGCTGCCACCAGCGATTCCATCTCGATCTCTACAGCGCGACCCTTTCGCTCGGATCCCTCCACCACCCGCCGGACGAGCTGACCGATATCCGTCGCCTGCCGGTGCGGCTCGAGCGCCTCCCCCATCGAGCGATTGAGATCCATCAGGTCCGACAGCAGGTGGTTCACCTTGTGGGCGTTGACGGCTATGCGCCCGAGCATCCGGCGCGCTTCCTCGGGAGCAAGGCTGTCCGAGCGCATCTCCAACGTCTGGGTCATGCCCAGAATCACGGTCAGCGGCGTCCTGAGGTCGTGTGAGATGGCGCGCATGAATGCGTCCTTCATGTCGTTGAGCGCCCGCAACCGCTCGGCCACTTCGCGCTCACGCGCGTACGCCTCCGCCTTGCGCCGCTCGATCTCCTTGCGCGCTTCCTCCTCTCGCATGCGTGAGGTGACGTCGCGGATCACCCCGGTGACCAGCGTCTGTCCTCCGGAGACACTCGTGCTCAGAATGACCTCAGCGGGAAACTCGCGACCGTCCTTGCGCCGAGCGGAGAGGCTCCTGCTCTCGCGCTCGTCCCGGGCTCCGGCCACACCCGCGGACGCGGGTCGATCGGATGAGCGCGGGTCGCGCAGCCGTCCCGGCAACAGCATTTCCACCGGCCGGCCCAAGATCTCTTTGCGCTCGTAGCCGAAGAGCCGGGCCGCCTGACGGTTCATCTGGATGACACGCCCTTGGGCGTCGGTCACCAGGACGGCCTCAGGCGCCGAATCCAGAATGGTGCGGAAAACCTCTTCGGTGCGAGCGAATTCCTCACGGACCCGGCTGGTCGCGGCAGCCGTGACCGCGACCAGCGACGCTCCTGCCACCGCCCCCAGCCCCCCGAGAACCGCGAAGGCCACAGGCGGCGAGTACAAGCCGGCTCGCTCACCCGCAAGTGCTATCCCACAGGCAAGCAGTGGAAGCACACACGAGGCGACCCATAGCCGGCGCGTCATCAACCCCCCCGTCTCCGTTCTTGTGCCGGACGTGGCATCCGGACCCGCGTCCGGGAAACGGTCCGCTCCCTCCGGTCATTCGAGCGCCAAATCACGAAGCTGTCGAGTCCCCGCCGTGTTCGGGAGCAAACCCCAGTTTCTCGGACCCAATAATACTTCGGCCATCCGACAACCACCCCTGCATCCTTAGCGCTCGCCCCCGCACGTACGGCCACCACCGAGAACGTCACCGCGCCCCGAGGGCAAGGCCGCGAGGAGCGCCGCGTACCTTGACGGTACGCAAGCGACGAGCAACGCAGCCATCGGGGATGGGGGGGCGTTCGAATGGGGGCGTATTTGCGGGGGTGAGCACTTAGCGCCACCCGATGCGCGGCCGCAAGACACCGCGCCACAGAACGAGGGCGAGAGCCGAATAACAGGCGTTGTGGGCAGGAGTTGAGGTTGCCGGGTCGAACTGTAACCGCGAGCAGACAAGGCCGGGCGAAAGGTCCGGGCTGCCCGACAAGGAACCGCGCAAGAGGACGGGCGTCTCGGCGTTGTTCGATTGGATCCGGCGTTGCGGCCGGTCGGGGGGTTGGACATGAAGAGGAGGGGGGATCGGTCATCCGCCCATGTTCGGGCCGGTCGGCTGTTCCTCGTCTCAAATCTCCGTCCTACCCGGCAGGCCGACGCCGCCCTTGCGGAGGAACTGGCCGACAAGATGGCGGAACTCGAGGTCGGTCTCGGCCTGGATGTGACACTGGCCGCGGTAGCCATCGGGCAGGGCGAACCCGAGGTGGCCGCTCAGATCCTCAGCGAATCCCACCGGCGCCTCGAAGGGTTTCGCGCAAACACCCGCGCCCGTCTCGCAATGGCACTGGTCAAGTCCGACCCCACTGGCGCCGTCGCCGCGTCTGGTCATGCGGGAACCGGCTTCCGCGGACCTCACGTGCCCCTTCCACATCGAGTGCTCGCGGGCGCGGCCGCTCTGTTCGCGTTGCTGGGCGCCGTCGTGATCTCGCAGCGCAGCCCCGAGCCCACCCGTGTCAGCCGGCCGGTGGCCGAAGCCAGTGCGAGCATCAGCCAAGCCGAATCCACCCTGCAGCAGGCCTCGCTGACCGGAGACCGTGAGGACGTCGTCGTCGCGGTGGTCAAGGTCCACGGCGCCTTGCTGAGCCTGCCGCGCCCCGTCCTGGGCGACCGTGCGGTGCTCGGCCGGGTACTGGCGCTGTTGTCGCTCGAGCGGCGCTTGCTCGCTCTCTCGGCCGACCCCGCGCTGGCTCGCAGGCTGCTGGAGCAAGTGAACCAGTTGGAGGTGGCTGTGTTGCGCAGCTCTCAGCAACCCGCGCCACCGAACGGGGCGGCATCCGCGCCAAGTCCGACCCCGACCCCATCGCAGCCCACCCCACCCTATCGGCCAATCCCGGCGCCCTCACAGGACGTGGAGCCCTCACCCGGGCAACCGCTGCCGGACCGCGGCCAGGTGTAGCCGAATCGCGTACTTCCTGGACTTCGGGTAGGGGCGATCCCTCAGAGACTCGGTCGCTTGGTCCCGGCCATCGCGGCTGCCGGGTTTGCTCCGCTCCGGGTAAGGGCGGTCTCTCAGCGATGGCGCTCGTCCGTTCCGCCCAGCCCGGCCACGAACTCCGTCAGTTCCTCGTTGAACCGCACCGGCTCCTCGAGGAACGGCATGTGGCCGGACTCCTGGAAGGTGACCAGGTGCGCGCCGGGGACATGGCGCGCCAGGTCCTGCCCCATCGCGTGCGGCATGATCCGATCGTGAGCTCCGTGCAGCACCAGCGCCGGCACGTTGACGTGGGTCAAGAACTCGCGCATGTCGGCGCGGCCGACCTCGGTGTTCTCTTTGGCTCGCACGAAGGCGGGCGTGCGCAACAGGGCCCCGACCAGCCAGGCGCGCACCTCCTCAGGAAGCGGCCGGTGGGTGAACGCCCGCCCAAGGTTGGCGATTACCTCGAGGTAGGCCAGCGGCCCGTGGATCTCCCCCGACAACTCGCCCAACTGAGCCAGACTGTTCGCCAGGGGGTACTCGTTGTTGGGTCCCGCCCAGGTGCGGGGGCCCGAGCCCACCAGCACCAGGCCGCCGACTCCCCGCGCCCCATAGCGTTCGAGGTAGCGAAGGGCGAGGATGCCGCCCATGGACCAGCCGACCAGCACCGCGCCTTTCAGTTCCAGCCCGGCGATGACGGCCCTGAGGTCGGCAACATTGGAGTCGATGGAGAAATCCGTGCCCTCCTTGGCCGAGAGCCCGGTCCCCCTCCGGTCGTAGACGACGACCCGGAACCGCCGCCCCAGACCGTAGGGTTGCTCGACGAAGACGTCGTGGGGGGACATGTGACCGGGTATGAACACAAGCGGCCGGCCCCTCCCCCAGTCTTCGAAGTAGAGTTGGGTTCCCTCGTATCCAACCAGGTAGGGCATCCCGTCCTCCCGCGCAGTGTCGCCGCCGATGCTGAGATGGTCCTCATCGAGGCCTCCCCAGACCCGCCGCTCTCGGTCTAGCCCTCGCGGCCTTCCTCGTCCTCCCGGCCCCCTTGGCGTTCGCGGCCCGGCCGGCCGATCATACTGGCCCGCGTCAATCCCTCCACGGTGAGAAGACCCACCAACTGCTCACCCCGTGCCACCGGCAACGCCGAGACGCCGGGGATGAAGTGATCGACGACATCTCGCAAGGGTTGAGCTGGGTCCAGGACCGGCAGATCCAGGCGCGCGAGTGAACCCACGAGCGATTCGCCCGTTCCGCTGCGAGCAGCGTGAGAAAGGCTCGCCCTCCCGAGCAGCCCGCTCAGGTGGCCATCGACCACAATGGGGAAGTCCATCTGTCCGGAACGCAGGGCCACCTCCGCCGCCCGCGCAACAGTGTCCGTCGGATCCAGCGCGACCGGCTCGCGCACCATCACGTCCCCCACGAACACGCCCTCGACTCGAACGAGGGCCGCGGCGTGCCCTCCCTCGGCGGCCGCCCCCAAGAAGACGAACACCCCGATGATGAGCAGCCACGGGTTCCACAACGCCCCGGCCGCCATGAGGGCGACGGCGAAAGCCCGGCCGACCGCAGCCGCCGAGGTGGTGGCGCGGTCGCCGCCCATGCGCCGTGCCAGGATGGAGTGCAGCACCCGGCCCCCGTCCATGGGAAGGGCCGGCAGCAGGTTGAACCCGGCCACGACGAGGTTGAAGTAGCCCAGACGCACGGCAAGCGATCCTACCGAAAGGCTGGGCGCCCAGAGCTTGGCTCCGCTTGCCGCCGCCGACCCCAGGAACAGCACGGCCAGCACGAGGCTGGCAGCGGGGCCGGCCACCGCGACAGCCATCTCCTCGCTCGGGATCTTGGGGAGGGCGCGCATGCGGGCAACCCCACCAATGGGCAGCAGCACGATGTCCTCGACGATCACTCCGTAGCGCCGCCCTACCAGGGCGTGGGAGAACTCGTGAACCAGGACGCAGGCGAAAACCAGAAGGATCCAGATCAAGGACTCGATTGCCTCGCGGGCGCCCGTATAGAGGTTGCCTACAACGAGCAGCAACAGGACCAGGAAGGTCACGTGGACCTTCACCCGGATACCCAGAATCATCCCGATGGGAACAGACCAAGTCATGAGGGAACCCCCTTAGTCCTATTTCTAACTTACCCCCGCCGGCAGGTGGGCGTCATCAGGCTGACCAGCCAAGACCGCGCACCGGCCGGTCTCTCTGTGAGATTCTCTTGCGGACACAACTTGCGCATCAGGCACCGCCAAACCGAACCGGGCCCCAAGGAGGTCGAGTGTTCGAAGACCCTCAAGCCGGCGATCCGCTCACTTCCTTCAGCGCCCCTTCCGAGCCACCGGCCCCGCCCGCGTACCCCCGCAGGGGACGGACGCGGACCCGTGCCGCGGCGCTCGTTCTGGCGCTCGCCCTTGTCGGTGGGGGTCTGGTGTGGGCGAGTCGCCGGGAATCCGCGGGCAAGCCCGAAACAGCCGGCCCCACGACCCAGGCCACCATTGAGAAGCTCTCCATCGAAGGAACAACGATGAGCGGGCGCCATGTCTCGCTTGCCGAGCTTCGCGGCAAGCCCGTCCTGGTGGCGTTCTTCGCCCACTGGTGCCCCCACTGCCAGATTGAGCTCACCGAGGTTCTGCCCAAGGTCCTGCCCGGCTGGCAATCGCGCGGCGGCGGCTTCCTGGCCGTCAGCATCGGGGTGCGCGTGGCGGGCGCCGACCGGGAACTGGCTCAGCAGGCCGGAATCCTCGACGATACGATCTCCGGGGAATCCACCGCCGAGATCGCCAACCGCTGGGGCGTGCAGGGAATCCCGTCGCTGTTCTTCCTGGATCGCAAGGGCCGCCTGATCAAGCAGACCGACCGGTCCGGCCAGATCGTCGATCACATCGAAGGCGAGATGGACGCCGACGCGCTCACCAAGGCCCTCGAGAATCTGCTGGCGCAGTAGAAGCCTGGCTGCCCTCCGGCACATGGACTTCGCCGGGCCGTTCGACGAGAATCCGCCGGCCCAGTCCTGGAAGCCCTACTGCGCCTTCACCTCCAACTCGGCAAGGCCGAGTCCCGCCTCGATGGCATCCGCGGGCTGCGCCCCGATCACCGTGGCCTGCATACCGCCCCCGGCGAACAACGCGATGGTCGGGATGCTCATCACGCCGTAGCGGCCGGCCGTATGAGGAGCCTCGTCCACGTTCAGCTTGACGACCCTCACCTTGCCCTGGTGTCGCTCGGACACCCTCTCCAGTTCCGGACCCACCATGCGGCAGGGACCGCACCAGGGCGCCCAGAAGTCCACGATGACCGGCAACTCCGATTTCAGGACTTCGGATTCGAAGCTCTCGTCGGTGACCGCCTGGATGTCCGCCATCTCTGCCTCCGGTGACCGCACGCTCCGGCGGAGCGCGCTCGGATCTCGCTTGGCTAAACCGATTGGGGGGCCCCAGTATTCCCGCCCGAGACAAACACCTCGCCCGTCATCGGAACCGCTCGCGGAGTCCGCGGAGTCCGTGGGACATCCCGCGTTACGCCTTCATCGGGCCCGGTAGCGGGTCAGACCAAAGTCGCAGCCGGGTTGGGACCAGCGACGCTCTTCACGAAAGGACCCCGCTGGCATCATGCCGTTCAGGGAGAATGCGCCGTGTCCCACCCCTTGGGGGAAAGCCGGGATCGCATCCGGCCGGGGAACCGGTGACAGCCTCCCATAGGAGTTGGCCCCGTCCCGGGTGTCCCCGCAACGCTCGGGCCGGGGCTAACTTTATGTGGCCGGAGCTTCGAGCCGAGGTTGCCCGGGCAGTTGGCCCCTGCAGGGCCGGGGCGGGGGCCGGCGGAATGCGGCACTTTCAGGCGGCCGTCTCCGCTACCCCGCCTGTTGCTCTTTCGTCTAACCCGGGGGGGCGCGCGAGCGACACCAATTCGGGGCACTCTTGAGTGGCCACAGCGCCACTGGCGGCCGCTCCCCGAAGGAGAGAGACTTATCTGCCGACCGCGTCCGTTCCTCTCATCGCGGCACTCCCAAGGAAACGAAGATGCCCACCCCACCCCCCGAAGTCGGAGCCGCTCAGCGCTCCCGCGGCATCAAGCGGGTGCTGTGGGCCGTGCTGGGTGCAAACGTGGGTGTGGCCGTGGCCAAGCTTCTCATGGGCATGGCCTTGAATTCGGCCAGCATGGTGGCCGACGCCTTCCACTCCTTCGTGGACGGCTCCTCCAACGTCATCGGCCTGACCGGAATGCGGGTGGCCGAACGGCCTCCCGACTCCAACCATCCCTACGGACACCGCAAGTTCGAGACCTTTGCGAGCCTCGGCATCGCCGCGATGCTGCTGGTAGCGACCGTTCGCATCGCTGTGTCCGCCTTGCACGCCTTCAAGGACAACGTCCAGCCCCGCCCCGAAGTGGGAGGCTTCGTGGTGATGCTGGCGACCATGGGAGTCAACACGGCGGTGACCGTCATCGAGTCGCGCCGCGGACGAGCCCTGGACTCCAGCGTCCTGGTTTCAGACGCCCGCCACACCCTCAGCGACATCCTGGTTTCGTTCTCGGTGCTGATCAGCCTCGGGCTGGCGCGGCTGGGCCACCCCGGCGCCGACCCCATCATTGCCCTGCTGATCGCCGGTGTGATCGCCTACACAAGCCTGCGCATCTTCCGGGACACCGGGTTGACGCTTTCGGACGCGATCGCCCACGAGCCAGACCAGGTCATCACCATTGCGACGGGAGTCCCCGGAGTCGCCGGCTGCCACAACGTCCGTTCACGCCGAGTCGAGGGCGGCTACTACCTCGATCTGCACCTGACCGTGGACGGCAAGCTTCCGCTCTCCGAGGCACACTCCATAGCCACCGAGGTGGAGCACCGTCTGATCCGCGAGCTCGGTGGCGGGGACGTTGTCGTCCACGTGGAGCCCACCGGAGAAGAGACTCAGGACCCGATGTCCGGCTAGGCGCGGTCCGTCAACGAGGCGCCGCCTGAACGGGAGCTAGTGTAGTGCGTCCGAATTCGCCGTACACATCGAGGGAGCGGGTGCGCCCGAAGCGCAAGGCGCGAGGAGGGCGCATACCTGCCAGGTATGCAACCCACAACGCCGCGATCCGGGATGCGGACGCGACCGAATGTAGGGGAACTTCGGACGCACTACGCTAGAGGCCGTACTCGGAGAGGTCCACCACGCCCTCGAAGCGTGGAGCCACCTCGGCCAGAACCTTGTCCTCGGTGTCCATGTCCTCGAGGGCGCTCTCGGCCAGGCGAAGCCAGCGAGCCTCGCGCTCATCCACCTTGACGGCCCCGGCGGCCTCTCGCATCAGTTCGCAGGCCTTCAGGCCGGCCGCGCGGGTCATGGCGAAGTGAGTGTCCTCGGCCACGATTGCCTTGGCGATCTCATAGGAGACCTCCGGGCAGATGATGAACGCGTGCAGACTCAGGGTCTTGTCTGTGTTGACGAGCATGTCCCGCATCGCCTTGGCCTGACCGGTGCGGATGGCCTCATTTAGCAGCCGGCAGTCGTAGGCGAGGATCTCGGTGAAACACTCCGGGGCGCGGCCGGCCAGCAGGCGCACGTTCTGGACCGACTCGTTGCTCCACAGGTCGCAGACGGCCGCGGCCACGTTGCCCACGTGGCTGAAGTGGGCGCAGGCGGCCGATTTGCCCTCCATCGAGATGGGGTGGCCGGTGATCGCCTTGATGACCGGGCCCTCGTAGCCGCAGTCCTTGGTCGGGCCGGTCGCGCCGCACTCGTGCGCGACCAGCGTGCGCACGGCGGTCATCGCGCGGATGACGGCCGCGAGAGCGACCGGGATGAAGCCCTGGTCGGCCAGGATCATGGCGGTGTTGCCGAAGCCGCAAGCGGTGTCGCCTGAGGCGACCGTGCCGGTCGCCCTGGCGATGTCGCAGATTCCGTTCCAGAGGAACTCGGCGTCGCGCGGCGCAAGCACCCCGAGGCCGAAGATCAAGGCCTCGACATCGGCCTCCACGATCGCCTTGTCGGTGACTTCCTTGCCTCCGGTGGACTCGATGGCCAGCAGGTCGGCGCCGGCCTCGGCGCTCTTGCGGAAGGAGTCGAACATCGTCTGGGTGTGCTTGCCGGTGCGCATGCGCGGAGGCTTGTCGACATCGCGGATGTCGCAGATCGTGGCACGCAGGGCCGACTTCAGGCCGTGTCCGGCGTGGTAGGCCTTCATCTGCTCCTTGGTCTGAGCGCTGATCTGAGCGCCGAGGTCCACGTTCTCGGTGAGCTGGGGGAGATGCTCGAACTCCAGCACCACGGACTCCAGGCCGAGCTTGGCCGAGCGAGACAGGATGTCGTCGACCATCTGGCGATAGGAAGCCAGGACTACCGGGAAATTCGCCGGGACGACGCTGGTGGGCTCGAGGGTGTAGTTGACCTCAGGGATCACCGCGCCGGCACCGACGCGCACGCCAAGCCCACACTCCACGGGGTACTTCGCATGCCCAAACAGCATTTCATCCGCGCTGTCATAGGCGAGGGTTCTGAAGATTCCGGGCCGAGCCGAATTGGAGCTGGGATTCAAGGGTGGCAAACCTCCTCTGGCACACGGCGCACCGCACCGTCCCCGCAGGGTGCATTCCTCTTACGGCAAGCCAGTATAGGTTCTCGCCGCACCCCTGGGAAAACGGTAGGCTTCTTACGTTTGTTTGCGGTCACGCTTGCGACAGAAGGAGACCTCCGTGGTTGACGAGGAGAACGCCGGGCAGCAAGGGGAAACGGCCCGCGAGTCGCAGTCACAGCCCATGCCCGCCCCCTATGCCCCGGCCGAGTCCGCCCCTCCGGCCTACCCACCACCGGCATACCAGGCGCCACAGGGCCCCCCGCCCGATCCTGCCTACCCCCAGCCCAAACCCGCGACCGCATGGTCGTCCTACGTCCAGCCGCCGCCCGAACCACCCGCTCCGGTTGCCCCACCCGTCTACCCTCCGGCGGCACCGCAGGCGTACCCGCCGCCCGCACCGCCGTCCTACGTCCAGCCACCGCCCGAACCACCCGCTCCGGTCGCGCCACCCCAGGAGCCCGTAGCGCCTTTCTATCCTCCCCAACCACCCCAAACACCCGCGTATCCAACGCCGCCCGCGGCGCCGCCTTCGTACCCGCCCCAGGGACCGGCAGTGCCGGGCGCGCCCTATCCCCCTCAACCCGTCTACCCACCTCCCCCAGCCGCCTATCCGCCTCCGGGTGGGGTCTACCCTCCACCCGAGTTCGCCGCAATGCCGCCGCCGCCACGGAAACGGCGCTGGCCGTTCTTCGTCGTACTGGGCGTGGTCATCGTCGCGCTCCTCGGGCTCGCCGCCTACGCCCTGATGGGCCGAAGCGAGAAGGCTTCGGCTGCGGCGCTTGCTCCCGCCGACTCAGCCGCGTTCGTGCAGTTCGACCTGGCTCCGTCGAGTACCCAGAAATCCCGACTGAACGCCCTGCTCGCCAAGTTCCCCGCAGCCAAGGACCAGAACACCGAGAAGGTGATCGAGTCACTGGTAGCCAAAGCCGCCGAGGGCATAGGACTCGACTATGCCTCCGACATCAAGCCCTGGCTGGGCTCGAAAGCCGCCGCCGCGGTGATCCCGTCCGCCGGCGAGCCTACGGCAGTCCTACTGGTAGAGGTCAAGAACGAGGCGAAAGCCAAAGCAGCGCTGGACAAGGCAAGGGCCAGAACTCAGAACCAGACGGTCGTCTACGAGTTCATCAAGGGCTGGGCGGTCATCAGCGACCGCAGGTCCGACCTCGACGCCGTGCGAAAGGCGGCCGGCGGAACCAAGGGTTCGCTCGAGGGAGCCGCTGCCTACAAGGACGCCGTTGCCAAGCTTCCTGCCGACCGGCTGGCGTTGGCCTACTTCGATCCGGCCAAACTGCTCGGGATGATGCCAGGCATTTTGCCGGGCATGTCCCAGGGGCTCGGGATGTCCCAGGGCCAAGGGGTGCCGGGCATGCCCTCCATGGCGCCTTCACTACCCGGCAACCTGGGTATTCCCGGGCTGGACTTCTCCTCGTTGGGCAACTTGGGAGTGAGCGCAGTCGCGCTTCGGGCCGAAGAGAACTCACTAGTGCTGGAGTCGATCGGCACCGCAACCGACATGACCATGTCAGGCGGCGAGGCCAAGCTGACCAAGGCGCTGCCGAAGGAAACGCTTGGAGTTCTCACCTTCTTCGACTCGAAGAGTGCCATCACG
>Ga0265292_1000734_pt1 | contig 38602 bp, 36 predicted proteins | sample Munlanlewell296A_FD_189080 | JGI IMG/M metagenome (GOLD analysis project Ga0265292, IMG submission 189080) | Leachate microbial communities from a municipal landfill in Southern Ontario, Canada - Leachate well 296A | ecosystem: Engineered > Solid waste > Landfill > Unclassified | place: Canada... | reverse complement strand
ATAAGAGAGCTTAGAAAATTCGTGCCATCAATTCCAATAGAGGGTCATTTTCATAATGATTTTTTAAGTGCTGTTGCAAATAGTATTGAAGCATTAGCTAATGGCGCTAACTATATCGATACAACATTAGCGGCTGGTGCTGGTGAAAGAACAGGAATAACACCTTTATCAGTTCTTTTAGCTCGATTATATAAAATTAACCCAAATTTGGTCGCTCCGTATCAAACACAGATGTTAACAATGGCTGATAATACTGTTGCCGGAATGATGGGAATTGCATTACCGCACAACAGTATTACCGCAGCAACTGCTTTTTATCACCGCTCTGGACTTCATATTAATGGAGTTATGAATGTTGGTCCAGAATTATATGAACCACTTGATCCATCAATCATTGGGAATAATAGAAGGATTGTATCTGGAACAAACATTTCTGGAAGAACTTCAAGAGCACAGGCTAATCATTTTTTACATAGTCAATTGGCTGCTAAATAATCACTATGATTCTTATTAAAGTCGGTGGTGGAAAACAAATCAATTTGAATTACGTCTCTGAGGATATAAAAAAACTTATTGATGATGGGGAAAAAATAGTTCTAGTTCACGGCGCCAGTGGAACCCGAGATGAAATAGCCCGTCGTCTTAATTCCGAAACAAAAACTATCGTCTCTCCTTCTGGTGTCAGTAGTGTATATACGGATACAAAGGCAGTCGACATTTTTCTTATGGTCTATGCCGGACTTGTTAATAAACACATTGTTGCTAAACTCCAACAAAATGGAATAAACGCAATCGGTCTATCTGGGATTGATGGGCAACTTTGGAAAGGCAAACGTAAAAAAGTAATCTATTCGCAAGAAGGGAAAAAAACAAAACTAATTTCCGATAGCATGACGGGAAAAGTTGATAAAATAAATACCGATCTTATAAATCTTCTCTTGAATAATCAATATATTCCTGTAGTCTGTCCACCCGCTCTAAGCGAAAATAACGAGATTATTAATACTGATAATGATTGGGCGGCTGCTATTATGGCCGGCACTTTAAAAATTGAAGAAATGGTGGTTTTATTTGAAGCCCCCGGATTCCTGAAAAAATTCGGCGATGAATCCTCATTAATAAAAACGGTCGATAAAAATAAACTCGACCAATACATGATTTATGCTCAGGGAAGAATGAAAAAGAAACTTTTAGGAGCCAAAGAGGCATTCCGTTTGGGATTAAAAAAAATGTATTGGTCGGATGGACGGATAAAAAACCCTATTATCAATGCCCTAAAAGGGCTGGGGACAATTATAAGTTAAACTTAATTTATGAAAAATTATCAATTTCTCCAACAAAAATATGTCGTTAATACCTATGTTAATCGTGGCGTCACTTTTACAAAAGGAGACGGCATGTATTTATTTGATGAAAATGGCCAGAAATATTTAGACATGATGAGTAATTACGGCGTCAATATTTTTGGTTACAACGATAAAGAAATAACAAAGCAACTCACCCTGCAGCTACAAAAACTTACGACTTTGCATGGAAGTTTTAACAATGATAAACGAGCTGAAGCATCAGAACTGCTTATCAAACGCTGTGGCACATCATATCAATATGTATATTGGTCAAATTCTGGAGCCGAAGCTAATGAGGCAGCTTTAAAATTTGCCGTTATAACAACTGGTAAAAAAAAGATTATTACTTGTGAAAATGCATATCATGGAAAAACTTTAGGGACACTTTCCGTCACTGCTGGTGAAAAATATCGTAAACCATTTTTACCTCTTTTGTGGAATGTAGTATTTATTAAACATAACAACATCCAGGCTTTGGAAAAAGCAATTGACAAAAATACGGCCGCTTTTATAGTCGAACCCATACAAGGCGAAGGTGGAATATATGTCCCTGATAAAAATTATTTAGCAAAAGTTAGAGAAGTATGCAATAAACATGGTGTCCTTCTTATTATTGACGAAATTCAAACAGGAATGGGGAGGACTGGTTCATTATTATCAATACAAAAAACAAACGTCGAAGCAGATATATTAACTTTAGGAAAAGGATTGGCTGGTGGCATCCCTGTTGGAGCAACTTTAATAAACCAAAAAATAGGCAATTCTATTTTTAAAGGGCTACATACTTCGACTTTTGGAGGAAATCCTTTAGCCTGCGCCGGTGTCATGGCAACATTAAATAAAATAGACAGTCGGTTACTTAAACATGTAACAGAAATGGGTTCATATTTTATAAAAAAGTTAAAATCAATTAAATCCTCATCTATTCTTGACGTCAGGGGTCAGGGTTTGATGATTGGTGTTGATGTTAAAGAAGATCGAAACGGTTTATTAAAAAAATTACAGGGAGAAAAAATATTAGCCATCCCTGCAGGGGATACGGTAGTCCGATTTTTGCCACCTTTTATTGTTGAAAAAAAACATATTGACGAAACAGTTAATAAATTTAGACAAATTTTGTCTTAAAACAGTATGTGTCGTTTTTTATTGTGTAAATCAAAACAACTTATAAGTCCAAAAAAAATATTAGATTCATTTGCTAAGATGGCGCAAAAAAGTAAAGCCTATGATGGAGATTGGCAAGGTGATGGTTGGGGATTTTCCTGGCTTAGGGATAACAAATGGCAAGAATATAGATCGGTTAAACCTATTTGGGAAGAGAAAGAAAAACTTTCTGAATTTCCACAATCTTATATTTTTTCCATACATGCACGAAGCGCTTCTTTTCCACAGCATAAAAATAATATTGAGTATAACCAACCTTATATAAACGAGTCTTATTCTTATGTTTTTAATGGACTTCTTAAAGGTGTCACTCTTTCTCTTCCTGGTGATATAGGAGCACAGAAAATATGGTTACTTCTAAATGATTATCTTAAAAAGATGAATCTGATTCAGGCTTTATACAAAACTACCGATATATTGAAAAAAAATTCGAGAATCATTCAGGCATTAAACATTGGAATAGCCGGAAAAAATACTATTTCAGCATATTGCTACTATTTACAACATCAAAAATATTATTCTCTTCAATATTCAAACAATCCTGATATAAAAATTATTTGCTCCGAACCGATTGATAGGTTTAATTTCAAACTACTCCTTACAAACTCTTTAATTATCCTGTAATATATGAATATGTCTTCTTTAGATAATTTGAAAAACGATCGATTAGAAAAACTAAAAAAAATTTACGAAAAGGGAATTAATCCTTATCCTTCTTCTTATGATAAAAAAAACAGCATCAAAGAATGTCGTGAGAGTGAGGGAAAAACTATCAAAACTGCCGGGAAAATATTTTCGCTCCGGACTCATGGCAATATCGCCTTTGCCGACTTAAAAGACGAAACCGGAAAGATCCAAATTTTTTTTAAAAAAGATCTTCTTGCTGAAAGTTATAAACAGATTGAACTTTTAGATATTGGAGACTACCTTGGCGTTGAAGGTCAAGTTGTAAAAACCGTCGCCGGCGAGATCTCAATCGCTCCGAAAAAATTTACTCTGCTTGCCAAATCCCTCTTGCCTCTTCCCCATCAATGGTTTGGCTTAAAAGATATCGAAATCCGCTTTCGCCAGCGGTATCTTGATCTTTTAATCAACCCCGAAGTCCGGAATAAATTTAATGTCCGGACGAAGCTTGTCAGCGCCATCCGTCAATATCTTGATAATCTAGGTTTTTGGGAAGTCGAGACGCCGGTTCTTCAACCGCTTTATGGAGGAGCCAATGCCAAACCATTTGTTACTCATTTTAAAGCCTTGGGTCAGAAAATGTATTTAAGAATCGCCCCAGAACTCTATCTTAAAAGGTTGATTGCCGGAGGTTACGAAAGAGTTTACGAAATTGCCAAAGATTTTCGCAACGAAGGTATCGATCGCTCCCATAACCCCGAGTTTACCATGATTGAATGGTATGAGGCTTATGCCGATTACCAAAGAGTAATGGATGTAACTGAAGGACTTTTCAAATACTTGGCCAAAGAATTATACGGTAATACTAAGATGAAAATCGAGGATAAAACAATTGATATTGGAGAAAAATGGCCAAGAATTGAAATGACAAAAGTTATAAAACAGAAACTGGGACTTGATGTTGAAACCATGACAGAGAAAGAATTGATAGAATTCTGTAGAAAGGAAAAAATTGATATTCTTGGAGGAGAGACAAAAGGTCAGCTCATTTTTTTAATTTTTGAACATAAAATCCCACAAACTTTAATCGAACCCACCTGGATTATTGACTATCCGGAAGATGTGTCTCCTCTTTGTAAAAATCATCGAACCAAAAAAGGCTGGGTCGAGAGATTTGAAGGCTATGTAGGCGGGAAAGAAATCTGCGACGGCTGGAGCGAGTTGACTGATCCAATTATTCAAAGACAGAGATTTATCAATGATGTTAAAGCAGTCCGCAAAGATCGCGAAGAAGCCCAACAGGTCGATGAAAATTTTATTGAATCGATGGAATATGGTCTACCGCCTCTTGGCGGTATTGGCATCGGCATTGATCGATTAACAATGTTTTTTACCAACACCTGGGCCATTAAAGAAGTCATCCTATTTCCAACACTCAAGAATTTAGAATCAAAAAATTCTACTCCTAATCCTCTACCATCAACCGTCAAAAAGAATAACTTAATTTCCCGCGAAAAAGTTTTGGAAATATTGAATAAAAATATTAAAAATAAAAATTTGGTTAAACATTGTCTTGCAGTTGAGACAACTATGCATGGGTTGGCTAAATATTTTAACGAAGATGAAAATAAATATGGAATTGTAGGCTTAAGCCATGATGCCGACTGGGAACAGACAGAAAAGGATCATAAGCTTCACGGGAAAAAATCCGTCGAGTGGTTAAGGCAAGCAGGAGAAACAAACCAAGAAATAATTGATGCTGTTGTTTCTCATAATTATACCTATAACGGCGGAACTTCCCCATCATCAAAAATGGCCTGGTCGCTTTACTGTTGTGATGATTTAACCGGTCTTATCGTCGCCTGCGCCCTTGTCATGCCGAATAAAAAATTATCAGAAGTAACTGTTGAAACTGTAATAAAAAAAATGGGCTCAAAATCATTTGCCGCCGCTGTCAACCGTGATCAAATAAAACTGTGCCAAGAAAAACTCGGAATAAAACTTGAAGATTTTATCGGTATTGTCCTTAAATCTATGCAGTCTATATTCCAACAATTAGGACTTTAAAGCCTATAATTTTCAGTTGACAAGACATTTTTTTCATGCCATAATGTACCATGGAAAGTCAAATAGAATTTGACTAGATGATTTAATAACAATCGGCCTTCGGCCGATTTTTTTGTTTAATATGCCAGCTGAAATACTAATACAAGAATTGTCAAAAAGAAGAGTTGCTTTGGCGCAGCAAATTGCAGATGGCGCTAGAATAGTTAATCCATCAACTGGTTATATATTCTGTCGGGAAGTTAATCATCAAGTTAACCCTCAAATTCTTACAGATTCAGCCGATATCGCCCTTGGACTTTTTTTAAATCAATTACCAGATGATATAAGGCCGACAAAGATTCTAGGCGTCCCAAACCGCGGTAGAGAGTTTGCTACAGCTCTTGGACTTAAAGGAAATTTATCAATACTCGTGACTGAAAGAAAAGAAGTAGGAGATAATGGAAATAATCTAGCCGCAAACTATGATAACCAACAAGATACTGTAAAAATATGCGGCATACCTTCATTTACTAAACCAGGAGTTGTTTTTGATCACATTATTAGAGGTCTTAAACCTGGAGATAAAATTGTTGTCGCCGATGATTTTTCTGCCCGAGGAACAGTAACAAAAGCTTATGAGGAGGCTTTAACAAGACTTGGAATAAGACCTATATTTGTTTTCATGATAGCTAAAGACTTTAACGAATTAGTTCCTCCACAAATTGGTTTTCGAGAGACAAAAAAAAGAAATGTTGCTCCTGCTTTTGCCGTGGTAAGATTTACCGATATAAAAGATGGTCGGGTTATTGCTACAGCTGAAGATATAAAAATATGATACTTATCGTTGATTTTGGTTCACAAACTACTCATTTAATCGGAAGAAAAGTTAAAGAACTGGGAATAAAAATTAAAATAATAAATCCAGAATGTGTTTTTCAGGAAGTAAAACAAAATAGACCTAAAGGAATTATTCTCTCCGGTGGTCCGGCATCAGTCTATGAAGAAGGAACGCCCACAATCAACAAGAAGATCTTTAAGCTTAACATCCCCATACTCGGTATTTGTTATGGCTGGCAGTTGATGGCCCATCTTCTTGGCGGCAAGGTAGAATCAGGCTTTAAAGAATATGGTCCAGCCCATCTTACCATTAAAGTGAAAAATAAAATTATTAATGATGTTTCTGGTATGAACAAAGTATGGATGAGTCACGGAGATAGTGTGAAAAAACTGCCAAAAGGATTTAAAATTTTTGCCAACACTGAAAATGTTGATACTGCATTCGTTGGCGATGAAAATAAAAAATTATATGGTATTCAATTTCATCCAGAAATAGAACATACAGAATGCGGAAAAATTTTCCTCAAATATTTTTTGGAAAATATTTGTCATCTAGAAACCCGTTTGTCTAAATCATATAGTCTTGATGTAATTACAGCTCATATCAAACAAATCGTAGGAGATGAAAAAGTTATCTGCGCTTTGTCAGGTGGGGTTGATTCAACTGTAGCTGCTGTTTTAGTAGGTAAAGCTATTGGTAAAAATCTTATTCCTATTCATGTAAATAGCGGTCTCAATCGAGTTGGCACTGAAGAAATGATTTCCAAAAACTTTAAAGAAATTCTCGGCGTTAAACCTATCATTATCGATGCAAAAAGAGAATTTCTAAAAAGATTAAAAAGTGTAACTAAAGGTGAAGAAAAAAGAAAGGTTATCGGTAAATTGTATATCGATCTTTTCTGGAGAGAAGCCCGCAAACTCAAAATCAAGTACCTGGTCCAGGGCACCCTATATTCCGATGTCATTGAAAGCAAAGGCACAAAACATGCATCACTGATAAAACATCATCACAACGTTGGCGGTTTACCCAAAGATATGAAATTCAGCCTGGTTGAACCGTTACGAAATCTTTATAAAGACGAGGTGAGAAAATTGGGACTAGATCTTGGCATTGCTCCTGAATTCATATTTCAACAGAAGTTTCCCGGACCTGGTTATGCTATCCGCATAATGGGAGAAGTCAATGAATTCAGACTAAAACAATTAGCTCAAGCTGATCAAATTGTCATCGAGGAAATGAAAAAGAACAATCTGTTTGATAAGGTTTTTCATTCCTTTGCCATTATGACCGGTGTTTATACGACAGCTCTAAAAGGAGACGGAATGAAATTCAGAGAGGTTGTGGGACTACGTATCCTTAATGCGACTGAGGAGATGACTGCCGACTGGTCTAAGATACCTTACGAAGTTCTTGGTAAAATTTCTTTAAGAATTGTCAACGAGGTACCGGATATTTCAAGAGTTGTTTATGACATTACTACTAAACCGCCGGCTACGATGGAGTGGGAATAGTTAATGATATATAATTTATTAATGAAGTATTTATACTTAGACTGGCAGACATATCACACTTACGCCTTTGATCTGTCGCAAAAAATCATAAAAGATAATAATCATTTTGATCTTATTGTTACTATAGCTCGAGGTGGTCTGACTCTATCTCATCTTCTCTCTGATTTTATTAATCTACCGATTGCTTCGTTCACGATCTCAAGCTATCATGATCTAAAACAAACCACTGTTCCTAAAATGGTATTTAAACTTGGCGACAGATTACATAATAAAAAAATTCTTTTTGTCGATGATATTTCTGATACGGGAAAAACTTTTACTCGCGGTCTACAATATTTAAAATCGATGGGAGGAAACAGTGTAAGGACGGCTTCTATGCTCATTAAATCAGAAACTGAATTTGTACCTGATTATTTTATTAAATCTGTTCCAAAAACGACCTGGGTAATTTTTCCTTATGAAATGAGAGAAAGTGTTGTAACTTTATCAAAAAAAATGTCCAAAAAAGAATTGGAGGCAACCAACATTCCCAAACATTTCATAGATTACTATGGCAAGTAAACCATAGATTAATGGCGTTGAAAAAATTGACTCAATTTTTATTGAGTCATCCCGAACTTGTTTCGGGATCTTCTATATGAATAAACCTTGTTATGTATATATTATAACTAACATAAATAGTACTACTTTTTATATTGGAGTTACTACAAATATCAATCGTAGAATATATGAACATAAAAATGGTTTAATCAAAGGTTTTAGTAAAAAATATAAATTAACCAAACTCATTTATTTTGAACAATATAATAATATAAATGAAGCTATTAAAAGAGAAAAACAATTAAAAAACTGGCATAGATTATGGAAAATTAATCTTATTAAAGAAATTAATCCCTTTTTAAAAGATCTTTATGATAAGATAATAATATAGATGCTGAAACAAGTTCAGCATGACAAAAACATGTTATCATTAGATTTCATTAAAAAAAATAAAGAAAAAGTTATTGAGGCCGCTCGAAATAAAAACCGGGAAATTGACGTTGAAAAAATCATTATTCTTGATAATAATCGACGCCAGTTAATTCAACGATCGCAGAAACTACGTGAGGAAAGAAATGTTTTGGCAAAAAAAACTGTTGATGACCAGGTCAAGATAAGAGGTAAAGAAATTAAGTCTGAATTGAAGAATATTGAAGATGAGCTTAAGGGTATAGGAAAAGAATTAAACAAACTCGTTTCCTATTTGCCGAATGTCCCTCTTGATGAAGTTCCAATTGGCAAAGATGCCAGCGGTAATGTCGAAGTTAAAAAATGGGGCGTAATTCCAAAATTTGACTTTACCCCAAAATCGCATATTGAATTGGGAAAGTATTTGGACATTATCGATATTGAACGCGGATCAAAAACATCAGGATATCGAGGTTATTTTTTAAAAAACGGTGGCGCCATTCTGCATTTTGCTCTTCTCTTTTACACATTTAAAAAATTAATTGAAAAAGGCTATACGCCGATAATTGCCCCGGCGATTGTTAAAGGGTTTACACTATTTGGTTCTGGCCAGTTTCCGTGGGGCGAGCAAGAAGTCTATAAACTTAACGATGAAGACGCATATCTAGCCGGAACAGCCGAGGTTCCCGTCACTGCGTATTTTTCCTGTGAAATTCTAAATGAAAAAGATCTACCGAAGAAATTTGTCGCATTATCTCCTTGTTTTAGGAAAGAAGCCGGCTCATATGGAAAAGACACAAAGGGCTTATACCGAGTCCATGAATTCTGGAAAATCGAACAGATAATCGTTGGAAAAAATGATATTAATGAAGCAAAGAAACTCCACGAAGAGCTTCAGCAAAATTCTGAACAAATTCTACAAGATTTTGGACTTCCCTATCGAGTTCTTTTAATGTGCTCTGGGGATATGGGCGAGCCGCAAATAAAAAAATATGATATCGAAACTTGGATGCCATCAAGAAATGCCTATGGCGAAACCATGTCTAACTCAATTATGGGTGATTTTCAAACAAGAAGATTAAATATTAAATATCGGAAAAAGGATGGAAAAACCGAATATTGTTATTCTTTAAATAATACTGCTCTGGCCTCGCCTCGAATCCTTATTGCCCTTTTGGAAAACAACCAGCAAAAAGACGGAACCATTAAAATTCCCAAAGCTCTTCAATATTTAACTGGCATAACAACAATAAGTAACAAATAAGTATAAAGCCGTTTAATAGTATTGCTTTTTTGTTTTTATCAATATATAATTTTTGCAATGGAAAAAAACAGTTTACAAATTACCAAATTCACTCTTATCTGCCAATTATTGGCGGAGGAAATGATTTAGTAATTTATAAACTAAAAATCTACCCCGCCGAGAGGCGGGGTTTTTTGTAAAGTTACAAGTTAAAAAAAAATATGGAGCTTTTGCTTTTGGTCTTTTATATTATATTAATAATGAAGAAGTAATGTAAAATATAACCATGATAAATAAATTAAGAAGATTTTTCTTTATTGCTTGGCGAAGCGCTACTGATTTTTCCTATTACAAAGATATTTATCAGGCGCCCTTTTCTTTTTCCTTAAAATATCTATTTGCTTTACTTTTTTTTATTAATCTTGTCGGCGGAATTATTTTTGCTCAAGCAATTGTCAACTATCTCCCTAAAATTCCATCAACAATTGAAAAAATAAAAACAGCCGCTAAGGAACTTTATCCCAATGATTTAGTGGTTACTATTAATAACGGCAAACTTAGAACCAACGTTGACGAACCATTTTTCATTGATTTTCCCTCATCTTTAAAAAATACCGATAAGGATTTTATTCATTTAATTACTATTGACACCAAAGCGTCAGTTGAGGATATAAAAAAATATCAAACCGTCATTCTCGTCACAAAAAACGCCCTGGTTTTCCCTGATAGAAGCTCCGGTTACAAAGTCCAGTTTTTGACTGACATAAAAGGCTATTACATGATTGATAAATATGCCTATAACACTATCATTTCAAAACTTCTTCCTTATCTTAACTATCTTCCGAGCCTTGCTTATATATTTATAGTTTTAGCGATATTGGTTTTCCCTTTTTTCGGCGCTTTTTTTAGTCTAATCGGAAAAGTATTATATTTACTGGCTATGGGATTTATTTTATGGATTATCGCCAAATTAATGAAAGTAGAAATAAATTTTAGCAAGGTCTTTCAACTATCACTTCATGGATTAACTATTCCTATTGTTTTGTCAACTGTTTCCCAATGGTTAAACTTTACTATGCCGGTTTTTTCTTACAGTTTAATTTTTTTCCTTTTAATGATAATTTCTCTTTCCCGGCTTAAGGAGAAGGTGAGGGCGTAACCGACGGCCCAAGCAAAGATTGATGACAACCAACATTAACTTCTGTTCCCTTAATAAAGTATTCTACACTGTTAAAAAAACATTGTTTTTCTACGATATCATCTGGTTTGGCAAACCAGTTTTTTTTTCCACTATAATTTTCAAGAAGATAGGTCATTACTCTATTCCAAATCGGTGCCGCACCGGTAATTCCAGAAGCCAAATAAGGATTCATTGGAGTATTATCATTATTACCTACCCAAACCGCTACTAAGTAATCTGGGGTATAACCGATTGTCCAGTTGTCTTTTTTATTGTCAGTTGTCCCTGTTTTAACCGCCACCCTATATCCGGGAATCTCTAAAAATGATTTCGGGCCAAAAGCCTGTTGCCGAGCAACATTATCTGACAAAATGTCAGAAATAATATATGCTATCCCTTGATCAATTACTTTATTTTTATTTGGCGATAATCTGTATATGCTGTTCCCAGCATAATTATTGATTGAATCTATTCCTGTCAGATCAACCCGCTCGCCTTCATTGGCAAAGACACCAAAAGCAGCTGCCATGTCAACTATTCTTACTTCACCCCCACCTAGAGTCAATGACAAACCATAGTCTGATGGATTATCCCAACTATTAATTCCCATTTTTTTGGCATACTTGATAAATTCCTCGACTCCTAAACTGTTTAAAACTTTAACAGCCGGAATATTGTAAGAATTAGCTAAAGCATATCGCAGAGTCACTCTGCCGTGAAAACGACCATCATAGTTGACCGGCCGGTACGAAGATGACCCTAATACGTTAAAGGAAACGGGTGAGTCATCAATCACTGACGCTGCCGTATATTTTTTTTGTAAAGCTAAAGAATACATCAGGGGTTTTATTGACGAGCCCGGTTGTCTTAAAGCAGTAGTGACATTAAACGCCCCTGACGGTTGTTTAAAATAGTCAACTGATCCAACCATTGCTAAAATTTCACCTGTTTCCGGACGAGTGACTAAAATTGCTCCATTGGTAACATTAAGAGATGAAATTTTTTCTAATTCTTCTTTAAGAATTTCTTCGGCTTTTTTTTGAACATCTAAATCAAGAGAAGTCGTAACTTTAAAACCTCCTTCTTCAATCTGCTTTATTCCATATTGTTTTTCCAGCTCGTTTTTTACATAAAAAACAAAATGAGGAGCTTTTATGGTTGTTGAAGGAGCTATCACATTTAAAGTTTCTTGTTCTGTCTGTTCTTTAGTTTTCTTATCTATATAGTTAGCTTCATACATAGCTTGAAGGACATTGTTTCTTCTTGAAACAGCTAATCGAGGATCGGTATAGGGCGAATAAGCTGTTGGTGATTGGGGAAGGCCGGCTAAAAAAGCCGCCTCTGCCAAAGATAAATCCTTGGCGTTTTTATTGAAGTAGATTTTGGACGCCTCTTCTATCCCGTATGCCGAACCCCCATAAGGAACCTGGTTAAGATACATTTCTAAAATCTGATCTTTAGTATAAAGCCTTTCTGTCCATAAAGCCAAAACTATTTCTTTGATTTTTCTATCAATGGTCCTTTCAGGCGTCAACAACGCACTTTTAACTAACTGTTGAGTAATGGTCGATCCTCCCTGGAGTTTATGGTGAAGCAACATTTCTTTTAACGCTCTAAGGACTCCCGATCCGATAGAAATTCCACTGTGTTTATAAAATTCTTTGTCTTCGATAGCAATAGTTGTCTGATAAATATAATTAGGTAAATTGGCTAGTTTAATTGGAGTTCTATTTTGCTCGCGATAAATTTCATATAACAAACGGTCTTTCCGATCATACATGTGAGTCGATAAAGGATAATTAAATTTGCCGATATTAGTTGGAGACGGCAGATTTCTTACAAAATCATAAGTACTATAAAGGAAAACTACCGCTAAACACATAAAAAAACCAAGAATGAAGTATTTTGTTTTTAAGGAAATTAATTTAAATGGTTTTACAACCAACCCCGTTAAAAAAATAATAATATCTCCAATCTTTATAAAAAGATTAAAAAAGATTGAGAATAAAAAATTTATCAGCATCGGGATTGCTCTTTCTCCTTTTTTTCTCCATAAATATAGATTGATGGGTTTAGGCTTTGGTAAATATCCAGATATGTCACTGAAAACATGTCCAAATAAACGATAACAAACAACAAACGGTTTAATAAATATTATCGATGCTACTTCTCCAATAGAAACAAAAAAATTAATAATTAAATAGATTATGTAAAATAGAAAATTAAATATTTCCGATAGAAGATTATGACGGTTTTTTGCCTCTGATTTCATGCCGCTATTTTATCAGATTGTAATAGCCAAATCAATGATCACGGAAGTTTTGAAAGTTTTGCTCGGACAATTAATCTTTGCCAGAAAGTTCCTGGAGGAACGCAGGTTACCAATGTTAAATAGGATGCGTCGTTTTTTTGCTCTAAAACCGATACTTGATCCGGTTTAACAACAAACATATCGGTCACTTCATAATCATATTCCAAATCTCCAAGATAAACTATTATCTTATCTCCCTTTTCCAAAGACGGTAAATAGGTAAAAATGGTTTTATAATCTTTGACATTGAAAAACTGAGTCAAGGTAGAATGACCAAAAATCGCGACATTCCCATATTCGCCCGGCAATGTGGTCGGCAGATAATGAATTAAACTTTTTGACAGATCTTCGCCACCGATCACTACCTTGGCGCGACTAATATTGAGTTTTGGAATTGTTAAATAATACTCTTTCACTGAAAACTGTCTTAGACTATCTGTTTGTTGTTTTGAAGGAAACCATAATTTAGCTTGGGTAAAATCCCTTAAATTATTGGAAAAGGCGCTATAACTCCCCAAAACCGAACTAGCTTCCTTGATCGACGATGCCAGTTTTGACGAAGATACCGGTGATAACCATTTGTTCTTGAGAAAAAAACGAGAGTATATCTCAAAAGAGATAACCGGATAAAATGACCAAAAAAGTAATAATAACCCGGCTGCCAAAGAAATATGGGATAAACTAACAACAAGCTTTTTTTTAACCGAATTGTTTTCTTTCAAATAAACTTTCAACGCCATAGGTCACAACGAAGAAATTGTTAAATTAATGTTTCTTTTAAAAAACGGCAATCTACTTTCAAAAAAGAAAAAATTTGGTTTTATATTAATTTTAAATCCGGAAAGCTGAAAATCTTTATTAAAAACGGTTTCGACTTGTGCCTTATTTTTTCCGGCTATCTTAGTTAAAACATCAGTTGTTTTAATATCTTTAAACGACTTGGATTTTGCGGTTATTGTCAGTTCAATCTTATTTTTTTCTTTATTGGCTTTTTCGATTTTATAGATTATCTTATCTGAATCAACCAAATATCCAGAAGGAACGACTTTTTTCAACTCGCCTTGAAAATATCTTAACATCTCTCCTTCAATGTAACCATAATATGAAGAGATAATTTTAGTCTTTAACTGCACTTCGGTTGCTTCTTCACCAATCTCTTTGGAAAATTCTAAACTATCAAGCTTATATTCTGTTAAGGCGAAAATCATTTTTTCCTTGTCGTTGTTATTTTTTTTATTTTCTTCGAGCGATTTTTTTCCTTGGTCGAGCGCCTGGATTTTTAGATTTTCATAATCATTTTTAGCTACTGTTCTTGTTTCTTTTTGTGAGCCTCCTGAAAAAGTAGATTCATTTATAGCATAGAATAACGAACTGGGCAAATCATCAACCGTGAATCTTTGTCCTTTTCCAAGATTACTTTCAGGTCCAATTGCTGAAGCCGTAACTTTAACTTTGGCTTTTCCAGAAATTTTTGATCCGTCGGTAGCAAAAGTTGAAGCCAACACCTTTATCTCATCATCCAGAGTAAATCGAATACCACCTGATTCAATCGTAGTATTTTTGGCAACAGTTTTGTCTTTATCGTCATAGTTATGAATTGTTATTTCTCCTTTGGCATTGTCACCAATTATTTTTTTTCCTGTTGTTGTTTTATTTACTTTAAGATCGGCTGATTTGGTGGCGTAATAAATGTTTATCGACGATCCGGTTAGTAATAGTTTTTTTTGAACTTCTTTTGTTGGAACATAAATAACAACGTCAGCTTTGTGAAGAAAAAACTCCCCAAGGAAGAATGAAATCACGATCAAAAAAAGACCGATAATTAAAGAAATATTCATTGATAATCTTGGAATCTTTATTATATTTAGCAGTTGAAAAAACTGATTTTTTACTTTAATAAAAAAATTCTCTGGTTTTTTATTATCGCTATTGGAATTTTCTTTTGAAACATCAATTTCTTGCCCGATAACAAAACCCATAACTTTTTCTTCTTCCAGTTGCGAATAATCAGTCGATACTCCTTTTTTATTGATTAACTGCTGGTAAAACAAATTAGCTAGCGATCGATATATTTGCTCTTCGCCAATTATTTCAACTTTAGGAGTTTGTATAAATATTTCCTGTTTCCATCGATAAGAAACTATTTGAACTGACAAATCGCTTAAATTAACCGAACTATAAATGAGAATTCTTGAAGGCAGCAAGATTTTATCTTTAATCGCTAAAAAGGTTAATTCTAGATCGTCAACGATATTGTCAGTCCTGACAATTTTTTTTGAATAAACTACATGCCCACCCTTGTAAATAAACAAGCCAACATAACCTATATCCAATTCTAAAACAATGGCCGTCAAGGACAACTGTTCTTCTTTCTCTATCTGAGGAACCACCGCCTCATGACATTCAAGATAACCAATAGGTTTTAATTCCAGGTCTTTAGACAGGCTCTTAATTTTATTTAAGTAAGACTGAACAATATTGCCTGTTTTTTCATTAATTAAATGGGAATAGATAAAAAAAATTGTTTCTTTAACGGTTTTTTTAGTTTCCTTTTCAATTCTAAAAAGAACCTCGTCAACATCTTCTGTTAGGTTATCCCAATTATTTGAGTAAATAAACTTTTCCCTACGGATTATTTTTATACCCTCTCTTCCTAATTCAAGTAATAAACAGACTCCTTCTTCTTGCTTTAAAAAAAGTCCTAAATAAATTGTTTCTTTTATATTTTTTTTTGAAAAAAAAGGCCATTCCATAATTATTTTATTCTATTTTATATCTTGTAAATATTTGACTGATACCTTGTTGGGCCGTCTTTAGCGCCTCGCTATAAGAAGTCCCTTGAATGGTGGCATTGATGGCATTTTCAATGTACCGAACAATCTCATCATTCAACCCATTGTCATAAGTGCGGGAGATTATCGGGATTGAAACAAAATATTTTGCTTGCTGGATAACCGGGCCGGCATATTCATTCTGAGCCAGTGTTGAAGCCAGATCAACTCTAGAATATGGTTCTCCAAACAATCTCACTTTAGCTTGATTTTCATATAATTTTGTCATATTGTCTTTTTCAGCAAGATATTTAATAAACTTCCACGCTTCCATTTGATTTTTACTGTAGCGGGATACTCCCTCAACCCAATAACTAGCAATTGACAATGGTTTGCCGCCGGGAACGGCCGGAACCGGAATTACTTTTATTTTAATATCAGGATTGGCCGTTTTAATGTTAATTATTTCCCATGAAGGCACAATCGTCATGACCAATTTTTCCTGAATAAATGCCGTAATTGAATTTGGCATTGTCGCGTCCCAGAAACTGCTTTTAGGATCCTCGGCAAACTTTCGATAGGATTCAAGGGCGCCAGCGGCCACTTCCTGATCAAGTTTTTTCAAATCACCACCATTTTGTAATAAAAATAAACCAAAAATGTCTGAAAAATGCTCAATATTGGATGCTGTACCAATGGCAATACCCGACGTAATTAAATTACCGTTTTTGTCCTTGACCGAAAGCCTACTGGCATAATCAATAGCTTCATTCCAATTAGTCGGCGCCGAAGTGATTCCCGCTTTCTTAAAAAGATTGTCGTTATAGACTAACACCAAACCATCAATCGTCAAAGGTATACCGACATAATTATTGTCTATTTTTAAATCTTTCTGATGGATGGGGTAAAATGTTTTTTCAAACTCCTCATTAGTCATGATTGTTGAGGGTAACGCGGCTATTACTTCTTTTATTTGAGGAACCCAGGTATTGTGAAAACGGAAAATGTCTGGCCCTTGACCGTTCTGGCTGCGGGCGATTAATCTTTCTCTGTATTCTTGGGGTGACTTCTTTTCATACTCAATAGTAATGTTCTTGTTTTTTGACTGATATTGAGCAATTAAAGGCTCAATGACTTCTTTATCTTCCCATAAACCCCAATATTTCAAAGTAATTGCTTGTGAAACACTTGTCCCTTTCTTAAATAATATTTTTATTAAAAAGAAAAGAATTAACACAAAAAAAACTATCGTTCCGGCGATAATAAAAAACTTGCCTTTGTTTTCATGATAAACTGTTGGTGGCTCGTCAAAAGGTATATCTGGAGGCGGCGCTGACGTCACCTCTTCCGGCGATGATACATCGGCCGCGATTTCTTCTGGATTAAGATCGCTAGGGGGCTGAGATACCTGTTGATCAACAGGCACTGTTTCAAAAACCGGGCTCGTTGGCTGGTTTTCTGTTTGATTTTCAGATGGATTTATTTTATCATCAAACATATATTTATATCTATATTTATGATAACAAAAAAGATACTCTTTTTTTTGGTTATTGCTCTAACTGTTTTTTTAGTTGTCTTTAAATATTTTAACGCCTTTAAAAAAACTTATGCAAATAAAATTTATCCCAATATCTTTCTTGATGGTAACCCGATAGGCGGAAAAGACAAGGAAGAATTGATAAAGCAATTTGAGAGGAAAAACCAAGAACTACAAAAAATCACGATCTCAATCGTTTACGACAATACTCCAATTGCTACCTACTCGGCCTCTACAATCAATCTTCACACCAATACATATGAAACTATCCACCAAGCTTATCTTATTGGCCGATCATCAGATTCGCAGCTTCAGATCTACCAAAAGATAACCAGCTTGTTAGGCTTAACAAAATATTATCTGACTACTACTATCAATTACGACAGGACGCCCTTGAATGACTTAATTAATTTATCAGAGGAAAAATATAACAAACCGGCCAGAAACGCCTTGTTTAAATTTGAAAACGGTAAGGTTGTCAGCTTCCGTCAAGAGGAATATGGTTTAAAAATCCTATCTGATGTTTTTTTGACTGATTTTGTATACAAGATATGGGAATTAAAACAATCGCCTCATAGTATTTCAATTAATTTAAAAAATCAAGTGGTAAAACCAGAGGTAACCTTAGCTGAAGCCAATGAATTTGGGATCGAAGAACAGTTGACTGAGGGAAAGTCGGACTTTACTCACTCGGCCCCGGAAAGAATTCATAATATCACTCTTGCTGCTTCAAAATTTGACGGGGTTTTAATTCCAAAAAATAAAGAATTTTCTTTTAATGAAACTATTGGCGACATTTCTGCGCTTACCGGTTACGAACAAGCCTATGTGATAAAAAACGGAAAAACTGTTTTGGGCGATGGCGGCGGCGTCTGTCAAGTATCAACCACTCTTTTTAGAGCCGCTTTAAACGCCGGTTTAACAATTACCGAAAGATATGCCCATGCTTACCGAGTTGGCTATTATGAAAGCGATTCCAAACCGGGATTTGACGCGACAGTATTTGATCCTTCTGCTGATTTAAAAATAAAAAATAACACTCCTGGAGCAATTCTTATTCAAACGGAGATTGATAAAAATACTAATATCTTATATTTTCGGCTTTATGGAAAAAATGATGGAAGAAAAGTGGAGATTTCGCCAGTTACCGTTTATGATCAACAACCACCACTACCGGCAAAATATCAAGATGATCCGACTTTAAAACGGGGAGTGACCAAACAGGTTGACTTTCCTGCTTGGGGAGCAAAAGCAAAATTCGATTATAAGGTAATTAATAACGATCAGGTCATCTTTGAAAAAACTTTTTTTTCTAATTACCGTCCATGGCAGGCAGTATATTTAGTTGGGACCGCTGACTAATTTATCGAAACCATCTCGCTCTTCCCAGTTTATAATGAAGATCTTTGTTTTTCCGCTCGCCGATGATTTTTGCTGGGACGCCGCCAACAACTGCAAATGGAGGTATTTCCTTGGTGACAACGGCTCCAGCGCCAACTACCGCCCCCTGACCAATTTTTACTCCGGGAAGAATAATCGCTCTTGGCCCAATAAAGACATAGTCTTCAATTATTACCGGCTCTTCAATTACTGATTCGGGATCGGCAAAATGCTCTGCTTCAATATTATGCTGCGAATTATAAATCATAACCTCACTAGCAATATCGACATGCTTTCCGATTATTAATTTAGCCCGGCCATCCAAAACTGCTTTTTCACCAACAATCGTATCATCACCAATGGCAATGTTTCTTGGATCATAAAACCTAGCTCCCATATGTATAGTTGCGCCTTTACCAATCTTTATTCCTGCTATTTGATAAAAAAGATTCCTCAAACCATGTGATGGAATACCACCTACTATATGAAGTAAAAATATCTCAAATTCAAGTAAAATATTACTTATCCTATTTCCGGATTTTTTCAATAATTCATAAACTGTCAGATTCCTACCTGTTTTGTCTTGTATTGGTAAAAGCATATAATTATTATTATACTAATAAAATTATGAAACTACCTTGTAGACGTTTGAGGATCGGTTTAGCTTTGAGCGGTGGCGGGACAAAAGGATTAGCCCATATTGGAGTAATTAAAACTTTAGAAAGAAACGGTATACCAATTGACTATATTGCCGGAACTAGCGCCGGATCTATAATTGGCGGTCTTTATGCGGCAAATAAAAATATTTCTCAACTTGAGAAAATTGTTAATAACTTGAATTGGTGGCAAATTGTCACCTTATTTCTTGAACCAACTTTCAAACAGGGACTGGTAAAAGGAGAAAAAATATCTAAATTTTTAGCAAAATACGTGGGAGATATAAAAATCGAGGAACTACAAATATCGTTTTCTGCCGTGACCACAGATTTAAACACAGGACAACCAGTCATAATCAATAAAGGTGAACTAATACCTGCTATTAGATCTAGCTCTGCTGTTCCTTTTATATTTAAGCCGATAATGAATACCAATAACCAATTATTGGGGGACGGTGGTCTTTCTATACCTGTGCCAACGGATATTGTCAGAAAGATGGGCGCTGACATTGTCATTGCCGTCAATCTATATCATGATTGTCGCTTAGATGAACAATCTAGTAAAATCTTTCCAATGATTGCAAATTCTATAAAAATATTAATACACCACTTAGCTGATGTAAATATTCAATCTGCTGATATTGTCATAACACCAAACGTTTCCCGTGTCAAATGGAATACGATTCTATCCCAAAAAGATCGACAGGAATTAATTGATATTGGAGCAGCAGCAACAGAAGAAAAAATATCAATGATCAAAAGGGTTCTTATAAAACAGAAAACTAATTTATTTTCAACAATTATAAAGAAAATTAAATCAATATTTCGTTTTTAAACAACACTACATCATTACTTCACCACCTATAAACCTGGATCTTGATGATTCTCCTCTCCTACCAAAAATAAACCGACGCCGGGCGTATGTCAAATATAGTTTTGTTTGGGCTCGTGTTACACCAACATAAAAAAGCCTTCGTTCCTCTTCAAGCTCATATATATCATTCAGCGCCTGTGAGTGCGGAAGAATCCCTTCCTCAACTCCAATTATAAAAACGTAGGGAAACTCTAAACCTTTGGCTTGATGTAAAGTCATCAATTTTACACCTTCACCGCTCCCCTTCTTTTCTTTTTCAAAATATTCCGATTCAACCAGCGCTATCTGTTCTAAAAATTCTGTTATGTTAGGAAAATTTATAGCAACTGATTTTAACTCTTTAATATTTTCCAACCGGCCATAATCCTCCGGATCATTAACATTATATAAAGATAAATAATCAGTGTTTTGAAAAATTCTTTCTATAATTTCAGCGGTATGTAATTTTTTTATACTATCTGCTTCATTATGTATAAAATTTACAAACCTTGACCATCTTGTTTTACCTAGTTTTTTTATTCTCTCTTGAGACACACTGTCTCCATGATTAACAATTAATCTTAAGTAGGATAAAATATCTTTTATTTCTTTTCTCTCGTAAAATCTAGTCCCACCAACTAACTGATACGGCAATGAGGAGTTTAAAAAAGCTTCCTCAAGCACACGTGACTGGGCATTAGTCCGATAAAGAATGGCAAAGGCCGGGTACCTTACACCATCGCTTAATTGTCTAATTTTTGAAACCACATAAATTGCTTCTTCCTGTTCATTATCTGCTTCAAAATATTCAATCTCCTCACCCATGCGATTTTTCGTATGAAGCTTCAAAATCGGATGAGTCTGGTTTTTTGAGATCACTTCGTAAGCAAAATTAAGAATTGTCTGAGTTGAACGGTAGTTTTCTTCAAGGTAAAAAATTTTAGCGTCAGGAAAATCCTCTTGAAATTTTTCCATGTTTTTAATATCGGCTCCACGCCATGAATAAATGCTTTGGGAAAAATCTCCAACAACCGTTACATTTTTGTACTTACCGCCAAGAACTCTCGTCAGAACATACTGTGAGTAATTAGTGTCTTGAAATTCATCAACTAAAAAATAACGAAATCTGTCCTGATATTTATCCAGTAGCGAAGGATTTTTTAACAACAAATCAATTGCCTTAACTATTAGATCATCAAAATCCAAAGCCTTGTTTTTCTGCAGTTCCTTCTCATATTTTTCGTAAATTTCCGCAACAAATCCTGATTCGTAATCAGTAAATATTTTTCTATACTTTTTAGGAGTAATCAGTTGACCTTTTGCTGATGAAATTTTATATAAAAGATGTGACGGGTTTGATTTTTTTGAGCTTATTTTTTTTAAAATCTGTTTAATCGCACTTATTCTGTCATCATCATCATAGATGACAAAGTTCCTGTCAATTCCAATTGCTTGACCGTCCAGTCGCAAGAGATAGGCGCAGAATGAATGAAAAGTCCCAACATATCCAAGTTTTATACTTCCGATTCTTTTTTTCATCTCATTGGCGGCTTTATTAGTAAAGGTAATCATGACAATGGAGTTGGGGTTAACTTGTTTTTTCTCAATTAAATAAATAACCTTACCGACCAACACTCTGGTTTTACCTGATCCGGCTCCTGCCAATACCACCGAAGGTCCCGTGATAAAACTTACTGCTTTCTTCTGCTCGGTGTTTAAACTGCTGAAAATATTTGTTTTCATAAACTATGATAGTATCATATGAAATACTTTATTACCAATTGGTGAACAAATCAGTTCAATTTTACTTAATATAAAAAGGAGAAGAAAATAATTATCGAAGCCACTACCACCAAACTAACTAAATAATCGCTTTTTCCAGATTCAGGAAGACTGGCAATTTTTTTTGTCGGTGAGGTAGCATTCGTCTGTTTCGTTGTGGCCGATATTGAACTTGTTGGCGTCGGAGAAAGGTTGTTTTTGGCTAACAAATCGCTTGTTGGCGTTAATCCCGTCGGCATTATCGTTGAAACTGAATTATTAAAACCGCCAATTCCTCCCTCCGGAGACGCTTCTGAAGTTGGAGATATATTTTGAGCCAAGATTATTTCTGTCGGCGTCACTGATATGGGTTTATTTAAATCAACTGTTTTACTATAAGTCATTGATGATGCTTTGGTTTTTTTTATTGTCGTCACCTGGCTTTGTTCTTTTCCCAACAAGGAACCTATATAAATAACCATTCCTAATAGTCCAAAAGTCATAATTACCAATAAGCCTGTTGTTAATTTATTTTTCATATTCAGTCGCCCAACCAACTATCCTGTTTAGAATGCAGTTGAGCATCAATCTTCAGTTTATATTCATCCGAAGCTATCTGATACTCCCTATAATATACATTATACTGTTTGTTAAATTTTGTCGTAATATGATCAATCTTCCAGTTTGGCTCGTTAATTTTTATCCTTGCCCTATCAATATCTGCTTCGGGAACAGTTTCAACAGCAATAATTATTTCATCAAACGGTTTTAAAGACTTGACTTTATCATTATCGATGATATTCCATTGTTTATCGAATATCTTTACTCCTTTCGACGTGACTGTTTGAATAATAATCTTTGATTGATTGTCAACGGCTTTTTTAGTTTTGTTGGTTGAAATAACGCTTAATACTGTAATGGCGCCAAAAAAAAACAACATCAGACTTAAGGCAATGATTAATATTTTATTGATCGATGTTAGAGAAGTTACTTGTTTATCCTGAACAACCTGTTCCGCCATCGGTTCGAACTTTAAATTCGGATCAAATTTTGGGACCAAAGGCTTTTGCCTTTTTTTAGCCTCATTTCTTAATAGATTGATTTCATACAGCAAAAAACCAAAAACCACTAAAAAAGCTATCAAACTGATTTTATTAACTGATCTGAGAAGAATACTTAATTCTTCCATATTAATTTCATTCTAACAATAAATAAGCTTAAAAGACAAGTAGAATTCCTAAACCAAAAATCACCAAAGAAGAACTAACAACCACTAGAAAATTATTGCTTATTCCTGGTGTTGGCGGCACCGACGTTGGAGTAAAAAATTGTCCAGTCGTTGGGGTTGGCAACTCTGTCGTTAAAGTTGGTTCGGCTGTCGCTTCGCCCAAAACCTGCTCTCCGCTTTTAGCGATGATAAACTGCCTTTTTATAACGACTTCTTTACCTTTTTCATCTGTTGTGGTCATTGTTAAGACATAGCTGCCGCTTTCTATTGGTAATGGAGTAATTACCTTCCATTCTCCTTTAATATCAGCTATTGATCTAAAATTGTATTCTGGTTTCGAGTTGATAGTGATAAAAACCGTTTTGTTGGGTAAAGCCGTCCCTTTAATCAAGGGCTTTTGACCAACCACCACTGAATTTTCCTTGGGATAAAGAATTGATATTTTTTTTGCAAAATTATTTCCATTCTCCGCGCTTTCTACTGGTTGATTTATCGAGCTAACTCCAAGAACCTCGACATTGGCGCTAAAATCATAGTCTTTTCCCAGAACAATTGATTGGGAAAATGGATTGGTTTGGGCAAGAGTAGCGATTATTTTTGTTTGTTGTTGATTGTTAAGAACACGAATATCTGTTTTTTCATCAAGTTTTGGAACGACAATATTATTCGTTGTCTTTTCAACAAGATTATTTAACGGAATCATAAACTCGCCGGATAATTTTGTCACTGCTAAAAGCGGATAATAGTTGTTAAACATAAAAATAACAAAAGCGTCGGCAACGGGAAGATTATTCTGTTGAAGAACTCTACCATATGCTGGTTTGACTGTCTGCTTCAACGAAATATTCTTTGGCGTCATAAAAGAAAAAGGATTACTTCCTCCATCTGAATAAGATAAAATGTTATTGCCGATTTTACTATAAATCTTGAAGAAGTATTTTTGATTTTCAACAAGATCAATCAAAAATACATAGTGATACAAGTAGGGTTTTTGAATTGATTCGGTATCTCTATCGTCATAAGATATTCTATTAAGATTGTTTTTATCTTTTCCATACATTATCCAACCAATTTCTTGTTTATCTGATTTCCAAAAAATACCCGCTTGTGTCGTGCGCAAGTTAACTATTTTAGGCGACTCGGGAAGTTTAGACCCTTCTGCTTTACTCGTTTTTAGCGAATTACTACCGTATACAAAACCAATAAAGCCTATTATAGAAAATAAAGCAATAATAAAGAGTAAACCTCCCTGTTTTTTCTTAGATTTAAAATATAGGTCGCTGTAAGACATGCAAAATTATGGATTCTTTTCAATAACTAAATTAATTATTTTTTTATTGATTTCATAATCTGTTAATGTCACATGTTTGATTGTATCTGTCTTAAGCTTAGATGATTTAATGTGATAAATATCAATAATAATCCAAGCAAGAATTGTCAAGAAAATCCCAATTGATATAATCAAAAACTCCTTTTTATTCATAGATAATACCCTTCAACTGACAACTTGACATTAATGGTTGCGCTATCGCTACTGTTTTTATTGTCTTTGGTGAAAGAAACGTTATCTATTCCTTTTAAACGTCGTTGATTAATCAAACTTTGAATGAATTTATAAGTATCTTCAAACCCAGCCTTCGTGGAAAAATCAATTCTCACCTTTTTATACCCAACCGGATTAACTTTATTCTTAAGATTAATTTCACTAATCGTTAATTTGCCAATAGTTACTCCTGAATCTGAAGAAGTTTTTTTAATATCATCAACTAGTTGATTAACATTCGGCCTGGCTGGCAATGCCTCATCAAGCACTCCAACCGTATCTCTCGTCGCTTCAACCGAAGTTTGAATATTTAATATTTTGTTAATAACGTTGCTGTATGAATCATCGATTTGTCGAAGATCTTGAAGCTCCTTTTGAAGACTAAAAACCATAGTAATATTTGGCTTTATCACGATAAACGCGAAAAAAGAAAATGTGATAAAAAAAATAATTGAATAAGTATAATCGGTCACTCTTTTAGTCGAAAGTTGTTTTTTTATTTCCTCTATGTTAATCATAACGGTTTGCTCTTAAAATTTACCAAATTAAAATAAAAAGTATAGCCAAGAGCGGTTTTTTTGATGTTTTTCAAATTAACTTCTTTAAACTGTTTTTCTTTTTGCAATCTGTTATAAAAAACTTGTAAAATAACGGCATTGTTACTCATACCATAAAAACTGACTTCATTTAAACCGATCTTCAACTCATCAAGCAGAATACCCTCAGGGAACCGAGATAGAAGATAGTCCATCATGCTCTTTAAATCCTCCTGTTTTTGCATAATTTCTCGGGCGACTTTGATTTTACGATCTGTACTTTTGGCCTCGTCAATCAGAGGTTGGGAAACGGCAACAATTTCCTGTTTTTGCATTAATCCATCTTTTAAATCCACTATCTGTTGATCAATTTTAAAGCGATAAAAGAATACCCCGATAACAAAAATTTGCGTTATCACCAGAACATACTTTAAATAATTAAGAGCAAAATAGATTATCTTATCGGTTAAAATCTGTTTCTTTGGTAGCAACAGATTTATCCTGTTTTTCATTTTGTTTTAGTTATTTTTAATGCTAATTTACTAATCCTTGATTTTAATCTGGCCGCTTTATTCTTATGGATTATTTTTTCCTTGGTGGCTTTATCTATGATTGAATAAGCTTTTTTTATCAAAATTTTATCTCCTTTTTTCTGTTGGACGGCTTTTATGGCTTTTTTGATTAAATCTTTATACTTTGAGTTTCTTTTTGTCCTCTTAATATCCTTTCTAAGCTTTTTCTTAGCTGATTGAATTATTGGCATTTATAAACTCACCTCCTTCTCGAACGTTTTTTCACCGTATTCTCCACTAAATCTTAAATTCAGTTTGATTGGGCCGGTTACCTTATGATAAACACAGGTCCCTGATGAACAAGTACCAAGAGTTAGTTGTTTCTCTAAAGATTTTTCTCCGTCGATTTTTATGGTGCCAATTACGCCTTGAATACCTTGTTTTTCAGTATCATAAGATAGTTCGTAATCAACTGACTTTGTCCCTTTTGGAATTCCGGCAACTATCAAAGATATTTCTTTACCATCAGCTGACTTTGTTAAACTAACATTGACTGAACTGTCAATTGTCGGAATTGGTTTTTCTACAACTTCTGTTGGTAAAATTGATTCTGTCCCGGATTTTTGCGACTTGACAAAAACCTTACCTAAAAATACTGCCAAAACAACTACTGATAACAAAATCACCCCACCGATAATCATTTTTTGTTTGTTCATATTTAACTTGAACAATACTTAATATAACACGTTTAGATTTCAATAAAAATTGGAAATTTTTTTACTTACATATTCTTTCACCTTACCTATAGAAATCCTCTCCTGCTTCATAGTATCTCTGTCTCTAACCGTTACCGTCTTATCTTCCTTTGTCTGATAATCAACCGTAATACAAAATGGTGTTCCGATCTCGTCTTGTCTTCGATACATTTTTCCAATGTTACCGGCATCGTCAAATTCGACCACGAAATTGTTTTTTAAGTCTTTATATAGTTTCCAAGCAATATTTTTTAACGATTGATCTTTTTGTAACGGGAAAACCGCCGCCTTAATAGGAGCAAGACGGGGCGATAATTTTAAATATACTCTTGTTTGGTTGTTAACTAATTCCTCTCGATAAGCGTCAACTAGAATAATCCCCATCAGTCGAGACAACCCAAAAGTCGGCTCGATCACATGAGGCATAAATCTTTCTTTTGATCTAGAATCAGTATAACTCAAATCAACCTTTGAATGTAAAGAATGATTTTTCAGATCATAATCGGTTCTATAGGCAATTCCAAACATTTCCTTCCAACCAAATGGATATTGATATTCAATATCCATTGTCCTTTTTGAGTAAAAGGATCGCTCAGATTCTTCATGTTCACGCCAATGGAGTTTTTTTTTATCAATCCCAAGGGATAATGCCCATTTCCACATCTCATCTCTCCAATATTCAAAAGTTTTCTCCCATTCTTCAGACCTTATAAAATACTCAAACTCCATCAAATCAAATTCCAGCGTCCTATGAATAAACTGCCCCATGGTAATTTCATTGCGGAAAGCTTTTCCTATTTGGGCTATTCCAAAAGGAAGTTTAACTCTCATAGTATCAATTACGTTTTTAAAGTTCAAAAAAATTCCCTGGGCAATCTCTCCACGAAAATAAGCCAATGACTTGCTTTCTTCCACGATTCCAATATGGGTCTGAAAAAGAAGGCTAAATCTCCTAACATCGGTTAACTTGTCATTTCCACATTTAGGGCATTTCAAATGATTTTCTTTGATAATTTTTGTCAGTTCCTGAATCGGTAATCCTTCAACTTTTCTATCTTTTAATTGATCCTCAATCAAGTGATCTGCCCTAGTCCGGTTTTTACAGTTTTTACAGTCAACCAGTGCATCAGTAAACCCAGTCACATGGCCTGATGCTTCCCATACCTTAGGATTTAAAATAATTGATGCGTCAATTCCAACCATATTATCCCGACTTGAAACAAAATTATCCCACCAAAGATCGCGGAGATTATTTTTTAAAAGCGTTCCATAATGACCAAAGTCCCAGGCATTAGCCATTCCTCCATAAATTTCAGATGAAGGGTAAACAAACCCCCGTCTTTTAGCAAGAGCAACAATTTTGTCCATAATAAATTAAACCCTATTTTTCATTATATAACAAACGCAGGTATTTTTTCATTAATTATCTCCTCGACCACTATCCGTAAATCAGAAAGAGTTGATTTTTTAATCGTGTATCCAAGAAATCTCAGTATTTCGTTGACGTATTTTGTTAAAAGCAACTGAACAGATTTTTTTTCTTTTGACAACTCAATCATAAACCTCTTAAAGGTCTGATACACCGGTTCTTCTTTTTGTCCTTCAGGAAGCAAACGGTCAAGAATGAAAAGCATAAAATATAGACCGTCAGACTTTTCCCGATCTTTTTTTATAGCGAAGAAATGAGAAATTAGTTTAGTTTCCTGAAGATAAAAATAATCGCCTTTTCTACCAAGAAGCGCCTTAATTAAATTCCCTGTTTGGATATGGGGCAATCGTTTGCTGGTAATTTTTTTTATCCCTTTGGCAAATACGCTAATTTTACCTTTTTCCTCACTAAAAAGCGTAATTACTGTATCTTTATTAAGAAGACTTGTCTTTTTAACCACAAACGCCTCTGTCTTTAGTATTCTCATTATTTCTTTACCTCTATATCCTTATCGATCAACCCATCGTACAATTTTCTTCCATTAACCTCGATCTTTAGCTTTTGGCCGTCGGTCCCTGGTTGTTTTTGTACCAGCAGTGAATAGTCTTTTGAAGAAATAGTTGACGGTAATATATATTTGACAATCGCTGTCGCCTTACCCATTGGATCAACCGTCAAAAATCCTTCGTAAACTGTTTTATTTAACTCATCGTAAGTATTTACCTTCATACTTGATCCTTGAAGCTTAACTAATTTTGATCCTTTAGGAACATAAACTCTTATCCAGTTTCGTAATGTTGCGTTCAAACAAAGTCCACCTCTTTCTAGATTACAATCTGATGCTGGATATGGATTTCTAAACTCAATCGTTACTTCCCGTTCGATGGTGCTGCCGTTAAACTTTGTTTTAGAATCATACGTTTCGGAAACAAATAGATTCGATTTGGCGCCGGCGAAATTTACGTTATTAACGTAAAGATAATCACCATTATAGTCTCTGACCCTTCCCCCAAAGTTCAATTTTTCCACAGACTGTTGGATTCCTTTATCGGTAAAATAGAGAAGAATATGTTTTTCATTGAGATTTTGAAACATTGTCTCGGCCAAGGTCCCCCAGTATTTTGATGGTGAAAAACCAAGCGCCTTGTGAAAAAGTTCATACATTAAATTACCAAGAATTCCCTTTCTATTAGTCTTTACATAGTTAACCGGCCGATCAACCATATCAAAAAGCTGATATAAAACCTGCGGACAATCACATCTTGGATCATTATCTGCTTTAAACCAAACGCCGTCAGCCTGAGTATCACCAAAGATTCTCAACATATCAACAAGAATCTTTGAATCAATAGCAATTATTCCATCGTATTTTACCTTGCTGGTCGATTTTTGATAAAGAGACTCGAAAAGTTCGATTGATTTAACAAAATCAGGCGAAAGATTACTGTCTCTTATTTGAAACTGAGACACGCCCTTGTGAAATGTCGCTATTTCGCGAGGCGCCGCCGGATGAGAAGGAATTGATGCGTCAAGGGTATAAATATCCTCAGATTTGGCTATTTTTATTTTTCCCTTATTAACAGTAAATACAGCGTAAGCTGTTAAAAATCCGCCTGTCGCTCGTCTTTCTTTATCGTTTTGAAAAAGGACAAGATAAGTTTTTTCTTTATCTTTGCCTAAAATTGTCGGGATATTTTTCAAAAGTGGTTTTGCGTCAACAAACATACTGGCTAAACCAACAAACTGTTCCTTAATATTGACTATTTTTTCCCGGACGATGGTTTTTCCAAACTTTTCCGGATATCTTTTTGGGTCAATGTTCATAATCCTCACCTCGGCATTTTTGATACTCTCGGAAATTTTATCCAATTTACCCAAAACTTTGTCTAAAGTTAAAACAGCCGTCTGTAATCTTTCATCAGCCGGCTTTTCCGAAAAAGAGCTTGTTCCTTTTTTAAAACCAATAAGATCGGCATAAGGCGTGATCGCTTCAATCGTATCCTGACCAGCAGTAATCATATATCGGCCGGCTTCGACTCCATTTTTAAAATCGGAAATATAAGGAATAAATCTCGCCCAGTAAACAGATGAAGCGGCTTTTTCAAAATCTTTATACTGGGTAGAAAACTTAACGAACTTTTCATTAACTAGATCAATATTATTTTTTGCAAATACTTGCTTCATCTCTTTGGCTGATGCCATCAATACCATACCTTTTACCTTAATATTCATAAACGGCAGGTAAAAAAGAAAATAACCAATAGCAAGGATAACAATGATAAAAACACCAATAAGACTAAGTATTTTTCTCATAATTCTGAATTCTAAATTATAAATTATTATATGGCTCCTTTTCCCGAGATCATCACGCCTGGAGTCTTAAAAATAATTTCCAGATCCTTAACTAAGGATATACTATCGACATAGGTAGCGTCAATACCAATTCTCTTGTCAAAATTTATTTCTGAACGGCCGGTCACCTGCCACAGTCCAGTAATCCCCGGCTTTATTGATAATACTTTTTTCACCAAGGCTTTTGTATGAGGATATTTTTTTTGCTGGTTTTCCAACTCATCAGGATAGTAAGCCCTTGGTCCAACCAAACTCATCTCTCCTCTTAAAACGTTTAAAAGTTGGGGTATTTCATCAATTGAATGCTTGCGGATAAATAGACCAACTTTGGTGATTCTCGGATCTTTTTTTAATTTATAGCTACCTTTTTTATACTCTTCATAAAGTAATTTGAATCTGTGATCGGTTCGAAGCAGTATATGAGCATTAACAATCATCGATCTAAATTTATACATCTTAAATTTTTTTCCTTGTTCTCCAACCCTTTCGGGAACATCGGCCAAAACCGGCCCCGGAGAATTAAGTTTGATAACGATAGCTGTAGGAATAATTATGGGCAAGAAAAAAATCAAAAGAACCGATGAGCCAATGATATCGATTAACCTTTTGAGAAATTTTTGATAACTATGGCCGTAAAAAGTAAACATTGATTTGATATCAATTTTCATATAAAAAAAACTATGTCAGCTTTTCATTTTCTGTCCCCTCGAAGCTTTCTACTAATTTTTTAATTTTCTGGACTGAAGTTTTTTTGGCAATCAAAATAACATCATTAGTGTTAACGATAATGTTTTCATCAAGATCAATGCCAACAATCAATTTCTTGTCATCATAATTATAAATTAGTGAGTCTCTGACATGTTCAAGATATACCTTGCCGCGGATTACATTTTCATAAGGATAACTCTCCAAAGCCTCTTTTAGCGCCTCCCAAGCGCCAACATCACTCCAACCGATATCTTCGACTATAACTGAAGCTTGCTTTTTATCTAAATTTTCAAGGATGGAATTATCGAAATTAATCGACTCGACTCTGCCATAATTCTTTTTTAAATACTGCTCAAAATCTTTTTTTCCCAGATGACTAACAATATCTTCGGTGTTATTAAAAATATTAGGAGCCAACTGCTTGAAAGCATTATTGATAAACCCAGGCGTTGTCACGAAATAACCTAAATTCCAAGCATATTTACTTGATTTGAAAAAAAACTTAGCGGTTTTTTCATCGGGTCTATATTTAAATCCTTCAAATTTATATAAATCGACCTTTCCCAAAATCTGTTTTTTTTCTCCAAGATGAATATATCCTAGATTAACGCTTGGGTATCGCGGCTTATGTGCTATAAAAACTATCTCGTTTGGATTTTCCTTAATGTATTTTTCCGCCGATTTTAAAATCTGCTTAAATAATGCGGCTTTTTTAACTAAATGATCGCTCCATAAAATGACAATTGGTTCTGATGGAAATTTTTTAGCAAGGATACTTGTTACTAAGGCGATGGCTGGACCAACATCTTTTTTTTCCGGCTCAAAAAAAAGGTTTTCCTTAGGAATATAGTTTAACTGCTCGGAAATAATATCTTTATAAAGAAGATTCGCCGAGATATATATGTCTTTTGGTTTAAATTCCGGCATTAAGCGTTCGACCGCATGCTGCAGTGTTGATTTGTTGCCAATAATTTTTTCGAACTGCTTGGGAGATTTTTTTCTAGAAAGAGGCCAAAGTCTGGTACCGGTCCCGCCGGCGAAAATTATAGCTTTCATAATTTTGATTTTATTGTTCTTTGAAAATTTTCAATAAATCTATCTTTATTAAATTTTTCCGTATTCTTCCAACCGAATTTCACTGTGTTTTCTCTTAAATTGTAAGATATCTTATCAAATCTTTCAAGTGCGTCAGTTAAGGAATCAACCGACTGTTTATTAAAAAATAACCCTGTTTCGCCATCTATCACCGTTTCGGTCGCTCCACCTTTATTATATGCTATTACTGGACAGCCGAAAAATTGGGCTTCAAGCGCCACATACCCAAAGTCTTCCTCCTGGGGCATAATTAAAGCCTGAGCCTGACTATATAAACAGCTCAGTTCTTCATCGCTTAAATCTTTAACAAATTGAATATTTTTCCCAGCTATTTGTTTAAGTTTATTTTCTTCTGTTCCCTTACCGACAATAATTAAATTTAAGTTTTGTAATTGATTAAAAGTTTTTATAACCAAATCAACCTTTTTATATCTTTCAAGTCTACTCACTACTAAATAATAGTTTTGAGTTTTTAGCTGTGGTTTTGAGTTTATTTTATCCCAATACTCTTTATCAAACGGTGGATAAATAACCTCACTTTCCCGTCCATAATATTTTTTGCATCTTTCAACCACTGTTTGAGAAATAGAAATAATTTTATCTGGTCTCTGACTTGCTATTTTGTCCCATTTTTTAAGATCGTTCAAATAAGGATTTACGAGTTTCTTTGCAAATGATGATGAAAAATATTCATTAATATGACTCCATAAAAACCTTGCCGGCGTTAAAAGATAACATATATGTAATGTGTTTGGCTGAGTAATAATAGCCTTGGCAAAAGATGAGGTAATCGAAATTATCAAATCATAATCATTGAAATTGAATGATTCAAAAGCATAAGGATAAAACGGAAGAGAAGCAATCCTGCTCCTTTTAAATATATTAGGTAATTTTTGAATAAATGATGTCCGTATTGTAAAATCTTTAGCCCAAGAAGCGTTTTTTCCGTCAAAATAGGAAGTATAAAAAATAGCCTTTGGGAACATTTCATGAAACGTCAGAAGTACCCTTTCCACTCCTCCCCATTTATCAATCCAATCATAGACAATGGCTATTTTTAATCTGGCAATATCAATTGACATTTTTAGTTAGTATTTGTAAAATAAGTCTAATAAGTAAATCCTCAAGATACTATATTTAGAGTAACCCGCTTAGTAATACGTACGAAGTTCGTACTGACTAACGCAAGTTAGTCTAGCTCAAGCGGTTTAGTCCGAGTAAAGTATTTTGGCTCTCTGTAAATGAAAGCAGGCTTCATGTCTTGAGTAGGGAAACCTACCTAGTTTACAGGGAGCTTATTTTTTTAATATCAAATTTTAATTTTTTTTAGCAATTTTTCGATAGATAGTCAAAGTCAGAAATATAGGTTTTGTCCTGTACTTTTTTATATTTTTCGTACTCGCCTAGGGCAAGCGTTTCTGCTCTCAGAATTGACTCGATAACCAACGGCAATTATGGCTTCCAGGCTAAAAAAAGTAAGCCTTCTTAAAATCTCACGGTAACCCTCTTTTTGAACTACCGAGAAATTCTCGGTAGTTGAACCTTGATTTAGTTCTTTTTCTTTATAGATATTTTTTAGATGAAGTGAAATATTATCCGATGAACAGTTAAACAACTCCGCCATCTTTTTCTGAGTCAGCCAAATATTTTCATTGGCATACAGTACTTCAATATTCACCGATCCATCCGGCGATTGATAGAAAGCAAGTTGATTGTCCGGTATTTTTTTCATAAAAACATTTTACTACTTTTTTGAGTTAATATCATTTCCAACCACGGGAGTTAGTATATTAATACATTTCTTTATTCTTACATTTATTTAATTATTTTTTTATTTCTTTATTCTTACATTTCTATTTCCTCCTTCAAACTTCTATCTTATTAGAATATATTTTTTCAAAATATCATGAAGAAGTCAAGAAAGTGTTTTTTAATCGTTAAACTCCCCGAGGTTATCTATAATAATTCATTTTTTAATTTCTCTAGCTATTTATTAGGAATTTAAAGGGCCCAAATTTACCTTAATCTTTTTTATCGACTAATGGCGATTTAAGAATTGGAACGAAAACAGGAATAAACTCAATACTATTTTGATAAAACCGTACATCCAATAAACAGACACAAGAGATAAGATTGTTGGGATCGTGTTCCCGAATGACTTGTTTCACCGAATTACCTCCGTCTATACTTGTTAATAATCCAGTTCCAATGCCAGCAAACATATTGTGAAGAATAATCAATAGATTATTTCTTCCTTCGGCAAATTGTTCGACAGATTTTTTTATAGCATCTTCAACAGCATCTCTATCTGAGTAGGACCTTCCTTCTCCACTAATAAACTGTGGCTTTTTTAACCGTTCTCTCTTTAATTTGGTTCTTTCTTTTTCCGAAAAATTCCAAATATTCTTCCCACAGCTCTTACAAACTGTTTTCTTGATGATTGTATCCACCTCCTCTTGTTTTAATTCCAAGTTTAGTAATCCTATTTTTATTACGTTAGAGCAATTTGGGCAATTTATTTCTGCCTTACATTCTGGATAACTATGTGTAATGACTTTAGTGTTTTTAAGTTTTTCTAGATAGGAATTATCAATTTCTTTTGAAACTTCACCTCTCCAAGAGGGTGATTTAACTTCCACATACCACTTTTCATCATTCTTATCATTAAAAATGAAATCATTCTTTTTACTGCCTTGACCAGTTGGCTCAAATTTAGTTATTTTACAATCTGATATTTTTCCGAAGTAATATAGCGCTTTATATTCCCCAAGCAATTCGTCTCTTTGTTTTTCAGACTGTACGCGAAACTTATTAGACTCATACCATATTGGATTTATTGATTTTATAAAAGATAGCCAGTGCTCAATCTCTTCATTCCATTCTGAGCTATGACCAAAATCATCAATATATTCAGTTGATTTAAATAGCTCAATAAAAAGAGGTACATTTTGCTTGAGTATACTTTCGATATATTTCATGCTAATCAACAGAAAATGATTTTTTCATCAATGCTTGAAATTGCTTTTACATTTGTTCAGATTGAACTAACATTTTTTGTTTAACAAACTCAATTTTTTCAATCATTTCAGAAAATTTATTTTTTAATCAAATCTTAAAAATACCTTAACAGCGCCATTTTCTTGATCCCAATAATTTAGATATTTTGGAATAAGTTTTCCTTTATTGACAGTAAAGGCAAATAATTCTTTCTCTATATTTTTTAAACATGTTAATTTTTCCTTTGCTAATAGCTCTAGTTTTTGTCTATCTTGTTCTATACCTGGATTAAGATGATGATAGTTGTTTCTACCTTTCCAAATTTTTATAAATAAAGTTGCAAGCTCAAGTGAAATTTTATCTCTCGTTTTTAATTGTTTTATGTTTTTTTTGTAATCTTGATGTGGACTCCATCCATTTTTTTGACAGAGAAATCTTATTAACGCCTCGGCAACCGCTTGAGTAAGGGAAATAGTTCCATAAAAATGACCGTCCCTATATAATTCGTGGGCTTCCGCAGAAACTGCTGCAAAATGTGAGTTTGGAATTATTCCATGAGGTTTTGATTCAATGGATCTATTTACTCTTTGATCCAATGTAAGAGTAAACATTTGTTCTAATGTATCTTTAATCTGAGCTTTTTCAAACGCTTTTTTTGTATCTGATTGAATCGTGTCTGACATAGTTTTTATTTTTCACTCTATTTAATTTCATATTTTATAATTTTAAAACTTCCCAATCACTCCAGTCTTTTTTCTCACACCTGCTCCAATCGTAGTTTTCTTTTTGATTTATTTTCCAACCATTGCTTTTTTCAATAACGATGCCACCAAAAAGTTTTTTACCTTTTTTTTCTTTGATATATTCCTGTAATGTTTCTGACTTTACTTTCGTATAATTCAACCCGTCTCGGTCGTCCATATCTTTCACTTCAAAAATACCGAGTCGTCCATCTACTAATCTCACTAAATAATCGGGGTAAAAAGTGCGAATAAAACCAACGGGATATTCATATTTAATACCAAAATAATCCTGTTTATTCTCACCATTTTTCCACCACCAAAGAATTTTATTAGTGTTATCTTTCAAAAACTTTTCAAAATTTCTTTCGGGATTGAGACGTGCCACGTTCAAATAGCATGGCACATAAACATATTTTTCATAATCCAATCTTTCATCTGTATGCTGGTTGAAAAAGCTTTCTTTGGCAATTTCAAACTCATACCATTTCTCACTTTCTTGAACTCTCTTTTGGATTTCCTTTTCTCTAACTGCTTTGTATTTTTCAACTGCTTGTGCCAAAATTTCCTCAAATTTTTTTCTATTACCATTATGAACAAACACCATTTGCACGAGTATTGCTTCTTCTGGCCATGATTTTGAGCCAAGACATTTTCTAAAATATGAGTAAATCGCAGTCTTTATGGTTGGCACTGATCTTTTAATATTTTTAAACGAACCAAGATGAGTTTTTATAATCTGCTCAAACAATGCCTGTAAATCGTTACCTGCAATTGTAAGCCGAGTACGCGCCTCTGAATCAATCTTACCTTCAATCTCGTCAAATGTTGTGCCTTCAATTTTGGCGTTGGCGATTATTTCTTGTTGATATTTTGTAACATCAATAATCACTCCTTGTTCTTCTATCTTCTTAACATTTTGTGCAAAAAAGGTATGATCACTTTTTAATCCAAAGTACTCATAAGCAGTTTTTTCAAACACAGACGAAAAGCTAGAAGTAATATCGCCATAATCAGCGCGTGATTTGTAGTAGGAAGTTATCTCAATATTTTTATATATATCTTTTCTCTTTGCTTTTAAATGTTTAATAATGTTGGGATTGTATTCTTCTTTTTTGACGATAATACTTTGAACATTTGTATAAATATATCCTCGATTTAAGTCTTCACTGGCATAATGTCGTTGTTCTGGCATACGTAAAATACGTCCGACTGTTTGGATCTCAAAAGTTTCGCTTCGCGACTCTCTAAACTTAACCAAAATATGAGCACGTGGACAATCCCAACCGGTATCAATAGCTTGTTTGAAAATTAAAAATTCAATTTCATTGTCTGGTTCTGATACCCAATCCAATGTTTCAGATTTCTGCTCTGCAAGCCAAATAGCAAGCTTCCCATTACCATGCCCGTCTTTTTTTTCGGTTATGCCTTTATCAGCCAAAAACTTTTTGACTGCTTTTATTTTATCTTCGCCCGCTTCAGCTGTTGGTATCTGTACTAAAACGAGCGGATTAATGTTTGATTTTTCAACTTCAAAAAGTTTTTTTAATTCAAGCCTTTTTTTATATGCTATTTCCAAAACTACTTCTTGCGAATCGACTTCGTTATCTGTTATCTCATCAATTTTTTCGTTAATAATTAATTCCTTTTTGATCATTCCCTCGTCAATCACATCTTTTGGTTCAACAAAAACATACCCCGCTGTTCCGCGAGCCAAATCACGCGGGTCGGGCTTTATTTTCGGCGTTGCACTCATCTCCAAAATTACATCAGCGTTTATTTCATCTCGCAATTCATTTGTTCGCTCGGCGGTCGCTCCAATATGACTTTCATCAATAATTAAAATAACTTTTCGTTGTTCTCGTGTTTTTGACAGCACATCGCGAAAATTTATCTTTTCGCCGTCTTTCATTAAAATGTTTTTCCAGTCACCAGTTTCTCGGTCCTTACTTCGCAGTTTTTCCCAGTTCACTACCACAACCTCATTACGAACAATTCGCTCTCGTCCGCCAGAAAATTCTTCCTCAACAAGAGATACTTTCGGTGAACCGTCAAAAACTTTTTCCAAACTGTGTTTGCTTTGCAAGTGTAATTCACCTTTGCCAATACTTACCCACACGAAGCATAAATCAATTTCTGGTAATTCTTTAATGATTTCTTCAATAAATTTAGCAGTCATCAAGGTTTTCCCACTTCCTGTTGGAGCCTGAAAAACGCACACTTTCTTTTCTCCCTCTTTTGTGAGAAGTGTTTTAATGGTGGTAATAAGTTCGCTAACCGCAGTTTCCTGGTACTGTTTTAAATTAATATTCATAGATTTGCTCGTAAATATCTAATATTTTTTGTGGAATCGGCTCTAAATTTATGTCTTGCCAATCAACAAAATCGTTTTTATTTAATCCCAACGGATCAAGCGTAAAACAATACAAAATCTTTTCGCCTTTTATCTTATCCATTTCCTTTTTCAATTGTTCTAAGCCGTCCCGCTCTAGCGCATAATATATCGCCATTACTTTACCATTTTGTTCAAAATGTGAT
>Ga0265292_1000733_pt1 | contig 38606 bp, 31 predicted proteins | sample Munlanlewell296A_FD_189080 | JGI IMG/M metagenome (GOLD analysis project Ga0265292, IMG submission 189080) | Leachate microbial communities from a municipal landfill in Southern Ontario, Canada - Leachate well 296A | ecosystem: Engineered > Solid waste > Landfill > Unclassified | place: Canada... | reverse complement strand
GTATTTACCCAGGTTAGTTTTACAGGATCGGGAAACGTAGGCCGTGTCCCGCTGTTGAAGTCGAATGTTGGTATTGTAATTTCAGAAGCAGATTGAGAAAAATTTTCAGGTTTTGTGGGGACGACGGTGCTTGCCGTGACCATCTTTCCATTGTAATTCACCTGTAATTCATATTCCTTATTTTCAGCAATTACAAGTGAGCTATCAACATAATTACCGCCTCCTACCGATAACAGTTGACGGGTAATGGTATCCACCGTTACCGTAACGGTTAAAGTATTAATATCTACCACATTGGTACTGCTCGTGCCATAAGGAATGACCGTTCTAATCTTTACGCTGAGTGGTTGTCCCACTTTTAAATACGCTTCAACAACGGGAACGTTTGCCGTATCTAATTCTGTGAAGCTATTGTCACTACAGGAAGAGTAAAGAAAAACGAAGGGAAACATAAAAATAAAAATAGCTTTCATATTCATTACCGATTTTTAGAATGTTAAACTAAGGGTGATGTTTGGAGTAAACCCTATATAATTAATGCTCGTCTCAATAATCTCTCCTTCCACGATCTGAAACTCTTTATACCACACATTTTTTCTGCTGTACACATTAAACAGTGAAAGACCGACAGATCCAATCTCCCTTTTATCGTCCTCATCAATAAATTTATAATTCACTGCAACATCAAGGCGGTGATAATCTGGGAATCGAATGCCGTTCTTTGTTCCAACAGTGTAGTAGTCTTGAGTCGTCCCGTCGAGAAGAGTCATTGTGTATGCGCCAAGGGGTGCAGTGTAGGGGCGTCCGGTTGCGTAGATCCATGTTGCAGAAAAATTCCATTGCTTCCAATTATAGAGAGAAACGATCTTCAATTCATGCGTGACGTCGTGATTAGCAGGATAATAATTCTTTGAATATATGTCGAATTTGTTCATTGCTTGACCGAGCGTGTAACTTACCCATCCGCTGATCTTGCCGTATTTTTTTTGCACAAGAAATTCTATTCCGCGCGCATATCCTGAGCCATGGAAGAAATTCTCTTCGTATGTAAGCCCCCGCTGTCGGAAGTTTGGAGTATATCGAAGAGAATATTCGGAAAGATTATCAAGAATTTTATAATATGCTTCGGCGCTGAATAAATATCCCCATTCTTCGTAGGACGTTCCAGCGACGAAATGAATCGCAGAACTTACTGGAATTCGACTTTTATCGGATAGTATCCAGAAATCCCTGCTGCCGGAAAGAATATCTTCACGAGTAATTCGGTTTGCAAATTGATGATACAATCCCGTGGCAAAATTGAATGAAAGTTCTTCGGAATAATGATAGTGAGCGGATAATCGAGGTTCTATATACACCGAGTTCGTTTGATCGAACCATGTCGCACGCAATCCGGGTTTAATGTGTAGCCGTTCATCGAAAAGATCCACTCCGGATTCTCCATATCCACCGATGATCATTCCGTTGTTTCTTCTGTCCAGAATTTTGATCGTATCGTTCTGAGCGAACGAATATGAAATATCATACCGCGTAGCAAATAATCCGAATCCTAACTGACTTGATTGTGAAATGTCATAATTGTAATCGTTTTTAAAACTGAAGTCGTACAGATCGTTGTTTTCAAGCGTACCCTGTTTGAACTCGCGCGTTTCTCCGTCTGGCATGCTGACCGATCCTTTGTTCGTTCTGTCACGATCGCTGTAGTAATTGGAAAAACTGATGAGTGTCGCACTGGTAAACTCCGGATTCCATTTCCTGCTCCACTTTACACTACTTCCGATGTTCCCGTAGTTCGTCAGATCATTAATCTCGAAATTAAAATTTCCCCGGCCGCCTGGAAGAGAGGAAGATGCCTCCGGTTTTTGGCCGTTGTCCAAGTTATCGGCACCGTTATAGAGACTCAACGAAATCACATCATCGTCACCTGAATGGTAGGTCAGTTTTCCGTTCAAGTCATAAAAATACGAGGAAACAGTATTCTCAGAACTGCCGAACCCTCCACCCATAGCGGGACGCTGTATAGTATTGGTATTTTCGGTATTATACTTATCGAAGATCTTCGAGTATATCCCTCCTTCCCACGATCGACGGAATGCCAATAGGTAGGAAATTTTTTTCCCAATCGGCCCCTCGATGATCCCGTCCGCACTCAGTAATGTCATGTTCCCTGCAATATTCGTCCTCTTCGAATTGCCGTCCTTGCCGGTGATCTCAGTGACGCTCGAAAGCCTTTCACCAAACTTCGATTCGAAACCGCTTTTGTGCAGTTGCACATCCTTCACTGCGTTGGCATTGAATGCGCTAAAAAATCCATAAAGATGATCGACGTGGTATACCGTGAAGCCGTCATACACAATCAGATTCTGGTCCGGTGTCCCGCCTCGAACGTACAGGCCAGACGAATTCTCATTACTTCCACTGACTCCAGGCATCAACTGGAACGCCCGCATGATATCTTTGTCGCCGACATTCGGCAGCATCGCAAGTTGTTGCGGCGACATCGTAATTGTGCTTGCTTGCGTACTGCTCATACTCATGATATCTTCTGTCTCTGCTTCGATGGTCACGCTGCGCATTTCAACCGTCACTGCTTCTAGCTCCACGATGAGTCGCGACGTTAACTGTTTTGATGTCAGCAAGATCTCTTTACTTTTGTATCCGATGTATGATGCGACCATAACACAGGTGTCATTTGAAACGTTAAAAATCGTAAACAATCCGTTTGTATTCGCCATCGAACCTTTTTTAGTTCCCTTGATTGTGACGCTTGCATACGGCAAAGTCTCACCAGTTTTTTTATCTTTGATAATTCCTGTTATGGTGATCGTCGTTGTATCTTTGTTTGAAGTCGTTACAGTTTGCTGTCCGAATGATATTTGCGCTCCTGCTCCATGCAAGATCATTATGATGAGCGCTATGCATGTTAGAGGCATTAGCAAAGATTGTATTGTCATAGATAATTTGATAATTATTTAGAAATTAATATTACTACCTATTGGACAATCAAAGCGCCCTATTTATTCCATTGAACAAACAATTGTGGTGATTATTTATCGTTTGACGCGTCTAATCCATTACAATAACGGGAATAAAAAAGGTTATTCCGTTGTCTAATGGAATGAATACGCAAGAAAGAATTATCGAAAAGGAAGTGTGACCGAAAAAGAATTATTGCATCTTGCTCGAACGGGTGATCAGAGAGCGTTTGAAGAACTGGTACAACGGTATGAATCGAGGGTTGCCGCAACGGTTAAAGGAATGTTGGGTAACAAAGACGATGCCGAAGATATCGGACAGGAAGTATTTATCCGTTTTTACCATGCACTCTCAGCATTCCGGGAAGAATCATCTCTCGGCACGTATCTTACACGCATCGCAATCAATCTTTCGTTGAACGAACTGAAGAGACGTAAGAGGAAATTCTTATTTTTTATTCCGTTATCTGACGAAGTATCTGACAGCACAATTCTTATGACATCACTAAATGAAACAAACGACGTGAAAGAAATATTGCAGAATGCTCTACTTCAAATTTCACCGGAATTTCGCGCTGTTGTTATTCTCCGCTTGATCGACGGCTACTCGACAGAAGAGACTGCAAAACTGCTCAACGTTCCGGTTGGCACCGTCTTATCACGACTCGCCAGAGCGCAACAAAAACTGCGGGGAATTTTGAAGCCATTAATCTGAGAGACTTTATGAACACTTCAATTACTACTCTGTTGTATCGTTCATTCGATGCTGCTCTTTCATTGGAAGAACAATCTTTATTGAACAAAGCCTTGATATCTACCGCTGAACTATCTGAAGAGCATCGCCAGATAGAGAAATTAAGAACGGTATTACAAGAATTATCCGTCCAATCATTTTCAGAACGGTTCATTGAAGAATTACTGTATCGCATATCAAAAAATATTATCAGTAAACAAGAATATTGGGAATCGCTGCTGTGGGCATTTCGAAGAGTCGTTGTTATTGGATCCCTGCTGCTGGTAATATTGAGCACGTATAATTTGCATGTTACACAAAGCATTTCGCTTGATGCATTGTTTCATTTTTCGTTTTGGGAAACAGCTGATATTACACAGATAGACACTTTTCAGAGATGAACGTATGAACACAAAACTAAAAACTGTCCTAATGTTTTCTGGAACACTTATCATCGGAATTATGATCGGTGTTATTGGTGATTCTCTCTTCCGAGCAGAGCGTGAACAGGAGTTCTGGCGATTGCCGCCACAAGAACGCATCAGCAGCATTCTGAAGAAAGAATTGGATTTGAACGAACAACAACAATCGCGTATCGATAGTATTCTTGCCTCTCATTTCCCGCCGCCTAAAGCTGTTCAAATCATGTCAGATCCAACATTACTCGTCCTGCGTCGGCTAGAAGAAGAAATTACGCCAGTTTTAAATGATGCTCAGAAAAAAAAGTTCAGTGAGCGTATGGAAATAATGTCGAAAAACTCAATTGCGATGCGTGTAGCAATGTTGAAAGATTATTTACAGTTGACAGAAAAACAACAACAGCAGTTGACACAACTATTCAGTGAAAAAGAAAAACAGATTAAAAAGGGACCAACAAGATTTCTTGCTTTTCACGATTCGGTGCAGTTTAAAATTGGGATGGAAAGGAGCGATTTTTTCCGTGATTCGTTACCGGGGAGGATTAGAGACGGAAGGGTTTTCTTTCCCCGCGATTCATTGCCGCACCCAGGAATGATGATATTCTTCGATTCAACACAAAAGGAGTTGGAATCTATCTTGACGCTGGAACAACAGCGGAAATTTCAGATGAGACCACGTGGAATTGGAGAGTAAATGAACACTACTTATAAAATTAAAGAAGGTATTTGGCACAATAATGAAGGTCTAAAACGGAAAGTGTGGATTGAATGTGAAGAAAATGCTTCTCTAACACAGAAAACCGATGTGATAACCATGGATGAACATTGTAAGGATAAATTGTTCTTGGTATGGTTTGAAATTGGATTGAACACCCCTGATGTGAAATGGGGGCAATATGAATCAATTGATCTAGCGGAAAGAGATATCGAAATAGTTGTGATGCAAAAAATTCAATGGCAATTTCAAGCATGACGAACATATTGCCAAAAGTCTTTTTAACCGACCAAGTTTGTTAGTATGAATAATATTCTTCCAAAAGTTTCGCTTTCGTTATTTCTCCTTCTTATTGGTTCATTCATAGGTTGTTCAAATTTATCAACACCAATCGCAAGTCGGTGGACTGATTCATCAATTGTGATCGACGGAAAAATCAACGATTGGGTCACAGCAACAACGTACGATCAGAGAGCAAAAATATCGTACGGCTTTCAAAATGACAGTGATTATCTCTACATCCTTTTCCGCCCTACAAAAAAAATGCTTCGGCAAGCAATGATGTTTGGTTTTACAATCTGGTTCGATGCGGAAGGTGAAAATAAGAAACGACTTGGCATTCGTTTTCCGATTGGAATGATGAATTATACACATGGCAATTTATCTCCTATGGAAATGATGGGGGGTGAATTTTCAGACATAATGAAGCAACGGCTTTCCGAAATGTTACACGAGTTTGATATCCTCTATCCTGAAGAAGACGATAAATTCCGTTTCTCAAAATATTTAAGAAATGGAATTGACATTGCATTAAATGATTCACTTGAAGAAGCTGTGTACGAAATGAAAATTCCTTTTCGCAAAATTGAACCGCATGATGTTCCTTATAACATTTCTTCTCTTTCAAGCCCAATTTGTATAGGATTTGAGCTTGGAATATTTGACCACTCGAAAGTTAGAGAAGAGATACCTGATAGACCCGAGGGTGGAACACCCCCCGGAGGAATGGGCCGCGAGAGCAGACGAGGCGGTGGAAGATTTCCGGTAGGTGGAATGGCTCGACAAAATATTATTCTGGACGCGTGGTTCTTTGTGCAATTAGCATCGAGTATCACTTTCTCTAAAATAATCGACCAATAATTCTGAACAGATATATGTTAAGTGGGCAAAATGAAGTTTGATAAATTATTAAATAATAGGTGCCTGGTGCAATTCTGAAAAGAAAAACCGTAAAGTGGAAATTCAAGGGCACAATAATGACGAACAAAAATGATTTTCTGTTTGGTATGAGTCAGATCAAGAACCTTTTAGAGTAATTAGCAGTCTATTCGAATCATTATATGTTGCAGAGCAATCAGCGGAAAAAATAGTTAGTCAAAAATTACAATGGTATGCCGTCACCTAATTAATCATGGCTTTTTGTTTTTCCCGATTGCATTATGCCTTGCTGTCAATTGCTCTGATACTATTTTAGGTGTATTGAAATATTTCTTATCGTGCAAATTGTTTTACCGCGTTGCATATTAAAACTGAATTCATTGTTGCCGTCGATCTGCTAACAGACTGCTAACAACTCTCCTAAAAATCGACCTTAAAGTGACGAATTTAACTCAAAAACGTCTAACGAGGATTTTTTCAAGCTTGTAACACGGGTTCGATTCCAGTTGGGAGTACAATACAATTTCACAATTGCTGAACCGGGTAATTGTGAAATTGTCGTTTTAGAGAACATTTCTTACGAAAAACAATTCTGCAGTTCCACACTTATCAAGTTCTACAATTCTTCCCGCCCACAGACAAAGTGTATAAAAATTGAGGTTTGGTATACAAAACGGTATACACCTTTTTTACTCGGACTTTGAATCACTGCTCCCCTGACAAATAACGATAAAACTTGGATATTTTTTGTTTATTCAGCAATGTTTGACTTTGTCTTACATTTGTAATGCATTGAAGAAATACAAGGAGAGAATTCTATGGCACGAACAGCAATGGTACAGGCACGAATGGAACCGAATTTAAAACATAATGTAGAAAAGATATTTTCTGCCGTCGGTCTTAGTGCGACTGAGGCGATAACGGTATTTTATAAGCAAGTGGAATTAATGCGGGGTATACCGTTTGAAGTGAAGATACCAAACAACGAAACTCTCGCGGCGATTGCTGAAGGTCGCAAAGGACGCGGAAAGAAGTTCAAGTCAACGAAAGCACTTTTTCAGGAGCTTTCAAAGTAATGGTCTCTATACGGCGAGTATCAAAATTTAATGCCGACTATAAACGATGCCTGAAGCGTGGTTACAATATAGATTTGCTTCATGCAATTATTGAATCTCTAGCAAATGGAAAAAGCTCGATTCCCACTTCAAAGACCATCCTTTACAAGGTGAATTTAAGGATTGCAGAGAATGTCATATACAACCGGACTGGCTCTTAATTTACATGCTTACCAGTTCAGAGCTTGTTTTAGTGCGTACTGGAACACACTCTGATTTATTTGATTAAAAATTTCATACTATTTTATGGTTTGATTTTTCCCAGGCTCCCTCCACTACCTCATCATAACCAGCTTCTTTGTCTCAACAAATGCCTTTAATTTTCTTACTGAAGTAACTTCAATACCGTAAAAGTAAATAATTTGCTCACATCGGACTATCCATCGCCATAGGCGATGGCTTTCCGCCCGATGTGTGGCTTCGCCACCGCAAATTATTTCAAAGCTCTAACAGGCGAAGCCAATTGTTAATGACCGCCGCCAGAGGCGGCGGTTTTCCACGTTAAAATAAAATTCAGATCGGTATGTCCGTAGTCAATGACGAAGATGCAATGATAACTTCTGTACTATCTCATGACCTTTTTTGCGAAAAGAATTTTTTTCGATAATGGATCCAGATGTGATCGTATCAACCGGTAAATTGAATGAATATTGTGAGGACACTGCCTGGAAGAAAAAATTCGTGAATGTTGCGATGGAGATGCTTCTTTTCATGGGACCCACCGCTTGTATGAATTTTCATTTCATACTATCAAAAAAATACAAGGAACTAGGAGGTAATGCAATTGAAAGATTCTTCCGTCATTCTCATGACGCTTATTCACGCATCAAGTGATTCAGTCGTAGATGAATCCGGTGAAGATTCAGTGCAGCTTTCAGTCCCAACAGGATCAATCTCCCGACTCATTTATTCCCAGAACGATAACAGATTTAATGCAGCACTCGGGGGATTTGGCGGGCTCTTACTCGGAGGAATCGCCGCAAAATCGATTTTCGATTTCAATGACAATGGATCTTCCATCAAAGGATTTGTAACGGTTATTACCTGTAGAGTTGTTGGAGCGTTGATTGGTTACGATCACGAAACAATGTTACCGTATTCCTTCCCGTCGCAGAAAAAAAAAATTTATTTTCGTTCCAACAGAACAAAATAATTGTCCTCCGAACTAATATTGTACAAACGGAGCAATGTTTCTTTATTTGAGATCCAATAGCGTGAAAACTCTTCCGATTCAGGCGTTCGGTCTTTTCCGAGAACAATATAGCGATCAGCAACAGTAAGCAGTGTGTCGCCGGAAAAATACATTACGTTAAACGTTTTTAAGGGTAAACAGCTGGAGATCATAATCCGTTGACCGACCCCGTATCCTGTCAGCAATGCAATAGAACCGCCATTATATCTTTTTTGAATCTCTTCACCCAGTGCTGCGGCAGTTCGCGACCGCGAATCAAAACTTTTTGATGCATCGTTAAATAGTGCCACTCCAACGGATGGTACGGCAATCTGAACAAACGGCATTGCATAAAAACAGATCACAACAAAAGCATGCACGATCTTTGATCGAATCTTCTGAAACAATTCTTGCAGACATAACGCACTTGCAACGGAGAGGAATAATCCGAATGTGAGAATAAATCTCCAGTTCCACCACCATTGATCGATCTGTACAAAACCGATAAGAATTGCCGCAAGGACGAACCATGCGGGAAGAGAAAAGAACAGGAGAAGAAGCAATTGCTCTTTCCGCGCATATACCTTTTTTAAAAAAAATAGGATAAGTACGCTTGCCATCAACAACATCGGTCCAAAAATCCAGAGTAACGCTTTACCGAGAATGAGAATGATCTCCTGCGGTCGATCATGTAATGTTATTCGAACAGCGTCCGTCCCAACGGAATATGTCCAATGTGCAAATTTCAATGCATCTCCGTAATAAACATAATTCCAGACAAACCAGAAAGCGATCCCAAACCAACCGATTGGTGCGATCAATACGTTCATTATCGCAGAAGATTTCTTTCCTTTATTCCATAATTGCCATCCTTCATAGAGAACAACGAATGAAACAAACGGAGCAAGAAGCCATGCTTCGTAACGGCAGAGTGTTGCACACATGACCGCTAACGCACACACAATAATCCATCGATCTTTTCCCGAACGAAGCCATTTCAACAATGCAAATCCACCGAGTGTTACAAAAAATAATAGCGACATTTCAGTCATCGGCGTTAGCGCAATGTAGATGATATTTGGATTCAGTCCGAACAGAAGTGCAACAAAGAACGCGATTGAGCGTGAGTCGGTGAGTACTTCGACAATGGAAAATAGTAGAAGCCCGGTGCCGACAAAAAATGGAATTCCGATTGCTGCTCCGGCAATTCCCGAATAGAAAAGTGCGTCGAATGCTACAAATGGAAGCAACAGAAGATGTGGAAGCGGAAGCCAGACTGTGCCGATATTGAGAATGCCTAGCTGTTGAGAATCAATGAACTGACGAGCGCGAACAATGTGTGAAACGGCGTCGCCGAAATACATCAACGCGCTTTCATTTTGGAGATATAATAGACTGCACGTTATCCATGCGATACAAAAAAGTAGGACAGCAAGGACATACTCTTCTCTCCCCTTTACAAAGTTTATGTTCGACACATAACGAGTGAATGTATTTTCGCTGTCATTCATAGATAATATTAACAAAGGCTGAACGAAGTTTGGCAGTACGTGTTTTTTGCACCTTCTGAGAGTTTGGAAACGGAATAATACAACTGCATCTTGCATCACTCAGGTGTGTCGATTGCATCACGAATTTTTTGCAATAATTCGTTGGGCATATACGGTTTCTGAATGAAATTATTTAAACCGGCGTTATCCATCTCCAACTTCGTCTCCGGATTGAAAAAGCCGCTTGCGATAATTATTTTTGCTTTCGAGTTAATCTCTCGAATTTTTTTGAAGACCTCACTGCCGTCCAACAAGGGAAGACCTAGATCAGAGAGTACAAGTGATATTTGTTCTTGATGGCCCTTATACATTTCTACTCCCTCTACGCCGTCTACTGCTATTAGTATCGTATAGCCCTTTGAGACAAGGATTGCATTCACTAATTCCCTAAGCAGTTCCTCATCTTCGATGAGCAAAATAGTCTCTGTTCCACCGGGTATTTCCTTGCAATCATTTTTGACCACCACCAATTCTTCAAGAGAGCGTTCTGGTATTGGGAGATAGACAATACAACTCGTCCCCTTTCCTAGTACGCTCCGGATATCGATGAAACCGCTATGATGTTCAACAATACCAAACACCGTTGAAAGACCTAAGCCGGTTCCTTTTCCGGGACCTTTTGTTGTGAAGAATGGCTCAAAGATTCTCAGACGGGTTGCTTCATCCATACCGATTCCCGTATCGACAACTTCGATTTTGACATACAGCCGAGCAGTGATTTTTTTGAATTGCAATTTTATAGCTTCACCTTCGATGGTGCTGGATGAAATTGCAAGCGTTCCGCCATTCGGCATTGCGTCTCGTGCATTCACACAAAGGTTCAACAACACTTGATGTATCTGACTGGCATCGGCAACGATCGCTGGTAAATCCTGTTGGAGAGAAGTGGAGATGACAATGTTTTTTTGGATTGTCTCCCGCAGAAGTATATTGATTTCCGTAATTATATCGTTTATATATACGGTTTCAAAGATCACTTCTGATTTCCTTGCAAACGTGAGAAGCTGTTTCACCAACGACGAGCCCCGCTGTGTTGCATTGATAATTGCCTCAATACTTTGTGAAAGTTTCTTTGGATTTTCTCTAAGATGCTGCAAGAGAGTGGTATGGCCCAAAATGATGCCGAGAATGTTGTTGAAATCGTGGGCAATGCCGCTGGAAAGTGTTCCGATACTTTCAAGTTTTTGGGCTTGATTGAGTTGTGATTCTAAATTTTTTTCTTTTTCCTCCGATTGTTTACGCAAAGTGATATCTCGATGAATGCCCATGAATCCAATAATGTTGTCTTGTTTGTCGAGTATGGGATTATTAGAAACTTCAACGGAAATAAGACTACCACCTTTTGTTTTATTACTGATTTCAGCGGTGAACGCATTCTTCGACAATAGCGTATCCCATAATTGTGAGTAATATGAAAGAGTATTTTTACCTGATTTCAAGATTCGAGGTGTTTGTCCGCAAGCTTCATTTGAAGTATAACCGTAAATGTTTTCAAATGCTGGATTAACATATTGGATTACACCGACAGTATCTGTCATAAAGATTGCATCAGAGGATCGCTCGATGCCCAGGCGAATTTTAAGCAGTTCCTGTTCTGCACGCTTACGTTCTGCTATATCAATTGCTATTCCGATAAGCGTCGGCTTTCCTTCAGTCATAAATATTTTACCGGAGAAAGAATACCGTGTCTTAGTTCTGTTTTTGGAAACAAAATCTACATCTGCAGTTGCATCTTTGCCTGTAATAAATACCTGTCGAATTATTTCTGCTATATACGTTTTGTCTGGTTCTTCAAAAAAGTCCAGCGGTGACATATTCAAAATTTCATCGGATGAATACCCCGAAAGGATTTCAACGTTTTTATTCCAACGCAGGAATTTCCCTTTGTCGTCATAAATGTAAAATAAACCCGGTAAACTGTCGATGATTGCTGTGCTGAAGTTTTTCTCTGCCAGAATGGTTTCTTCAGCATGTTTGCGCTCGGTGATGTCGTTAAAGACTGTGAGCACTGCCGGTTTACCGTCGTAAGGAAACGAAATAGCAGATACCTCAACGTCAATCACTGTTCCGTCCAGCCGAACAAATTTTTCTTCCATTAAAGGGATGGGAACACCATCTCTTAAAGACTGTTGGATGCGGTGTAATGCCAGTTTTTGGTAGTCAGGATGTACAAATTCCATAACAGACTTTCCGATTAGATCAACCGATCTCTCCGCCCCGATTATTGTAGCACATGTACGGTTGGCAAAGACAACATGCCCTTGGCGGTGGACAACCACACCATCGGGCAAGGATTCCACCAGCAGACGGTAATGTTGTTCACTTTCATACAATGCTTCTTCGGCTTGCTTGCGCTCGGTGATATCCTGCTTCAGATTCTCTAAGGCATGATTTAATTCATCGGTTTTCTTGGCTACCTCGGACTCTAGTTTTTTCTGGTAATTACTCATTAAGTCGTCATAGGCTTTAACCTTTAACAGAGACTGAATCCGAGCTAACAGCTCTGTCTTATCAAATGGTGATGAAAGAAATTCATCACAACCTGCTTTAATTCCTTTTATCCGATCTTCTGTTTCTGACTGTACGGTAATTATAATTATCGGAAGCTGACATATTTTCTTATCTTGCCTGATCCTGCGAATAACTTCTAATCCTCCCAAACCAGGCATAATGATGTCGAGCAGAATCAGATCGATTTGATGAGCAGAAAGTTTTTCCAGCGCTTCTTCGCCACTTTCCGCTTTGATAATTTCATATCCCTCCGGAATAAGATATACTTCGAGAAGTTCAATATTTTGTATCTGATCATCGACAACTAAAATTACCGGTTTGGTTTTCATTCTCCGCCTCTTTTGTATTGTGGTATCGGGAGTTCCCTTCTGATACTATTGTAAACCGCTCTGTAAGGTTACATCATTTCCTTTCGGTTATATGTTTTTCTTTTGTAGGTTTTTAATCGTTTGGTCATAATGATCTCCGTACAATTTCTTTGCACACTCTGGGCACACACCATGCGTGAACGTTGCATCGCTATGTGCCATAATGTATCCTTCTACTTGGTTCCAGAACCCTTTATCGTCTCTTATCTTTTTACAATTGGCACATATAGGAATAAGTCCTTGTAGGGTTTTGATGTTGTCTAAAGCGTATTGAAGCTCTTTAATTAATTTCTCACGTTCTTTTGCTCCTTCCGCGAGTGCCTCTTCTGTCCGCTTTCGTTCTGTAATATCTTCAATAGCCAACAAGATGATCAGTTCCTTGCCCAACGCTCGTTGAGTCTGTCGGGCATTTAAAAGCATTGTACGTCTGCCAATGATGGTAAAATCGTGTTCAACTTCGAAGTCGTCAAAGGTAGTTTTTTGGGGAAGAATTGTTTCCAACAGTTCCCGCAGCTTGGGGATATCCCACTGTTTATTACCCAAGTCATAAATATGCTGCCCCACGGTCTCTTCAGGTTTTACCCTAAAGATGTCATAGAAGGAACGACTGACCGTGACAACTCTTAAATCTTTGTCTAAAATGATTAACGATTCACGTACTGTATTGATAATACTTTCAGCATATTCGCGGGCTTCGCTTACTTTGTCATGCAGAGATTTAGTTCTAAGCAGTGAATCTACCTTGGCTAAAAGTTCCATCTTATCAACAGGCTTTGAAATAAAATCATCACACCCAGCTTCAATTCCTTTAACCCGGTCTTCTGTTTCATGCAATGCTGTGACTAAAATTATCGGTATCAATCGAGTTTTATCATCTTGCTTAAGTGTACGGGTGACTTCAAAACCATCCATCGCGGGCATCACTACATCCATCAGTATCAGATCGATTGGGTGAACAGAAAGTTTCAGCAGCGCTTTTTCACCGCTTGTTGCCTTGATAATTTCATAACCCTGCGGAACAAGATATACTTCGAGAAGTTCAATGTTTTGGATTTTGTCATCAACAACTAAGATTACAGGTTTGTCTTTTATTTCCTTAGTAATAAATTGACTAATTTCTTTTGCAAACGTGCGTGAGTTTATCGGCTTACCAATAAATCCACAGTTCGGTATTGAGTTTATTTCTTCTTTGCCTTCTGCCATTACGGAAGCGGTCACAAAAACAATGGGAATATTACGTGTCTCTTTGTCTAGACGTAATGCTTTGGCAGCCTCAGAACCACGCATATCCGGAAGCCGCATATCCATAACGATGATATCAGGTTTTTCTCTCTTGGCGATTGTAATTCCACTGGAAGCATTTTCAGCTCCAAATACTTCGAAGCCAGCGACCTCTAAAAGATCTTTTTCCAACATCAAATTGTTTCCATTGTCGTCGACAACCAATGCTTTCTTCCTCATCTCACACCACCTTTCTGGATACAATCGGCAACGTAAACCGGACCGAGATACCTTTATAGAGTCCTGCTGATTCCACAGAAAGTTTTCCGCCATGCAGCTCAACCAGTTTTTTAGAAAGGGGCAAACCGAGTCCTGTCCCCTCAGTTACACGAGAATAGGGAGTATCAACACGGAAAAAACCTTCAAATATTTTTTCCATGTTTTCAGGTGCGATACCGACCCCTGTATCCCAGACCACTATTTCTATTTCGGAATCGGCTTTCTTTGCCCACATTCCAATTCTTCCACCCTCACGCGTGAATTTCACAGCGTTTGAAAGTAAGTTGTACAAAATCTCTTTTACCTTAAGTTCATCTGCTTCGATATTCGGCAAATCTTCGGAAATTTCAAGGTCCATGTGCAGTTTCTTTTTGCTTACCATATCTGCCAACAGTAATGAAATTTCATTTAACAAGGTTTTCATGGGTAATGTGGATAAAACTAGCTTCATCTTTCCCGCTTCAACTTTTGCCATATCAAGAATCTGATTTATCAATAAGAGAAGATGCTTACCACTTGTTAAAACATTATTAACATATTTTTTCTGTTTTTCATTAAGCGGTCCGAACGTCTCATCGAATAAAACTTCGGAGAAACCGTTGATGGAGTTGAGCGGAGTCCTAAGCTCATGCGACATGTTAGACAAGAATTCAGATTTTACTTTAGCGGTGCGGTTTAACTCTGCGGCTAATTCTTTTAAATCTTCATGGGCTTTTTCCAGACCATTTTCAATTTCTTTGCGCTCGGTAATATCTTCAATAGCCAGCAAGATGATCCTTTTTTTACCCAACACTCTTTGAATCTGTCGTGCATTTAAAAGCATAATGCGCCTGCCAATGGTAGCAAAATCGTGTTCAACCTCATAGTTATCGAAGGTTGCTTTTTGTGGAAGGATTGTTTCCAGCAGTTCTCGCAGTTTGGGGATATTCCACTGTTTATTTCCCAAATCATAAATTAGCTGACCCACAGTCTCTTCAGGCTTTACCTTAAAAACGTCATAGAAGGAACGACTGGCTGTGACAACTCTTAAATCTTGATCCAAAGCTATTAAGGATTCACGTACGGTGTTGATGATGCTCTCGGCGTATTCGCGGGCTGCATCTTCGGATATTTTTGTTACTTCAAGTTCTTTACGAGTTTTTTCAAGTCCATTTTCAATTTCTCTGCGCTCAGTGATATCTTCAATAGCCAGCAGGATGATCCGTTCTTTACCCAACACTCTTTGAATCTGTCGTGCATTTAAAAGCATAATGCGTCTGCCAATGGTAGAAAAATCGTGTTTAACCTCATAGTTGTCGAAGGTTGCTTTTTTTGGAAGGATTGTTTCCAGCAGTTCCCGCAGCTTGGGAATATCCCACTGTTTATTCCCCAGATCATAAATGAGCTGACCCACAGTCTCTTCAGGTTTTACTTTAAAGATTTCATAGAAGGAACGACTGGCTGTGACAACTCTTAAATCTTGATCCAAAGCTATTAAGGATTCACGTACGGTGTTGATGATGCTCTCGGCGTATTCGCGGGCTGCATCTTCGGATATTTTTGTTACCTCAAGCTCTTTGCGGGTTTTTTCCAACCCTTTTTCAATCTCTCTGCGTTCGGAAATGTCCCGGATATTGCATTGAATTACTTTTTTGCCATTAACAAGATAGACATTGCTTACAAACTCCACCTCTCTACTTTGTCCCTCTTTGGTCTTTAACGGCAAATCCTCGTACCGAATATATTCTTTGAGCTGCAATTCTTCGAACGCAGCTTTACTGTCTTTGACATCAACGAATGCACCAATCTCCCACAATCGTTTTCCGATCAATTCCTCTGATGCATAGCCCAGCATTTCCCTGAGGAAAGGGTTCGCATCAGTGATTGCACCGGATTCAGCATCGAGTATTAAAATACCATTCTGAGAAGTTTCAAAGAGTCGTCGGTAGCGGATCTCGGAATCACGCACGTCATTCATCGTTTGGGAACGTGTCTCTCCATGTCCATTCAATTGTGTTTCGATTTCAGCGGCTTTCTGATTTGCAGATTGTAGTTCTCCACTCAGTTCAAGTTTCGTTTTTTTGATATTTTTCATATTGAAAAACCTCCGTTCGAAAACGTCTGTTGACATATCGTTTCACATAACAGTTTTGTGAAATCAATTTGATTGAAATCACCTTACACAGTAAATGTAGGAATACGAAAATCCATCAAAAAAAATATCGTGCGCCAACTCCGGCATCAATACCAAAACTGCTTGCAGGTGAAAGTTGGAGCATCGGAACGAGCTCTATAAATATATCTATTGGCACTTTATGCGGCAGCCATGCAAAGCCGAACACACCTCGAACTGCAACCGAAGCGTCATACCCGGCACCATTGTTTATACGACAACCAATGCCATAGAATAGCGGAAATAGTTCGGATGAACGGATGACATCAAACGAATGCCACAAGTAGTCCATGTGTACGTGAACTCGGTTTGTTCCATTATAATAGTAATCATACCTCCCCATACGATCTCCTCCTACCGACCAACCAGCACCGAAATTAAATGCGGTGTGGTTTGATGTCCACAACTTTGCGCTGATTCCCGCAGGTTCACCGATGATCACACCAAGTCCAAAGCGGTGCACTTGAGCTTTGGATTCCTGAAATGCGAGAAACACACAACAGGCAATAATTGCAAAACGATAATGGTTCATGGTATAAATTCCTTATGTTTATGGTGTAACAATTCGTGAATTTGTTGCTGTATTTCCTCAGCCTTCTACCCATTAACCATACTATACACCGAACAAGATGCTTACCGTAACCAGAACTGAATTAATATTACGCGTGCTGACAATAAAATGATTTTCATCTCCTGTGGTGTACTGAGGATCGATACCATCATTCAACGAAAGATAGGAATCGATGCGTTGGTTTGTTTCCGGATTAACGTTATTCCATTCCTTACCGGCGACATTCATGAAGTTGTATGAGAAATTAAAATCGAACGATAACAAATGACCAATACTCACTTCCGAACCGGCAGAAAATCCAACACCAAATCGTGTTGCGTCTGTTACACTATATGTTGCACTCGGAACTTTCGATACTCCGCGAAACGTTGTCTCTCCGCTGAATCTATTCATTGCTATGTTTGCACCGATGTATGGAGTAATTGGTATTATGGGAATGGTGAGATGAAACTCAGGTCCGACTTTCAGCGATATGATATTTTGTGATATATTCACCAATCCCCGTCCTGGTCCAGAATTTCCGGTATTTTGTAATGACGCATAATCAATTTCACCGACAATATTCAATCCTGATAATCCGATCTTCGTCTTTCCATGAATGGTAAGACCACTGACGAGTCCATAGTTTGAACCGTTATAGTAGTCAATGGTAGAACCGCTGAAATCTGAAGTCGGACTGACTATACCGATACCGCCCCCAAGTTTCATATTCACTTGTGACCTCGCCGGCAGGATCGTCAATGTTAGTAATGCAATAAGTACAGCAGACAATCGAAACGAGCAATTAATATGATTCATGATTTCTCCTAGAATATTTTGTGTCCGCAAAGTAAAACCCATTGATAAAAAAAGCGTTCCGGTAAAAAAACCGAAACGCTTCATTTATTTTATTACCTAATAGTGTTTTATTTTACCAGCATCATTTTTTTCAACTGCACTACACCGCCAAACTCCAATCGTGAAAAATACAATCCAGTTGCCAATCCTGAAGCGTTGAATTGCACTGTATTGTATTTTCCTGCTTCCGCTTCACCGTTGAACAATGTCGCAACTTCCTGTCCGATCGCATTGAATACTTTCAATGTTGCTCGTCCATTGAATGGAACGGTGAATTCAATATTTGTTGTTGGATTGAACGGATTCGGGTAATTCTGTAAAAGTGTAAATTCTTGGGGTACATTTTCTGACCGAACAGAAGTCGGTCCCGCAACTTTGCCGATGGTATTGCTTTGCAATGTAATACCAGCCGTTCGCGCTAATGCTCTGCCTTCCAACGATGCGCCTGTAGCAAACGTAATTGTTGTATACGCCATAATGGTTCCCTTCATTATAGTCGTCGTTCCAAACGTTGCCGCACTTCCCATTTGCCAAAAAATATTGGAAGCTTTTGCACCGCCCGTAAGGAAAACTTGGCGACCTGATGTCATATCGAAACTGGAAGCTATTTGAAAAACCCAAACAGCAGCTGTGTCATCTTGAGCATCGAGCGTAAGATCGCCTGATGATATTTCAAGTGACCCAGTGGATTTATACAAACCAGAATAGAGAGTAAGTCCACCAAGATTTCCGGACACACCGATCGGATCTACTGTTCGTCCTGCCGCATCGTTAAATGCTGTCGTTAAATCACCCATGGCCTGTGTTAACATCGAAGGAAAAACTACCGAGCCTTCAGGACCTGTTGCGTCAACTCCATAGATCGTTCCGACGATATTGGGTGTACCAAATCCGGTCATATACGAAGCAGCAAGAGGACTCACTCCAACATCTCCGATAATACTTGTAGGACCTGTATTGGTTATTCCTGCATACGATAAAATCGCAAATCGATCAGTCATACCAAGAGTGACCGGCAAAAGAGGTGTTGTTGGTGTAACGTTCCATGTTGTAAAACTTCGTACTGTTGAATAAGCACTCGTTCCGAAACCATTCGTTGCACTGTCTTTTACACTTACACGCCAGTAATATTTTGTTGCATTCTTTAAGCCTGTAATTTTATGCAAGCTACCTTTGAGAGTTGAGTCGTTATACACCGTTGAACTAAAAAATTTGCTTGTATCAATTTGTAAATGATACACGCTGTCTCCAACGGCAGCAAACCACGTCAATTCAATTGTTGTTGATTGATTCGTTGCCAGGTCAGCCGGCAATTCTAACACTGGTGGTTGCGGAATAGATATGAGATTCAATGTTGTAAAACTTCGAATGGTCGAATACGCGCTTGTTCCGCCACCATACTTCGCACTATCTTTTACACTTACGCGCCAGAAATATTTTGTTCCATTCATTAAACCTGCTGTTTTATGCAGGGTTCCTGTAAGAGTTGAATCGTTATACACCGTTGTACCAAAAACGTTGTTCGTATCAATTTGTAAATGATACACGCTGTCTCCAGTTGAAGCAAACCATTTCAACTCAACAGATGTTGACTGATGTGTTGCTTCGTCAGCTGGTGATGTTAACAATGGAGCTTGCAAAGTGATGATGGTCGGATTGGTAACAGCATTAGAGGCCAATGTAACCGCAGCAATGCGGGCTAATAATCTTCCTTCAACTGTTGCACCGGTATTTAGCGAGATAGATTGATCTGCCAAAATGGTTCCCTTGAAGACCGAAGTTGTTCCCAGTGTGACTGATGTACCAACCTGCCAAAAAATGTTCGATGCTTTTGCACCACCGGCAAGAATAACTTTAATACCAGTGCCTACATTAAGACCAGCTGCAATCTGGAATATCCAGACATCTGTTGCGCTGCCTGTGAGCGTAACATCAGAACCTGAAATCGATGCGTCACTTGTGAATTTATACAATCCTGGAGCAAGTGTTAATCCTCCAATATTTCCCGATCCCGGATTCAAAAATGTACCCGTCGGAATTGGCGTACGCCCTGCAGCATCGTTGTATGCAATCGTTAAATCACCCTGCGCTGTAGTTAGCTTCGTAGCATCAATTACTGAACCGACAGGACCAGTAGCATCGACCGTATATATTATTCCTGTCACTTCAGTTTGTCCAAATCCAATTACACCACTGCCAGCGGCAGGGCTTAAACCGATATCACCAATAACAGCAGACGTTGGAATGTTTGAGATTAATGAACCAGCCAAAATTGAAAAATTGGAGGTCGACCCCAGATTTACTGGCATCAATGATTGAGACTTGGCGGTGACAGACATCATCAAAGCTGCTGACACCATTGCTCCGACAAAACGAGACCATCGGCGTAATTTATTTGTTGTGTTAATGTTCATAAGACTTTCTCTTTAGTTATTGAAAATGAATAAGATATTGTTTAGGAAAATTGTCCCCACTCTTGAAAGTGGATTTATAAATAAGAACTACTTTACAAGTGTAAATTTTTTTGTTGAAAGAAATGGCCCGGCTTCCAAACGGTAAAAGTAGACACCGCTTGAAAGATTACGTGTTCCCATATTGCTATTGAACGGCACAGCATAACTACCTGCTTCTTGAGGACCCTTCACCAGTGTTGCAACTTCATCACCAAGAAGATTGTAGACCTTGAGAGAAACCTGAACAGCCTTCTCAAGATTATAATGAATCTGTGTGGATGGGTTGAATGGGTTCGGATAATTTTGGAAGAGTTCATATTGTTGTGGCGTTACGATTCCATTTGCTACAGCGGTCGTTGTCGACGGTCTGGTAACAACACTAGATTCTAATGTAACTGCGGCATTACTTGCTAACGCCCTACCTTCCAAAGATGCTCCAGTACCCAACGAGATTGATTGACCAGCCATGATCGTTCCTTTGAATACAGAGGTTGTACCCAGGGTCGCCGAGCTACCGACCTGCCAAAAAATGTTTGCTGCTCTTGCACCACCGGCAAGAATAACTTTAATGCCAGTGCCGACGTTCAGACCAGCAGCAATCTGGAATATCCAGACATCTGTTGCGGTGCCTGTGAGAGTAACATCAGATCCCGTTATTGAAGCATCGCTTGTAAATTTATACAGACCCGGAACAAGTGTTAATCCGCCAATATTTCCTGATCCCGGATTTAAATATGTACCCGTTGGTATTGGTGTGCGTCCTGCGGCATCGTTGTACCCAATGGTTAAATCACCCTTTGCCGCCGTCAGTATTGTCGGTGCCATTGTCGAACCGACAGGACCGGTAGCATCAACCGTGTAGATGGTCCCGGTAACTTCAGTTAAACCAAATCCGGTTATGCTGCTGCCCGCTGCGGGACTCAAACCGATATTCCCTGTAACCGCAGAAGCCGGAATGTTTGAAACTAATGAACCAGCCAGAATAACGTAATTGGCGGATGATCCTAAATTTACCGCAGTCAATGTTTGAGACATTGCTGTGACTGAGAAGATCAACGCAACTGGCAGGATCACTCCAAAGAAGCGTGTCAATCGTGCTAAATTATTTGTTGTGTGTTTTGTATCGGTATTCATAACTTCTCCATGGTGTAAATAATAATGACTAAATGTTTTTTGTTCGAATCGTCCCGCTCTTATAGAGCACGGTCTACCTGTTCTACTACGAGCTAAAATTATTGTTCAATTATTTGTTCAAATTTTTCTACTGCCAGTTTATGAATTCATCTTCTTCTATGTGAGCCGGCATTTTGCACTGTCGTTGCTCTTTCAGAAAATGAGAATACAACATCCATATCGTTGCCATTGTGTAACCGTAATAGAGAAATAATTTTGCAGTTTTCATTGTGATTTTCATTCTAATATTGTTCGAGAAAAAGATTTTGTCATTCAATGTTTTTTGATCTGCATTTTGAATTTCTTCGTCATGAATTATTGCGTCCATAAAAGATTACGTCTTAGGCTCCGTTCCTTTGGTTAAAAAGCCTTTCGTCTGCGAGTTACACTGAAGAAGAATGCTACAATTGCAATTCCTAAAAGAATGTGAATGACACCTAACATCCACATGACGAACAGGACCAGAGCGATAACGTCGAGTGTTCTCATGATCTTTTCTTTCTTTTGATGTAACCACTAACTTCAGACAGATGGTTAGTAAAACTGAGCGAAATTTATTTTTTGAAATCTCCCGCTCCGGAAAGCGGGATTTCAATGTTCAGTGATTAAATTATCGCTTTGTTCAGCTATTTTATGGTGTCGGTTTTACAACAGTATTGCCGGCTAACGTTACTGCAGCAATGCGCGCTAACAATCTTCCTTCAACTATTGCACCGGTATTCAGCGAGATCGATTGATCAGCCATGATGGTTCCCTTGAATACAGAGGTTGTTCCAAGAGTTGCTGAAGTACCAACCTGCCAAAAAATGTTCGATGCTTTTGCACCGCCGCTTAAAATAATCTTTCGACCCGATGTTGTGTTTAGTGTGGATGCAATCTGAATGATAAAAACAGCATGTGCATTTCCTTTGGCATCGAACGTAAGATCGCCTGATGAAATTTCAAGCGAACCGCTCGACTTATAGAGACCTGGCGTCAGTGTCAGTCCGCCAAGATTTCCGGCAAGGAGCACTATATCTGTTGATGTACGTCCTGCAGCATCATTATATGCTGTGGTTAAATCGCCCTTTGCCGCTGTTAACATCGCAGACACACCTGCAGGAGAAATATCGTCGGCGGCATAAATTGTCCCCGTTACCTCTGTTAAACCAAAACCGGTGATGAATGAGCGTGCTGCCGGACTCAATCCAATATCCCCTGTAATGGCGGATGTTGGAACATTGGAAACCAATGAGCCTCCAAGAATTGCAAAACCTGCATCGGAACGAAGATTAACTACCGCCTGTACGGTAGTTTGAAGTGGAATGGTTATTGAGGATGGAGGTGAAGCAATTGCATCATCTTTTTTGCAGCCAGCAATAAAAAGAAATGCCGGTAATATTACTGTTAATCCCACTGTTCGTGAGATACCGACGAATTGCATCCATCGGCTTACTACGATAGGTGTTGAATTTGTGGATAGGTTTTTCATAACATTCTTTCTGTATTTATTAATTAATTACGGGTTGTGTCACGAAGACGATTTCATACTTACTTTTTTAGTTGATTCTTTTTCGAAACTCTTCCTTGATGTCAAGTTCTCGTTGTTCGTATTCATTATTTGAATTTGTCATTTGGCTTCTTTTCAGTGAAAATATCCGTCGGTGTACTAAGAGAGTACATCTCCCCTGAATTGTGGAAGAGTATACCGATGACTATGTTGAAAAGTAATCGCCCAAAAGGACGGAAAAAGAGTTAATCCTTTAGTATGATTTGTAGCGCTCACTGGAACAGAAAATCGAAACAACCAAACAATCAATTCTAGTACATCTCTATGAAAGTTGTGCGATTGCTTTCTTACTTTTCCTTACATTCCGTTTACCAAAGTATTCCCCCATAGAATTATCACATTCTTTGGAAAATCGTCCAAAGGATACAAGGAAATATAAAACTACGGCATAAGCGATAAGACCAATAATAATTTCCATGATTCGCTCCTTTTAATTTTTGTGTATCGTTTTTATTATATAAATTCAATTACACTGTGAATGAGTATACAGATGAATGTGTTCGAGTGTAATCGCCCGAAGGGATGGAAAAAGAGTTAATCCTTTGTAGTTAGCGATCAATAAAAAACCCCGCCCTTGTGAGAGCGGGGTTCCGATGTTCAGCCAATAATTGAGAAATCAATCCAATTAGTTTACGGCTTCACAATGGTATTAGCATCTAATGTAACATTGGCGGTTCGAGCTAATGCTCTGCCTTCCAATGATGCACCTGTAGCAAGTGTTACTGTTGCATACGCCAAAATGGTTCCCTTCATTACTGCAGTTGTTCCAAATGTTGCAGAACTACCGACCTGCCAAAAAATGTTGGAAGCTTTCGCACCGCCGGTTAAGAACACTTGGCGACCTGATGTCATATTGAAACTGGACGCTACTTGAAAAATCCAAACAGCATTCACATCACCTTGAGCATCGAGCGTAAGATCGCCGGATGAGATTTCAAGCGCACCGGTAGATTTATAAAGTCCCGGAAGAAGTGTCTGTCCGCCAAGATTTCCTTCTATACCAATTGGATTTTCCGTTCGTCCTGCGGCATCATTATATGCAACTGTTACATCAAGCATTGCCTGAGTTAACATCGTAGCATCTGTTACGTAACCTACAGGACCGCTAGCATCAACGGTATACGTTGTTCCAACTAAAGCTACTGTCTCAAATCCAGTCAGTGAAGCACCGGTTATAGGACTCGCTCCAAGATTTCCAGTAATACTTGTGATACCGGTATTGGTGATTCCAGCGTACGACAGAATTGCAAATCCGTCGGCTAAACCAAGATTTACCGGCGCTAGAACAGCAAGGTTCGATACAGCGTCAAAAGAAGCAACTTTTTTGTTAATTGTTGTTGCTGTTGAAGACGGACCACTGATGTCTTGTTGGGTGGATGGTGAATTCGATTCGCACGCTGCGAAAAGAAACATTGCAAGCGAAATAGACATAATGATAGCCGGTCGTATCGCTGATTGTGTGTGGATTTGAATATTTGCGTTTTTCATAAATCTCCTTAAATGAATCATAACACTTAAAAATGTAATCCCTTTAATAAGGCGTACGTTGCAGAATCAGCAGAAGTTCTCTTTGATCAATGAAGAAATGAAATCCTCTCCTGAATCGTGAATGAGTATACTCATGACTGCCTCCAGAAGTAATCGCCCAAAAGGACAATAAAAGAGCTAACTCTTAAGTGTTGTAAATAATACCAAGTAATGGTGTAGTTGAGAGTTACTCTATGCCATCCATCGGGTTGACGGCGATTGCTGCTTTGATAGCCAGAGAGTGAGTGATCGAAGTTCGACGGAATTCCCAGTATACAACAGAAAAAACACAATGAGGCTATAAACTTCTCGATTGTGTTTCTCTTTTCAGGAATATGATGTACTACTTCTGAGTGGATTGGTGAGATTGGAACTAAAATTATTTTCCATTACTGACGTGCATTGCAATTTGAAGACGGCTTTGTAAAGCTAACTTTTCCAGAATATTATGTACATGACTTTTAACGGTGAACGTTGCGATACTGAGATTGTCACCAATTTGCTTGTTACTCATTCCCTCAACAATCAATGCAATCACTTCTTTTTCACGCTCTGTCATACGGACGGCGCTATTAAGGTTTCTTTTTCCTTTCAGGAGTGCATGTTCTGCCACTTGAAAAAAGAGTGATCCGGTCATTAAGGAAGGGAGTATTTTTTCTCCGCAGGCTACTGCTCGAATTGTATTGATCACCTCTTCAAGCGTTGCGTTTTTAAGTATAAAACCCTCCGCCCCTGCTTGCACGAATTCCATAATATCCGATTGTGATGGATTAAGACCCATCCCAATAATTTTGATATCCGGAAACTCCTTCTTCAACAACTGCACTACGTCCAAACTGTTCTGACTCTCCAAACCGAGATCAATCAACACCACTTGCGGTTTCGATGTGCGTGCTTTCGATATGGTGTCATCCCTGCCGTCGCAAACAGCCGCAACCATGACATCTTTCTGACCGTTGATCATCGCAGTAATGCCATCACGCAAAATGCGGTTATCTTCTACAAGGAGTATTCGAATTTTAGGCATAGACACTATTTTTTGTCCAATTTGTTTCGTGGTAGCATACGGAATGAAGTTAATACCGATTGCTTTCCTTTGGAACATGTGTGCAAAACGCTATAAGGTGCTACTAAAAGCCGTCTTAAAAATACCTCGTCACTATCATTTCGATCCCGCTTTAGCAAGAGAGAAATCTCGGTTTTGTCTTTAATTATTCAAACGAGATTCCTCACTTGTCCCTTTGGGACTTTGTTCGGTCTACGACTCGTAGAGAATAACAATACAATTCATTTTTGAGACTCCTTCTGATAATATTCCTATTGAATATTATCAGAATTTACTTTTCATCCACTGTCGCAGATTTTCACGCAACCGTAAGTTCACCAAGTTCTTTAAGACCTAATCCAACCAATACGCGCTCTCTATTTGAAAGATCTCCAATAATGTTCCTCTCCGGCAACGGTAGTTTACGCACCAATGTCGGAACAGCAACAATTTGGTTATCGTGCGCACTCTGTGGATTCTTTAAAAGATCGATCACGTTTATTTGATACTTGTCTTTTAATTGTTCCTCACAAATTATTTTAAGATTGTTAAATGCAGTGACGGCTTTCGGACTCTCGCCTACAACATACAGATTCAAATCCCATCTGGAATCTCCCGCTTTGACAGATGGCTCATTTTCCTTAACAAGTAGAGCCTTAGAGCGGCGCGTTTTCAATTTTTCATGTTCAATATTCACACTACATTCCTTTAATTATTTTTTTCTTCCGTTTCCGTTTGAAGCGTACGATATTTTTGTCGATGCATCACCTCTTCGGCTCTTACTCATTTTTATCTTGTCCAGCGTGAAGCGTTCATTTATTGCTTTTTCAATCCCGATCACTTTAAGTGCATCTGATGCTTCAGCCTCAAATTCAGATCGCAATACAACAATCTGAGCTGCTAATGCATCGCGTTTACGTTCCAATTTAAATTGTTTTGATCCGATCTCCTGCTGACGCAATAATTGTTCAGCCTCATCTTTTGTTTCTTGTGATAATCGCGCCGAACCGGTCAAAACACCTTCTGAGCCAACGTACACGTCAAGCAGCTCAATTCCGTTATTTGTCAGTCTAAACTCGCGGATCTGATTGGAGTGCGCCATGCCGCGCGATTTAAGCACATACAAACCTCTGTTCCGTTCGCCACCAATTTCTAAATCACGAACAAGCAGCCATGTATCAATCAAGGATGAGATGTACACGTCGGTCGATTCCATAGTATCGTTGCCGGATGTCAGACTTGTGAAAAACGCAGTGACCCGTCTCATCTTTAAAAAATCTACAAGGCGCACCAACATGATATTGACTTCCGTTTGGTTTTCTCCCAGCACGAATGCATTAATAGGATCGAGTATCACGATGCTTGGTCTAAATTTATTAACCAATTTGATGCTCGTTGACAGATGAGTTTCTAAACCATAGAGTGTGGGGCGTGTTGCATGAAACTGAAGCAATCCTTTGTTTACCCATGGTTCTAAATCTATTCCAATGGAGCGCATATTGCGAACAATCTGATTTGAAGACTCTTCGAATGTGAAAAAGAGAACGCGTTCTCCTCGCTTGCATGCCGCTTCAACAAATTGTGCGGCAATGCTCGTCTTGCCAGTACCGGCAGTGCCCGAAACAAGCACCGTACTGCCTCGGAAATATCCTTTACCGGAGAGCATGGTGTCGAGACGCGGAAGACCGGTAGAAATTCTCTCTGGGGATGAGATGTGATTCAGTCCCAGAGAAGTGACAGGAAGAACAGAAAAACCATCTTCATCAATAAGGAAAGGATACTCGTTTGTACCATGCGATGAACCGCGATATTTTACAATCCGCAGTCGACGAATAGATGATTGATCGATCACGCGATGATCAAGCAGGATGACGCAATCAGAAACATACTCTTCCAATCCTTCACGAGTTAAGGCACCTTCGCCTCGCTCTGCAGTAACAATTGTTGTTACTCCTCTTTTTTTCAGCCATTGGAACAACCGATGTAGCTCTTTGCGCAGTATCTGTGGATTTGGCAATTCTGAAAAAAGTATTTCCATCGTATCAAGAACAACACGTTTTGCATCAATTTTTTCAATTGCAGAATGTATCCTAATAAACAATCCCTCCAGATCGTATTCACCGCTTTGTTCGAGTTCATTTCGTTCAATATGAATGTGCTCCAACCAAATTTTTTTCCGCTTTACAAGTTTGTCTAAATCGAATCCTAACGAAGCAACATTTGCCGTAAGTTCTTTCTCTGTTTCCTCGAACGATATAAAGACACCCGGCTCATTGTACAGCGTTGCTCCACGCACAAGAAACTCCATAGCAAAAAGAGTCTTTCCACAACCCGCGCCGCCACAAATAAGCGTCGGTCTCCCTTTTGGTAATCCTCCGCCCGTAATTTCATCCAATCCCTGAATACTGGTAGGAGATTTTGGAAGGACATTACGATGAGATGGTGCCTCTTTTTTCTTCATGATCTTTTATCTCCGGATTTGTTTTTTTGAATGAATAACAAATTCTATTGGTAAAAATTGCATGCACCAGATGTCCATCTATTTATAGCAAGTTGCAGCTTTTCAGAAGAATGTGTGGTGCTTATCTATAATACACTAATAAGTAATAGATACATCGGTAAAACAATAGTCCAAAGGGATGATTTACTGATGTTACGCAAAAAGGAAAAATGGTTCGACACGGCACAGAAACAGCGGTCATCCTGAGCAAATCCTTTGCTGTTTGTTCCGAAGGAATCCCTGCGGGAAAGGATGCGTCTCCCGATAGGGATGCCTTCGGCAGAAGAATGACGTAACTATCTTAACCTGCGCCTTGCTCACCATGACCGTTTTTCTTGTTTTGCGTAACGTGAGTGATTTATTGGAATATCTCAATTGCATCATATCTCGAAGTCAAAAAAAAATCCTACAACGTATGTTTGTAGGATTTTTGCCGCATTGTGGTTCTATTTTATCTTAATCACTAATGTTATGCAGAGAAAATAACCGCCTAATAAAGTAAAGTCGTCATGCCCGAATGCTTTAGTCGGGCATCCATTATATAGATTCCCGCTAAGAACGTGCGGGAATGACGATTGATTTTAATTCTTTTCGTAACGTGAGTTAATCATCCGGATGTCCATCGTCATTGAAATCTCTGCCGCCATAACCTTTTTCAAAAGATTTTTTAATCGAGTTGTTGATAGTAGCTCTGTTTTCTGATGTGGAGATGGTCGGATCCAACAATAAACCCGTTTGAATGTCTTTAAACCAATCCGCCGTATTAAAACGAAGGGCCATATTGATAGATGTTGTTGAGACCGCAATTGTAAAATTGCCTTTCAGTTTATATTCAACTTCAATGTTTGATTTGAAAGCAAACGGTACCCATACTCCATCTTTTTGTATTGCGCCCCATACAGCGATACTATAACCCATCATTGAATCATTATTTGCAGCAACTTTTCGGTGATTGTAATCGTCGCTGTCTTCGTATCTTTCACCGTTCTGCATAGCGTGAATTTTGAATTTAATCCCGGTATATACACCGGTAGGAAGCAATTGGTTTGCAAAATTTATGGCACTTGAATCTCGAATATGAACAATAAACGGTCCTTTAAATGTATAGTTTGATTCACTCTCTGTTTCCATTGTATCATGTCCCATGGAATCGATGGTTGCAGTTTCTATGTGTGCTTCAAATTTTATTCTTTGGAATACAGCCACAACACTGTCTATGCGCAATGAATCAGCAGAAGTTGTTTTTAAAAGTGAATTGCTTGAACCTACTTTTGAGAACCCAACTGAAAGATTGACTGCTGAAGCTTTCGAATTGGAAGTTACTGGATCATCTGAATTTTTGCATCCAACTGCTAAAATTAAAAGACCGATGAAGATGCAAGACGCAATACTATTTTTCTTTTTCATTACCGTTCCTTTTATATTTTACATGAATATTCTTACAACACACAATCAATGAAAGATCGTGCAAATTAATTCAGCACCCATCAGCACTGTTTCTATTACTCGATGAAGGAGTAACTTTCTCTTCTGAATTATGAATGAGTATATCGATGATTGCATTCAATTGTAATCGTCCAAAAGGATGGAAAAGGAATTAATCCTTAAGTATACTTTGCTTCGATAAATGTCGGACAAACAACAATTTTGTAATTGCTCACCTCGCAAATTCAGAAAACTGTTGTATATCAGCTGTACGTGATACTGTCAAATCCTGCGGATGTTCCAGAGAAGTGCTTCGGAGAGGATCGGTCGAAACGAAAGTATAATTATTTTTCGTCGCGGGCGTGCATAGCAATCTGAAGCCGGCTGTGCAAAGCTAATTTTTCCAATATATTATGCACATGGCTTTTTACGGTAAACGTAGCAATATGAAGTGTTTCGGCAATATGTTTGTTACTCATTCCCTCAACAATTAAAGCAATAATTTCCTTTTCGCGTAGGGTCATTCTAATGGCACTCGAAATGTTTCTTTTCCCTTTCAAAAGGGCATGCTCCACCACTTGAGAAAAGAGCGATTCGGTCATGGGAGGAGGAAGTGATTTTTCTCCGGCAACTACCGCGCGAATTGTTTTGATCACTTCTCCCACGGCTACATTTTTTAGGATAAAACCATCAGCCCCTGCTTGCACAAATTCCATAATATCCATTTGGGTGGGAACGAGACCCATTCCAATTATTTTGATGGCAGGAAAATCATTTTTCAAGGTCTGAACAACACTCAAACTGTTTTGACTCGCCAATCCAAAATCCATTAGCACAAGATCCGGTTTTACTGTACGTGCTTTTAATAAAGTGTGATCTCTTCCGTTTGAAACAGCTACAACGATAATATCGCTGTGTCCATTGATCATGGCAGTGATGCCATCCCGTAAAATACGGTTGTCTTCTATAAGTAATATCCGGATTTTTGGTACAGTGATTTTATTTTGCCGTGGCTTGTTTCGTAGCATCATAATGGATTCGAAATAACATGTGCTTGTGAGTAATAAAACTTCTGAACACAATAGCGCATCAAGAGTCCGGGAGTATCGGAATTTGAGAACAATGTTCGTGACTCAATGTTTCTACTTCCTTCATGCAATGTACCCAATTGTATTTTGTAGAACAAAGAATTTGTTAAAACTGATCTACCAGCTAAGTTGAACTATGTTGTTTTAAAAAGGTGATTGTAATACCGGTTCGTCAGCTAAAATACCGACGGTTTTCAAATGGATTCCTTCGGTACAGACCATTGGGAGCACAACATAATTCCTCAATTGCCGACCGTGGTAATTGAGGAATTATTGTTTTAAACAAATATCCCGCGTTCGATACCGCAGTTCGCAAATTCCATAAATCTACAATTTTAAAAGCAGAGATTGATTGTTCTGGTTATTTAATCAAGGCCATCCTCTTCGTATCAACAAACACTCTCCCTGGATTCTGTTCTGAGACAGCTTCAATCTTGTAATAGTATATTCCAGATGATAGTTCGGACGCCTTGAATTCGTGTTCATGCAAACCCGCCTCTTTCGTTTCGTTCAGAATCTCAGAGATTATTTGACCGAGAGTATTAAAAATGGTAATTCTCACATCACTTCGTTCAGGTACTCTAAAAAGTATTGTGGTTGACGGATTGAATGGATTTGGGAAATTTTGATTTAGAAAATATTGATTTAATTTTAATCCGTTGTTTTGATTTACACTGGTCACTATTAATTTATAGATAAAATTAATTCTGTGGCAGTTATATGAAAAATAGTTACCGGCGTTGTCGGATGCATAGAAATTCCCATTCGAAGGTATCCATACTGAATCTTTCCATTCTTCGTACGTTCCTTCTGATAATAGGCTAACCAATAAAAATTTGTACGTCTGTCGAGCACTATTCACCCACTGGTTATTTTTTCTTTCCTCAAATAAAAACGAAGTCTGATTACCATTAATGTCGTAGGAATATGAATATCGAAAAAAGGAAGCCCATTGATTTCCAGTCCATTGCTCATTCAACTTTGTTGTCAAATTGCCACTTGCATCATATGTGCTAGTATAGCGAGCACTGTTTACCCAAGCATTTACATTCCATTGTTGATAAAATTCTAATATCTGATTACCGCTTGCATCATACGTATATGTTGCCTGATTATTTTTTACCCATTGGCTATTCGACCATTTTTGATGTAAATATGATAGCAAATATCCGTTTACATTATAGGAATAGGTGTATTGACGGACATTTGCCCATTGGTTATTCGTACCCTGTTGATATACTTGCGAACTCTGAAATCCCTTTGCAGTATAAGTATACGAATAGCGGTAATCTTTATTCCATTGGCCATTTCCCCAACCCTCAGCGGAGTAGGTAAGCATATTATTGTTGCCATCATAAGTATTAGTAAATCGTACAAGATTAATCCATTGATTGTTTGTCCAAAGTTCCCAGATTTGCGATAGCAAATTTCCCTTTGCATCATATGTATAGGACATGTGAAGGTTGTTGACCCATTGGTTATTTATCCATTGTTCAATCAAATTCGTTACGCAATGATCGTTTGCATCGTATTTTTTTGTTACCCGTCCACTATTTGTCCAGAGATTATTTACCAATTGCTGGGATAATTCTTCAATAATCTCAATGTTGTTGTAAGAATAAATATACCTTACGGTAACGTTCGATTTTATAATAAATACTGTGTCAACAACATGCGTACTCGTTTGAGAGTTTCTATTATTACTTCTTTTGCTATTTAACAATATATTCGGCACAAAGTGGTTTTGCACCGTTGTATCAATAAATATTTTTGTGCCGGCATAAATATTTTGAATATCAAACTCCTGCATATAAATATTCTGTTGCAAAAACACTTGATGAATGTCATGATTATTAAAATACTTCTGCAATTCTTGGGAATAAACATCACCTTTAATAACAAATAATGGCAATAGAATATATATCAGAAGATTATTTAGACGATAGACAAAATACATACACCTTTCTCCTTATTCTAATAGTGACGAACGTGGTAATTGTGGAATTATTGTTTTAAACAAATATCCCGCGTTCGATACTGCGGTTCGCAAATTTCTACTTTCGTAACGTTAATCGTAAACCAAAAACAAAATTTAAAAGAGAATTAGAAGTGGCCTCAAAAACACCACTTATTGCCATTTCGAATACCGCCACGGCACCTTTAATCTGTGGGATAAGAAATCTTGTTTTTACACTCAAAATCAAACCCAGATTCCTCACTCGACCCTTTCCCTCCATGACCACTTCGTGGCGGGTCTCCGTTCGGAATAACGATAAAAGCAATTTTGAATCCACTTCTAATAAATATTCTAGATTTGTCTATTATATTTGGAAAGACTAACCCTTAATGATCTACCGTAGAATAATGCTCCAGAATGAAATATTCTCCATCATTATTAGTTTACCGCTCTTCAAGCACTCTTAACTCGGCATCTGTTTGACGAAGCCGCAACGCAATAGCGTGCGCCAGGCGGGCGAAGACTTGAACGCCGAAGGTGGGATTGGATCTGGACTGTTCATTAAACCGTGCACGGGAAAGGATATAGAGATCCGTGGGGACTTTTGCTTCCACATCAGCAGAGCGGACTCCCTTATCAAGAAATGCCAGTTCACCAAAAAAATTTCCGGTACCGATAGTGGCAAGATGATGACGTTTCCCCCGTTCAAGAGGAAGCATCACACGAACGCTTCCGCGCCGTACCAGAAAGATCTCATCCGCAACATCTCCCTGCGAGAAGATCTTCTCCTCCGGCGCAAGCGACAGTTCGCTCATACATGTTCTCAGTTCGTTGATTGTTCGTTCGTCGAATTCACGGAACAGATCGAAATCTTTTGCATCAAGTAAATGCTCCTCCACTTCTTTGCTTGCACCAGCGTTTTCGAGAATGCGTTCTTCCATCCATTCCAGTGCACCGTCCAGAGTTTCCGAAATCATTACTCCCGCTTCTTCACTGACGACACCCAATTGGGATAAATAGTGTTCAAAGTTTCGCTCATCCAGCAATCCTGAAGGCATGCCGCTAAACACCAGTTGTCCGCCGCGTTCGGCCAACTGTTCGTGCATCTGTTCGAACATGTGCGCAGCTGTATAATCCAGAGATTGAACCCGTCGCATGTCTAGCAGAATGTATCGTTTTGTTCGCAGGTCGGTATTGAGCTGAGTGAATAGTTGATCGGTGGTGCCGAAAAAAAGATTTCCTTGCAGCTCACAGAACACCCCCTGATCCCCTTGCATGTTGAGTATTTCCCGTTCCGCATCACAGCGGAGAGTTTTTGACGATATCTGGTTCAGGTACAGTTTCCGGCGAATAACCGAACCGTGAATCTGATCCCTGATGAACAACAAAATTGCAAGTGCAATACCAACACCGGAAGCTGCAATCAAATCGACTGTCATCGAAACAAGCACAACTCCTGCAATCACGGCAAAATCCAACCGTCCTTCGGGATATCTCAACAGTCGAAACATGCTTTTGTCAAACATCCTCCACGCAATAACAAGTAGAATGCCGGCAAGTGCGCCGATAGGAACCCACGCTATCAACTGGCTTAAGAGAAGAATGGCAAGGACAACAAATATTCCTTCAATAAATCCTGAACGAGGGGTGCGACCGCCGCTCGTAATATTCACAAGTGTCGGCCCCATCGTTCCTGCGCCCGGCATACCACCGACAAGAAATGATGCAAAGTTACCAATTCCCTGCCCCATCAATTCCCGGTCTGAATTATGCCGGCTCCGTGTAAGTGCGTCGAGCCCGACGCAAGTTTTTAGTGTGTCGATTGATAGTAACACTGAAAGAGTAAGAGCGGGGACGATAATAAGCTGGATGGAAGCAACGTCAATGGAAAATAATGAAGTCATTCTGTTCGCTGCAACATCGAAGAAAGAACCGGATGTCTGTATAGGACCGATGATGAGCGGATTACTGGAGAGAGTTAGCATCGATGGCGAAAAGAATGCGAGGACAAAATAAAAACCAATTCCTCCAAGAAGTCCCAGGATAGCAGCAGGAATTTTTTTTGTCATCCGCGGCGCTAATCCCATCAGAACGATGGTAACAATCCCGACCGCAAGTCCTTCCCATTTCCAGAGTTCCGGTGAGGTTAATCCCTGATAGAGCGAAATCCCTTTGGCATAACCGAATAGTTTCGGAATTTGACCAAGGGCAATCAACACACCAACGCCGGAGAGATACCCGCTGACAACAGGGTAGGGAATAAATTTGATTAAGCGTCCACCGCCGATAGCGCCGTAGAATATCTGAAGTCCTGCGGCAAGCAGAGCGGTAAGCGCAAGGAGGACAAAGATGTGTTCCGGAGCAAGTCCGGTACTGGCCTTGCCGGCAATTAAACCGGCAATCAGCGCAGACAGAACGGCTGCGGACGGTGCACAGGGCGCTGAGATAAGTCCGCCGGTTTTGCCAAAGAATGGTGCAACAAGTCCTAGAGCGGCGGCACCGAGCATACCGGACATCGCACCCACACCGGAATATTCAGCCCCCATAACAGAATAGGTCAACACTCCAAACGCGATGGACGAAGGGAGTGCAACCAGCATCGCTGCCAATCCTCCCCACACATCACCGCTCCACGAAGATGACTCTTGTTTCGCCTGATGAGCTTCAGTATTCATACTGATGGATTTTTGTATGAGCGTGATTCAACTGTGCGACACAAATGCAGATGTTCTCTTCATGAGGAATACGATTTCAACAGATCCTTCAGATCCGACACAATCACCCTGATATCGGTATTCCAAGAGGAAGAGCGTTTATCCTTTGCACTTGTGTTGGCAAGTTGCTGAGAAAGAGTTTCGATCTTCTGCAGACCTTTCAAGATGGCTTCCCTGTTTTCGTTGCCAAGCGAACGACGTCTCCGGCTCCGAACACCGTTCAAAACTCTTGCCATCAGTTCCTCGGAAGAGAATGGTTTGATGACGTAATCATCCGCGCCGGCTGTAATCGCTGTGACGATATTGTCCGTCATGATTTTGCCGGAGAGCATTATAATATAGAGACTGTCATACTTCTGTTGTTTGCGGATCATGTCGATCGCTTCAATTCCCGTAATACCCGGCATCTGCCAGTCCAGAATCAAAACGTCGGGATCGAACCGGTCTAGTCTCTCCAATCCTTCGCGCACGTTGGTATTGGCAGCAATTTCGTATCCTTCGTCGTGCAGCATCGACTGCACCATCCCCAGAAACATCTGATCATCATCAATGATGAGTATTCTGTCCTTCGTTTTCAAACAGCCCCCTGAGTGATAAAGAACAGTACAATCTAAAACGGATTCATCCCAAAAACAACACCCAACATCTAATGAAAAGTATGACGAAGCGGCGAAATAACAACTGAGCACTGATCTCAAAAACTCCATTGTCTCTCCCGAATGTTTCTATCGGGAGTCTAGTGGTAAAGTATCCCTGCCTGCCGGTGTACCCGCCACAGGTGCGCAAGGCAAACGAGAATAACAATGGTGAAAAATTAGCTTTTGTTTTTGAATCAGTTTCTGAGCAATAGTGTCTTTCAGTGGAATCGTCTCTATATCTTATCCATCCGAACTTATATTTGGGAAAAAATAAGTTCGGCAACAGACAATCCACTCTGGTGTTTCAGGATACAGAAATACATCCCGCGTGTTAAACCCCTTGATTGAAAGTTTAATGTGTAGAGTTTATTTGCTTGGGCTATGCCGGTTAACAAAGTCACAACGCTTTGGCCCAAAGTGTTATACACTACTACATTGGTGTAGGATGGTTTACGTAATTGAAATTGAATTTTTGCAGAATTGTTGAAGGGATTGGATAGAATTGAAGATAGAGTAGCCCTGATTGGTCAACATCAGTCGACTGAATATTGGTGGTAATATTTTTCCGTTTAAGCAATAAGAATGGTGACCAATTATATGCCGAAGGAGGTGACGCGGTGGCAGCAAATAATAAATCATTTACAAATGAATCGGTTGTATTATAATCCACTGGAAACCGTATGCGAAATTGCGAGATATTTTTACTTATAAACTCATGTCATAGCTATCCAAAAATAAAACCTTTATTGACAAAAATTTATCGAAACAGGTGGATGTATGGAAGATATGTTATGTTGAGAAAAATAAGCCCTCCCCTACATTTCTTACAGTGTCGGATAAGATGTGGGAAGGAGCGAAATTTAGGAGGATTGAGTGAGCTTTTTCTCCCCCTACCAAGGGGGAGATACAGAGGGGAGTCTGAAATCATGAAGGGACTTTTGATGACATTATTTGCCATCTACGGACAAGTGCGAACGGGATTCATCGCGTGCGTTACATGTCGCAAGGGGTTTTTGTGCTTCTTTTCTTGTGCCGACCAAATCTTTATACCATGTTGGCATTCCTTCGGAACCCCGTCAAGAAAAGAAGGAATAAGTTTTTCTCTTGTATGATTTATTTTGGACAAGTATAAACTCATGTTTGATATTTTTAACAACAGAAACTGATTTATATTGAGCAATACTGTTCGGTTTTAACATTTCATTTGATTACGTATACGCAACCATCCGTACCATCCCAACCATTGCCTCAGCCGCTATTTTTATTTTACACTCACAAGCACTACAAACGGAACCACCTTCTTTTCGATGCAAAGGTCGGTGATATTTTGAAGCGTATATTGCGTTTTGCTTCCCGTTAACGGACCGGCATCCGTCATCACTACAAGCAGACGGCCTTTCGATTTCCACTGTAGTTCCGTGATCGTTTTATGCGCAGCATCAAACATTGATTCTGGAAAATCCCCGCCACCTGTCGGCTGTATCGTTCCTAAAAATGCCGGCAGTTCAGAACTACCAGCAGCAATCAGATTATTTGTGTTTCGCGCGTACCATACAGAATCCACATTCTTATCTCGGAACATCACCATAGAAATCCTCGCATATTTACCCGATAATACCGCAATGATGGAAGAGAGTTTTTTCTTTACTTCAAGAATATCATCACTCATAGAACCGGTAGCGTCCAGCATAAATACCAAATCAATACTGTCCTGCGGCATATCGCCAATATAATCTTCGATCTTTTCCAAAGCGATAGTCGGCGTACCTGCCTTTGAGTATTCGCCGCCGGTGCTGTCGCAGAGCGGATCGTACAGTTGCGAAGCGCCGCAGTCAAATATAACATCGGCAACACCCGTCACAGTCTTATACAATTCCAGCAGCACCGCGCTTGCTTCTATACCACGGCTGCGTGCCTCTTCTTCAATAAGACTCCTATCCTTCCCTGTCTTTGCGATGTATTCATCCAGGCACATTTCTTTTCCTTCGCTGTCGGTGATCGTCTTCTCGCAAAACGGAAACAGTGCGGCAAAAATAACGCCGGTCAGCAATACAAAAGTTCGTTTCATTTTTGCTTTCCTTTCATTGTGTTCTGTAGAAATCAATGTCCTTTACGGTGAAGCATTGTTCGTTTCCGTGACCCGCATGCAATCGCTGTAATCTTTTAAATATTCTCTGTATTAAAAATGAGAAACTTCGAAATTCTTTCAAAATATACTCGATACACCTGTGTTATAGTTAACACAGTTGATACAAAATGAGGATAATCGACGAAGGAAATGCACTGTGGCTCCGAATCGTACCATCATTGCAATCGAGTTGGAAATTTCACTGACAGGCTGAAATATCTGCCGGTGGGTGGTTCTGAGAAAAGTGTAATTACGAAAATGTTTCGTACCCATAGTCCTGGAGACAGAACAAAAACAGTGAGCCAGCTGTACATCATCACATCAAAAAAAATCCCAGAATAGTCTCTCTGTTCTGGGATTAGATCATACTCAATGCTATTAATTTACATCAGGCCTGAATAGCACGGTATGTTACCCGTCTTGCGGGATTGGTACCGAAACTTAGCATTCTGCGGCACAACACGCAAGTTAATTTTTTACTGCTCTCGAACCAGAGGACTAATTTGTTATAATTCTTATTATTCTCTCACGTTATGCAAAACAAGAAAAACGGTCATGGTGAGCAAGGCGCAGGCTAAGATAGTTAAGTCATCCTTCTGCCGAAGGCATCCCTATCGGGAGACGCATCCTTTCC
>Ga0265292_1000732_pt1 | contig 38641 bp, 36 predicted proteins | sample Munlanlewell296A_FD_189080 | JGI IMG/M metagenome (GOLD analysis project Ga0265292, IMG submission 189080) | Leachate microbial communities from a municipal landfill in Southern Ontario, Canada - Leachate well 296A | ecosystem: Engineered > Solid waste > Landfill > Unclassified | place: Canada... | reverse complement strand
TGGATATCCCGTCGGACACGGCACTTTTGTATATGAACGTCCCTTTGCCCTGCTGTCTTTTCAGATAACCTTCCCGTACAAGTTCAAGAACGGCAGTTCTCACCGTTGCCCTGCTTACACTGAACATTTTGCACAGTTCTTCTTCCGTCGGGATCTGAGTACCGATAGGCCACTCTCCCCCTTCGATTTTTTTCTTAATAATTGAAAGAAGCTGAAGATAAAGCTTTTGGTGATTTTCTCTGTCTATGAGTTCGATCATTCTTTTCCCTGAAAACTGCTTATTATATTCTTTATATCATTATTACAATTCTTTTAAATATTGTTATTACAATGTTACCATGCTATATTACACATCTGAGAGCGGCTTTTCAATCGGGTGAAAACTGTATTTTAGTCGGTGGATTACTGCAGAAAAGCTTCGAAAGGAGAAAACTTCTTGGTTTTTTCGCTCAGCTAATCAGACTTCGAGCAATCCTGTTTTTATCGCATATCGTACGAGGTCCGCAGTGTTATGCGCATCCAGTTTTTTAAGGATTCTTGTCCGATGGGTCTCGACTGTTTTTACGCTGATGGACAGTGTATCTGCTATCTTTTTATTGGCAGAACCTAACGCTATGAGACGCAGAACCTCGCGTTCGCGCTTGGTAAGGAGGCGGTCTTCGCTATCTGCCACCTTTGCGCTTAAAACTTTCTCAGAGATTGATGGACTGATAAAAGTTCCGCCCGATGCAACGGCCCTCACCGCGTAAAGAAGATCCTCAAAGGCATCATCTTTCAGAACGTATCCCGATGCATTTGACTGAATCGCTTTTTTCGCTGTAACGGGGTCGTTGTGCATCGTAAGAAATACGATTTTTGTGCCGATCGCTTTTCTCTGTATCTCTTGCAATAGTTCGATACCGTTTAAGACAGGCATTGAAATATCAAGTATTGCTACATGAGGCATTTTCTCAATGATCACGCGCAACGCCTCATCCGAAGATCCGGTATCTGCGACCACTTCGATGTTTTCAGCGGACTGCAATAATTTCAGAAGGCCTTGCCTGAAAATGACATGGTCATCGACTATGACTACCGTAATCATGACGCGGAACCCTCGACCGGAATAATTCTAATGAAAGAAAAAATATCTCTTCCATATAATATCCCAATGACCTTATTCCCCTTGTTAAAAACTAAAACTCTCATAACATTATGTTTCAGCGTATGATCTATATTCTCCATGATTGGAGTATCTTCCTTAACTGTTATAACCGTTTGTGTCAAAAAATCTCCGACTTTCTCTTTGAACGTATTATCCGAATTTAAATACTCCTGCAAGGGGATCATTAAATCTTTAGCTTTCATTAAGACTTCCCAGTGATAAATTATCAGCAAATAAAAAAGGCCGCACCAAGTGGATATCCACCTGATAGCGGCCCGACTATCTTTTTACTCCCTTCAGAAATAAAAACTATTTCTGAACCCTATGATATTTTCTTATTAAACGAATGAATATGTCAAGCCAGCAGTGATTTGTGTCAACAGTGATTATCTCGATATTTTTTTATAGAGTATGCACTGTCACAAATACTAAGGAATTCTTAGTAAATAAAGCCTTATTCTGAGCTAATAAAATGGATTATTTAGTGTCTGTCCATAAACTCCGTATTTGTTATTGGACAATCACATTTTCCTGCAAACAAGCGCGGCGTTGATGCCGCCGAAGGCAAAGCAGTTTTTTAAAATTACATCTATCTTCTTTTTCATCTGTTTTGTAACATGGTGAATCCCATCACATTCGGGGCTCACAGTGTCTAAATTCCGTGTCGGATAAATAATCCCTCTTTCCATCATGCATAAGGAAGCGATCAATTCAGTCGCGCCCGAAGCGCCAAGCGTATGACCGATATATCCTTTAAGGCTGCTGACGGGAACGGACGCTCCGAAAAGTTCCCTTACGGCCTCGGCTTCCTCCTGATCTCCCTGCAGCGTTGCCGTGGCATGGGCATTGATATAATCCACCTCTTCAGGCGTGATATGAGCATCACCAAGAGCTTGTTCCATGCAATGGACCATGGATTCCTTATTGGACTGACTTACATGCAGGCCGTTTCCGGTCGTGCTGTAGCCGATGATTTCGGCATATATCTTTGCATTTCTGCGGACCGCCCGTTCAAATGATTCCAGGACCACAATACCGCTTCCTTCTCCGCAGACTAATCCGTCGCGATCTTTATCAAAGGGCCTGGGAGTTTTTTGAGGGGTTTGATTATAGTTTGCCGAGGTCGCAAAAAGAACATCAAAAGATCCTGTGACCGTCGGATGCAGTTCTTCCGCTCCGCCGCAAAGCAAAATATCCTGCCTTCCTAATCTTATCAGATCATAACCGGTGCCGATGGCCTGAAGAGAAGAGGCGCAGGCCGCAGCGGTAGCCATAACATAACCATCTAAACCGAGATACTGGGCGACATTTGCCGCCGCCGTATGGGCCATACACTGAAAAAACATCGAGGAGTTCAGGCGGCTGAGATCTTTTTCAGGAAGCATGATCTCAAAGGCGTCGTTGATACTTTTCGCGCTTCCCATAGTCGAACCGATAATACAACCCGCCCGCCGGGAAGATATGCCGGCCGGTTTTATCCCCGCATCATCAAGCGCCTGTTCCGCCGCCTGTGCCGCAAAAATACTCATACGGCCCATGGTGCGCCTCTTTTGCCTTGGGATCTTTTTTTCGTCGTGTATCTCCGCAGGTGCGGCCACATGACTCCGCAGGCCGATATATTGGTCCCATCCCTCCATATACCGCACCGCACTCGCGCCCTCTTCGATTCCTTTCATGAGGGCGTTCACATCACTGCCAAAAGGAGAGACGACGCCTACTCCCGTTATTACTACCCTGTTCAATTGCATAAGTTTTGACTTAAAAATCTGTTGTACTGATCTTCTTTTATGATAGACCGCGCGACAATGAACGACGACATCATTGCTCCGACTATTCCCGGCAAAAGAGAACTCTGTCCGGCTGCATATAAATTGCGCAAAGGAAGCTTTCCGACAAGATTGTACTGTCCTACCTTCTGTTTAATTCCATAAGCAGACCCGTCGGGGCTGTTCAGATAATCCCTAAAGGTAAGCATAGAGGCTGAATCAATAACTTTTAGCCGGCCCTTATATTGCGGAAAAACCTTTAGGATGCGCTCAACGGTTTTTTCAACCTTTTTCTTTTTATAATCATAATATGCCTGAGGTCTCATGCCCGTACTTGAGTCTTTCCAGGCTTCAATATCCATGAAACATGCAGGCTCAAAGGTATTAATGATTTTATACGTCTTATCCCCTGCCCGCTCGATAGATTTAATAAGAACTAAAGCGGAGTCACTGTCTGACGCAGGGGTCAACAGTTCATTGACGTCGGAACCGGGAAGCAGGGTAGTGATCGTCTCCTCGAAATCCGGTTCTTCATACTCTCCTTCCAGGATTGTAAAAACGGAGAAAAATCCCGTTGAGGACTCAAAGGATGAGACACGATTTATAAAGGCACGGCTCAAATATTCTTTAGGCAGTATTTTTAAAATCTCTTTGGGGTGTATTGTAAACAAGCAATGGTCGGCTGAAATATCTTCCCCCGTATTTAATATGAAACGGCCTACTTTGTCATCATGAATATCGGTAAGGCCCGTGATATATTTTCCGCTGCAGACCTCCACATCAAAGTCTTTAAATTTTGTTCTGAAAGCATTTATGAAAGCGCCGCCGCCGTCCCTGATACGCGCAATCGATTGGTAAAGGCCAAGGCACATCCTGCTATGATTGGCAAAGGAGACTTCTTTAGGCTGTACCCCGTAACACATCGCAAAACAGGACAATAAATCTTTTAAGATACGGTTTTGGGTTATTCCGTTCAACACCTCTTCCAATGCAATAAAATCTTCGTCTATATCATTATGGTTCGTCGTGAGTTTCAGCAAGTTCATCGTAGGGGTTTGATCACAGACATATTGGACTTTATCAAAATAGATATCGATGGCTGCCGCTTCATCAGGGAAATAGTCTTTTAATCTTTTCTTGATCTTTTCAACTCCATAAGGAATCTCATACCGCCTGTTTTCCGATTCAAAATAAAGGAGGTTGGCTCTGTCTTCGGACAAGAAGACAGGCTGAATGAGCTCGCGGATACTGAGGACCGACAACATCTCATAAAGCACCCCTCCTTTATGAAGTCCTCCGGTAAAATGGAATCCGGTATCAAACGGAACGCCGTTCCTGTAAAACCGTGATAAGGACCCGCCGATGCGCGGGGCCTTCTCCAGCAACAGCACCTTATGGCCGTTCATTGCAAGAATCAGAGAGCCGGTCAGTCCGCTGACGCCGCTTCCGACAACAATACTGCTATATTGGTTCTTTCTCATTTTGTGTGTTTAATTACACCCCCTCCCTTGAGGGGAGGGGATTAAGGGGAGGGTGTCCTATGAAGCCTCTCCCTTATTGCTTCAAGAACTTCGCTTGTATTCGTCAACACCTCATTATCCCAAAAATGAATAACCGTTGATCTTTTCCTGAGGCCTTTTGCAAGATGCGCTAACCCTTTTGCCATTGATTTAATCACCCTCTCCCAACCCTCTCCCCTCAAGGGAGAGGGCTTTTACCCACTCAGTTTAAGGAAGAACCATTATATTTTTTCATAATATTTTGATAGTAAAAAAGCGGCTTTGGATCGAAAGAGGCGCAAGTAAACTACATTGATAGTCCGCCATTAATACCGATAACCTGTCCATGAATGTACATGTCCTTTTCCGTACACAAGAAATTAACGACGGATGCAACGTCCTCGGGACTTCCTAACCGGTTAAGAGGGATCAACGGCAGGATCTGCTCTTTAGGAAGACCTTCCGTCATTGACGTCTCAATAAAACCGGGCGCAACCACATTAACAAGTATATTCCTTTTCCCGACCTCACGGGCCAGGGCCTTTGCCGCGCCGATCAAACCTGCTTTAGAAGCGGAGTAGTTGACCTGACCCGCCTGACCTGTTACGCCTGAGGTGGAAGAGACAACAACAATACGGCCTCTTTTCATCTTTAACATAGAAAACAATACCGTCCGGGTCACGTTATAAAACCCGTCCAGATTTGTAGAAATGACCGAATTCCACTCATCCTTAGTCATCCACATCAGGAGATTGTCCCGTGCAATCCCCGCGTTGTATACCAGAACGTGCGGAGCGCACTCTTCCACCCTGTCTCCCAAAGCGGCTTCCGTCTCTTCATAACTGGAGACGTCGAAGGAGATCAAATCGCAGGTTTTTCCTAATGCTTCTATTTCCGCTTTTACGCTTTGAGCGGCCTCATGGCTGCTTTTGTACGTCAGCCATATATCAAAGCCCGACCGGGCCAATCGCAAAGCTATACGATGTCCTATACCGCGACTTCCGCCTACTATCAAAGCAATATTTTTCATGCAGTTCTTATTTGTGAATATTCTTTATGGTGAGTAAAGCCGGATATTTTTAATATTTATTATTATCGTTTATAAACCCGATTTGTCAAGACATAAATGACATATATTAAGGGTACCCTTTCAGTTACGGGTATTTAAGATCCTCCCCTTTGCAAGGGGAGGTTGGAGGGGTTTTGATGAAATGCAATAAAACCACCCCTCCCCCTCCTTGCCAAGGAGGGGATTATTTGAACACTGCTACCCGTAACTGAAGGGGTACATATAAGGCGGTTTCATATGAGCTTCTTAATTTCTTCTGACATAAACCTTCCGCAACTCCTCTGCTGCAAGCAACCCGAAGCTGAAGGGAATCAGAACCAGCCATATATGAAATGCTAACGGAGCTGTTCCGAAAAACTTATTCCCAAGCGGATGATATACGATAAACAACTGGAGTATCAGTTCAACCAGGATGCCGCCGAATATCAGCCTGTTTGAAAAGAACCCGAGGCTGAATATACTTTCCGCGGATGACCGGCAGGCAAAGACATTGCCTATCTGGGTCATTATGATTGCAGTAAGACATGCGGTTGTTGCCTGAAGATAAAGCATATCATCCGGTGGAAGCATTATGCCCCATTTCCATCCGCCATGATACAAGACATAGAAAAATCCGAACATACAGGCGGCTGCTTCTATCATACCGAGGAAAAGATATGACCTGGCGATGAGATTGAAGTCCAGCATCCGCTCTTTTAATTTTCTCGGCGGCTTTTTCATGACGCCGGGCGTCGGTTTCTCCGCGCCAAGGGCAAGGGCAGGCAGCATATCGGTGCCGAGATCGACCGCAAGTATCTGGATTATGGTAAGAGGAAGCGGAATCCTGAAAAGTATATAAGCCAGATAGGGTATCGCCTCCGGGATATTTGATGCAAAAATATAGGTGATAAACTTCTTTATATTTTCATATACAGTCCTGCCCTCCTCAACGGCATTCACAATGGTTGCGAAGTTGTCGTCGAGGAGAATCATGTCCGCCGCTTCTTTTGCCACATCGGTCCCCGAGACGCCCATTGCTATGCCGATATCCGCTTGCTTTAGGGCCGGAGCATCATTCACCCCGTCGCCGGTTACGGCTACGACTTCTCCTTCATCCTTTAAAATCGATACAACCCTCATCTTATATTTGGGCGTCATCCGCGCAAAGATGATTTCTTTGGCCGAGAGTTTCTCTATCAATTCCGCATCCTTCATCTGATTGAATTCGTGTCCTTCGATAACCACGGGGTCTCCCCTTACAAGGCCGATTTCCCTTGCAATGGCAACCGCCGTCCGGCTCCCGTCGCCTGTTATCATGATTACTTTGATTCCGGCGTCATTGCATTTCGTAAGCGCTTCGCGCACCTCGGGTCTTGGCGGGTCTTCAAGCCCTGCGAGCCCGACGAAAACCAGATCGGCCTCCGGATTTTGCATGTCGTCTTTTGATTGTCTGAATGCAAAGGCCATTACTCTCAACCCCTCATCCATAAGGGAATGATATGCCTGATTAATAGACCGGTTAAATCCTTCAGTCAGAACCTGTATTTCATTATTTATAAGTATGTTGCTGCATAACGGCAAAACCGTTTCGAGAGCGCCTTTCGTAAAAATAAAAACTCCGCCCTTCGGCAAAGCAGGGATAGACGGGATTTTATTTACCGTTGTCATCCTTTTTCGTTCCGAATCGAAGGGTATTTCTTTTATTCTCTCCGCCTGCAAATCCCCCGTAATCTCCCTTGCAGCCCTAAGCAAAGCAATCTCGGTTGGATCTCCCTTATACTGCCCGTCAATAAATCGGGCATTATTGCAAAAATATGCCGCCCGTAAAAGTTCGGGCGCATCATTTTTTTTCAATTCTTTTGCATCTATAACCCGGTCGCCTGACCATATTTTAGTCACAGCCATTTTATTCTGTGTTAGGGTCCCCGTTTTATCGGTGCATATGACCGTAACGGCGCCGAGGGTCTCAACCGATGTGAGTGTTTTCATCAAAGCCTTTCTCTTTGCCATCCTCTGGCTTCCCATAGCAAGTGACAGCGTCATAGTCGGGAGCATACCTTCCGGAATAAGCGCTACGGTTATACCGATAGCAAATATGAAGTTGTGCCAGAAACCTCTCCCGATAATAAAGCCTAAAATAAAAAAGGAAATACCGACTGCCGCGGCAATTACAGCTAAAAGCCTTGTCGCTTTGATGATCTCTTTCTGTAAAGGGCTTAATCCGGCCTCGACAGCGCTGGTAAGATGGGCAATCCGTCCGAATTCGGTCGTCATTCCTGTCGCAAAAACCGCTGCCCTGCCTGAGCCACTTATAACCGTCGTCCCGGCAAAGACGATATTCGGACTTTCCAGAGACTCCCCCTGGAACGGATCGGGATTCCTTAATATAGATTCGGATTCACCTGTTAGTGATGCATTGTTTACTCTTAGTTCGGAGGTATTCAGGAGCCTTGCATCTGCAGGGACCTTGTCGCCTTCTGAAAGCAATATGATATCACCCGGCACAACCTCTCTTGCGTGGATATCTTTTTCCTTGCCGTCTCTGAAAACCTTTACAAAGAACGGCAGGAGCTGTTTCAATACTGCAAGAGCCTTCTCCGCCCGATACTCCTGCACATAAGTAAAAACTGCATTGATCAGGATTACCGCGACAATCGCAAGCCCGAGAGTGAACATGCCTTCACCGGGATGCAGATATTCGGACAGAAATGAAAGTGCTGCGGCTATCCAAAGCAGAACGGCCAGGAAATGGGTAAACTGTGAGAGCAGTTTAAGATAGAGCGGTTTTTTTCTGATTTCCCTTATTTCATTAAAGCCGTATTCATTGAGACGCTTTTCGGCTTCTTCTTCAGATAGGCCGGCCTCCGAGGTTATCAGGGTTTTTAGAATTTCTTCTTTTGTTAGATTCTGGATTCTCATAATCCGGCAATCACACCCTCCCCTCCCCTCAAAGTAGGGGTGATTCTTAAGTCCCCTCTCCCTTGAGGGGAGAGGGCAAGGGTGAGGGTGTGTGGATTTTCTTATGAACTCCTTCGTATGTATTAGACGGCACAGCAGGTTTCCCGGAACATCAGAAGTCTTATTTGGGCAATTCCTGTTTCTTGCTTTTTCGCTGTACGGCTTTTTTCTTTGGCGCAGTTTTCTTCTTCGTTTCTAAACTTACAATCTGCGCCTCAAGTTTCTTGATCCTTAATGCAATTGCCGCGACCTTTTTATCGGGCATCGGGTTTTTCACCTTTGCGCTCAATTCATAAACCCTTGCGCCAAGTTCCACAAACTCTTTTTGAATTTTTGCCTTAAGTTCAAAAATTCTGAGTCCTTTCTTCCCCCGTTCCGTAAGCTCCGCAGCTTTTTTCTGGGCGGCCTTAAAGCCTTTTATTACCGGCTCTATCTCCCCTTTAAGGTCTTTTGCCATAGTGATGCCTTTTTGCACTATGTCTATGCCGTTCCTTATAACCTTCTGAATATCTTCAACCTTAACTTTTAACATTGCATTCCCTCCTTGAAATAATATTTACAAAGTCTAACAGATTTACCCGCCGGATGCAAAACCCATACTTGACATACAATAAATGTATCTATTTCCCGGCCTTTATCAGTTTGCCGCTCCTCGGGATGATTGCGATGCCGGATGAATCTATATGACAGCGGAAACGGTCTTTATCCGGGGCAAAGCCGATCTCCGCGCCTCCATCTATAACATTCATTTTGTCCACGATGACCCTTTTCAGTCTGCACCCTTTTTTCAGCACAACATGGTCCATTATCAGACAGTCTTCGATACTGACGTCGTCTTCGATAACAACGCCTGCCCGGATGACGGAATTGCGTATTTTCGCCTTGCGGATCAGGCAGCCTTCCGCGATCATACTGTTCCTGATATTGCCTCGAAGGATTTTCGTGGCAGGACCTTCGTATCCCGAAGGATGGATAGGCCACTGGTTATTATCCAGCTCAAACAGGGGGGCGTCGCCGAGCATATCGACATGGGCGTTGAAAAAAGCGGCAATAGTCCCGATGTCGCGCCAGTAACCTTTTTCTTCATACGGCATGGTTCCCGGAATGACATTCGTTGCAAAGTCATATGCAAAGACCTTCCCTGTTTCAACGAGATCGGGTATCACATGGGCGCCGAAATCATGCTGTTTTTTCCTCTGGGCCTTTGAAAGGGCCTCAAGCAGCACCTCTTTATTGAAAATATAGTTGCCCATAGAAACATAGGCCCTCTGCGGGTCATCGGGCATCGGCGTCGGTTTTTTAGGCTTTTCCTGAAATCCGACGATACGCTTTTCGCCGTCCGTCATAATCACCCCGAAGGACGACGCCTGCCCGATCGGCACGGGTCTTGCCGCAACGGTTACCGCGGCTTCATTTTTCAGGTGGAAATCTAACATTTGCCGGATATCCATCCGGTAGATGTGGTCGGCGCCGAAAATAATAACTAATTTCGGGTTATGCTGCTGTATGAGGCTTACGTTCTGGAATACCGCATCCGCAGTGCCCTGAAACCATTCAGGCCCCATGCGCATCTGCGGCGGAACAACGGTCACAAAATGGTCTTTTACAACGGAAGACAAGCCCCAGTGCATTCTCACATGTTCAATAAGCGATTGCGATCTGTATTGAACAAGGAGATAAATGGAATAGATATGGGAATTCACAAGATTGCTCAGGACAAAATCAACGATCCTGTATCTGCCGCCGAAAGGCACCGACGGTTTTGAACGGAAGGCCGTCAGAGGAAATAATCTTTCACCCTTGCCTCCTGCAAGGATAAATGCAAGGACCTTTGGATGTTCCATTTGACCTCCTTAAAAATATCTTTTAACCCAAAAACTGCGAATATCCAAAATAAATTTATTTAACTCGATAAACTTATTTAAAAAGATAGTTCATGGTAATTGCATAAATATATTTTGGTAATACATCTATATATTAATACGTTCATAAGTTAAGCCACATTTAAACACCCTCCCCTTTATCCCCTCCCCTCAAGGGAGGGGCGATTCTTAAGTTCCCTCTCCCTTGAGGGGAGAGGGCAAGGGTGAGGGTGTAAGGCTTTTCTAATCAACTCCATAGTAAGTACACTATTGTATCGAAAAATAAATTTATTTTGGACATTCGCAGTTTCTATGCCGGTTTAATTGCATTTTTCGGGTTAAGCATATTTGATAACTCGTTAAATTTCCCTTCTTTCATAATCTCCTCAAGAAACACCGGGGTCTTCCGCTTCCAGTTCGGATGTTCGTCCACAGTGCCGGGGAGGTTCTGCTGATTCAGAGTACCGATAATATCATCGAGACTGACGAGCAGCAATTTGCACGGCGTTTGCGAAAGGTATTGATATACCGCAAGACAGAGTTCGGGAGTCATTTCAGGTATCATTGCCGGATCCGACGGATAATCCGCAGGAAGAATCCCCCTGCTTTTCAGAGCGGACAAAATCAGCCCTTTATCCCTCTCCCGCTCGCGTACCTGCTGCCGCCATTGATTGTCATCGACGAATATTTTCAGTTGTTTTTTGACTTCGATATCCCTGCCTGCCCAGTATCCGTAAAGCGTGGGGAGGTCATGAGTCGTCACCGCGCACAACGCAAGCCCGGGATATCTTTCGGGTGCAAGGAACGATGGGTCGGGATAGTTTCTCTCGAAATAGAAAAGCCTGTATGAGAGCATACGGAATTTCTGCAGCGTCTCTCTCGCGTTCTCGCTTATCGTGCCCAGATCTTCCGCGATCACGACCGTTTTATGCCTTACACTCTCCAGGGCGATAATCCTGATAAGATCCTCTGCATGACACTCCACATAAGCGCCTTCCTTCGGATGCATTCCCTGCGGTATCCAGAACAGCCTGAACAAACCGAGCGCATGGTCTATCCTTATCGCCCCGCCGTGTTTCATATTCTTCCTTATAGTCTGGATAAACAGCTCATACCCTGTCTCTTTCAGCTTTTCGGGAATAAAAGGTGGGAACCCCCATTTCTGGCCGTTTATATTGAAATCATCCGGCGGCGCGCCAAGGTCGGCGGCGCCTGCAACCACATCCTGATAATTCCAGGCGTCGCTCCCTCCGCCGACAGACCCGACTGCAAGGTCGTGATACAGGCCGATTCTCATACCGAGTTTCCCGGCTTCTTCTGCAATGTCCTGAAGCTGTCCGTCTATAAGCCACTGCAGGTATTGATGGAAAATAATTTCTCGCTCATGCTTCTTTCTGAAGGCTTTAATAGTTTTTTCCGACTTGATTTGATAGTCCTCAGGCCAATCCTGATAGTTAGAACCATGTCCGGTTTTCTTCATATGCTCCCATAACGCCATAAAAAGCGCATAGGATTCGAGGACGGACCCCTCTTCCGCGATATATCTATTGAAATCTTTCCCCCGTCCGGTATTCCGTCCGTAATGTTTTTCGTAGAAAATATCAAACGCCATCATGAGCGCATCCGATTTCAGCGACGCCGCTTTTTCATAATCTATGAATTCAGACTGACAGGCGTCATTCAGTTCTTTTTGGAATTTCCTTGCTGTTAAGTGTTTTTTTATTTCTTCCGATTCCGCCGCCTCAGGTATTTTTTCAACATCGAGATAAACAAAATTCTTATACAGTCGGCTTATCGGCGAATAAGGGCTGACGCCGAAGGGTTGCGTATTCGTTATGGAATGCAACGGGTTTATGCCTACACAGTCGGCTTTTAAACCCGCGCTCCAGCGGACAATATTCTCAAGATCGGTGAAATCTCCGATACCCCGGTTTCTTCTTGAACGAACCGAGTAGAGATTAAGGGCAAGTCCCCAGGACCTGCCCTTTTGCAGGTGTTCAGGCATATAACAGGCGTCGGGGGTGATAATAAGACGTGATTTCTTTTGAATCACCTTTTGTTTACCGGGAAATATTGCGTCGGGATGTCCGCACTCCACCGTAAGATGATAATATCCTGTCGGTCTTTGTATATCATCAACCAGGTTGATCCTGATATATCTTGCATCTTCAATCCACCGGACCTCCGGGATGAATATATCATCCCCCCTTATGCAAGTAGAGTTCAGGAAAGATTTTTTAGAATTGCCATCTTCGGCTTCAATGCTCCATGAAATTACAAGCTTTTTTTCTTCGCCTTCTTTAACGGGGATATATATCGGGATTCTTACAGGTTGTTCATTCACGGAAACAACATGCACGGGCTCAAAAAAATTTTGCCACGGCCTTAACTTCCGGTCATGAATCTCTTTCATCAACTCCTCTTTGGAATCGGCTTCGATTCTCATCGCCTTGAGGACAGCCTTTTTAGTTTCGATAGAAGCGATATGCTTATTGCCGAAGATGTCCCAGTATTCGGGCACAATACCGCAGAGTCCGGAGACTTCATTGATTAAGGCGTCACAATATTCCATAACAACAATTATATAACACTTCACACGCTTAGTAACCCGATTATTTTTATGCCCTTTTGCAGCCCTAAAAAGTTACAATTTCAGGATGATAAAAGTATGGGCCGTAAATTTCACGTTGATCTTAAGCCTGCTCTCTTTTGCTTCAACCACCTTTGCAGGTTCCCCTGAACGCATCATTTCCCTTGCCCCGAATTTGACCGAAATCCTTTTTGCAATGGGGCTTGAGGACAGGATAGTCGGGGTCACCGGCTTTTGCGATTATCCGGTTGAGGCAAAGAAAAAGCAAAAGGTCGGCGGCATGTCGGACCCTTCGCTGGAAGCGGTTGTTTCGTTAAAACCCGATATAGTAGTCATGACCACCGACGGCAACTTCAGAGATTTTGAGGAAAGATTGCGCGCTTTGAGAATCAAAACCTATGTTTTTAAGGCAAGGAGACTCCCGGAACTTCCGCAGGGGATCAGGGACCTGGGCACGGCGCTCGGTGAAAAAGAAAAGGCCGGTGTTCTCGCGGCAAATATTGAAGCTGCCGTAAAAAAATTGCAGGGCGTGAAAACCTTGCAACCTAAAAAAGTCCTCTTTATCGTCTGGCCTGAACCGTTAATCGTTGCGGGTCCGGGTACGGCCGTTGACGATGCGGTCAAAATGCTGGGTTTCGTCAACATTGCTTCGAAGGCAAAGGCATCCTATCCGAAATATTCGATAGAGGAAATCATACGCCAATCGCCTGATATTATCCTCATCGGAAAGGGTCATGCCGAGATAAAAGATCTTTCGCAGGGTCTTCTGAAAAAACTGGCAGGGACGCCCGCAGTCCGCAACAACAGGGTATTTTTTTTAAGCGACAATCTTTACAGGCTCGGGCCGAGGATCGTTAAAGGTATTGAGGAGATGTCGGCATGTCTGCAATGAAAACCTTCTCGGTGATCGTCATTGTTTCAGGCATCTTCATTGCCTCTCTCTTTTTCTTTCCCGAAACAATAAACCCTTTTGCGCTGAATGCTATGGAGAGAGATATCCTTTTATACATAAGGCTTCCCAGGGTCATTGTCGCAATTCTCATGGGCGCCGCCCTCGGCGCTTCAGGCGCGGTGCTTCAGGGGGTCTTAAAAAACCCTTTGGCAGACCCCTATATTCTCGGCATATCAAGCGGGGCTTCACTGACTGCCGCACTGGGGATATTGACGGGAATATATATATTCGGCCAGTTCAGCATCCCTCTGACCGCTTTTGCAGGGGCTTGCATTGCCAGTCTTATGGTGGGCGCCTTTGCCTGGAAAAGCGGACGCTTTCTGCCTGACCGTCTTTTGCTTGCAGGGGTCGGCCTCAGTTTTCTGTTTTATGCAGTCCTCATGCTGCTGATCAGCATCTCAACTCATGAAGGGATACGCAAAGCGGTCCTGTGGCTGTTCGGAGACCTCTCGATTGCGGACTGGTCTATGATACCCTATGGTCTCATATTCATAACAGCCGGTCTGTTCATCTGTCTGTCAAGGGCCAGGGCATTGAATGCCTTAATGCTCGGCGATGAACTTGCACACAGCCTCGGATTCTCCGTCCACCGCGAGAGACTTCTTCTGTTTATATCCATTGCGCTGATGACTTCCGCCTCGGTCTCGCTTGGGGGCACGGTCGGTTTCATCGGCCTCCTGGTGCCTCATATCGTAAGGTTTCTCATCGGCGCGGACAATAAAATACTCATCCCTCTATCCGCCGTCTGCGGCGGCGCTTTTTTATGTCTTGCCGACCTGATCGGAAGGTCCGTTATGTCTCCGATGGAAATCCCTTCAGGGATCGTAACAGCCATAATCGGCTCTCCCTATTTTCTGTATCTGTTAAGGAAGAAAGATGTCCTCGGATCGTAAGCATATAATTCTTGAACTTGACAATGTCGGGTTCCGATATGACAGACATAAACCGTTTGTCCGGAACCTTTCACTCTCCGTTCATGACGGTGAGTTTATAGGTCTTTTAGGCGCTAACGGCTCCGGGAAATCAACCATACTAAAACTTGCAAGCGGCATAGTAAAACCTTCCGAAGGCAGAATCCGTCTTTGGGACAAGGATTTGCAATGGTATAAAAATAAGGACCGCGCAAAGCTGTTGTGCTATCTTCCTCAACTACTCGATATCGGCATACCCTTCAAAGTGAAGGAACTTGTTTCCATGGGGCTTTACCCTTATGACATATTGCCGGCAATTACCGTTAATGAGGCTATTGATATGGTCGGACTCGGGGAAAAAGCGGATACAAATATTACAAACCTGAGCGGCGGGGAAAGACGGCGGGCCTTCATAGCTATGACCCTGCTCCAGGGCGCCGGCCTTCTCCTCCTCGACGAGCCTCTCGCCAACCTCGATATAAAATATCAACTGGAGATACTTCGTCTGCTCAGGGAGCTGAAAGAGAAGAAAAACATCTCCATCATCATGGCATTGCATGATATTAATATCGCCCTGCAGTTCGAAAAGGTAGTATTGATTAAAGAAGGAGCAATTCTCGGGTTCGGCAAACCTGAAGAAGTGCTGACGGGCGATCTGCTTAAAGAGGCATTCGACGTGAATATCCGGATAAAAAAACAGGAATCAGGCGAGGCTTACATAAGCTACGGAATTGATATTTAGCCTATATTATTCATACTAATGAGTGCATAAGGAAGACTACATCACACCCTCACCCTTGCCCTCTCCCCTCTCCGCACTCAGGCGGATTCGCCGGGGAGAAAAGGGAGAGGGGACTTAAGAATCTCCCCTCCCTTGAGGGGAGGGGATTAAGGGGAGGGTGTTAGAATATGTATCCTTACTTATTGCCGTCTTAGTAATTTGGCCACAGGGTTTTAGCCTGCTTTTCTGAATTTGCTCAACTCCAGTCGTACTGCCTGTCTGACTATATCCTAAATCGGACGTTTATCCTGTCTGATATAATTGCGTAATGCCTGGTTCATTGCCGTCTGATAGCCCTGGCCTTCATGTTCTGCTTCATCTCTGAACCATTCAAGGATGTCGGTATCAATGCATATTGTGATTCTTGTCTTTCCCTTCCGGGGGATGACCGGACCTCTTTTGCCCTTGCTGAAATTGTATTCCTTTTCTATGTCTTTATTTTTCTTCATATGCTATCCTCTCCTTACGCAGTTCACCTACAACTGTTGATCTATGGAGAGACTGTCGACCCTTCAATTACAAAAGAAATAAACAAAAAGGCAGAGCCATTGCTGGTTCTTCCTTTCACAACGGTTTTCTTTCTTTTAATTCTTTTGGGGACAAGGGACAAGTTGTAACTGTTACCGATCCACTACTATAGTGATGACTTAACTTATTATAGTGGTCATTCACGATAACAGAGTCCTTTGCTTTCATGGCAGCTATTAAACATTTCTACAAAAATATTGTTGAAATAAATATTCATTTCGGAGTTAGCCGTAATAATCACTTCTGTCGTATTTTCACCAGAAGAAAAGATTACGTCACCGTCTGTGGGGCAAGCGGCATTTGGAGGGAAGAGAACGGGTGATTTCGTCTTGAGTCTGATCCATCCGTTGAGACAGGATGGGTACAGACGCCCTGATACCGATACAGCCTCCCCAGTGCTTGGATTCTTTGTAAATAGAAGTTCGAAGCTATCACATTTCACGTTCATTATTTCTCCGTCCACTGTTCCAGTAATAGCGCCGCCCACTGTGATTGAACCTCGTTTTAGATTATCTCCGTCATAATTGAAGTCTTTTAGTACCAAGGTAACATCTGTCAATTTGATATCGTCATTATTTGAGGTGTCTGAATAAGTAAACCCCGATGTGGTAATTGTAACCTCTTCGAAGTTTCTGAGGTCATCAAGCGTCGGATTAGTGAGTGCGCCAAAGCTCACTTTATATTTCACCTTCATTTTGCCATTCAATATTTCAGTTCCTCTCCTACATGAAGCAACATTAATGTCTGCATCCAAGCTTTTCTTTATTAAGTCGATATTATCTATATCTACTGCAATGTGGCCTCCGTCAGAGCAATTTTCATTGATTAAAGATGTAGCACTCACATTTGTCGTAATAATGGTTTCCGCGACAGCTGTAATTTTTTGGGCGACCCTTATCAATGGTGAGACAGTCGCCACGGAGGAGACGCTGGAGGTTTTGAGTTCCCCCAACGAGGAAATTGGGGTTACCAGTTTCACGGCCTGTAGTAAAATATCGCTCGTTTCCGGTGCATTGGAATCTGTGAGCAAAGCAGATCGTCCCCCTCCTCTTGATGTACTTTCACCACCACCTCCACCGCAACAGATTAGAAAAGTTGCAAAAGAGAAAATTACCCAACCTTTTACAAATATGCCCCAATACCCTCTCATATCCTCACTCCTTAAAGATAAAATTTGCCTTAGTTGTTTGACACTTTTTATCTCCAACATAATGAATACCCTCCGTCAAATACAGCTCATTTACTCAAAACAAATTTACTTAACCAACACACCCAGTTTCCAAAAATCTTTTCTTCTTCCCCAATTTTGATGTATAATGCTGCATTAACCGCACGGCCTTCCGTAGACGCAATTACTGTTCAGTACACACTCCTTCTGAACCATTTCCTCTCTCCGTCTCATGAATCGCAGTTTCTCCGGGTTGTAAGGTTTGAAATTTTAACTATCTATATTCTCATTTTCCTGAATTTAATATCTTGAGTTCCTTATCTATGGCGGCGAAGAGCTTGCTATAGAATTCCAAGTCCTCCACTGTCCTTTCTTCTTGATTAACTTTTGTAGCTTCACTTCCAACTGGCAGCAACCCCAATAAAGCCCTGTCAGTTTTCACTCTAACCTTCTCTACATGCTGAACTGCGCTGGCATAAATGGTCGAGGTATCTTTACCGGCAGCTATAATATTGACATTGATAGTAAGAACTATACTGTCTTTACCGTCTTCAAAATATTTAGCCGCTGTAAAGGAGCTAACCTGTGCATCCTCCTTTTCAATCCTGAAGTTCTGACTCAATACAGCTCTCTTAGTTGCAAGATAAGAGACGTCACCTGATGCAGCAAGCGTTTTCATGTTAGGGCTTTTTTCATCATTAAAAACTTTTTTGTGAACGTCTGCAGTACCGCACCCTGCCATTGCTGCAGCTGCGATAATAAACATAAGTACTATCATGAACTCAACTGTTTTGTTTTTCCTCATTTCCCCCCCTTTCTCAGCATAACGTTACCTCTTTTTTTACAGTGATATATAAGGACCGTCTTTTTAGATTGTGGCGTATAAAATCATAAAATGCTTCAATTGTCAATTTAAAAATATTAATCAAGTAAATAATATCCAAATCTAAAGTAATGCAAATTTGAAATTTATCTTATTGATTTCCGTTTGAAACGTTGTATTATGTGGCGGGGTTAAGTATTCGCACTTTCAGGAAGTAGTTGAGTTGGAGTTCGGCTTTCCTCATGGTACATTTTTAATCGTTACATATTGTATGCGCTTCTCGATAAAACAACACCAAAGTACAAAGCTGCAACTCCGGCAATAATATAGGCGACAGAAGTCAGTTGCTTTACGGACTCGCCTCTCTTTACGAAATAATTAGGGACAATGTAAGTGGGCGAGATCATCTTTAACTCCAAAAGCGCCCGTGAGAGGGGACTTTGCCAATACAATATAAATGTTGTATTATAAATCATGAACGGTAAACAGTTCATAAAGTTGTTACAACAGAATGGCTGGAGTCTGGATAGAGTCGAAGGAAGTCATCATATTCTCATAAAAGGAGACAAGACTCTATGCATACCGGTACATAGCAGCAAAGACTTGGGGAAAGGTCTATTACATGCGCTGATGAAGCAAGGAGGGTTAAAATGATCTTACAGTATCCGGCAAGAATAAAATATTCGGCTGAAGACAAGACTTACCTGGTGGAATTTCCTGATCTTCCGGGATGTCTCACTGAGGGGAAGACACTTGAAGAAGCGACACAAAATGCGAAAGAGGCATTGACGGGATATCTTGCTTCAGTTTTTGAGAGGAATCTTAAGATTCCCGAGCCTTCTGCAATCAAGGGGAAGAATATCTATCCCATCGAACCGGAACCTGAAGTTGCCGTCCCTATACTTCTCAGGAAACTTAGAGAAACCAGAAAACTTACCCAGGGAGATGTCGCCAAAGTTCTCGGCATATCTTATCAGGCATACCAGCGGCTCGAAAAACCCGGCAAAAGTAACCCTACACTAAAAACCCTTGAGCGTCTTGCGAAAGTGTTCGATAAAGATCTCAGACTGGAATTTGCATAAAACAACGGGTCCATCAAATTATGGGAAAGATTAAAATCGGGATAAGCGCACTATTGTATCGAAAAACAAATTTTTTTGGACATCCGCAGTTTTTGGGTTAATCGCCTTTTTCGAGTTCTTTCAGGAAAGTATCGTTGCACATGAGATCGAGAATGATTTTTGAGACACTCTTCATGATATCTGAAACCATCTCCCCTCTTTCCGTTTTGGCCAGGTCATTGTATATAACCATGGAATTCAGAAAGACGGCGGTTTCCCATGAACGCTTGATAAAGTCCCGCCTTTGGTCGGTTACTTTTTGCTGCCTGAGAAAATTGCGCAGTACGTCGGCATCCATATTGATGAAAACATCAACTCCCGCTCCATTCCCGCTCGGAACAACTTTGGCTATATCTGTTCCATCCCAGGTTGTACCATCTTCTTTTTTAATGTCGTCCCATAACCTTGAGCCTGTGCGCTTATTTTTATAGACCAAAATCGGTTCCGGCAATTTATAGTCTTTTGCTTTTGGCAGTTTCGGTATATGTGGCGCTATCGTTTCAGGCTCGACCCCCGGCATATATTCGACTTCAAATTCGACGGACAAATGGTCGTCATAGGGCCTTGTTAATAAAGCCATGATCTTTCTGACAGCGCCTACCCGCGCCGTTTTTGACGGGATAATTTTTACGGTAATCTTCCCATTCCATAAATGATAAGATTTCATGACATCCGGATAGACTATGAGCGTTCCCCGATCAGTCTCCCTGCTGAAATAGTCATTTGATGCATCCGTCCCGAATGCTACCCTTGAATAAGAATTAATCGGCATCTGCTTTATCTCAGGGCCGATTATTTTCAAATACGTTGGGATCCTCTTGCCTTCAAATTCTTTTGTATCCGTTATGCCGGCCTCATTCCTGTCTTTAATGTTGCCGCCAACCCCCAGATAATGCAGAATAGTCCGGTTCTTTTTAATTAATTTGGAGACGACACCTTCCAGGAACTTTACATCTTTAGGATTTTTGATAATCTGCTGTTCCCTGCGGTGCTGATTCAATTGTTTAAGACCTTCGTGCCTGCTGAGTTCTTCTGCCAATATGAATTCAATCGCTTTTGATATCTCCGTATCCCTCATGCGGTCTCTTGACGGCATAAATATCTTTTCCCTTATGTTGGTATCGACATCGGTGCAGTCGATGTGTACCAGCATATAATCAGACAGGTAATGGAGATTCGCCTTTGTCCTGAGAAAAGAACGGCCGATGGCGGCATGCGTCTGACCGTTAATAGTAAAAAAGATCGCTTCACTCGGAGAAGCAAATTCATCTTTGACCGTCCCTTCTTTGAAGACGGTAACTTCTATGGTCCGTTTGCCGAATTTTCCAAGTTCAGCGATAATCGGGATTATTGGCGGGCAATTATCTTCAATGCTCTGTTTATCGTTCTTCAGGATTCTCATCCTGTTGCCCACAAGAATTATAGAAGGGCTGTGGCCTTTAAATTTCCTGGTTTCGTGCAATGTTATGGGAAGGACCGGATAATGCAAAACCCTGTTCAATTCCCGCCACAAATCTAAAGTGATTTGAGAAGGATTGGGCAGATAATAATTGAAAAGTTTTATATACGCGCCTGATTCTAAAGCTTCATTTTCCGGAAGGATTGATAAGGGTCCGCCTGAGAAAGATACTATTTTGCCGTTATCACCAACAAAATATTCGTACCAGGAATTTTTGTATTCAGCGCTTGTTGCAAGGTGCAGTCTTACCAGCGTAAAGCCCCATGTGTCCTTCCGTCCTTTTTCAAGCAGTTCCGGGGTTTTCCTTGAAAGAATTAGTTGATAATTGTATTCGCCGCAATTCGGCAATACCCCGCTTCCGCCCATATTATATTTGCCCTGCACAAACAGAATTTTATTCTTATTTCCTCTATGCAATGAGAGAAAGGTGTTTTCAAAATCATCGGGATGCTGTCCTTCACCTTTATCGGCAACAATTACATTAGGCCTTTTTCTGTCACCTTCCGCGATGATTTGTATATTCCCGGCAAGTCTTCTTCTCTCTTTATCTGCAAGGTCTGAAAAGTCTCCGCTTTTCATGCCGAAGAACAACTCTATTGCTTCCTTCATTGCTTTCGGCGCCTGCTTGCTTTCCGGGGCAATCCCCCTCAGTTTGCACTCTTTCAGAAGTAAAGCGTCAATTGAATTGATAGGTTTTTCGGCAAGGGCTGCTACGGAATTCTTTGCCTGATTATTGATCGTATTAAAATTACTCTCATACCCGCCGTAAGGTTTCCAGTTCTCTTCGCTTGATAGCAAAGGATCCGAGTCGATAATTTTCCTTACCTCGTTTTCAGACCGGGCACTGATAAGCTGTATCAAAAGATTTCTGGAAGATGATTCATCCATAAATGTCTCAGTTAAACCTTTTATTAATCATTGCTACATTTTACCTCAAACTATCTTTTGTACCTGTCATAAAAATGAGATGTCCTTTAATATGGCTTTTTTCTTCCCCATCATGTACGGCTAATTTTAGAATGATTAAGATGGTCAGGTCAATAAAGGGTTAAAGCAGGCCGAATTTTGAAAGCATCACTCAATTTCGTATTCCGATGAGATCATCTACTTATTACAACATCTGCCGCTCAGGGACTTAATGAATGCAAAAGAACTTGCCCCGTAATAACCACCCTCACTTTACGCAGTTCACCTCCTACTAAACAGATGTGGTATAAAAGATAGGTGAATGGGTTTTACCCGTTCATCAAAGAGGCAGGAGGACGTAAGTTTCACCTGGGTCTGAGAACCCTTTTTGTAGTGTGTTCCCTGTCTCCCAAAACCATGATAAGTTGGTTGGGCCTTTGAGCCCTTGTCACGATGGAGGTCTGGTTGGGAGGCATTCCTGCCATCATTTATCAATGAAAAGGAGGTATCGTCTTGTCCAAAGTATTTGTCGGTATAGATGTATCTAAAGATTTCTCGACCGCTCAGGGGGTTGATAAGAACGGAAAGAAACTCTTCTATTTGCGGTTTGCTATGAACGCTGGAGGTTTCTCTGAACTGCTAAAGGCAATGATAAAGTTCACCGAGCATGTAACAGAGATAACGGCGGCAATGGAGTCAACCGGATGTTATCACATCAATCTCTTTTCGTTTCTCTCCTCGGAGGGAGTTTCCTGTGTGGTAGTAAATCCCCTCCTGATTACTAATTTTGCGCGGCTGTCTTTACGCAAGACGAAGACAGACAAGAAGGATGCACAGACAATAGCACAGTTTCTGCTTGCGAATGAGAAATCTCTTTCCGCAATAGCATTTTCACAGGATACGCAGGATATTAAAGACCTTTCGAGGGAGAGAGAGTCCATGACAGTTCTTATATCCGGAATGAAGAATGATATCAAGAGGCTGCTCCAGGGAACGTTCCCCGAACTGGAGAAGCTCTGCAGTCCTTATGGAGAAACAATGTTGCATTTCCTCAAGCGGTTTCCCTCGGCACGGCTGGTGCGGGCTGCGAAGCAGAGGGATATCGAGAAGGCACTTATCTGCCCCGATGAGAAACGAAAGCGTGTCATGGTATCTGCTGAGGATATAATTGCAGCCGCAAAGACTTCCGTTGCCTCATCCGGTGCTGCAAAGGAACTCATACTGTCGGAAAAGATATCGACACTTCTATATCTTCAGAAGAAAAATGAGAGGATCACAGAGGTGCTGATAAAAACTTGTGAATCACTGATGATTGAGGAACTGGATATCATCAGATCGATTGACGGCGTCAACGATATCACCGGATCTACTTTCCTTGCGGAGATTGGAGATATCAATAAATTCACTTCATACAAGCACATCATCGCATTTGCAGGACTGGATCCCTCGATCCATCAGTCCGGTCAATACGTGGGTCGCAGCACTATTTCAAAGCGGGGGAATCGTCATCTTAGGAGGATTATCTTTCTTATGACACTCTGCGCCGTAAGGTGCAAGAACGCATTCAGAGAGTATTTTCTCCGGAGGAAGCAGGAGGGACTACCTCCCAAAAAGGCTATTCTTGCAACATCACATAAACTCATCAGAGTTATTTTCGCAATGCTTTCAAATAAAACTCTCTTCAGAAAGGGGGTGGCTGTCGAATAGTTGACTACAATCAAACGTCTGAGGACAGATTAAACGAGTGAGCAATACCAGATGAAATACGCAACAAAAAAGGGCGATAGAGTTATCTCGCCCTTTTGCTGTATTGAGATTTCTCAACCTTTAATCACGTAAATGAGCAAACAATTCAACTTCGACATTTCTCACTCCTGGAACGCTTTTCGCGATTTCCTCAATTTTATGAATCATTTCTTCATCTTTAAATTGTGTGTATTTGGCTTTTATTGAGACAGTGCCATTCTCAGCAACCACTTCAATGTCTGGTTTCATATCTATTAATAAAACCTTAACTTTTGCAGCAACCAACATGTTATCCAGAGCTTTTTGTGATTCTGGAGTTGCTCTGAATTGCTCTAATCTGACAGTATTACAGATAAGATCTACTGCATTCTCTACTGTAATCTTCTTAATGTGAATAACCATATCATAGAGAGTGGGATCCCATTTATCAATTCCGTATATATATTTGCACCATTTACGCCTCTCCTTGTCATCATTTTTCAGGAGACGCAATGCCTCTCTTTCTGATATGTTCTCTCGCGCCATCTCGAGTTTCACGCGATTTTCCATATCAGCAATAATTCTCACCTTAAGCACATTTGGAATATTTTCTATGAAGAAATGGCCGGCAAGACCATGATAGACCACATTGTCCTTTTGAAAATGCTCCAACATGGTAACATGCAAATAGGCCAGATATTTTTCCTTGGAATAGTTAAATTTGTCCAAAATGGAAGGGGCATCGTGAATCGCCCGAATCAGTTTGATTTCTGGAATATTAAATTCTTTTGATGCCTCGATAATCGCATCTCTTGCAATACACGTATAGTTTAATTTTTGAGCTACTTTCTCTGCTACCTCTTTTCCTTTGCTATAAGAACCTCGCGAAATTGTGATAATGGACATTATCAGCTCTCCTTTAAAATAAATATTTGTAAATATTATACGTAAAACTTATGAAGAAATAATGAAGATGATATAAAAAGAATATTGAGGCAATCATTATATAGATTGCGTGAATTATTGAATGAAATGTTGCAGAGGAAAGCAAGATTTCAAAATCTCTCTTTCAGGAAGTAGTTGAGTCGGAGATTGGCTTTCCTCATGGCGCATGTTTTAATCGTTACATATTGTATGCGCTTCTCGATAAAACAATACCAAAGTAAACAGCTGCAACTCCGGCAATAATATAGGCGACAGAGGTCAGTTGCTTTACGGACCCGTCTCTCTTTACCAGGGATACAATGCCTGAGATGAATGCAACTAACCCTACCACAATAAGGTTAATTCCAAAAACAAGACTGAAAATATTATTAAGAGTACCCATTTGCTATCCTTGAGCAATAAAATCCAACAATTATGATGAACTCGTAAAAAGTCGTCATACCCGCGAAGGCGGGTATCCAGAGACGTTACAACTACCTAAAAAGACTGGATTCCCGATTAAGGACTTCGGGAATGACGGCCTGAAAAAGACTTTTTACGAGACTGTCAATTATTGTATGCAGTCTGTCCCATTATAATAGATGAACTCAATAAATGTTTGTCACCCCTGAGAAATATGTTGGTTGGAATAAAGAAAATAAATATCTTAAAAGTTGGAGGGGACGTTGCCAATACAACATATCAGGGAATTACCGTAAAGCCTTCTTTGAAGGCTGCTTCACAGAGATTTTTATCGAGTGAAATAAATTCGAGGCCTTGCGGTCTGTCTTCCGACCATACCAGAGCAGCCGCAAGCTGAAGTGAATCCGCAGCTCTTAAAGGATGGACCATAAGCAGCCTTTCCGAGCGCTGCCTCACAATCTCTGTCGGTTGTACCTCGGACCATGCAGATGCAAGCGCCTTGAGAGCATTTCTTGCTCTGCGTTCCGCATCCGCAGAAATTGACCCTTCGCGTCTCCTGCACGACAAAGCAGACAGGCATTCAACCTTTGTTCCCCACCAGACAATAATATCTTCGTCTGATTTTGCAAGAGTCCTAATTGTCTCGGACGCAGGTTCTTTTAAACATAAGGGAATGATTGCAGAGGAATCCCAAAACTTCACCTGCCGGACTCCCGTTCCTCAATGAGCGCCCGCAATACCAGGCCTTTCGGGTCTTCAGCCTTTGGCATTGACCAGAAATCCTTCGGGAGCTTTCCCTTGCCAAGCTTTATCAGCCCCTGTCTTTCCATATTTGCAAGGGATTTTTTCCCTTTAATTTCACGTGAGATTGGCGTCAAAAGGGCTACGGGATTACCACGGTCGGTGATTAATATATCATCGCCGGACTTTACAATAGTCAGATATTCGCTGAGTCTTGCTTTGAGTTCCGATATGGCTGCCGTTTTCATGATTATATGGGATCTCCCTCTTTAAGACTATTATAGTTAGATCAATATGACCTGTCAATATTATTTTGAGATCGTAAGTGAGCCTCCGCGCATATTTGATGGAGGATATTGTTATGAGATGGGGGGCATAATATTCGCAAGTTGAGAATTTGGAGAATGCTATATTAGGCATTCATATTGAATTTGATATAAACTTATATTTTATATTTAGAACAGAAGGTTTATTAAATTATGGAAAAGATTAAAATCGGGATAAGCGCTTGTCTGCTCGGTGAAAAAGTCCGTTATGACGGAGGTCACTCGCTTGATCGATATATAACGGAAACGCTCGGCCGGTATTTTGAATGGGTCCAGGTATGCCCGGAAGTAGAATACGGCCTTCCCGTACCGAGAGAGACAATGCATTTAACCGGAGAACCGGCTTCACCTCGTCTTGTAACGGTAAGTACCGGCATTGACCATACCGATGGCATGACAAAATGGGCTACAGATAAATTAAGCCGGCTTGAAAAAGAGGACCTCAGCGGTTTTATTTTCAGGAGTAAGTCGCCAAGTTCCGGGATAGGCGGTATAAAGGTCTATTCTTCTTCGGGGATAACGGATAAAGGAACGGGCATATTCGGCGGAGCATTCATGCAGTATTTCCCGCTTGTGCCGGCCATAGATGACGGAAGACTGCATAATCCTAACCTGCGGGAAAATTTCATAGACCAGGTCTTAGCATACAACCGATGGCAGGAATTCCTGAAAAAAGGCGAGGGAATCAGGGAGTTAATCGCATTTCATACTAATCTCAAGCTTTTAATACTATCTCATAGTCCGAAACATTATAGCACCCTCGGGACACTCGTTGCTCAGGCAAAAAAATATCGGCCTGATGTGCTCTATTCCAAATACATAAATATATTGATGGAAGGGTTGCGTCTTCTTGCTACGATCAAAAAGAATACAAATGTTTTACTGCATATAGCCGGATATTTTAAAAAACGGCTTTCGTCCGATGACAAAAGAGAATTGCTGGAAGTCATCGAACAATATCACAAAGGTTATATCCCTTTAATAGTCCCGATAGTCCTTATTAATCACTATGTAAGAAAATTTGATGAACCTTACTTAAAGACGCAATTTTATCTGAATCCACATCCCATGGAATTAATGCTTAGAAACCATGTTTAAGAAAGCAGGGCATAAACCGTGTCTGTTTTAGCCCGGATTATTCATAAAATTGGCAACAGCAACCGAGGATAGAGTATTTGAGCGGTTTTTTTTGCCGATAGTCAAATACGGCATATGGAAATAAAGAGGCAAAAGCCTCGCAGGGAGGAACGACCGAGAATGAGCGCAAATACTCTATCCTCGGTTCAATCGGAAAATTTTATGAATAATCCGGGTTAGGTCAACCCGATAAGTTTTTTGAATTCTTTTAACGACTGCTTTTCTATCTCTTCATGCAGGCTGTTGCCGTATGCGTCCATAGTGACGATTGCCGGAAAGTCTTCGACTTCTAAAAGCCACATCGCCTCGGCCATGCCGAACTCTTCAAATTTCCATACGCCGGCAACCCTTTTGACCCTTTGCGCCAGATAAACTGCGGCGCCGCCGACGGCATGGAAATATACGCAGCCTTTCTCCTGAAGGGCTTTCCGTGTCTGCGGTCCCATTCCGCCCTTCCCCATAACTCCCTTTATTCCGTATTGCGAGATTACTCTCTCCTCATACATTTCAACCCGCATACTCGTTGTAGGGCCGCAGGCCACAATCTCGAAACCTTTTGGTGTTTTTTTCACTATCGGGCCGCAATGGTAGAGGATTGTCCCTTCAAGATTAAAGGGTATCCGTTTTTTTGAAGGCTTCTCATTAACCAGATATTTATGCAGTTTGTCCCTCCCTGTAACAATCAGACCGTTGATCGAGACCATATCACCGACGTGAAGGGAGAGCACGTCATCCTTACTCATAGGGAGCTTTACTGTTTTTACTTCTTTATGCATTATAAATCTCTGCCGGCTTTGTATCCTGCCTTCTTATCAGATCGTCAATTTTCATTCTATATTTTTAATTTTGAATGTAATTACCGCTCTTCTGCTTGCCCAGCAATTGATAGAAACATCCACAAAATATGATGCAGGATGCCTGTGGCACGCACCGATTTTGACTGCAAGGGCGGTTGTCTTTCCGCCGAAACCTATCGGCCCTATTCCAAGCCGGTTGACGTCGTCAAGTATTCTCTTTTCAAGCTTTGCGAGGGTCGCATTTGCATTCATATCGTTCAGGTCCCTCATAAGCTGCTCTTTGGAAACTTTCGTCACCTGGTCCTTTGTCGCGCCTATTCCGACACCTATAATGTAGGGCGGGCAGCCTTTGCCCTGGGCTTTATGAACGGCGTCGAGGATGCACTTGCGCATGCCTTCCAGGTCCCTTTCCGCTTTCAGCTCCTGCAAAGGCAGCTTGTATAATTGTCCGATGTTTTCACTACCGGAACCTTTCAGCATTAGATCGATTGCAAGCTTTTTATCTTTGGTCTCCTCAAAATAGATTACGGGGAAACCAACGCCGGTATTGTCTCCGGAATTCTTATCGGTCAGCACATCAACAGCATTGGCCCTTAAAGGGATGTTTTTTGTAGCAATTCGTGTTGCCCTGATGATTTCATTCTCTATTTCAAGTTGGCTGAATCCGCAGGGCATCTTTACAAAAAATATCGGGACGCCGGTATCCTGGCAGACGGGGCGTAAAGTCTCCCTTGCAAGCTTTATATTCTCAAGAATGGCGGACAAAGCAGTCCCGGCAGCCGATCCTCTTTTCTCTTTCTTAAGAGCTCCCCGTAAAGCAGCCTCAATGTCTGCCGGTAAAGACGTGGCCGCCAGCCGATAAAGTTCAACTATGGCATTCCGAAGTTTCGCCATTGTCTAATATATCATTATTTTAAATTTTTTTTATCAAAAGACGGCATGATATGAAGGATAATTTACAGACCGTAACGATAAAGAGCAATCCATTCAAGACACAATCATGAGCATTAAAGTAATTTTTCTTGCTTATTCTGGAGAATATAGTAAAATGAAGGTAAGTCTTATAAAGGAGGTATCGCATGAGCAAAGAAAAAAACAAGCAAAAACCAAATGCAAAGAAAAAACCACAGCATAGCCTGAAAGAGAAAAGACAAGCAAAGAAAGAAAAAAGCTCCTCAGGATCTAACATGTGGTCCCAAAAGTAAATTAGCAGAATTCTGTGGGCAGCAGCTTAACGTCCGGTTATCAGATCACTCCATAGGCTGAATTTGGTAGAGCGCTGGTTTGGAGAATTGACGGGAAAACGGATACGTCGTGGCGCCCTTATACGTGTCGATGATCCTGTTGTTGCAATTGATGAATACATGCAGGCTTGGAATGCAAACCCAAAGCAATTTGTTTGGACGGCTACATAGGAAAACTCTCTCGCTGCAAACAAACTTTGGAAAAGATTCAATCGGGCTGTACGTTACCACGTTTTCGCAAGACAAGAAAGAATAACACCAGTCGTTTATGAGACACTACATTATCAACCTTCCTTTTTTTGGCTTGAACTTAAACATACCTTTTGATACCCTAAAATTAAAGAGAGGGGAGGAACCTTATTCTTTATAACATATTGATTTTTAATATGGTCTCTGTGGTCTCTGTGGTTGATTTTGACAATACGTGAATAGAGGAAAGGAGAGTGACAGGAATGCTTAGGATCATAGTATTATCATTATTGCTTACGGTTGTTATCGGCTGTTATCCGGCCTCGTATTATGGCTACCGGCATGTTCCTTATTCGGAACCTTATCCGGATTGGACGGAGAGGGATAATTATTACTACCCTTACACATACTACACCCCATTCTACTACCCTTATCTCTATTTCCCGTTCTCTTTTTCGTTCAACTATTCATATGATTGGTATAACTTTGATTATCCTCATCGTTTTCACAATTATAATCGGAGTCCTTATCGTGGTCACCGTTATCCCCGAAGGTAGCCCGGTTAGTGTGGAGGTGGGCAGCCGGTCGGAGGGGTGACCGACTGCCGAAAGATGAGAGTTTTAGTTATTATCTATATTTAGAATACAAGAAGAATATGAAGAAATGACGAAGGAAATGTGAAAAGATTGTGAAGACCCCCCCCGCATCCCTCTTGATAGAGGGGATTTAACCCGGATTATTCATAAAATTGGCAACCGCAACTGAGGATAGAGTATTTTCGCGGTTTTTTTTGCCGATAGTCAAATACAGTATGTGAAAATAAAGAGGCAAAAGCCTCGGAGGGAGGAACGACCGAGAATGTCCTCCTCAGGCGGATTCGCCGAGGCGAAAGCGAAAATACTCTATCCTCAGTTCAATCTGAAAAATTTATGAATACTCCGGGTTAAACTACCCCAGCCGTTTTGTAAACCTTAACGAGCTTATTGTTATGACCGTTATCCCAAGGGCAAGGAGCGCAGCCATCTGCGGCCATAATATATTTATGCCGTTGCCCTTTAAAAATATCCCTCTGAGAATAACCAGAAAATACCGGAGCGGGTTAAGGTACGTCCCGTACTGAATTATCTCAGGCATGTTTTCTATGGGGAACATAAATCCGGAGAGCAGCACCGCCGGCGCAAAAAAGAGGAACGTCGCCATCAAAGCCTGCTGCTGGGTCTTTGATATGGTTGAGATAAAGAGTCCTATTCCCAATACCGATAAAAGATAGATTGCTGTGCTGAGCGTGAGCAAAGGTATGGAGCCTCTGATGGGAATATTGAACCATGACAGACCTACAACTGCAACAAGGAACATGTCAAAAAACCCGATAAGGGCAAAGGGAATTGTTTTGCCAAGGATGAATTCAATAGGTTTTATAGGCGTGACCATGAGCTGTTCCATGGTGCCGATCTCCCTCTCACGCACGATAGCCATTGAGGTGAGGAGAAGACAGATAAGCATTATCATCAGAGCTATGACGCCGGGAACATTGTAATTCCTCGATTTAAGGTCGGGGTTATACCACGCCCTTGTTCTTACATCCAATAACGCCGGAAAAGACGATAGATGCTTCATGCCTATATCCGCCGCATATTTTGCAACAACCCTGCTTGCATAATTCATTGCAATGGTTGCAGTATTGGAGTCCGTGCCGTCAAGAAGGATCTGGACCTCCGTCTTCATGCCTTTTTTTATATCCGCAGAAAATCCGCGGTCCATTTGTATTGCGATAATGACCTTGCCTTTGTCCAATAATTCCTTTATAGCCTCAGGCGATTCAACAAAATAGAGGATATCGAAATACCCCGACGACTCCAGCCTCCTCAGGAGTTCCCTGCTTTCATAGGATTTATCAAGGTCATAAACCGCAGTGGGAATACTGTTGACGTCCATTGTGACCGCATACCCGAAAACCATCAACTGGATCAGGGGCACGACAAATATAACGGCCTTCATCCTCCTGTCCCTGAAGACCTGGATGAATTCCTTAATAATCATATGTCTTATCCGCTCAAACATTGCTACTCTACCTTCTTTTTGAATTTTCCGTTCGCCAGCGCAAATACGATCAGACCGAAAACCGACAGCAGGAATGTCTCAAGCGCCAGGAACCTGAAAGTGCTCCCTTTCATGAATATGCCCTTCAGTATAGATACGAAATACCTCGCAGGTATGATATGGGTCATTATCTGGAGCGGTTTAGGCATGTTGAATATGGAGAACATAAACCCTGAAAGGAGGAAAGCAGGCAGGTAAGAGGCGACCATCGCAACCTGGCTTGCCACAATCTGGGACTTCGCGACAATAGATATTAATATCCCGAAACTGAGACCCCCGAAGAGGAATATGCTTGAGAGGGTCATAAGCAGGAATACATTCCCTCTCAAAGGGACCCCGAACAGAAAGACGCCTATGAAGACCGATACAACCACGTCGAGAAAACCTATGAGAAAATACGGGATCAGTTTCCCCATAATCAACTCCGGTGTTTTGACCGGCGTTGATATCAACTGTTCCATAGTTCCGCGCTCCCACTCCCTTGCAAATGTAAGGGAGGTCAAAATGGCGGCGATGATAGACATGATGACGGCGATCAATCCGGGTATGATGAAATTTTTCGACTTGAGTTCGGGATTGTACCATACCCGCACACGGGGGTCTATGAGAGATTTGATATGGTTGCCGTTCATTCTCCGGGCATAGAGTTCCGTTGCCGCCGTTATATATCCAAGCGCAATGGTTGCGGTATTCGAATCGCTTCCGTCGACGATCACCTGCAGCTGCGCAGGTCCGCCTTTTTTTATATCTTTGGAAAAGTCTTTCGGTATCGTTATCGCCACCCTCGCCTTGCCTGAATCGAGATATTCATCGATTGCTCCGTGAGCATCAACGTTATCGATAATTGTGAAATAGCCTGATTCGCGTAATTCCGCCGTAAGCTCCCTGCTCATGCCGCTCTTATCAAGGTCATAAACAACAGTAGAAAGGTTATTGACGTCAAGGGTTATTGCATACCCGAAGATAAACAGAAGGATGACCGGCAATAAAAAAGCCATGGCAAGGCTTAAAGGGTCGCGCCATATCTGGACAAGCTCCTTTTTCGCTATTGCCTTTATTCTTAATAATTTCATATCACGCGACCTCTATTAACGTCACAAACACGTCTTCAAGCGAAGGCATGATTTTTTCGATCCTGTTCACGGCAATGCCCTCTTCTTTAAGCAGCGCCTCAATCCGGGGGATGTCCTGTTCCGCGTTATCTACGGTCGCATGGAGAAGACTACCAAAGATCGCGGTCTCAATACCGTTTTTATAAACCGCTTCCAATGCAGCCACAAGCCTGTCTACCTCTATTTCGAGGACGTCACGCTTCATATATTTCTGCCGCATTTCACCAGGCGTCCCTTCGGCAATAACCCTGCCTCTGTAGATAAGGGCAAGCCTGTCGCAGTAATCCGCCTCATCCATGTAGTGGGTTGTAACGAATATGGTTGTGCCTTTCCGTGCCATTTCATAGATCAGGTCCCAGAAATTTCTCCTTGAAATTGGATCAACCCCGGACGTCGGCTCATCAAGGAAAAGAATAGGAGGTTCATGCAGAATGGCGCAGCCGAGGGCAAGCCTCTGCTTGAAGCCGCCGGGGAGGGTCTTTGTAACGGAGTTCCGCCGGTCCTTCAGACCGGACATTTCCAAAACCCATTCCATGCGTCCGCGTTTTTTCTCTCGTGATACTTTATAGATACCGCTGAAAAAATTGATATTTTCCTCTACGGTAAGATCATCATAGAGGGAAAATTTCTGCGACATATAGCCGATATGTTTTTTGATTTCCTCCGACTCTGTCATAATGTCATTGCCGCCCACAAAACCTTTTCCACCGGTCGGCTGCAATAGTCCGCAGAGCATTTTTATGGTCGTAGATTTACCCGCGCCGTTCGGTCCAAGGAACCCGAAGATCTCACCCTTCCCTATGGCCAGACTGATATTGTCTACTGCCGTAAAGTCCCCAAACCTGCGGGTCAACCCTTCAACCCTTACTGCCTCCGGCATCCTTATTTCCCCTGCACCATCGAAATGAATATATCTTCAATCGAAGGAAGAATTTCCCGCTGTTCTTTTACCGCTATCCCTTCTTTCCGTAATTTCTCGACGATGATCCCGGCAGTCTCCTTTTTCTCAATCGTAATATGGAGCCTGTCTCCGTAAATACTCACACCTTTGACGCCCTCGACCTCTCTGATCGTCACTGCGGCATTCCGCGCATCATCGGACCAAAGCTCTATCATGGGTAATCCAAGTGATTTTTTGATCCCCATAGGACTGTCCTTCATCATCAGCCTTCCCTTATGGATAAGTCCGACCTGTGTGCATCGTTCGGCTTCATCAAGATATGCGGTGGAAATAAGTATGGTTACCCCTTCTTTCAGAAGGTCATAGAGTATCCTCCAAAAGTCCCTCCTTGAAACAGGGTCAACACCGTTTGTCGGTTCATCAAGGAACAGGACTTCGGGAGTATGGATGAGGGCGCAGGCAAGGCCGAGTTTCTGCTTCATGCCTCCGGAGAGTTTTCCTGCAAGCCTGTCCTTAAAGGGTGTAAGGTTGCTGAAGCCGAGGAGCCTCTCAATTCTTGCAGGCCTTTCTTTTTGTGGAACTTCATAGAGGTCGGCATAAAAAAAGATATTTTCCATAACGGTAAGGTCTTCATATAGCCCGAACCTCTGGGACATATAACCGAGCTTCTCCTTGATCTTCTCTCCTTCGTTTGAAATGGAATGTCCTGCAACCCATGCCTCTCCCGAGGTCGGATCGAGTATTGCGGAAAGAAGCCGCATGATCGTGGTTTTCCCTGCGCCGTCAGGCCCGACAAGTCCGAACAATTCCCCTTTTTGTATTTCGAGATCAAGATTATCAACGGCAGGATGGTTTCCGAATTTTTTTGTCAAACCGGAAGTCTTTATTGCTGTAGAATTATCGGGCATTTTAGTTTACAGGCTTCGCTCACCATCTGTACAAATTATTAATAAATGGCGGGGCAGATGCGGTGAAAATGTCTTGTAGCGACACCTTAATGTACTTTTATGCAACGCTCCGGCCTTTTTCTGAAAGACATCGCAGGTCGGGTCAACATTTATGTGATTGAAATATAATCCTTTGTCGCATTACAAGACTTTTCAGCGCGTCTGCCCCGCCATTTATGCAACGTTTAGATTCACTTCAGCCGTATTTTCACATCTGCCGGCATACCGGGCTTAAGCTCGCCGTTGCCGTTCTTTGCGCTCACCTTTATACCGAATACGAGTTTGACCCGCTCTTCCTGTGTCTGGACATTTTTTGGAGTAAATTCAGCCTCGGACGAAATATAGGTGAGAACGCCTTCATATTTTTTCCCCGGATATGAATCCGTTGTAATCCCGGCCTTTTGACCGAGTTTCACAAGGCCAAGCTTGTCCTCTTTCACATAGACCTTGATCCAGGGCTTTTCGAGGTCGCCGATTGTGTAAACAGGCGCTCCCGGAGCAACGGTTTCTCCAAGCTCCATATTCTTCCGCATGATTACGCCCGACACAGGGGCAAAGAGCACGGTATCTTTAAGCCTCTCTTCGGATACCCCCAACGCAGCTTTTGCCTGTTGCACTCTGTCTTCCGCCGCTTTGATTGACTCTTTCCTCGGGCCTTCCTTTACAAGGCTCAGCGTTTCAAGCGCATTTTTATGCCGGGACAACGCGACATCATATGTTCTCTTTACGGCATCCATCTCCCGGGCTGCTATAACTTCTTTTTGAAAGAGCGCTTCAGACCTCTCATAATCTTTTTTGGACTTCACAAGCTCGGCTTCGGCATAACTGACATTTGCCTTTGCCTGTTCGATCTCCTGCAACCTTGCGCCTGCCTTCAGCTCAGTATGTTTTGTGAGAACCTCGTTCAGTGCAGCCCTGCTTTGGATAACCAGGCCCTCAAGTTCTGCGCTGTCAAGGACGGCCATTTTATCGCCCTTCTTTACCGTCTGCCCTTCTTCAGCCAAAAGTTCCCTGATCCTCCCGGAAAACTTAAACCCCGTATTTACCTCGGTTATTTCGACATTGCCGGATAGCGTAAGCACGCCTGCTTCATGTTGATTCCGGGACCGGTACATCAATGCGACTATGACGCCGATAAGAATAATGATCCCGACCATCGCCAACTTCTTCTTCATGCCGACAACTCCTTTAAACGGAAATTCACACTCACCCTTACCCTCTCCCCTCAAGGGAGAGGGTACTTAAGAATCGCCCCTCCCTTGAGGGGAGGGGATAAAGGGGAGGGTGTTTAAATGTGTCCTTACTTATGAACTCTTTAATAAATTCTGTATGTGTTCAGAATATAGTCCTCTGTCGCATCAGTCCGGAAAGCTTTCGGGATTTATTGTGTCTGCCCTGCCATTTATGTAAAGTTTACGTTATGAAACCGGCAGGGTTACTTCTGCGTTTTTAAGAGCTTGTACTCGATGCTATCGACGAGGGCCTGGTAGGACGCCTCGATGATATTCTCGGATACGCCGACAGTGCCCCAGCGTTCTTCTTCGTCTCCCGATTCAACAAGCACCCTGACCTTTGCGGAAGTCCCCTTGCCCGCAGTAAGCACGCGCACTTTGTAATCATGGAGTTTTACATCCTTGAGCTCCGGATAGAACTTGTCGAGCGCCTTTCTCAGGGCATGGTCGATTGCATTGACCGGACCTTTTCCTTCTGCGGCAGTATGTTCGATGCGGCCACCGACCTTCACCATGATGGTCGCCTCGCTGAAAGACTCCTCGCCTTCTTTCCTCTTCTCGATCATGACCCTGAAGCCTATCAAATCGAAGAACCTCTTGTGCAGGCCGAGTGACTTTTTCATCAGAAGTTCAAAAGACGCCTCGGCAGCCTCAAACTGGAACCCTTCATTTTCGAGGTTCTTCAAAGTCGTCACAATATCCTGAAGCTGCGGTGAGTCAGGGGCGAGTTTGATCCCGAATTCCTCCGCCTTCCTCAATACGTTGCTTTTGCCTGCAAGGTCCGAGATCAGAACGCGTTGGGAATTCCCGACAAGGTCCGGCCTGATATGTTCATAGGTCTCGGGCCTTTTCCGTATAGCGCTGACATGGATGCCTGCCTTGTGGGCAAAGGCGCTGTCTCCGACAAAAGGCTGCCGTTTGAAATGTCTCATATTGGCGATCTCGTTGACAAACCTTGAAACATCCCGCAGTTTCCTCAACTGCTCTGCATCTATGCATTTCATCCCGAGCTTCACCTGAAGATCGGGGATCACCGAACACAGGTTTGCGTTGCCGCACCGTTCTCCGAGTCCGTTGATAGTTCCCTGGACTTGCAATGCTCCGCTTTCGATGGCAATAATTGAATTTGCTACGGCACACTCGGAGTCATTGTGCGCATGTATGCCGAGGCGCGTGCGTATGTTTTTCATGATCTCGTTAAAAATTCTGCGGACGTCTCCGGGCAGGGTCCCGCCGTTCGTATCACAGGGGATAATGCAGTCGGCGCCGGCGTCCTGTGCCGCAAGAAGGCATTTCAGCGCATATTGCGGGTTATCTTTGTATCCGTCGAAGAAATGTTCGGCGTCAAAGAATACCGTTTCCACATGCTTTTTCAGATAGGCGACGGAATCATGAATAATGCCAAGGTTTTCACTTAACGGTATCTTCAAAGCCTCTTTTACATGGAAGTCCCAGGTCTTTCCGAAAATTGTAATGATTTTTACCCTGGAATCGAGTAGCGACTTAAAAACAACATCTTCGCTTGCCTTATATTTCGGCCTGTGGGTACTGCCGAAGGCGACAATCCGTACATTTTTGAGCTTGAGTTTTCCCGCTCTCTTAAAATATTCCAGATCTCTCGGGTTAGCGCCGGGCCAGCCGCCTTCGACATAATGCACGCCGAGTTCGTCGAGCTTTTCGGTAATGCGGAGCTTGTCCTCGACGGAAAAAGAAATCCCTTCCGTCTGCGCCCCGTCCCTCAGAGTTGTATCATATATCTCAATCTTTCGCATGGTTAACACATCCTTATGTCATCCTATTTTGTGTCTGTGTATAGAGTCGTGGAATGACGAAATTGTTTATAAACTCACACTATTTGACCTTTCCCTTTTTTGCTTGAGGCCTTTTTCCTGCAGATACTTTCTGCCCTTGACCGAGGTCAAAAGCCTCGTGCAGTATTCTTACGGCAAGCTCGGAATATTTCGCGTCGATAATGCAGGATATCTTTATCTCCGAAGTGCTTATCATCATAATGTTGACGTTATGTTTTGCCAGCGTCTCGAACATCTTTGCGGCAACGCCCGAATGGGTCCGCATCCCGACGCCAATAATGGATACCTTTGCGATATCTTCACGCATCTTCACTTCTTTTGAGCCGATTTCAGAGACGATCTCTGCCGTTATTTTCATAGCCTTCTTACTGTCCGACTTGGGGACGGTAAAGGATATATCCGTTGACTTGCCGTCGCTGCTGACATTCTGGACGATCATATCAACAATGATATCCGCATCTGCAATGGTTTTAAAAAGCTTTGCCGCAACACCCGGCTTGTCGTGCACTCCGATTGCGGTTATCTTCGACTGATTTTTATCATGAGCTATGCCTGAAACAGCGACCTTTTCCATATCCTTATCCTCCTTAACCACGAGTGTGCCCGGATTGTTGTTGAAACTTGATCTGACTACTAAAGGGACCTCATATTTCTTTGCAAATTCAACCGACCGCGCCTGGAGAACCTTTGCCCCGAGGCTTGCAAGCTCCAACATCTCATCATAGGAGATTTTCAGGAGTTTCTTTGCTTCGCGGACGATGCTGGGATCGGTCGTATATACGCCGTCAACATCCGTATATATCTCGCAAAGGTCCGCTTTCAATGCGGCTGCCAGGGCCACGGCCGTCAGGTCGGAACCTCCTCTTCCCAGTGTTGTAACGTCGGAGGTCTCTGTTACTCCCTGAAAACCTGCAATGACCGGGACAGACCCTTTCCTGATCGCCCTTTTAACGCGGTCTGCGGTTATCTTTTCTATCTTTGCGCTGGTATGCGTTTTATTCGTAATTATCCCCGACTGCCTTCCGGTAAAAGACATGGCTTTGCAACCCTTCTCGCTTATTGCAATCGCCGTAAGAGCCGCGCTTACCCGTTCTCCGGAAGAAAGCAGTAGGTCCATTTCGCGTCCGTCGGGATTCTGAGACAGCTGTCCCGCAAGTCCTAAAAGCTTGTCCGTCTCGCCTGACATTGCAGATACGATGACAACAACGTCATTACCCTGTTTTTTTGTTTCAACGACCCGTTGAGCAACCGCCTTTATCCGCTCAATGCTGCCGACGGACGTCCCGCCATATTTCTGCACTATCAACATGTCTCCGAACCCCTTCTTTTTTGTAATAAATATAACATGTACGTTTAACAAACACAAACTCGATTAATAACCGAATCCGGCAACAGGAACTGAGGATAGAGTATTTGAGCGGTTTTTTTTGCCGATAGTCAAATACAGTATGTGAAAATAAAGAGGCAAAAGCCTCGGAGGGAGGAACGACCGAGAATGTCCTCCTCAGGCGGATTC
>Ga0265292_1000731_pt1 | contig 38685 bp, 35 predicted proteins | sample Munlanlewell296A_FD_189080 | JGI IMG/M metagenome (GOLD analysis project Ga0265292, IMG submission 189080) | Leachate microbial communities from a municipal landfill in Southern Ontario, Canada - Leachate well 296A | ecosystem: Engineered > Solid waste > Landfill > Unclassified | place: Canada... | reverse complement strand
AAAGATAAGAAGAAAAATCATACAAAATAAATTAAGATATTGACATTCAATTGTTTATAACTATGAAAACAAACATGTTTTAAAATATTGTAAATTCGTCTCCCCGACTTTTCGGAGGGGGCTCAAGGTTTAAGTTGGGGACTTATTTAATTTTAAATTTTAAGGTTTAAGGGGAGTTATTTTATAATTTTAAAAAATAATATTCCCGTACTTAAACCTTAAAACTTAAACCTTAACACTAACCAGATTATGCGTGTTTCGATCCTTCTCATAGCAATCCTTTCCCACGGGCTGCTACTGGCCCAGTATAATGCTTTACCCGATTGGATTTCCACGCCGAATGGGCATTATGCCACAGGGCTCGGCCTTGCAGATATCAACGGGGATGACTGGAAAGACATAGTTGTCGCCAACGGCAATGATATGCTGAGGCAAGGATTGGTGGTGTACTATAACCAGGGTGATGGCACTTTCCCATTGAACCCTGACTGGCAGTCGGGCGATATCGATTACCACGGGCACCTGGCATACGGTGACCTCGACCATGACGGGGATATTGACGTGGCCGTTTCCGTCTATATCGGAGAAACGGGCTTTTCAAGTCCCGGTAAACTGAAAATCTATTATAACCAGGGTAATGAGCTGGAAAGCATTCCATCCTTCCAGTCTGATCCATTTTACACTTTCAGCTGCGCCATGGGTGATGCGGATAGCGACGGCGACCTTGATATCGCTGCTGTCGCTGGTGAACCTTATGGCGGCCTGCTGGACCATGGAAAGATTTTCATTAACAACAACGGTACTTTCCAGCCAATGGCAGACTGGGAATCGTCAATTGAAATGGGCGCCCTGGATGTTGAATTCGGTGACCTGGACCGCGATGGTTCGATGGACCTGATCTTTGTCTGTGAAGGCACACCAAATTTCATCTATCTTGCCAATGACCTTGGCGTGGTTGATGAAGTGCCTGACTGGGAATCGGCAGAAAGCCTGAATTATATCAATTCGGTGGATATAGGTTATTCCGGGACCAGCTCCATCGTGGTTATGACTGAAAACGACCAGCTGGGGGGTAATGGCCAGGTAAGGCGGTACGATTTCAGTGATCCGCTCCCCGTTTCCAGTCCGGCTTCATGGTATTCACTGCCATTCGGCTATGGTTCAGGCATTTTTTTAAATGATGTAGACTTTGATGCTAACCTTGATCTGATATATGGCGGGTGGTGGCTGCCTGTCAAGATTGCCATGGGCGATGGGTCAGGATTTGAATTGAATTCCTCCTACACTTCTTCCACCGCTTCGGTTGTCGAAGCTATCCAGTTGGCTGATTTATCACGGGAAGACGAGCAGGTCATCAATGAATCATTTACCATCGCTTCAAATCTTAATAACACCCATACCATCGTATTGGGAAAACAGATTGTGGAAGGAATTGAAGATGTACAACTCAATGGCATCGTGGTTCCTCCTGAAGATTACTGCCAAATTCCCGGCAAATGCTGGGTATCATTCTCTTTCCCTTTGAATACAGGAGATGTTCTGACAATATGGTATAGATACAGCGGCTATCCCGACATGGTGGTTACTAACTGGGATTCAAATGAAGGAAATTATATCTTTTACAATCAATGGTGGGGTCCGGGTATTCTTGAAAAAACAACAAAAAATGTAAACAGTTTGCAGATATATCCAAACCCGGCAAATGAATTTATAACAATAGACGGGCCAGGGATTTCAGGCAATAACAATTTTTCACAGACCGGTGATTTAATATTGCAAATATATAATAGCCAGGGAATGGCAGTATATTCAACCAAAACCTTTATCGAATCGGATTATATCCGGGTTGATGTTTCAGCTCTCCTGTCCGGGCTTTACCTGGTAGTGACAAATCAAAGTGGTCTTCTTTCAAGTGGGGTACTAATTAAGTACTAATTTTTCCCGATCTTTGATTGCTAATTGCAAATTTTTATGACCAATCGCCAGGCCGTAATCGTCGGGGCTACATCAATCAGTTTGGCTGCCACGATGTGGGGACTGGATGGTGTGGTACTTACACCAAGGTTGTATAACCTGGATGTTGGTTTGGTAGTCTTCATCCTGCATGCATTGCCGTTTCTCCTGATGCATTCCTTTCTTTATCAGCAATATAAGTACCTTAAAAAATTTTCCCGCCAGGATTACCTGGTCATCCTGCTCATTGCATTGTTTGGTGGGGCAATCGGCACATTGTCAATTGTTAAAGCCTTGTTCCTGATAAATTTCAAAGAACTGAGCATTGTCGTCCTCCTTCAAAAACTTCAACCGGTCTTTGCCATCAGCCTGGCCGCATTGATACTGAAAGAAAGACTCAATAAATATTTCATTATCTGGGCATCTGTAGCTCTTCTGAGTGGTTACTTTCTGACATTCGGGCTGGAAATCCCTGAATTAAAAACCGGTTCGAATACGGCAATTTCTGCCATGTATGCCCTGCTGGCAGCTTTTTCATTCGGCAGCTCAACGGTATTCAGTAAAATGATCCTGCAACGTTACAGCTATAAAACGGCGACTTTTTACAGGTACGGATTCACAAGCCTCATCATGCTCCTGTATATAACCGTGTTTGGAAAAACCGTACAATTTGATCAGGTCACCACAACAAACTGGATTATTTTTCTTGTAATTGCTTTCACGACCGGGAGTGGCGCTATTTTTCTTTATTATTTCGGGCTAAACCACATCAAAGCCTCGCTAGCGGTGATGTGTGAGCTATTCTTCCCTATTTCAACCATCGTCTTTGATTATATTTTCAATGATTCCAGGCTATCCCTTGTGCAATGGATCAGTGCCGGTTTGATGGTTTTTGCGATCATCAACATTAATAAAACCCAGCAAACTGAAAAAACTTCACCCTGACCTTTCTATTGATTCTCATTTTCACTATATTTGTTTACAGATAAATTTAAATCTTATGCAATGAATGAGCATGATGACTTAAAAAATGTTTTTACAGGATCCGTTCTGGAAGCTGAATTTATTAAAAGCCTCCTTGAGGAAAACGGCATTGGTGCGATGGTTCGCAATACCATGGGCGAAAGCCTTGTTGCAGGGTGGGTTTCGGGTGGACCAGAAGACGCCGGCCTGGTGTATGTTATTGAAAGCCATGAACCGGAGGCGAAAAGACTTATCGAAGAGTATATTAAAAGCAAATAATGGCTGGCCATGGTCCAAGCTCTGAGATAATAGTCTCGGAAAGTTTGATATTGAAAATTCTCAGGCAGGAGTCAGCCAATATTATTTTTCAAACTATCGACCTTAATCGTCATTATCTCCGCAAATGGCTCCCCTTTATCGACAACACATGGAAAGCCGAAGATACGGTGAAATATGTAAAATCTATTATCCAGTACTCGGGGCCAAAGCGTGACGTCGTTTATGAGATCTGGCATCAGAACGTATTTGCCGGGTTGATTGCCCTTAAAGAAATAGATCATTGGAATAAAAGAGCCGAATTAGGTTATTGGCTTGACCCCCGCTTTGAAGGGCAAGGAATCATGACCTCCTGCTGCATAGTCATTTTGAATTACGCTTTTATAAAATTAGGAATGAACCGTATTCAGATCAAAGCCGGAATTGGAAATGCCCGTAGCAGCAGAATCCCGGAAAGGCTTGGGTTTAAATTTGAAGGTGTTGAAAGATCAGGAGAGAAATTCGCAAACCGTTACATCGACCTGGAGGTTTACAGTATGCTTAAAAAAGAATGGTCATTATAAATCGCACCCATGCTATTGTTTTATTCATGGCACATATCAATTAAACATGATTAAATATCTGAACATCCTTTTCGTCATTCTACTCTGTTCCTGCTATATTAAAGACTTACCGGCACAAACTTACCAGGTTTCAGACGAGTACCTGGTAATTAACGCAAGAGCAAATGATCCGTTGTACACGACCTATACGGCCTCAATGGACCGTTCCAGGCTTTATGGAGATAAAGGATATAAAATGGTTTATGATGACAGCAACAGTCCTTTAACTTATGGAAGCGAGTATGGCGGCCGGTTCTTTGCCCTCTGGGAAATCAATAGTGTTGTTGTTGATCATACCGGGGATTTTTACTGGAAACCAAAAATTAAGGCATCGTTTCCGGATATGGCTATTCTTGAATATCAGCCATGGCCGGGATTGAAGGTTGAAGAAGCCTTTTTTGTTTACAGTTCGCAAGTGGCTTTAGTTGATTGCTTCCTGACAAATACTTCAGAAGAAAAATTGAAGATCAACCTATACCCGGTTTTTATGGATGCGGATTCCCTTCAAATATTTTCTTACCATCATGAAAACAATTCATATTACTTATTGCATTACGAAACTAAGAAACGATTGATCAGCAATCTACCTGATAAGTATCCTTACCCCACAAATCTCAGGGATATTTTCATGGGAGGATTTACTGCCTATTCACATGGTGGTTACAAGGGTGATATGAAAGATTTCTATAACAAAATCAAAACCGACTTCTATTCGGAAGAAAGATCAGATTCCCTGAATCTGCTTGATTCAGGTTATATCGATTTCGTTTCTCTGCATGGCCGGTTTGACCTGGAACCCGGGGAAAGTATTAACATTCGCTACTGCCGGGGCATACAAGGCCGGGATGAAGACCCGGCAATTCTGGAAGATGAGATGCAAACAGCGTTAAAATCGGATATTCAGTCATTTATTGATATCAATACCCGTTTATTTGCACATATTCCCCGCATCTTATTCGACAGGCCTGAAAAGAAGATCATTTACCTTTCTGCCTTTAATTTGGCCAGGGGCTGCATGCTTCCGCCTTCAGGTGAAACAAGCAATAATTTTTATGCGTTTTCCCGGGAACCGCTCTGGGGTTGGGGTCATGGCCACCAGGTTCTCCATGAATCGTTAAGCATGTTGTCTTATGTTTATCTTGACCCTGTTTCGGCACAGAATTCCCAGCGCGTTTACATGGAACAACAGGGCAAGGATGGCCTCATTGCATACCGTCATGGCCCGCGCGGTGCTCAAACTTATCCGCACAAAGGGTTTCCGACCACTTCAGCGCCATTTTACAACTGGATCAACTGGGAAATTTACAAGGTAAGCCAGGACAAGGAATTTCTGCATGATGCTTACATTAGTGGCGTGAAGTACGTGGAATGGCTTGATAAAAACAGGGACGCAGATAAAGATGGCACTTATGAGTGGGGACCTTACGGAATCATAGAAAATGTAAGGGATTGGTACAATGCCGTTTTCCAGGTTTCCGCAGAACGTTTTCTTGATGTAGATAAGGAAGATATCTCTGATGAATTGGAATGCCTTGACTTAAGCCTGATGATGGTGAAAGAAATGCGGTGTCTTTCTGAGATGGCCTCTGAACTAAATAAGAAAATGGAAAGTGGAAATTGGGCGACAAGGGCTGATAAACTTTCGGAACTTATCAATGAAAGGATGTGGGATGAGTCAACCGGTTTCTTTTATTCTGTCAACAAGGTTGATCATAGCTTCTTTTTTATGTCGAGGGATTTAAAACGCCAGGAGATCATTGGTTTTTTGCCACTTTGGGCCCAGGCAGTTTCAGATGAAAGGGCTGAAAAATTAGTCAGGCAACTGACGGACCCGGATAAGTTCTGGCGGAAATATGGCGTCCCTACGCTGGCGGCGGATGATGAATGGTACAGCCCTTATGTCGATTATTGCTGTAAGTGGAACGGACCGGTCTGGCTGCTATGGGACTACATGGTCTTTGAAGGGCTGATAAATTACGGTTATAATGTCCTGGCAGAAGAACTGGCAGGTAAAATGCTTGATGCCGTTGAATTGCAGCTTTCTAAGAACCATAATTTCTGGGAATCTTACAGCCCTGATAATGAAGTGTTGAATTGCCCCTCTAACTATATATGGGATACGATCATCGCCAGGTTGATGATCGACCTGGAAAAAATTTCACCCTAATTCTTACGCATCATGAGAAGCCACGCTGTAATTGCTTTAACTGTATTAACTCTAGCTTTATTTTCCTGTCAGCCAAAAGTTAAGGAAGTACCCCTTATCGGGAAAAAAGAACTCAAACTGGCAACAGACCGCTTAACTCCTGAAGTTTTATGGTCACTCGGGAGAGTGGGGGAATTTGAGGTTTCACCTGACCGCAAGCAAGTGCTTTTCAGCATCACTTATTATGATATTCAGCAAAATAAGAGCAACAGGGAACTCTATCTAATGTCTGTTGACGGCTCAGATTTAAAGCAACTCACTAAAACGCCTGAAAATGAGTTTAACTATCTCTGGCGCCCGGATGGAAAAAAGATTGGATTTCTTTCAACTGCAGGCGGCAGTGCCCAGATATGGGAAATGAATCCCGATGGTTCCGTTAAAAACCAGATCAGCGATTTCGAAGGAGGCATTAATGGGTTTAAATATTCCCCGGATTTTAAAAAAGTCGCCTTTTCTGCTGAAGTTAATCTCAAAGAAAAGGACTCACAAGATTTATTTGAAGGTTTACCCTTTACAAGCGGAAAGGTTATTAACAAGATGATGTTCCGTCATTGGGATGAATGGCGTGAGACATACAGCCATTTGTTCATTGCTGACCTGGCTGGTGAAAAGATGACCAATCCGGTCGATATTTTAGAAGGTGAACCGTTCGATTTCCCGAATAAACCCTTTGGCGGAATGGAACAGCTTTCATGGCACCCTGACGGAAAATTGCTCGCATATTCCTGTGTAAAGAAAGAAGGCAAGGCATACGCCATATCAACTAACTCCGACATTTATATCTATGACCTGGAAACAAAGCAAACCGTTAATTTCACTAATGGAATGATGGGTTATGATATGGCGCCGTTGTACTCACCTGACGGGAAATATATTGCGTGGTCGAGCATGGAACGCGATGGTTATGAAGCCGATAAGAACAGGATCATGGTTTACGGCCTGGAAACGAATTCACGTGTGGATTACACGGGTTATTTCGACCAGGATGCAGAACACCTGGTATGGGCAGATGACAGTCAATCCATCTATTTCCTGGCTTATTGGTATGGATCCAAAGAAATTTTCAATCTTAACCTGAGTGGAACATTCACCCAACTCACCAGCGGAATTCACGATTTTACCGCTGCTCAACCTGCCGGTGACCGGTTGATGGCCACGATGATGACGATGGCCTTACCGACCGAGATATTTTCCGTCCCTGTTGCCGGTGGACAGGAAACACAGCTCACTTTCACGAATAAAGATATCCTCAGCCAACTCACGTTGGGCAAAATTGAAAAACGGTTTATACCTACTACAGACGGGCAAAAAATGCTGACCTGGGTCATTTATCCACCACACTTTGATGAGCGGAACCAATACCCGGCACTGCTTTACTGCCAGGGAGGTCCGCAAAGCGCCGTCAGCCAGTTCTGGTCGTACCGATGGAATTTCCAGATGATGGTAGCCAACGATTATATTGTTGTAGCCCCTAACCGGCGTGGCGTTCCCGGGTTTGGCCAGGCGTGGAAAGAACAGATCAGTGGTGATTATGGCGGGCAGAACATGCAGGATCTGCTGACTGCCATTGATGTAGTATCCAAAGATCCTTATATCGATGACCAGAACCTTGGAGCTGTAGGAGCCAGTTATGGCGGATTCACAGTTTACTGGCTGGCCGGGCATCACGAAAAAAGGTTCCGTGCTTTCATCGCTCACGATGGCATGTTTAATATGGAAAGTGCTTATTTGGAAACCGAAGAACAGTGGTTCCCAAATTGGGATATGGGAGGAGCCCCCTGGGATAAAGATAAGCCCGTTGTGCAGAAAAGCTATGCAAATTCTCCACACCTATTTGTAAAGAACTGGGACACACCTATTTTAATCAGTCATAGCGAAAAAGATTATCGTGTTGTTGCAACCCAGGGAATGATGGCTTTTAATGCAGCCCAATTATTGGATATCCCATCCCAAATGATCTATTTTCCCGATGAAAACCATTGGGTGCTCAAACCCCAGAATGGAATCCTCTGGCAAAGGACATTCTTCAAATGGCTTGACAGGTGGCTTAAACCGCCAAAAAACCAGGCATCCTTCAGCAATTGGACGGCAGGTGGGGTGAATTCTGTTGCATTCTCGGTTATGGGCAAATTTTCAGCAAACTATAAGAAAGATAAGCTTACCTGGAACAACAACCTTAACCTGATTTACGGAATGGTGAAGAACCAGAATGAAACCATGAAAAAGAGTGCGGACATTATTGAACTTATTTCAGTAGCCGGCCATGACATCTCTAAGAAATGGGCATTTGGATGATAAGATCTTAGCTGCTCTCAGGTCCAGATCCCGGGAAATCCGGGCCGATATCCTGCGCAGTATAACCGAGGCCGGTAGCGGCCATACAGGAGGGTCTCTTGGCCTGGCAGATCTCTTTACAACACTATATTTTCACGTCTTGAAGCATAGGCCGGAGGATCCATCCTGGGCGGATCGCGACCGGCTTATTCTTTCTATCGGTCATGTTGCGCCGGTGCTATATACGACCCTGGCACATGCCGGATATTTCCCCCGTGAGGAACTATTGACCCTGAGGAAGTTCGGATCAAGACTGCAGGGGCATCCGGGTCGGGATCATGGTCTTCCCGGTCTCGAGCTGTCAGCCGGCTCACTGGGACAAGGCCTTTCAGTAGCAGTCGGAATGGCTATTTCTGCTAAAATGGATATAGCAGCATGGCGGGTTTACAGCGTTCATGGCGATGGGGAAATGCAGGAAGGCTCAATTTGGGAAGCTGCCATGAGTGGCGGCTCATTATAAATTGGATAACCTGATTGCCTTCATTGACCGTAACGGTGTCCAGATCGATGGAAAGACATCCGATGTGATGGAAATAGAACCATTGGAACAGAAATGGAAAGCATTTGGATGGGAGGTTTTTATGTGCGACGGGCACGATCACCGTCAAATTTCTGATGCTGTCGATAAGGCAAAAGAGACAAAAGGCCGGCCTTCGGTAATCATCTTAAAAACCATCATGGGTAAAGGAGTGAAAAGTATTGAAGGAGATTACCACTGGCATGGGAAAGCACCGACAAAGGTGGAATTAAAGCAATTCCTGGAGGAACTATTATAATTCCAAATTCCAAGTTTCATTTTTCCGTCTTCTGACTTCTGTCTTCTGTCTTCTGTCTTCTGTCTTCTGTCTTCTAATTTCGTATCATTTAAACCACTAATTTTGCAAATTCTTTTTAAAAACGGGGATGTTCAGGGAAAAAGAAAATATCGCATCGGGAGGTGCTGTTATCGGGACCGAGTTTCTTGAAGTCTTCGGTGCGAGGGTACATAATCTCCAGAATATCGATGTAAAGATACCGCGGAATGCACTGGTGGTGATCACGGGCCTCAGCGGCAGCGGCAAATCCTCCCTGGCTTTCGATACGATATATGCAGAAGGGCAGCGGCGGTATATGGAAACTTTTTCTATTTATGCCAGGCAATTTATAGGAAACCTTGAAAGGCCTGATGTCGATAAGATCAGCGGGCTTTCCCCGGTAGTTTCCATAGAACAAAAATCAGTCAATAAAAACCCAAGATCAACCGTCGGAACGATCACTGAGGTTTATGATTTCCTCCGCCTGCTCTACGCCAGGATTGGAGAAGCATACTCATACGTCACCGGCGAAAAGATGGTGCGTTATTCGGAAGACCAGATCATCCGTCTGATCAATGAAAAATACCACAACCAACCACTGATCATCCTGGCCCCCGTCGTCCGCGGCCGCAAAGGCCATTACCGGGAGCTGTTCGAGAATATCCGCAAGATGGGATATCTGAAAGTAAGGATCGACGGGGAAGTCAGGGACCTGACCTTCGGTATGCAAGCTGACCGGTTTAAAGTACATGACATTGAAATTGTGATCGACAGGATAAGGCTTGATGGAGCTATAGGGACCGGATTACGGCTAAGACAGTCGATCCAGACAGCTCTGAAGCATGGCAGGGAAGCGCTGATGGTACTGCACGCTGAAACCGGCGAGATCCGGCCTTTCAGCCGCAAGCTGATGTGTCCCGTTTCAGGCATTTCTTATGATGAACCTGAGCCCAACACTTTTTCTTTCAATTCCCCTTACGGTGCCTGTCCGCATTGCAACGGCCTCGGGAACATTACTGAAGTTGATATTAAGAAAATCATTCCCGATCCCAATAAAAGCATAAGGAAAGGTGGGATCTCCCCTCTCGGGGAATATAAGAACAACTGGATCTTCAGCCAGATGGAGGCGATAGGTTACAAATACGGATTCAATCTTGACACCCCCGTCAAAGATATCCCGGAAGATGCCATCACTACTATTCTTTATGGTTCGGAAGAAACGGTGCATGTAAAAAAAGAATACCTCGGGGTGACATCATCCTATTCACTGAATTTTGAAGGGGTGATCAACTTTATCAGCAACCAGTTCACTGAATCGTCTTCCGAAGGTATCCGCCGATGGGCGACATCTTTCATGAATAAGGTCCCCTGCCCTGTTTGTGAAGGCGCCAGGTTAAAAAAGGAATCACTTCATTTTAAGATCGACGGGCAGAGTATTGCCGATGTTTCCCGGCTCGATCTGCTGACCATGAGCGAATGGGTCAATGTGTTAGAAAATAAGCTGGAAGAGCGCCATCAGGTGATTGCCCATGATATTATCCGGGAGATACGCAACCGCTTGCAATTCCTTCTCAATGTAGGGTTGGATTACCTTTCACTGGAGCGTTCTGCCAGGAGCCTCTCAGGCGGTGAATCCCAGCGTATCCGCCTGGCAACCCAGATCGGCTCGCAACTGGTTGATGTGCTTTACATCCTTGATGAGCCGAGCATCGGGCTGCACCAGCGCGACAATATCCGTCTTATCAATGCTTTGAAGGAGTTGAGAGATATCGGAAATTCGGTGATTGTGGTCGAGCATGACCGGGAGATGATCCTGTCTGCCGACTGGGTTGTCGATATTGGTCCCGGTGCTGGCCGGCATGGCGGGAAGATCGTGGGTACGGGCGTACCCGGACAAATGATGGATTGTCATACCATCACCTGCGATTATCTTTCAGGCCGGAAAAGGATACCGGTGCCGGCACAGCGGCGTGAAGGCAATGGTAGCTGGCTTATCCTGCAGGGCGCCCTTGGTAATAACCTGAAAAACGTCACACTCAGCCTGCCATTGGGAAAGTTTATCTGTGTGACGGGAGTTTCCGGCAGCGGGAAGTCATCATTAATTAACGAAACATTATATCCCATCCTCAGTAATTATTTCTATCGTTCCAGTCAGAAGCCACTTCCATACAGCTCTATCGCAGGCCTTCAAAATATTGATAAGGTCATCGAGATTGATCAGTCGCCGATCGGAAGGACGCCACGATCCAACCCGGCCACTTACACCAAGGTTTTCGATGAGATCCGGAAGCTATACGTCCAGATCCCGGAATCTAAAATACGGGGTTACACGCCAGGTCGCTTTTCTTTCAATGTAAAGGGTGGAAGATGTGAAACCTGCAAGGGCGCGGGCCTGCGTGTGATTGAAATGAATTTTCTGCCCGATGTTTATGTCGTTTGTGAGTCTTGCAATGGCAAGCGTTACAACCGGGAAACCCTCGAAGTGCGTTACAAAGGCAAGTCGATCAACGATGTCCTTGACATGACCATCCACCAGGCGGTTGAATTTTTCGAAAACATTCCTTCCATCATCCAAAAGATCAGGACATTGCAGGATGTCGGATTAGGCTACATCACCCTGGGCCAGCAATCGACTACTTTATCAGGTGGCGAAGCACAGCGTGTGAAATTAGCATCGGAGCTGGCCAAGCGAGATACCGGTAAAACGCTGTATATTCTCGATGAGCCCACCACCGGGCTGCATTTTGAAGATATCAAAGTCTTGCTGGAAGTACTTAACCGGCTAATCGAACGGGGCAACACGGTTTTAGTCATTGAGCATAACATGGATGTGATCAAAGTGGCTGACCATATCATCGATTTAGGTCCGGAAGGCGGCGAGCGAGGCGGTCAGATCGTCTGCGAAGGGATGCCGGAAGAGATTATTCTTCACCAGGGCAGTTACACGGCAAAGTTTCTGAAACAGGAACTTCTCAGGCAATAAAAAGGTCGCAAGTACTCAAAACCTTTATCTTTGCGGAAGTTTGCGTTTTTGCTATTACGTTGTTACGCAAAGTTTCACAAAGCAAGCACAAAGGAGCGCTAAGAATAGAGTAATTATTTACTTCAAAAAGAAAATAAAATGATCCCTGACCTGAGCGAAGATGAAAAAAGACAGCAGGCGTTCCAGCAGAAAAGCTGGCACGAGATCAAGACCTATGATTCCTGGAAGATTTTCAAGATTATCTCTGAATTTGTTGAAGGTTTTGAAAAACTGGGACGGATCGGGCCGTGTGTTTCCATTTTCGGCTCTGCCCGCTCAAAACCCGGCAGCAAGGATTACAAAGTAGCTGAAGAGATAGCTTATCTTCTCACCAAGAAGGGTTTCGGCATTATTACCGGCGGTGGTCCAGGTATCATGGAAGCCGCCAACAAGGGTGCTCATTTTGCCGGCGGAAAATCGGTCGGGTTAAACATTAACCTGCCTTTCGAACAAATGCCCAATCCTTTTATCGACCCCGATAAGCTGATTGACTTTGATCATTTCTTTGTCAGAAAAGTGATGTTCATGAAGTACGCGCAAGGCTATATTGTTTTACCCGGCGGTTTTGGGACACTCGACGAGATGTTTGAAGCCATAACCCTTGTGCAAACCCATAAGCTGGTAAGTTTCCCTATAGTACTGGTTGATAAGGGTTACTGGGGAGGCCTGGTGAAATGGATCCAGGAAAAACTGGTTGCTGAAAATAAAATCGGTGCGGAAGATTTGAACATCTTCCAGCTGGTTGGCACAGCTGAGGAAGCCGTCAGCATTATCGATGAGTTTTACCAGAAATATGCCCTCAAGCCTAACTTCTAAGACGTGAGTCGGTGGCGATTTGAAACTTGAAACTTGAAATTTGGAATATTTTCCTATGATGAACCGCCTCAAGATAGAGTTGCTGCCAATCGAAGAAGATGGTTATCACATTTTTTTAGATGCGGTAATCAATGGTGAAGTTGCGAGACTGCTTATAGACACGGGTGCATCGCGAACCGTTTTCGATGAGGAAAGGATCAAAGCATTTCTTAGTCTGGAAAATCATAGCTTCGAAAAGATAGATAAGCTTTCTGCGGGTTTGGGAACCAATACGATGGAAAGCCATTCCGTTATACTTGAAGAATTCAGGCTGGGAGAAACCATTTTTAAGGAATACCAGGCTGTGGTATTGAATATGGAACACGTGAACCATTCATACAGGATGCTTGGGCAGAAGCCGATTGACGGCGTTTTGGGGGGAGATCTTCTGCAAAAGCTCAAGGTTGTGGTTGATTACAGGAAGAAAGAGGTTCGATGGAGGATGAAACCAGTGAAATGTGAAGAGTGAAAAGTGAAGAGTGAAACTTGAAATTAGAAACTTGAAACTTGAACTTTGAACTATTAATTAATATCTGGGATAAAATTCGGAAGATTCCTTGCGGGTATCGGCATAATTACTATTTTTGCAGTCCTTTTTAAATAAGGCATATTATTGGAGAGATGGGAGAGTGGCTTAATCCAACAGTTTGCTAAACTGTCGTACCCGATTAGGGTACCGGGGGTTCGAATCCCCCTCTCTCCGCGAGGAGAGTGTGGAATTTGAAACTTGAAATTTGAAATTCGTTTTTGTGGATGTTTGATTTTGAAAAATTAGAGGTTTATCAGATAGTAAAGAGTCAGAATCTCAAGGTTTTGGCGTTAATATCACAATCAACATTAATTGATATTTACATCAAGGATCAGTGGAAGAGAGCATCGCTTAGCGCACTGCTGAATCTTGCGGAAGGAACGGGAAGGATGTCAGTACAGGATAAAAAGCATTTTTATACGATTGCCAGGGGTTCGGTTTTTGAATGTGCTGCCATATTGGATTTACTTCATGAAATGAAAATTATAGAAGACGATTCATATACGGCTTTATACAATGGCTATGAGCAATGTTCCAAAATGCTACTGGCCATGTACCGATCAATGGATCGACAAATATAATAAGTCACACTCACACTTCACTTGCACACTCAAACTCACACCCTCTTCACTCACACTTCACTTGCACACTCAAACTCACACCCTCTTCGGGGTATAGCGCAGTCCGGTTAGCGCACCTGCTTTGGGAGCAGGGGGTCCTCAGTTCGAATCTGAGTACCCCGACTTTGAAAAATGTAATGGGTTGTAAATCATATATTTTACAACCATTTTTATTACGTAATAAAATTTGTAATAAACTTAGTAAGGTTAGAAGGTAGTTATTCTATGTTTTTTCGTATTTAAATCATTGCTTCACAAACTTTCCCACCTGCACCGTCCTGTCAGTTGTGATCCGCGCAAAATATACGCCACTGGGGAGCGTCTTGATATAAATAACGGTGAGCGGTGAGATTATGATTTGGGATATGACCTGCTGGGCGCTGACGTTGTATATGGATAAGGTTGTGTTATTGACGGGTGTGGTGGAAGGCAGTGCTACGGTAATGGTGGTAGAAGAGGGATTGGGGTAGACAGATATGCTTTCCATAGAATGCGGTAATTCATCAATGCCAACAACAGTATGAAAATAATAATGGGTACTGTCGCCATAGGTTATTTCAGAGCCAGTATCATCCCACCGTTTATAAGAAGTACTTATTGTAAAATTCTTGTCATCATAGATGGAAAATGATTGCCGTATATTTATCCAGTTATTGTCGTTCCATTCCTGGTCTAATTCACTGGTCAGATTGTTGTTTGCATCGTAAGTTTTGGTGGACTGAGAGTAAATTACCCATAAGTTGTCATCCCAATGATTTACTACTTCACTGGTCAGGTTATTGTTAACATCATAGGTAAAAATGCTTTGCTGCGTATTCGACCAGTCGCTGCCGTTCCATTCTTGTTCCAGTATGCTTGTTTGATTATTGTTGGCATCGTAGGCATAAATCCGTTTATGAGTTGTCAGCCAAGTGCTGTCCTGCCAATTTTGCAATATTTCACCTGTCTGGTTATTGTTAGCGTCGTAGTAATATGTGTTTTGCCAGTTATTCACCCAATCGCTGCCATTCCATTTTTGATATAATTCAGTCGTATTATTATTATTATTATCGTAAGTATAGATGTGCTGCCAAACATTCGCCAAATTATTACCATCCCAAGTTTGGTATAAGTATGTTGTTAGATTATTATTGGTATCGAAGATAAAGGTTAATAGAAAACCATAACCCCACGTGTTGCCGTTCCAGTTTTGCTGATATAAATCACTTGTCCTATTATTGTTGGCATTGTATGTACAAATATGTTGACTAAAATTCCACCACGTGCTGTCATTCCATTGTTGTATTAAATCACTTGTCGTATTATTGTTGGCATCAAAGGTTCTGTTTCTTAGCAAGTCATTCACCCACGTATTGCCGTTCCATCCTTGTATTGCTATACTTGTCCAATTATTGTTGGCATCGTAAGTGTAAGTATATCGACAATCAATATCCCAGTCGATACCGTTCCATTTTTTAAATAATTTGCTTACTGGATTATTATTGGCGTCATAAATTATATTAGTGACTTTAAATGCATTTATCCATCCAGTGGAGAGCGTATCCAATTCCCAGTAGTAGATACTATCAATTATTTGAACATATGACGACTGCACGAGTCCTTGTTTATTAATAATCTGTGTAGAATAAAATTCACAGTAGATGTCAGGTGGTTTCGATCCTCTCTTCCAATTCAAATTCTGAATATCTTCCATTGGATTGGATGATGTGGGTTGTAAGCCGAAAGTTGGCTGGTCGTTTTGGGCAAATGCATCAATTGATAATGCAATCATTGCAAAAAGTAATAATGTTTTCATTTTACTTTGTTTAAATCATTGAACTAACAATTCGTGGAATGTATTTGATTTACAGCAAGTACTATGCCGTAAATGTAATGAAAACCATACGGTTTAGCAATATTTAATGCGAATGGCAGCGTAAAAGTGTTATGGCTTTAATGTGCGACAATAAGCCTGTGATTAATGTTCTACTGTGGTCAGTTGCGCGTATGAACGTCAAGCAACACTCAGTAATTCAGGTGCTTACACCGCTATTTCCATAATGAATAATGATCTCAATGAATATTATTCTATATAGGGTATAATAAGTGATAATATTTTATCCCTTATGCGCCAGAAATGAGCCGTAGTGCTTATTGCTTGAAGAATTTGGTTATCATCACAGTCTTTTCAGTAGTGATCCGCACAAAAAATACACTACTTGGCAGGGTTGAGGTATCTATAACGGATGTTGGTTTGTTTATGCGGCGCGATATGACCTGCTGGGCGTTAACGTTATATATAGCGACAGTAGCGTTCTTTAAATCTGTGGTGCTGGGCAATTCTATGGTGATAGTGGTCGATGCGGGGTTTGGGTAAATATTGATGTGGCTACCTGATGTACCGTTTTATAATTAATACTAATCTAAGAATAAATGCCTTGTATTATTTACAATCTAACGGTTTAAAAACTTCATTTATTGGCATTGATAATCATTAAGTTATGACCGCTTTTTAGTGTGAGTACCCCGATAAAAGAAGTCGACAGTCAGAAGTAGGCAGTCAACAGTGTGGTTGACTGCCTTTTTTTATCGTATTCCAACTTCAACTCCCTCATCGAGCCAATCCCTGAATTCCACTAAAAAAAACAATGGCAATATTCTGCCATGTTTCCCGAATCGTACCATTCTACCTTTGTTTCATCAACGATAAGAAAAAAGAAAAGTTCTTTTTATCATTTAATTCAAACAAACAATTTAAAAAACGGAGGTTGTTATGAAAACTTTAAAATTTGCTTTGATCGCAGCATTAGTTGCTTGCACGATGGTGAGTCTCGCTGACGCAGACGGATTTAAGAACAAGCCGAAACCAATGAAGGTCGTAAATCTGACCCTGGAAAAGGCCATACAAATCCCCGGGCTGGTTGTGGCCATGTATCAACAGATCGACAAGGATGATTTCCTGAACAATACCCAGCTCATTTTAGTGGCTGAGGTTGTTTACCAGGGAACCCTCTACCGGATCAGTGGCTCTTATGAACAGTGGGTATTGTTTTTTAGACTGCACGGAGATTTGCCTGTCAACACAAAATATCCTGTTATAGGTGTAAATTAGGTTCCCTTCTGTCAAAACGCAGGAAGAGGACGTCTCAAAAACGAGACGTCCTCTTTTATATTGGAGGCCTCAGGGTAAATTGAAAAAATATATCTTTGGAGTCCAAGCCCCATTATGCCATGCTGAGTGATATCCTCAAAGGCCGGGATCTTTCCCCGGAATTCACCTTCACTGCTTCCCGAAGCAGCGGGCCAGGCGGCCAGCATGTCAATAAGGTCAGCACCAAGGTCGAACTGAGGTTTAATGTAATTGAATCTGCCCTTCTTACTGCAGAAGAAAAGGAAATTATTCTCACAAAGCTGGCCAATAAGATCAATTCAGTGGGTGAACTGATCCTGGTGGCTCAAAGCGATCGTTCCCAACTAAAGAACAAGGAAAAGGTGATTGAAAAATTATATACTCTTCTATCTAAAGCGCTTACCCCGGTTAAGAAGCGAAAACCCACTAAACCATCCCGGGCAGCTAAAGAGAAAAGGTTGGAAGATAAACGGATCAGGGCTGAAAAAAAAGAACGCAGAAAGAAGTAATAAAAACTCTTCCTACCTTTATGCTTTCACTCCAAATACCTATCGCCATGGCAAACCTACTGAACCAATCCGCCGCCCACAAAGTGGCAAAAGCGCTGGATATCCGCCTTGGAACCAGCGGAATCAAAGCACTGAACAGCAGAATAGAGGAAATTATTAAGGAAGCTACCCTCAAAGCCCGGAAAGCCCGGAGAAAAACTATCCTGGAACGTGATGTCGCACACGAAAAGGATCTTTTTTCCTGATAAATGATAAATCGTCCATCGTCCATCTTATATCGAACATGATACATCGGCTCAAATATATTTAGATTAACAAATGCCTGATCTCACCCATAACCATTAATAATATTGCAAGAAAATTAATAAACAAGAAAAATAAAAATTATATTTGTATCCAACGTAGGAGAGTTTATTTACATCCGTTGAATTCTTTTTTTTACGTACAAAGTAGAAGAAAAATAAAAGATAACCAAAAAAAAATTAATACATCCAAATTAAGAATCAAAACCATGGACTCTCCAAAATGGTGTAATTTGTGTAAACGTAATGTTGTTGCTCTTAAAAATTTCAACTGGCTTGTTTTCATTTTCCTATTGGGAATTTTTTACCTTCCGTACCATATTTTCTTTGCACATGCAAAATGCCCCATCTGTCAGGGTGAAAACTTTTCGGTCCCAAAGGCAAGCGCGCTTGAAGAAAGCGCATAGAAGAAGAAATTGGTTGAGGCTTTTTTCTCATCATCCATCTTGTCAATAGGAATTTCTTTAGGAATTTGACAGGGTCAGGCCTGGGTTTAAGTTGAGTAATGTTTATATTTTCCTTATACAATGGTCATGATAATTAAGGGAGTTTTTTTCTTGTTGTACTTATTCAGACTAATTGTTGCTTTTAAACTATTCAAAAAGGAAAGGTTAATTCCATTTGTTAAAGAGTACCAGGATGCCTTACTATAAATATAAAGATCATAATATTTTCTATGAAGACCAAGGATCAGGACCCTGTCTTTTTTTCGTTCACGAATGGAACTCTTCATCGTTATCATTCAGGAAACTTAACCTTAAATATCTCGTTAAAAAATTAAGAGTTATTTGTATTGATTTACCCGGATACGGATATTCTGAATTTGTGGAGGGGCTTCAATTCGACGATTTTTCAAATATTCTCATCGAACTGATAGATTATTTGAAAATACAGAAATGTTCTTTAATGGGTTTTTGTCTTGGGTCGACAATTATTCTGAATTTTTATCAAAAATTCCCTGAGCGTGTCAAATTCTTAATTTTAATCGAGCCCATTCTGAAATTTCCAAAAATTCTCATTCCTCTTCTAATACCGAGATTTGGAGTTTCCGTCTTTAAATATGTGGCAAGACATCGACTCATTTTTTCTTTGATCGGTTCACAATTAATTGGGGCAGATAAAAGCCTTAATACACATATTTTTAATGGCATAGGCAGAAATGATCCCAAAATATCAAAACTGTATTTGCAGTTGCTGTTCAAAAAAAATAATCATTATGATTTTCATACGCTTAATTTTGATACACAAAAAAATTGCATTTGCATTTTAGGTGAAAATACCATTCTTCTCTTTAAAAAAAATGCAGCTTACTTATTAAATCATTTCAACATCCAGAATTGTTTTGTACTTAATGGTACCAGGCATTTTGCGCTGATTGAACAACCTGTTGAGATCTCCAACATTATTTTTAAATATTTAACCTGAATTATTCAATTCTGGGATTCATCGTCGGGGATGCTTCTTGGTGTTCCTTTCGAATTTGAATCCGATGCGAAACTAAAGCTGAAACCAGTAACTACCGGGGAATTAAACCAAAGAGATTAAAATAAAGGCCGGAAATTCAATCGATTACTGGCCTTTATTTTAATTCCTTCCGTTTCAAAAAATAAAAAAAGATCAGATAGAAGAGCGAAAGGGAGAAAAGGTTGAGAACAAGGATGGCGATGAACCCACTTCCGTAAACAAATAAGATAGAGAACAAAAGAAAAATATTGTTTAAAATGATGGCTTTTGCTAATGCTTTGGCACGTGCAGAATCAAGATTTTCAAATTCAATTTTCTCCTTTGATAATACAATCAGACCAAATCCGACAATGAGCAATAACAGGATCAGATCATCGGCAAAGTTTGTCCTGAAGGTTACAAACATCTTTGTTTCCAGAAATGAAGAGAATATAGCAAATACAGGCATAGAGAACCTAAAATCGAACCAGAGGTAAAGAACGGCCAACGCGATTCCGGAGATGGTCACAAACCGACCCGCTAATTTCCATGGATAAGGTAAAAGCAAATTTTTCATTTATTCTTTTCCTCTCCGTGATCCTGTTAGTTTTCCACGCTGGTGTAAATCGGGAACTCGGCGGTTGTTTCGTCATCGAACGTAGCCAGGACTCCTACAAGTCCAAATTTGTGATTCGCGATGTATGTTATTTTCGTAACTCCGGCACTACTCTTAAGATAACTGGGGGTTTCCTCCACCTTTATTACTTTGATCAAATAAAAGCCATAAGGGTAATCGTCGACGCCCGTTTTAGCGACAACTGTTCTGACCTGGCCCGTTGTACCGATCTTGTAAGTATCGCCCACTGATGAACCATACTTGACCAATATGCCGGCTCCGGGACCAGTCTTGCATTCAAAGCCTTCCTTGGTTATCTTATACTCCATGTTGGTCGCTGAAACCTTATCCCCTGTAATGGTGATTCCCGGGATATTGGCCAACAGGTTTTTCAGAAATTCGTTTTTAACGGTGGCCGAACCGCTGAATGAAGACACTCCGCTTTTCAGGGTAATAACCGTTGCAGAAGCATCACTGACCCCTGCAATTTCCACTGAGCTTGATTCAACCGTAACTCCGACCTCACCCATGGCGGACTGATCACCGCTCAATACAGAGGGATCATCTTTTTCACATGACAAGCATAACACAACCACGGTTATGCTTAAAAGAAAAACAAACAGCTTTTTCATGACTACAGATTTAGGTTAAAATTTATTTTTGATAATGGTTTGGTAACTACATACCCATCAATGTTACAAAATATTTTTGAACCAAATAACTAAAGACATAATTTGGGAATAATAGTTATCAACAATCCAATGTAGTAAATTAGTATATATAAATGCTGAATATTTCCTGCTCATATCGAATTAAAAAGGCTAAATTAGTTAAGCAGCCGCTCTTTTGCGCCGCAGCTCCCTGAGTCCTACCGCACATTGATTGGCCTCATCCCAAAACCTGATGCCTAATGCTTTAAAACTTTCGAAAAAAGTTATAGGCTTGACATCCTGAAACAAGGAATTCTCTTTATGGCATTTGGGCAAGTTGTAATTCGGTATTGTCGGTCCCAGATGATGAATATGGTGAAAGCCAATATTCCCTGTAAACCAGCGCAATATACCGGGCAGTTTGAAGAAAGAACTTCCCTGCATGGCCATCTTCAGGTAATCCCAATCTTTGTCCCTGCACCAATACACTTCGTCGTACTGATGCTGCAGATAGAACAGGTAAATCCCTCCAATGGAGGCAAAGTACATAACCGGCAACTGGATCAATAAAAACGCCTGCCATCCAATAAACCAACTTGCAATCGCCGCGGCAATAAACATGATAATATTCGTGGCATAAACATTCAGGCGCTGCTTTTCAGTCATGCGCCGGTTGGTGAACCTGTGGCCTATAATAAAGATGGCTATTCCGCCGATGCCCAGCAAAATCGCCGGGTGCCGGAAAAAACGGTATGAAAAACGTTTAAACGGGCTTAGCGCCAGATATTCATCAACGGTTAGTGTCCATACGTCGCCAAGACCACGCTTATCCAGATTACCGACCGTCTGGTGGTGGGCTCTGTGGCTGTCGGTCCACTTGTGGTAAGGAGTAAAAGCAAGCATGCCGCATGCGCTGCCGATATAAAAATTCAATTTTTTGGAACGGAAAAAGGACCCATGGCCGCAATCATGGAAAATGATAAATATCCTGATCAGGAAACCGGCAGCAAGTAACATGAGAGGTAACGTTAGCCAGAACGACACTTTCATGGTTTGCACCATCAGTATCCATATCAGAAAATAAGGGCCCAGCGAGTTGATCATTTGCCAGACGCTGTGCGATATCCGGGGCTTGTTATACTTTGAAATAATCGACTGCCAGGATTGTATTGATGTTGTTGATGTATGTTGAGTCATGATTCTTACAACTTATTATCAGAAGTTATTGCTACCAATTTTTGTACGGCGATCTTTTCCTGTTCTTACCACCGTATGATTCTTTCGACTTGTTGAATGACCTGTCATTCGATTTGCCTTTAGGCTTATCTTTCGACCAATCATTCGCCTTGCCTCTTGTTTTGTTTTGAGACCAGTCGTTCGACAAGTCATTCGACCAGGCTTTGGATTTTTCATTCGGCTTGTCGTCAGACTTGTAATTCGGCCTGTCGTTTGATCTGTATTTAGATCTGGCTTTAGGCTCAGTACCGGAGATTTCCACCCTCACTTTAACTCCTTCAAATTTAGCATCATGGAAAGCCTTTATTACTTCTTCCCATGACTTTTTTTCAATCTCAAAAAAGGAAGACCGCTGGCCAATCTCAATTCGTCCGACCGCGATATTCCTGTTTCGGGTCTGCTCATTGATAAGCCCGATCAGTCGCGGAGGATTGAGTCCATCCTGAAATCCGGCATTAATCTGTAAAGTCATAAACTGCCCTTTGGGGGTGCGTTTTCTGTCTCTGTCTGCTTCCGGGTGGGCCACGTTCAAATCGGGGGTATTCTTGTAATAGGAAAGAATCCTGTTGAATTCAACTGAAACAAAATGTTTGATCAGATCTTCACGGCTGAGCCAGTCAAGTTTTTTTAAGATGACGGGCAGAAACTGTTCAATCTGGGCTTCGTCCACTTCGACGTTTTCAACCCTGTCGACCAGGTTAAAAAGCTGCTTTTCACAGATTTCCACACCAGTTGGTACCTTTTTCTGATCAAATCGTTTACCCAGCATATGTTCAATAGCCCGTATCTTCCCGGTTTCGCGGGTATGGATGATGGAAATCGCTATACCGCTCTTCCCTGCGCGGGCTGTCCGGCCGGTACGATGGATGTAGACTTCGTTATCATCCGGGAGGTCATAGTTGATGATATGAGTCAGGTCGTTTACATCCAGGCCGCGTGCAGCAACATCAGTAGCGACAAGCAACTGGAGCTGTTTGATCCTGAAACGGTTCATGACAAAATCGCGCTGGGCCTGTGAAAGGTCACCATGAAGAGCATCAGCATTATAACCGTCATTCATCAGTTTATCGGCTACTTCTTTTGTGATGGCCCTGGTACGGCAAAATACGATACCGTATATGTTCGGGTAAATATCCGCAATCCTTTTCAGTGCGGAATAACGGTCTTTCGCCTGAACCATATAAAATTCATGACGGACATTATCGGCGCCCTGATTACGGTTTCCTACCGAAATTTCATCCGGTTTGTTCATGTATTTCCGTGCAATGGCTGCAATTTCCCCCGGCATAGTTGCCGAGAACAGGAAGGTGCGTTTTTCTTTAGGCGTTTCAGCCAGGATGACATCAAGGTCATCTTTGAAACCCATATTCAGCATCTCGTCAGCTTCATCGAGGACCAGCCATTTAATAAAAGCTAATTGCAATATCTTGCGGTTGATGAGGTCCATCACGCGGCCGGGTGTACCAACGACTACCTGGCAACCTGATTTAAGGGCCTTTATCTGGTTCCTGATATCGGCGCCGCCATAAACGGCAACGGTCTTAAAACCCCTGGCGTATTTTGAATATTTTTCCATATCGCTGGTGATCTGCATACAGAGCTCACGGGTCGGGCAAAGCACAATTGTCTGCACTTTATTGAAATCCATATCGGTCAGGTGGATCAACGGAAGGCCAAAAGCCGCCGTTTTACCGGTGCCGGTCTGGGCAAGGGCAATTAAATCTTTCTCGCTGTTGAGGATTAGGGGGATGATCCGTTCCTGGATCGGGGTCGGCTGTTCAAAGCCGAGTTCATCGGTTGCACGGATAATATCCTCGCGCAACCCGGTTTCTTGAAATGTCATGCTTAATTTTTCTGGGGATTTGCGGCTGCAAAGATACACCTATTTTTATTGATAATCAGAAAAAATTGCTTTAGTCATCATTATCAGTCAGATAAAGATGCAAAATCTTCAACGATGATTTAAGATCTGATTGAACATCACTTTTCGAGATGTTGACTAAAACCTCCTGGCCGGGAAGGATATCAAAATAATTATCAGAAAACCGGCCGGTAATCCCATCACCATATAAAAAAACATTTTTAGCCAGGTTTGCGGCAGTGAGCGATATTTCAATCAAATCTCCCTTCTCTTTGATTTCAGCCTTAATATTGGGGTTTGTCAAATCAAGATTTTTAGGTTTGACGAAATAATGAAAATCTGTGTCAAGCAATATATCACCCTGTCGTAATTCTGATACCATAACGACAGAGGAAAGGTCAATTTTTCCAAGAATTTCAGTTAACGGGCTGTTCAAAAAAAGGATTGATTGAGCCGTCATCTCGAACTCCTGAACAGCTTCCCATTCAACCTTTCCGGTGAAACTGACCAACTTCATCAAGACTTGCATTTTTTGTCCCGGCTGATTATCTGAAACGACATATCCATTTAAAAAGCCATCAGATTCAGTTAATACAAGAACTGTTGGTTTAAAGGCTTCCCTGGCGAAATAATGCAAAGCTTTCCATCTCCCATAATAATCAATACCTGACCAGGAGGCTACCGGCCAGCAATCATTGATCTGCCAGTAAAGGGAGCCCATACAGTAAGGCATATCGGACCGGTGAGATTCAATTGCCATTTTGATGGCTTCGGCCTGGAGCAATTGTCCGACATATAAAAACTGCTCAAAATCACCGGGGATATTATAATCTTCTTCCATATACTGCCGGATCCTGAGATTCCCTATGCCGCTCCGCTGGTGCGACATCATCACTTCGGATTCAATATTGTAGTCTTCCGGTACAGTATATTTCTTTACTGAATTAAATTCCGGAAAAGATTGGAAGCCATATTCACTCATAAACCTTGCCCGGTATTTGCAGAAATCGCTGAAGGGATGGAGTCCGTGCCAAACGCCCCAGTAGTGCATATCGCCTGATGTAGTCTCATAACTGGCCAGTTGTCCCATACCTGCTGACGGGGAGGAATGCCAGTAAGAACGGCCGGGATCTTCCTGTTCAATTACGCCTGGCAGAATATGATGAAATAAAGTATCGTAAGCTTTCCAGATCACCTGGCGCTGCTCCGGGTTGTAACGCTGCTTCCAGCCCCAGCCCCTGTTTTCCTCGTATTCTCCCCAGGCGTTTTCGATCTCATTATTGCCGCACCAGAGCACGATAGACGGGTGATTGCGCAAGCGTCGCACATTGTCAATAGCCTCCTGCCTGACATTTTCAAGGAAAACCTCGTTTCCCGGGTACATCGCGCAAGCAAACATAAAATCCTGCCACACCATGATGCCATATTGATCGCACAAATCATAGAAAAGATCATTCTCATAAATTCCGCCTCCCCAAACGCGCAACATATTCATGTTGGCTTCATAAGCAGATTTTATGATAAACTCATACTTCTCAGGACTGACCCGGTTCAGGAAAATATCATCGGGGATATAATTGGCCCCTTTTGCAAAAACGGGGTTACCGTTCACCTTAAAATAAAAGCTTTTCCCCTTCCCGTCCGGATCGGGCTGCCGAACAAGCTTTACAATACGGAGACCGGTTTTAGTCTCCATAACATCGATCACCTGTTCCTTGTCGGCTAATTCAATCCTGATCGTGTAAAGCTTCTGACTTCCAAGGCCGTTTGGTTGCCAAAGCACCGGGTTGTCTATCGTCAAAGGCATTTCGAGCAAATTATTCCCAATTTCCAATTTCCAATTTCTGGTTGATAATGAAATGTCATCTACAAAAAGATTAAGGGTGATTTCGAGCTTCTCTGCTGCGACTATTTCAATTTTAGCAGTTAATCCAGCTCTTTCTGTGGAAAGATCGTCAGTTATTATTTGAATATTTTCCAAACATGCTTCATCCCATGCTCTTAATATAACCGGGCGCCAGATGCCGGAGGTGACCAGGCGCGGACCCCAGTCCCAGCCAAAATGATACGGCGCTTTACGGACATAAGGGCTTACTTTGTCTTGTCCCATTTCTCCGGCTTCCGACTGGTCATTATCCGCAGCAAGCTGAAAACCATAAGCTTTCAATTCTTCCAATCCTCTCTGTGTTGGCGATGCCAGTATGACCGATAGCTTGTTTTCTCCTTTCCTGATCTTTTTTGTGACGTCTATTTTCCATGTCCTGAACATATTATCTGTCTGCTGTAAAAGGTCTCCATTTAAATAGATCTTCGCATAAGTATCCAGCCCTTTAAAAATCAATTCTATCCTGTTGTGTTCAAGAACCTGGCCATCTGCTATAAAAACGGTCCTGTATTCCCAGTCAACCTTGTCGATCCACTGAATCTGCTTTTCATTCAGCCGGTAATAAGGATCTTCAATAATTTTATTTGCCAGAAGGTCGGTATGAACTGTTCCGGGAACAGTTGCAGGCAGCCAGACTTCTTTACCGGCCTGGCTGAATTTCCAGTCATGGTTTATTTCCATTTGAATCATGCTCTTTATTTTGTAGTCATCACTGCAGGAAGCCAGCACGAAAACAAACATGTAAAAAACCAGCATCCGGTTAATCATCATCACTGCATTAAATAGTCTTTGCAAGAGGATCCACCTTTTTCCAGAGTTCGACAGAGCGGTCCCATAATTTAGCGCCCTCTTCGGGGATATAAATTTTAGGATCCATCTTTTTATGGCGGAACATATGCAGGTACTCATTCGTTTTATCCTCATAATCAGGCGATACGGCCATATAAACTACCGGCTTGGCTGCTTTTTCCGGGGATTTGAAAATAATACTGAAGATGCTTTTAAGGGTAATCCGCAATAATAGCGGAGCTTCCTTGACGATATTGGAATGAACAGGTCCCGGGCAAATGGCATGAATGCCGGCAAAATAGCCCTCCTTATTTACCCTCCTGGACAACTCGGTGGCATAGGTATTTAAAACGAGTTTAAAATAACTGTAATTGGATATACCCTTGGAGGTGCCATAGTCAAAGTATTTCCCGAATTCTTCATAATCGATGAGTGAAGAGCCCTGGTGTGAGTCCGATGAGATAAAAATCACCCTGGGTTTGAAAGATTTTTGTTTTCCGTTGACATCAATCACTCCGGAAGTAATTAACAGGTTAGTCAGCATAACATTCGACAAATAATTAACTAGAAACATTTCTTCGAGGCCCGATTCGGTCTTCCTTGCTTTTGGCAATGCCACACCTGCATTCAGGATTGTCACGTCCAGGTGAACCCCATCCATTTTCAAGCCTTCGCAAAAATCGTGAATGCTGTCGATTTTGCTCAGGTCAAGGAATCTCATCTCTATATTATCCGAGCCGCTTTTTGCTTTGGCTTTCTCGCCTGCTTCCGGGATTTGCCTCCGGCATGCCATGATCACCTTCCCGCCCCTTCTGGCTATTTCCACTGCCAGGGCAAATCCAAGGCCTGAGTTAGCCCCGGTAATCAGGCATGTTTTAGCTTCAAAACTGTCACTATCAGAAAGTCTGTCCGCCAGTTCCTGTCTGGAAAAAAAATCTTTCAGCCCTGCCATTGCAGCAACTACCGGGTTATCGAAGCGTCCATGTGCCATATCTCATATCTTCCACGCCGTCATCCCCGCCGTCGTAAATTCGTACCGGTGGCTGGTGCCGCCAAATTTCCGAAGTGATTCAATAACCTCATAACGTGTATTATTCGGGCAATAAAAGAACATGAAGCCGCCACCGCCTGCACCGGAGATCTTACCGCCGGTGGCCCCGCTCCCGATCGCTGCCTCGTAAATACTGTCGATCAAATGGTTGGTAATACCCGAAGCAATTTGTTTTTTATATTTCCAGCCAAAATCAAGCACTTCTCCGATCTGATCAATTTCTCCTTTCAGGATGGCTTCTTTCATCATGGTCGCCTGTTTTTTCAGCTGGTGTGTGGCTTCGATGTATTTCGTTTTATTTTCCAGGATATTCCTGGCCTGGCGCTCGATAATAGCTGATGATACCCGGCTTGTTTTAGTATTGTACAATACCAGGTTATGTGAAAGTTCATTCAGGTAAATGCTTCTGACTTTAAGTGGGTTAACGATGACTTTATCATCTTTGAAGAATTCCATGAAATTGATACCGCCAAATGTCGCTGCATATTGATCCTGCTTGCCACCCGCCATTTGCAGGTCAACCCGCTCAATCTGGTAAGCCAGTCGCGCCAGGTCATACTCACCAAGGGGCAAATTAAGCCATTCGGCGAAAGCCCCTAATACAGCCACTACCAAAGTCGATGAAGTACCCAACCCTGAGCCCGGCGGGGCATCAACATAAGTGGATAGCTCGAATGATAAAGCTGTATGGGTATAATCCTTAACAATACGGTTATATATCCCCTTGAGCAAGTCCAGTTTTCCATCAAGAGTAAGTACTTCGCAACTCCTTGTTTCATATCTTTCATCCTTATCCAATGACCTGATAACGATATTGCCATCGCTTGCCGGGAGGATGGTCGCATAGGCGTACATGTTGATGGTGGCATTCAGGGTAGCGCCACCATAAAGATCAGAATATGGTGTAACATCAGTACCACCACCGGCCAGGCCAAGTCTGAGGGGGGCTTTACTCCGGATGATCATCTTTCGTTCAGGATTGCATTGGCATAATTCTTCCAGCTCATTTCCTGTGAAGTTTCTGCAACGTGTTCACGTGGAATAGGTTTTTCAATGGCTTTTATCATTGTTGCAGCCATAGAATCAATATTACCCGGTTCTGCCAGGTAACCATTATAACCATCTTTGACTGTTTCAGGGAAATGCCCCACGCGGGTAGCCAGTATCGGCATCCTGAAGTTATACCCGATTGATTCAACCCCGGAAGGCGTTGCAGTAAGATAAAACAGCATGATGGCGTCGCTTACCTGGAAATATTTATGGACTTCCTCATTCGGGACAAAAGAATTGACGACGGTGACCGCCTGATTGATCCCCAGCTCATCGATCAGATCCAGGGGACGGTATTGCCGTTCATCATCCTGCTTCCTGAGAAAGACAGATTTCGCTGCAGAGAATACGGCATTTTTGACCCGGGTCGACATCTTTTTCGTATCGAGGGTCTGCCAGAAGGATTCTCCGACGATAAGCAGGGAGACGTCATCCCGTTGAGCAGCCACTATTGCAAAAGCCCGGATGACATCATGCAATCCTTTATATTTTCTTATAAACCCAAAGAAGAGGAAAACATGTTTTTTCAGGTTTAGTCCCTTCTTCACCTCTTCAACCTTAAAATCAGGATCGGGTTTAAACATATCATAGACCGGGTGGAAAAGCTTCACGACTCTTTTTCCCTTGCCAACCGATTGTTTCCCCGGGTCCAGGAGTTTAAAATCATTTCCGGGAAACAGCTTCTTTAATTCATCGTAAGTTTTGTACGCATGAACTACGTAAGAATGGGCGTGTTTTATCCCCATCCGGGTGAAAGCCTTGTCAATCTTGCTTCCTTCCTTCTGAATAACAAAATGAAGGTCGAAAATTACTTCCAAACCCTTGACCTTACTGAGCTTTCGTGCAATATATCCAAGAGGGAGGCCCTGTATGGCAATGGCCCATTGGAAAATGACCATCTTTGGGCCGATATCTCTGATCAGACTGACAGTTTTCTTCCAGCTGAGCGGGCTGTTATAATTAGTGATATAGTGGACTTTGATATTCGTCCCTTCAAGCAGGTCAGTTTTGCTGCTGCGATCGATAAAATCACGAGGGATGATGGCCGGATACTGCTGGGTCCAGGAGACTATGTGAATCTCGGCAACATGAAGTTTGTCAAAGGCTTTGGCAAGGGAAGTATTATAATTTGCGATACCTCCTTTGAATTTTGGCCCCGGGCCAAAAACGACAATTTTATCCATCAGGTGGCGATATTCAGAGTTTTCCTTCTTTTTTCAACTTTTCGACAGCAGCATTATAAACACGCGTCATCCCTTCCCGAAGGGATATTTTGGGCTGCCATCCGAATTTCTCCTGTATCAGGTCCATGTTGCAATACCGTGAATATACCCCAACCGGCTTATCCAGCAAGGGTTTAATTTCAGTCTTATACCCGGCGATGTCACAAAACAGGTCGATCAGTTCGAGAAATGAAGTCAGCTTACCGGAGCCAATATTCCAGCCGGAGCCATCTTTGATTTTTTCCATCAGGATGAAGATCAGGTCGATGATATCGTCGATATGGACGAAGTCCCTTCCCTGTTTGCCTGAGCCCCAGACTTCGAAGGGGTTTTCATGCCTGGCTGCCCGGGCAGCAATCGCCGGGACAGGGTACGACAGGTCCTGATCCTCTCCATAGCCAGAAAACGGCCGGATGCAAACCACTGAAACGCCATAGTATTTTGCCGCGATCTGGGCCAGGAACTCGCCGGTAAGTTTCGACCAGCCGTAAGTCATATCAGGGGTTCCCAGGTTGTTTTTAAAGTCGATATCGCCTTCTTTCAATGCCACCGCGAAACTTTCCGACTGCATATTGGTCGGATAAGCGGCACTGGAGCTGGGATAAAGCACCCGTTCGGGCTTATGGCGGCAAATCCAGTAGAAAAATTCAGCATCGATAGATAGATCAAGCGCAACCGCCATCGGGTCACCCTCGATCTTAAGCCGGCCGCCAACAATCGCCGCAAAATGAAACACATCAGAAAACCTTTCAAAATCCAGGTTATAAGTCTCCTGCACAAAACGAGGATTTTCACGGAATTTAAAGAGGAAATTCCGGAAATCACCTTTCCAGAAATACAGTCTTTCATCCTGCCCGATGATCTCAACATCTTTAAATTTCCTGGAAGTAAAATTGTCAAGCCAGGTTGAAGGATGAGTGCCGATGGAAAGGTCATCGATGATAAAAACTTTATCCTTCGTTGTTTTCAGCAGCCTTCTGGTCATATTTCTTCCCACAAAGCCGCAGCCGCCTGATACTAAATGGATTTTCATAGCTTATTTATCAATATATTTTAGAGAGAACGATAATTCAAAATTCCAAATTCCAAATTCCAAATTCCAAGTTTCTAGTTTCTAGTTTCTAGTTTCAATCTCATCAATATTCAATGTTTTGGATACCAGGAATTGGTTCCGGTCAGAAGAAATCCTCGAAAGCATTTCAGCCACGAAACCTGTCAGGAACAGCAGGCTGCCAATGATCATTAGCGTGAGCGAAATATAGAAATACGGGCTGCTGGTGACCAGGATCGCTTTGATTCCATGATGCAGGTTATACAGTTTCTGGGCGCCAAGCCAGGCTGCAGCAAGGAAGCCCAGTACAAACATCAGCGTGCCGATCATCCCGAAAAAATGCATGGGCCTCCTTCCGAATTTAGAGACAAAAGTGATCGAAAGCAGATCCAGATAGCCTTTGATAAAGCGGTCGATCCCATATTTGGTGCTGCCGTATTTCCGGCTTTGGTGTGTGACCACTTTTTCGCCAATCCGTGTAAAACCTGCATAATTTGCAATGACCGGGATATACCGGTGCATTTCACCATAAACTTCAATGCTTTTGATAACTTCCAGCCGGTATGCTTTCAGTCCGCAGTTAAAATCATGCAATTTTATTCCTGACGTCTTGCGGGTTACCCAATTGAATAAACGGGAAGGGACTGTTTTGGAAACCGGATCGTGACGCTTTTTCTTCCATCCCGAAACCAGGTCGAAGCCGTCCTGGGTTATCATTCTATATAGTTCCGGGATTTCTTCCGGGGAATCCTGAAGGTCAGCGTCCATGGTAATGACCACTTCACCTTGGCTTGCGCGGAAACCACTGTTCAGGGCGGCCGATTTGCCATAATTCCTCCGGAATTTGATACCCCTGACATTGGGATCCTGGCGGCTCAACTCCTCGATCACCTGCCATGAATGGTCATTACTTCCATCATCAACAAAAATAATTTCAAATGATAAATTATTTGGTGTGAGCGTATTTACAATCCACTTGTGAAGCTCACGCAGTGACTCATCTTCGTTTAAAAGGGGTATGACAACGGAAATGTCCATCTGATCTTTATTAAGCTGCCGGCTGTCCGAGATCTGTATTTTCCTTCTTTACAAAAATAGCAGTGATCAGGCTGATAATTATCCCAACGATAAAATTACCAACGATGGCAAAAAAAGTGTACATCCCCACACTTTGAAACTTACGGGCTATTGCCATTCCCTGCTCTATATCCATATCCGACATACCTCTATCCATCATCTTTTGTTCAGTCATGGTCATAGCTTCTTCCATAGCACCCGGATCGATATATTGAAAGAAAATATACGTGTATATGCCCATGATTACAGATAAGAAAAGGCTTGTCAGCAATCCTACCGTGAAGGCTTTTCCGTATTCAATGAATCCTCCCTGGTATTTATTACGGAAATTGGTCTGGGCAAGAAAGAGCCCCGCAAGGAGGATAAGATATGACAGGTATTCCAGCCCGTTGCCCTTTGAGAGGTTTAGCAGGAAAAGGATCAGGCTGAATACAATGATAGCCAATGCGATGATAACACCGTATCCGAGGCTCAGAATTGTGGTTGATGGTTTATTTTCCATAGGAATTGGTTTTAAGTATATGCAAATTTAGGAAAATTAATAAGAAAGAGTAGTTCCAAATTTCAAAATCCAAAATACCTAAACTTGGTTTAACCCCCTATTGTTTAAGTTTTGAGATTTGAGTTTTTGAATTTGTTTGGGATTTGGAATTTGGTGCTTTATGCCTTGGATTTGTCTGAAATTTGGAATTATTTAGTATCTTTGCGCCCGGGTAAGTCTTATGCGACCAGCTCCCGCTGAACTCCCCCAGGTCCGGAAGGAAGCAAGGGTAAGTGGTTGAGCGGTGCGACATAAGGGGCTTACCCTTTTTCGACTCCAACAATTTCATCTATATATATTTGTCCTCATGTTGTTAAAGATCTACACCAAGAACCCCAGTGAGAATAACATCAGACAGGTGGTTCATGTTCTTTCCAACGATGGTGTAGTCATTTTCCCGACCGATACGATTTATGCCATTGGCTGCAATATTTACAGCCCGAAAGCGCTCGACCGTATTGCCCGGATCAAAGGACTGACCCCGAAAAACGCAAATTTTTCCTTCCTATGTTATGACCTGAGCCAACTGGCGGATTACACCCGTCCTATCAGCAATGACGTTTACAAACTAATGCGACGGACACTTCCGGGGCCCTATACTTTCATCCTCAACGCCAGCAGCAATGTACCCAAAATTTTCGGGCACAAAAAGAAAACCGTAGGTATCCGTATCCCGGAGAATAATATCCTTTCCGGGATCCTGCGCGAACTCGGAAATCCCATCACATCGACATCAATCCATGATGCCGACGAAATCCTGGAATACAGCACCGACCCGGAACTGATCCATGAGCGCTACAAAGACCTTGTTGACCTGGTAATTGATGGCGGGCACGGCGATAATACCCCCAGCACCATTATCGATTGCACAGGCGAAGAGATCCTGATGATCAGGGAAGGGAAAGGAGAGATCGAGTGAAATGTTGAATGTTATTTAATAAGTCCAGCATTCAACATTCAACATTTAAAATTTAAAATTACTATCTTTGCGCCCTCATTTTGATTCTGTAGCTCAGCTGGTAGAGCAACGGCCTTTTAAGTCGTGGGTCCCGGGTTCGAATCCCGGCAGGATCACAAGGTAGTCAGCAGTCAGCAGTCAGCAGTCAGAACTCAGTATATTACAATTTAACAATTTAGCCCTATACACTTTGAACTTTGCCATTATCTCCTGATGTTCACCTTCCTTTGTATGCGGCCTTTTTCAGTTATGATGCGGAGGATATAAGTACCATCCGGAAAACTGTTCAGGTTTAGGGAACAATTATAGCCACAACCATCTGTTCTCATTTTCTGCTGCCCGTTTATATCGAAAAGGGCAATTGATTCGATACGGATACCCGAATTTATATGCAACTGATCCTTAGCCGGATTGGGGTATATGCTGATATCCTTTTCCCATGCTGCTTCATCCACACCCGTCGGGGCAACTGTGATATAAGCATTTTTAGTTTCTGTCTCGTTGTTCACCCCGTCCGATACGGTCAGGCTGACGGTATAGGAACCATTGGCCATATAGGTGTAAGAAGGATTTTGCACTGTGCTGCTTCCGTCATCCCCGAAATTCCAGTTCCAGGAAACAATATTCCTGCCGGTCGGGATAGGCTTTTTCTTTAATTGATCAGTCGTTAATTTTGGAAGACCGCCGGGTTCCGATTCAGTGACCTGATTGATGATGCTGATATTCCCGTTCGAGCCGTTTAAGGTGCAAATGTCCCAATACAGTCCTGTTCCTGATGTAGGAATCTGGAGGGTATGCAACAGGCCGTTCTCATTATATATCTGCACCACAGCGCTGGATGTGGTTATTTCAGGACTTTCGGAATAATTGTGAATATAATAGTGGTACTCCCCGGGTTGAAGGTCATAGATTGTCGTGGTTTCAGGACCAAAACTCGTTTGATCATCAATATCAAGGATAGCATAAGGCGGACTTTCGGCAGAGCCCTGGTCACCATAATAAATGTGATAAGTAGATCCTTCAATGGATGGTGTTTTCAAATGTGAATCAAGGTCCTCAGGTGTTTCACCCCAGGTCAGCACAAAACGGATCTGGCCGGCCGCGAGGGTGGGTGAGAGCGCAATTTGTAACTCAAGGGTGCCGCCTTCCGGGATGACTACCTGGCTGTTCGAGTAATTCGTGTAACCGGTTGCTGATGCTGTTACCATATGCGTTCCTTCCGAAGAAAGATCGGTGAACTGCACTGCCAGGGGAGCGTTTCCATTCGTAGGAATGGCAGTGAAATTGGCATTCAGGACCCCTGCAGGGATGTTGGTAATAGTATAATTCCCATTTTCATCAGTGTAATCACTTAATCCGGCGACTGAAACCAATGCATTTGGAATAGGATTACCATTTATGGCATCCGAAACCATACCGGTTAAAGATGAGTTTGCAGCACTTTCAGAGGTAATCTCAATGTCATCCAGCATAAAAATAAATGCATCATCGGATACACATTGAATCCCGATATAGATTTCCATCCCGTTATAAGCAGACAGATCGAAATCCTTTTGCTGCCATTCTATAGCAGGCGCTTCGAGATAGGTACCCCCACTGATGAAGGTAAAACTACCCGGTGCGGGATTTGTAGTCGATACCCCTACTTTATATCTTTCGAGCCCATATTGGGCAGTATAAGATTTGACCTTCATATTCAGGCAGCCTCATTTTCTTTCCATACCTGATAATTTTTACCTTTGTCGGGTATAAATATCTTATAAAATCTTTATGAAGATTACCGTAGTTGGCACCGGTTATGTCGGACTTGTTTCCGGGACTTGTTTTGCTGAAGTTGGGATTGATGTAACCTGCGTGGACATTGATAAAACCAAGATTGATAACTTGAAGAAAGGAATTATTCCGATCTATGAACCAGGATTGGAAGAAATTGTGGAAAGAAATATGGCAAAAGGCCGCCTGCATTTTACCACGAACCTTGCTGAATCGCTTAATAGCTGCGAAGTGGTCTTCAGCGCCGTCGGTACACCGCCGGATGAGGATGGAAGCGCAGACCTTTCTTATGTCATCGGTGTAGCCAGGGAAGTCGGGCAACATATGAACGATTACCTGCTGATGGTCACCAAAAGCACCGTCCCGGTAGGAACGGCTAAACTTGTGAAGCAGGCTATCCAGGAAGTACTGGATAAAAGAGGGTCTAAAATATCTTTTGATGTGGCTTCAAACCCGGAATTCCTCAAAGAAGGAGCCGCAGTCGATGATTTCCTGAAACCCGACCGTATTGTTGTCGGTATAGAATCGGCCAGGGCAGAAGATTTGATGAGCAGGCTTTACAAGCCGTTTACCCTGAACGGCCACCCGGTTATTTTCATGGATATACCCTCAGCCGAAATGACCAAATATGCCGCCAACGCTATGCTGGCAACCCGTATCAGTTTTATGAACGATATGGCCAACCTATGTGAAATCATGGGCGCTGATGTGAACATGGTCCGTAAAGGTATCGGCAGTGACCCGAGGATCGGGTCAAGGTTTATATACCCCGGAATTGGTTATGGAGGCTCCTGCTTTCCGAAAGATGTGAAAGCGCTTATCCATACTGCCGGAGATAACGGTTATTCCATGCGCGTTTTAAAAGCTGTGGAAGAAGTAAATGACGATCAGAAATCAGTACTATACAATAAAGTCCGGAAATATTTCAACGGCAACCTTAAAGGGAAAACTATTGCCCTGTGGGGACTTTCTTTTAAACCTGAAACAGATGATATGCGCGAAGCGCCAGCCCTTGTGCTGATCGATAAATTTCTGAAAGCTGGTTGCAAAGTTAAAGCCTATGATCCCGAGGCAATGAAAGAAACCCGGCGACGCATTGGCGACATCATCGAATATGCTAAAGACGAATATGAAGCCCTGATCGATGCTGATTGCCTGCTGTTGGTCACCGAATGGAAAGAATTCCGGGTACCTGACCTGGCTATGATGAAAAAACTTCTGAAAGATCATGTTATCTTCGATGGCAGAAACATATATGACTCAAAAGAAATGACAGCAGCAGGTTTTGAGTACTTTGGAATTGGATTGTAAACTAAAGAGTCATAAAGTAGCCATTAGGTGGTCATAAGGTTGTTTTGGAATTAGAAATTTGAAATTTGGAATTAGTTTACAGGAAATGAGAAAAAGGATTTTAGTAACCGGCGGTGCGGGCTTTTTAGGATCGCACCTGGTCGAAAAGCTGCTGGCGGAAGGCCACGATGTTACGTGTGTCGATAATTACTTTACCGGTGATAAATGCAACATTGCCCATCTGATCGGAAACCCTTATTTTGAAGTCATCCGCCACGATATTACTATGCCGTTCTATATTGAGGCCGATGAGATATACAATCTCGCCTGCCCGGCTTCTCCTATCCACTATCAGTTCAACCCGATCAAGACCATTAAGACCTCCGTCATGGGCGCTATCAACATGCTCGGGCTGGCTAAACGCATTCATGCAAAAATTCTCCAGGCCTCAACATCAGAAGTTTACGGAGATCCTGAAGTGCATCCGCAAAAAGAATCTTATTGGGGGCACGTCAACCCGATAGGTTCACGGGCTTGCTACGACGAGGGAAAACGTTGCGCCGAAGCTCTCTTTATGAACTACCATTTTCAGAATAATGTCCGCATCAAGATCATGCGTATTTTTAATACTTACGGACCGCGGATGCACCCGCATGATGGCAGGGTTGTATCGAATTTCATCGTTCAGGCACTTAAAAATGAGGATATTACAATTTATGGCGATGGGTCCCAGACCCGAAGCTTTTGCTATGTCGATGATCTGCTCGAAGGCATGGTCAGGCTGATGCATACCGGTGACGAATTCATCGGGCCGGTCAATGTGGGCAATCCGGGCGAATTCACTATTCTTGAACTTGCGGAAAAGGTTCTAAGGCTTACTGGTTCGCACTCAAAGCTAATTTTTCTGCCTTTGCCGGAAGATGACCCGATGCAACGCCAGCCGGATATTTCACTGGCTAAAAAAGAACTCGGTTGGGAACCAAAAATCCCGCTCGAAGAAGGACTTAGAAAAACAATTGATTATTTCAAGTCAGTGGTTTAATTATTTCTTTAGATGTTAAATATCCTTATCACCGGCAGTAACGGCCAGTTAGGCAGTGAGTTCAGGGAAGCGTCTGCTTTGTATCCTTACTATAATTTCATTTTTACCGATATCGCAGAACTCGATATAACAGATGCCGGCCAGGTTGAGCAATTTTTATCTCAGCAAAATATTGACGTTGTGATAAACTGCGCCGGGTATACTGCTGTCGACAGGGCCGAAGAGGAGCCCGATTTAGCTATACTGATCAACCGGGATGCGGTGGTAAACCTGGTCCAGGCTTGTAAAAAATATGATATTTACCTGGTCCATATTTCCACGGATTATGTGTTTGATGGAAAGAATCAAAGGCCATACCGTGAAGATGATAAACCTCATCCCACATCCTCTTATGGTAAATCAAAACTTGCCGGTGAAGAAGCTGTCATGGCGTGCCTGGAAAAAGGGATGATAATCCGGACGGCCTGGCTTTATTCTTCTTTCGGGAGCAATTTTGTGAAAACTATCCTGAAAAAGGGCTCTGAAAAAGGAAAGCTGGATGTGGTCAATGACCAGGTCGGGTGCCCTACTTATGCCAGGGACCTCGCAGTTATTATCCTTAAAATACTGCCAAAAGCTTTATCAATTCACCAGTTTGAGATTTATCATTACTCCGATGAAGGCGAATGCAGTTGGTACGACCTTGCTAAAGCTGCGGTTAAGCTGGCCAATATCCCATGCCAGGTTAACCCGGTAACATCGGAAGAATACCCGCAGCAGGCACCCAGGCCGTTTTACAGCGTTCTGGATAAAACGAAGATAAAAGAGCAGTTTGGGATAACAATCCCGGATTGGAGGGAGAGCCTGAGGGAGTGCATTGCTTTGATGGCGTAAGGCATGGAAGTATGGGGGCATGGAAGCGTAGAGGTATGTTTTCAACTTTGAATTTTAAAACTTAAACTTTGAACTTTGAGCCCGTTCCGAAAAGGGGCAATTTGATAAACGTTTATAATTGACGAAAAAATAAAAATAGACCAATATGGAAAACGTAAGCTGAATTTTCTTTCAAAATGTGTCCAAAAGCAAATTTTTGATA
>Ga0265292_1000730_pt1 | contig 38705 bp, 53 predicted proteins | sample Munlanlewell296A_FD_189080 | JGI IMG/M metagenome (GOLD analysis project Ga0265292, IMG submission 189080) | Leachate microbial communities from a municipal landfill in Southern Ontario, Canada - Leachate well 296A | ecosystem: Engineered > Solid waste > Landfill > Unclassified | place: Canada... | reverse complement strand
TATACTAATTTTTTTATTTCTGATAAATTATTAATCACCTTCCAAGCATATGGTTTTAATTTATCTATTTTTTCTGATTCAATAGCGATACCTTTTTTTGTAAATTTGAAGAGGTCAATATCATTTTCATCATCACCGACAACATAAAAATCATTGGTATTAATTTTTTGTTGAGAACAAAAATGTAAAAACTGCTTCAATTTTTTTGCTGATTGATTTATATCATAATGAAAATCGACAAGTTTATTGTTCTTATCCCAAACTAATTCAGTATTGGCAAAATAATTATCAATTCCTAATCTCTCTGCAATTGTTTTTGCGTAAAGGTCTACAGAACCAGTTATAAGACAGATAATTATCCCTTTTGATTTTAGATAAGTGATAATTTCTTGAGCGCCTTTTTTAAAATATATATTTTTAAATATTTTGGTGAAAAAATTTTTGTTATCGTTTCCCGTTGCTTTCCATAAATTAAGGAGTTGTTCCTTTGCTTGTTTATAAGATATTTTATTTTCTTTAAGTTCTTTGTAAATAAATTCATGAGTTTTTACCGAGGCACTGAGTTCTCTAGTAATTATGGTCCATGAGGATCCATAAGTTAGCGTCGTATCGATATCAAAAGTAACTGCTTTAATTTTAGCCATGTGGTCATTATACTAAAAGCCTTAATTTTTGTTTTACCATTGGGTAGTTTAGAGCCTTATATTAATCAGCTCGCTCTGGCTTGCCCTGAGTGAAATCGAAGGGTTAACTAGAAGATATTGTTTTTTTAACTCATCTAGTATTTTTTGCTTATTCATACTATTTTTTCTTTGGTAATTTTCTGTGGTGGATAACTTTTCCTAATCCCATTTTAAGACCTCTGCCGTTCATGGCCTTGTGAATTATTTTCTCTAGTTTGTCTCGGTATTCTTCAGTATCGGCATTTTCAAATTCTGTTATTAATTCTGGCGATTCTTTTCTGAGAAAATTAAACAATCTTGCTTTTATTTTCGGATTTAGATTTATGTGTTCAAACCAAATCTCTGTAACTCCAACTTCTTGCAGTTTGTCTAACAACTCGTTAATTTTTTCTTCACTATTGACAAAATGTGGCAAGATAGGACCGATAAAAGCATAAGTTGGTATCCCTTCATCATGAAGTTTTTTAAGAGCTTGAATTCTTGCGCTGACTGGTGGCGCCATCACTTCCAAAAATCTTGAAACTTTGTCATCAAGTGTTGTTACTGTAAAACCAACCGCTATATCTTTAAGTCTTTTTAAAATATCAATGTCTTTTGTTACTAATGGCGATTTTGTTTGAATGGAAATATTTCCTTCATAGCCAAAATCTGCTAAAATCTCTAAACATTTTCTTGTGAGTTGATATTTAGCTTCCATTCCAACATAAGGATCAGTAACCGAACTAAAAAAGACTGAACCGAAGTTTTTAGTTTTTAATCTTTTTTCTAAATTTGTCAATTCTTTCTTTAGTAGTTCTGGTGCGTTAGTTTTTACATCAAGATATGTTCCCCAAACTTCATTTGGGTGTTTCCATCTGGCAATTTGAGCTGCATAGCAATACATACAACCAAAAAGACAGCCATTGTATGGATTAATAACCCAATCAGAGCCGGGTAGCCCTGATTTTGTAAAGATTGATTTGGCTTCGATAATGTTTAGTTTTAGCACCATAATTTGTTGGTATATTTAAGTCCAATTCTTCCCATTCCTAAGAAGTATTCATTCTCAGTAGAGTTATTTCTATTTATTACTTTCTCATAATTTGCTAAAAGAACATGCATTGCATGAGCTAATCTTACATAACTAGGAAGTTTTTTTAGTTCATCGGGTGTTAAAACAATATATTTTTGGTATTCGCTTAGGGTTAAATCATAGTTATCTGGAAAGCTACCGGTGTTTTTGGGGTTAAAAAATAAGTCACAAAGAATAACTGCCAGTTCTTGAATCCTTGGATAGTAGTTTGCTACAGCAAAATCTAGAATAAAAATACCGTCTCTGGTGCTTTTCATCGTATTTGTTTTGGTAATATCACCATGAACAAAACAATGGGGTAATTTTTCAACCTCCAGTGATTTGTAAATGTCTACGAGCGGTTCAATAAGCTTTTTATCGTCATTATTGAGAAATTGTCCTTTTTCACTATATTCTTTTAAGAAACTTGTTATTGCCCAATGGTCGTATACCAATGGCGGCTTAATATCAATCTTATTTATCAGTGCTGCTTGTTTAATAACAAAACACATCTCTTCTGGTATCGGTATAGTCTGAAGTTCGTAAAAAATCTTCCCATCAATAAACTGCATTACACAGAGTCTATCTACTAAATCATCGTTTATTATTTCGTATAGGTAGCCTTTATTTGATTTATAAAGTTTAGGATGGGATACACCAGCTCTTAAAACACTCTCCATTATTTCAACGTATCGACTACACTCGCTTTTATCTCTGAAAGAACCAAATATTTTGACAAAATATTTATCTTTGTCTGTTAAAAGAAAGAGATTAAAATCTTCGTAACCAATAGGGACTATTTCATAGGATTTATATTCGCCAATATTAAAATCGCTACACACTTTTTGTAGAAATGGTTTTAAGTCGCCTTGATAGTTAATTCTTCCTTGAAAGTTTTTCATTCTATTTACTGAATATCCGGGGAAAAATCTAACTGATAGTCAGGTATGCCTAAATCCGTCCCATATTTTTTTACTAGTTCGTATTCGTCGGGTTTGCTCCTATCAACCTTAAATACTTTTCCTTTAAAGACAATATAGTGGAATTGTTTATTTTTAAAATCAGCATACCAATCATGTTTTGATTCAAGAACCTTACTAATCATTTCTGCTATCTCTTGTGCTTTTTCTTCTGGTATTTCTACTGTGTGCAATGTCCATTGTCTAATCCAAGGGGTTTTGTGCGATTTGATAACCTCTTCGACTTTCGTAGAAACAATATCTACCTTTTTTAATATAGATCTATCATCTAGACTTTCTTCGATTATCACACCTTTATAATTCATAATTTTCCCTAATTTTCTTTCTCTATTTTACTAAAAACTGGCTAATTTTACGAGTTCTATCTTTATAGTTTTGTAGATAATCTAGACAACCTCGGGGGTTTGTTAGCGCTTACTGATAATCTAGTCTTAATTGGTTTTAGATAATCGAGAAAAATACAATAAATTTGTTAAGAGCGAATCAGAAGACGGAAAATGGGGTGGTTAATTAGACTGTCTGTTTGCTCTACCAAACCCCCGAGGTTGTTTACAAGGGAAAGACTGAAAGAAGTCATCAAGCCTCTATTTGTATATCTTTCTAATTTTTTTGCTTATCAGGCGAAATGATTTAGAAAACTTGTTTTATCACCTGCTACCTGAAAAAGTATAAGTACAATTAACAAACGAACCATATCCCCCATCACCCGACATCGTACCATCGCCTTTTAACATAACAACACCAGATGATTGATAGAAGTAATAATTATTGGCATAACGACGTTGAGGAGGATTATCAAGACGGTTGATACCAGAACTCTTTATGTGTCCGGATGAATCTATTGTCGACGTGGTACTATTTCCCAAACCATCACCTACCAGCTGATTATTTTTGACAATAACCTTTAGTGAGCTGGTAGCATCGTAAGAAGTTACCTCCCCGTCAGCGTGGCTAGTTTTACAGGTTGATGGCATGATCAGATCGTATTCCCCATCCCAATTAATTCCCAATGTCCCCGATGACGTATTTGTTTTTACGGAATCCGGCGCCTTGTCCGTTTCTCCTTGGCTGATGACTCCCAATCCCCCTTCCAAATGCTCATAGTTTTTACCCCACTGGTCAATGGATAAAATTTTGGTACCATCAGCAAAACCAATAGCCGAAACGGCGATTTCATTAGTTGATTGAACGGCATCTTCGACACAAAAAACACTGCTGTTATTGTTACCGACACAAACGGCTCTTTTGGGTGAATCTTTGTAAGTAAATGGTTCTAATTCGTTGTCAGAACCATTTTGGTCATTTTGGGTTTTTTCTTGAGTTTTTTGGGTTTGAGTATCATCTGTTTGTTTTGGTTGTGTATTACATCTGGTGTCGCAGCCATATTGTTTTCTTAATTTTTTAGTCCAACGAATACCGGAGTCGCTACAAAGACGACAAGTAACATCTTCGGCCGGACCGATAGCCGGCACGGCAAACACAGGATTAATTAAATTTAAGGAAGCGGTGCTACTTTTTTTGGAATAAAGAACACCGTTCAACCAATGCTGTTGCACCAGTAATTTGGCGGCAACTATACGCATGGCTGACTTATCTTTGTTTGTAATGGCATCGAGTCCACTTTGCTTCAGTCCAGCCACGGTTTTAACAGCGGATTGAAAAAAAGTTTGAGCTTGCTTGTCGGTTAAAGTTAAAGGGAAATCACCGGGCTGATTGGCGAGGTTTTTTAATGTTTTGAGATTGTCAGCAGAGACATTGACTTTGTAGGCCCAAATAACCGCTGCCTGTTGATAATCTTGCAATAGGGACGGAACAGAAAGATTGGCAATATCTTGATAAGCAGTGGTAGTTGTTTTGCCGGCTAGTTTGGCCGAAGTAATATCCGCTAAATTACTTTGAATTTTAACTAGAGACGAGGCGAGCTTGCTCGTTGAACTCGCACCAAAAATATAATAAATAGACAGTCCTATTATTAAAAACACCAGGGCAAATAAACAAAAGAGAAGAAATTTTCTTTTCTTATTGATCATTTAATATCAGTATACTATTTCAAAAACTAATTTGCTCCGCATTCCTAGGATTAATCGAACTGACGCTTTATCAAGTATTATCAAGGCTTTCCAAAATCCGATATGGGCAGAACAAGCACGAAATCGGCTAAAAGAAATTGAGGCGTTGACCAAACTAACGACTGCATGAATACACAAACGACTTAACTTTCCCATGCTTGTTGTTTACTCTAGTATTTTAACATTATACTTGGAATTCGTACGCCGTTTGCAAGGTAAAACACATAGTGATATTGTTGATTATTTTAGATAACCTAGATAACCTCGGGGGTTTGTTAGCGCTTACTGATAATCTAGTCTTAATTGGTTTTAGATAAACTTGAGAGTTTGTTAGTTTTCTAAGTTATTTTTTTAGATAATCGAGAAAAATACAATAAATTTGTTAAGAGCGAATCAGAAGACGGAAAATGGGGTGGTTAATTAGACTGTCTGTTTGCTCTACCAAACCCCCGAGGTTGTTTAAAGTATCTCCAAATTCAAGCCCTCCACCAGGACATTCCCATCTACCTTTTTCATTTCTTGCATTCTTGCCCCTTTGAGAAAGAAATATTTTTTTGTCTTTATTGATGATGACTGCACCTATCCCAATCCCAATATAATCAATACCTTTTTTCATATAAAAATCACTTTAATTTATCTAAATTCCCATGAAGAATAATTGGCTGCATTGCTAAGATTTCTGCAGTGTAGGATAATTCTGGTAAAGAATACAGACAGTAGAGTTTTTTATTTAATACATGGGCGAATGCCATTTCAATTAAAGTATTACCACCAATATAACCTTTAATTGCTTTTTTCTCTGGATTTACTATTAACACAACATCGTATGTTTTTATCTTCTCGTAATATCCACGAATCAAGCCGTGTTTGATTTTGGTATCTGCTTTTTCAGAAGAAGATGTGCTATCTGTTGGGCGAAGTTCTGGTCTTTTTACTCCTTCTGGTATTTCAACCTTATGTCCTTTTTCTTTTAATATATTTTTTACTTTTATAATTTCATCTGCTGCTGAGATAGAACCACAAATGATAATTTTCATATTTTATTTTTTATAAGTTGTTTCGTGTGGATTTAAAACCAAGGGATAGACATCGAGAGCAACCTCTTCATATGGGTGAACTTTTTTTATTGTTTTGATTATTTTATCCAGATCTTTTTTATAACAAACAGTCTCGATTCTTTCTTCTTTGACCTCATCAAGTTTTCCAATTTGACCGATTGCTGGATGAGCTGTTGCAAGTGGAATATAGCGACCTATTCCTTTAACTGAAAAACTACAAAACTTATAATCTCCAACAATTCCTGCCCCGGCCTCACCCATTACTCTCCTTACAATATCCGCATGAGTTTCTGGAACATAAACTACTAATTTTACTGTTTCATTTTTCATTTTATTTTTTGCAATTTAACTTCATATCTTTTAAAAGTATCTTCCATTACTTTTGACAAACTGATGTTATATTTGTTCGCCAATTCTATCAAAGAAAATAAAACATCACCGAATTCTTCTTCGATATTTCCATGATCTGCTTGTGCTTTTTCACCGCTTCCAGCTTTTCGATCTCCTTCTTCGACAGTTATTGCTTCACCAAGTTCTCCCACTTCTTCAACTAAATGAATATATTGGACATAGGTTGACCAGTTGAAGTTAAATTTTTTAACTAATTCAAATACTTCTTTTTGGTATTGTTCTAAAGTTTTAGTGACCATATTTATTTTGTTTTATCTTCTAGTGCTGAATGAATCTGCTCTTTTGAATAATTTGGTTTTTCTGGTTTATAACCCAATATTTTTTTTGCTTTTGAAATATCAATGTGAGAGATTTCATCAACAATACTAAAAGGTTCATACCAAAATTCTCCTTTATAATCTAAAACTAATTTGATTGCTTGGGTGGCGTTATTAATACTGACGCTTGTTCCTAAAAATACTTTATTGATTGGACCAAAACGTAGCACTACTGTTTGGATTTTTTTATTTAAGCCATACCATGCCATTATCTGTTCTGCCATAACTTTACTCATATGGTAAGAAAGGTCAATGTCTCGACAAGATAATCTATTTGTTGGAATATATTGAGAAACAAACAGATTGTCTTCTTTTATCGGGATTTTAAATGGTATTCCTTTTTCGATCCCATAAATAGTTGTTGAACTGGCATAAATAACTCTTCTTAAACCATTTTCAACTGCTGCTTTTACGACATTAAAACTACCTTTAACGTTGTTACTAAAATAATCTTCAAAAGTTTTACCAATTGCTGGTTTTGGGATAGCTGCCAGATGGACGATTTGTTCACAGCATTTCATTTTCTCTTTCAGTTTTTCATAGTCAAGCAGGTCCTCATTATCTTTATGGTCATATCCAATAATTTCGTAATTATTACCATATCTTTTTACAAATTCACTCCCTAAATAACCTTTATGTCCTGTAACTAAAATTTTCATCTGCTTTTTTGTTTAAAGAATTATCCTAATTTATAAATATTTTCAACAGAAACAACTATTGTTGCTTTTGCAGGATAATCCTTATTTTCTTTCATCTCTTTAACATATTTTGCCCATTTTCCTTGTGTTTGATATTCTACTTTGCCAACAAATTTATATCCTTCGTTCCAATCTTTAGTCCATACTGCAAGACAAATTCGTGGATCTTTTTTTATATTTTCAGGAGTATGCTTCATGAAATTATCGGTAATAATAATAATTGAAGGCGTTACAACTCTTGCATAACCAACTGCAATAAGATTGGGGCTTCCATCTTCATTAATAGTGGCAACAGCGACTGCTTCTGTTTCTAACAGTTTTTTTTGTCTTTCTGTAATGTTCATAATTTTCCACTTTTATTTTACTAAAAACAGTGCTTTTTCTAAAGGACATCTACAAAGCGGGCTTAACCAGATTTAAGCGTAAGCTAAAGGCATAGGAAGAGACGTGTATTCTTCTTGATTGTTTTTGTTAAATAATCTTTCTGTTTTTACTCTTATCTGTTGTTTTCTTGACCTTGTTCCAAATTTAATATGACAATCTATCTTTTTCGCTTTACAGAAAGATTCAACTATGTTCGCACATTCATCGTAGTATTTAAGGTTTTCTTTATAACTAGAAACTAAGGAACTATAATTCCATTTTCCAAAGATAATTTTGTCTACAAAAGATATGGAAGACAATAGTTTTTTTAAATCTTGTTGAACTATGTTTGGTGTAGGATAAGGCTCAATACTAACCCAAGTATGTAGTCCGCCTTTGTGAAGTGCTTTTAACGATTTTATTCTGCTTGCAAAAGGAGAACTGTTTGGTTCATAAACTGATTTGAATTTATTGCTTAAAGAAATCAGGGTAATGCCATATTCATTTTGAATACTAAATTTTTTTCTATTAAGTAATGCTTTTGGATATGTTCCCTTAGTTAGAGCGGTACATTTAATATTATCCTTGTTTAATCTTTCTATTATTTTTAAAGTCAAATCAATAACTTCTGGTTGTTTATACATAAAAGGATCGGTAGAAAAGCACAGATGCACAAACTTAATCTTACTTTTATATTTAGGTATCTCTTTGTCTAGTAGCTCTAAAGCATTTCCTACTAATTTAGGCTTAATCCATTCTTGATAGTCTTTTATAAGCCCGCATCTTTTTTTCATCATCATTGCATAACATGGATATCTACATCCATGAGAACAGCCTTCAACGTGATTAAGACAAAAATTAGCGTACTCTACCTTACTTTTGTATAAAAGTGTTTTGCGGTAAACCTTAGGAAGGATATTATGTTTTTTTGATCTCATTATTTTCATTATAAACCATAATGAACTCTTCATCATCTTTAAAATTCTTGACTCTATTTGATTTGGGAATCGATCTTTTTAGATTACCACCATTCTCTAAAATCCTTAAAGCTTCCTGAAAATCTTTCACTCTATATATATTATCTCCTGTAAGCATTTCTTCCAATATCTTTCTTAAAGTCAAAGTATTAGTCTGAGTTTTGTATCTATTGAAAATAGTAAGGCTTAGTTCTTCTGCTTCTGACCATAATCTTTGAGGGTAATCTTTGAACATTACGTCTCGCATAATTTTCATTCCAGTAACATTTCTTGTAACAAATAGCAAATCGTATAATAACGTTCCCTTTGAGTTTTTAACGTGTTGGACAGCCCACCTAAAACCTAAGTTTTCAAGAGGCTTCATATATAAATTTAACAATCGTTTTAGAAATACAGGTAGAATAATTTGTTTTTTACGATATGCTGTGGCTAGCTCTTTCCATTTATTATTCCCAAATAATAAGTCAATACATTTTGGACATTTAGTATTATCAGAGCAACTAATACAATTTTTACTACCAATAGACCTGAATAATGGTCCTCCCACAGGAAAGTTAATTAAAAAATCTACCTTTTTTTTACTCTGAGCTAGCAATTCTATCGTTTTATAATTTAAATCCAGAGCTTGAGGGTCGAGAAAAACGAAAGTTGGTATATTTTTGTTTAATTTAGTAACGAGGTATTTAACAAACTCATTTGCATCATTATGGATAATATGAACGTTTTTATAGTCTTTCGTAAGGTTTGTAAGATTGTTAATATTGTCTTTATCAACATCGCAAAAGATATAAGAGGAGAAAGGAGGTTTTATTTTTAAAGCAATAATAGGTGAGCCCTCAATTGGTTTCTTATTCTTTATCGATTGACATATGCCAGGACCAGCAAATAAATCAATATACGTAATTCCTCTAGCCCACGATTGATTGTAAAAAATTGTTGTATAAGCCTCTAAATATTTTTTAAAAAATTCAAGTTTTTTTTCGGACCATAAATTTATTTCAAAATATTTATTTTTCATTTTATATTATTTATATTTATAACCTCGGGGGTTTGTTAGCCCATTACAACAATCTAATTAGTATTAAATGTTAACTATAGTCCATAGACAAATTCTTATGTATATGTTTTTATTAAATATATGCCTTCTCGATCAAATATTTTTGTTACCAATTATTATTACCATATTTATAACAAGACACTTGATGATTTACAACCTTTTAAGGAAGAAGTCGCTTCTGATTATTTTCTTAACTTAATTAACTACTATAAACACTCTGATTTAAAAATGAGTTTTTCAGAAACCCTACGATTGGAACCAGACCAAAGAGCACAATATTTTAAACACCTGGAAGAATTGAAAAAACAGAAGGTAGAAATTTTATCTTACTGTCTTATGACTAATCATTTTCATTTACTTTTAAAACAAAAAGAAAAAGGTGGTGTTTCAAAATATATGGGGGATGTTGTAAATGGATTTACAAGATTTTTTAATATTCTAAACAAAAGAAAAGGGCCGATATTTTTACCTCGGTTTAGATCAAAACCCATAATGAATGAGGAGCATTTAATTCATGTTTCAAGATATATACATCTAAATCCATACGTTTCGGAATTAATAAATACACCTGAGGATATTTGGACCTATTTTTATTCTTCTGCAAAAGAATACATTCATCGCGCGGTTAATATTGTTAATCCAGAATACATTTTGGGTCTAGGATATTTTTTAGGGAACAGAGGAAAATACAAAAGGTTTGTTGAAAATGAAGCTGAAGATGGGAAAACAAAAGCGCAAATTAAATATATTAAAAAATGGGGTGGTTAATTAGATTGTCTTACTGCCCTACCAAACCCCCGGGGTTAGTTAGTAAAATGTTTGCATTTGTTGAAAATTTAATTTATTTTCTGCTAAATAATCAATTTTTGATTTTAAGAAACGCAGTTTCTGTTCTGATATATTTCCCCATTCATTGTTTTCAAATATTAATTCTAAAGAGGCTAATAATAGTCTTGTATCAGGTAATTGTTCTAAATATCTTGTGTATTCACCAAGAAAATGTTTTACATTTATAATATGAGAGATTGCCTTATCGGTTCCTATGCCTCCATCGTCGCCCCGATCGGAAGCGCTTATGCTTTGGTAACTATTATTTTAGCCAAGATATTTTTTAAGGAAAAAACTAAACCCAATCAATACTTCGGCATCGCCGGCATCCTCGCCGGACTGATTCTTATTTCCTTATGAATTTCAAAGAAAAAGTTTATAAAATCTGTGGTTCTATCCCAAAAGGCAAAGTTGCCACCTATGGACAGATTGCGAGACTGGCCGGGAAACCAAAAGCCACCCGGGCCGTTGGGGTATTCATGAAAAATAATCCCGACGCTCCTCTTGTCCCCTGCCACCGAGTCGTTGGCGCTGATGGTTCTTTAACCGGTTATTCAGGAAAAGGTGGAATCGTTCAAAAGAAAAAAATTTTGTGTGCTGAAGGTATCCATTTTATTGGGAGTAAAGTTGACTTGTTAATTTACCTATGTGATAATGGTATTCATGGCGGATGACATCACCCAACCAATCCCTCAACCAATCCCTCAGCCAACAAAACCCAGTCGTTTGAAGCTAATTCTTATTATTGGAGTATTTATACTTCTGATTGTTATTGTTGTTGGGCTATTTATTTTTACAAAAAGGAAAAATCAAAGCACGAAGAACAGTATGCTTTCTCCAACACCAGCCACTCAGGCTGAAAATAAAATGAATGTTCCGATGGAAACAAAATATGAGAATCCGTTTAACGAAAAAACCCAATATCAAAACCCGTTTTCCAAAAATACCAACCCATTTGACAATCTAAAATGAAACATATATCAATCCGTCAACTATTTATTTTTTTATTATTTACCGTTTCCTTTTTTTATTCACCTCTATTAGTAAGAGGCCAGGCAACAAAAGAAGATGCTGCTAAAAAGTATGGTATCACTTATCCGATTGTAAGTCTTGGGAATTGTACAGATTACACAAGCTGCCGTAACTATTGTGAGGATGAAACTCACCGCGACATCTGCATTCAGTACGCCAAACAAAAAGGATTTTACGAGGAACGAAAGACCGATGAGATATTAACACATGCAAAAACAGAGCTTGGCTGTAATTCGGAGACTGAGTGTAAGAATATATGCGAAAAAGAGGAAAATTTTGAGAAATGTACCAACTTTGCAAAAAAAACAGGGTTGGTGAAAGAGCAAATATTGAGTCCAAAGAATCAGGAGATTCTTACGAAAGCAAAAGAAATTCTAGGGTGTGATTCACCTCAAACCTGTAAATCAATTTGTGAACAGGAAGGGAATCGACAAAAATGCTCGGAGTTTGCCAAACAAACAGGATTGAAAGGAGGCGAGGAAAAAAGAGGCCCTGGTGGTTGTAATTCCGAAGAATCCTGCAGAGCATTTTGTTCCAGTCCTGATAATTTTAATGAATGTTCGAAATTTAAACCGCCTGAAGGCCAGGAACGCCGTGGTGGGCCGTCGCAAGAAGGATTCCGAGGACCAGGTGGATGTAACAGTGAATCATCTTGTAGAGAATACTGTGAAAAAAATCCGTCAGAATGTCAAAAATTTGGACCGGGCCAAGAAGGAAAAGAAGGAGAACGAAGCAGACCACCAGAAGGAATGAAGCGGGAAGAAATGGAAAAACTATGTAAAGAAAATCCCGAGAAATGTAGAGAACAATTTGGTGGTGGTCAACCGCAAGATTTCACAAATTCACCAGAATCCCGCGATACATTTTGCCGAGATAATCCAAACAAATGCAAAGATCAAGCTCCTCCACAAGGCTCGTCCGAATTTAAACGGCCTGAAGAATTTCGTCCTCCAGAAAATTCCCAAGATCGCCGGGACATACCTCCAAATCAGGGTCCTCCGCCAGGACAAAATCAAGAACCTCCACCAGAACAGCAAAACCAAGGCCCGCCCCCACAAAATTCTTCGTTAGGTCCTCCGCCTGAGGTAAAAGGAACAACCACTATCAGAAATATAGTAGACAAGTTTCTATATTTTCTTTTCAAAAAATAATTCCGATGCTCCCCGGCGTGGATTCGAACCACGAACCTTATTCTTAACAGGAATCTGCTCTACCGTTGAGCTACCGGGGAATAGATTTTAAAAGTTCTTTTCCACAACCACTCTTTAAATATTTTTCTCTTTCTCTTGCTTGTTTTCGATTACCAATTTCTTCTTTATAAATTAATTTCCAAGGAATAAATCCTTTTGTGGAAAAAACATATCCAGAATTATGTTCAAATATTCTTCGTTTAATATTTGAACTTAATCCTACATATATTCTTCCATCCTTTAAGCTTTTGATTGCATAAACAAAATACATACATAATTAATTATAACCGATCTGCTACCTGCCTGCCGGCAGGCAGGTACCGTTGCCTCCCTTCGGGAGGTAAAAGCTACCGGGGAACAGATATATCATACCAAAAAACCTTATAATTTTCTCGCGATTTGCGGTTTTCTTGAGTGGCAATTTAGTTCGCGCTGAAGAAGTTGTTTGTCAATTTTCCTATAATCTCCTAATTTCCCAAGAGCGACCACTATATATGGTTCGTGAAAGTTCTCAAATTTTATTAGTGTTTTTAATTTCCTTTTGTCAAACACCGCCATCTGCCGAGCATAATATCCCAATGACTGAGCTTGGAGAATAAGCGATATAACCGAGGCCCCTAAATCATATCGGGCGTATTTGATTTTTCCGTTTTCGTTTTTATCAATATAACAAGCAATAATTAAAACTGCCGCTGTCTTAGCCCACTGATTAAATTCTGGCAAACAATCAATAATATTATTAAAACTTTTATCGCTATTTTTTGCCCAATAAAAAAACCATGGTTGATAATTATAGGCCGATGGTGTCCAGCGGGCCGCTTCAAAAATTGAATTCAGATCCTCATCTTTCACTTCCCCTGTAAAAAACCTCGGACTAAAACGTTCAGTAATTAGCTTAATAACCGGGTAACGTGGATTTGGCCTGCGGGTTTTAATAACATCTTGTGTTGTTGTCATAGTTGTAATTTTAAATATCAAATGTTTAAATATTAAAACATTTATTATTTGTTATTCACCTGCCTGCCGGCAGGCAGGTTTGACATTTGAGCTTTGACATTTGGATTTTTAAAACGGTAGTGTCAAATGAGTATCCTTGTTATTATTATCCTCTAGATATTTTTTCCAGTTTACTTTAATCGTTGCTTTACCTGTTGGCGTCAAATAATATATCTCACCTGTTTTCGCGCCGTATTCTAAAAGCTCCTTTGTCAGCATCGTATCGTCCAAACAGTATTGACTCAGCTCTTTTATCTTGCCTTCGTTATACAGCTCAATCGCCTGTAGTCCGTGGCCGGACTTCTTTTTACCAAGCGTGGCATTAATTACATCGTTAAGAGATAAACGAAAGCCGATCTTTTCTTTTATATCATCGAGGATGTCAAAAACCGAAAAATGGTTTATGTTCCCCGGATAATAAGCCGACAAAACCGGCAGGTCAAAGCTTTTTATATTAAAGCCAATTAAATACGAAGCATTCTCAAGCAGTGGAAAAAGAGAGTTGATTTCTTTTTCCAAAAACACTTTGCTTTGATTTTGACCATAATCATAAGCTGAAACTACCGTTACTCCCAATTTTTTATGGTCGTCAAAATCACGAAACGTATATTTTGTTTCCAAATCAAAAACAACCGGAAATTTTCGCATAGGAATTAATGGATTAATTTATCTTTTTTATATCTGGTTTTTCCTTAATAATTTCCATCTCAAGAACAGAAGATGTCGATGAGAAGATTTTTCCCGCTTTTAGATTAATATGGTTTAGGTTGTTTTGCAATTTATTATACATATCGGTAAAGAAATTAAAGAAAATTTCCTGTTGAGACAGGGGTAGTTTTTTGAATTCCTGCTGAAAAAATTCATCAAGTTTTCCCAGCTGCCAAAGGGTTTCAATTAATTGTTGGTTGTTTAAATCCAAAAGAGTAACATCTCCCTGCAATGGTTTTATTTTAAATCTCATCATTTTTACTTCCTCGTACATGGTGTCAACCGAAGGTTTTATTTTCAGGTTTTCCCGAAAACCGGCAAAAAGCTCTAGGATTTCGTCAAAGGTTTTATTTTTCATCGTTTATAATTAAACTATGATAAGAGATAAACTGCAAACAGATTTAATCATCGCGTTAAAGGCAAGAGATGGGTTTAGGACATCCTGCTTACGTTTAATTTTATCACAAATAAAAAATAAGGAGATTGAGAAAAAAACAAATCTTGATGATCAAGAGGTAATCAATGTCTTAAGAAAGGCTGCCAAGGAAAATAAAGAATCAATTGCCGCTTTTGAAAAAGGCGGACGGGCCGATTTATTGGACAAGGCTAAACAAGAATTGGCGATCGTTTTATCCTATCTCCCCCCGGAAATATCAGATGAAGATCTAAAAAAGGAGATTGAGAGAATTATAGATACAAATAGAGAATTAATTGCAAAAAATCCCAAAACTATCATTGGTGTCTGCATGAGAGAACTTAAAGGAAAAGCTGATGGGGCAAAGATAATGAAAATACTATCCTTATGCGATTTATAAAAAAGGCCATTATTTTTTTGTTGGTTATTTTTCTTTTATTTTTGCTGACAAAAAATTTTTTTAGGTACCTGAAAAATTACCAGTTTTATCAAAATTATCAAGAAAATTTTGAAAAAGAGAAAAAGAAAAATACCGAATTAAAAACTACTCTTTTGAAAAAAAACAGTTTTTATGAGATAGAAAAAACTATCAGAAATAAATTAAATCTTTCCCGCCCGGGCGAAGTAGCAATTATCGTTCCCAGTCCAGCCATAACCCCACCTCCTCCTACCCCGACTCTACCGCCGGTTTACCAACAATGGTTAAATTTGTTTTTAAAACAGTAGTTAAATTTATTTATTTTTTATTGCCAAACTTACCCCTTCGATGAATCCATAAATTTTTCTTAATAAATTAACACTCCTTCTAACCTTAATTCTGATAACCCCATGATATTGATTTTTATTTTCATATTCTTTTTTCCATTTGGTTTTTTGAAAAAATGGTTTTGAAAATTGGCTTATAAAGATATTAAGTTCTTTTGCCCAAAAATTCTCAAGATTTTTAATTTTCTTCTTATAGGAAATATTTGCTGTAACTCTAACAATTAAATCATTCTTTTCTATATTAAAACATTTTTTTAACCAATAAATAAAAAATCTGGCTATGTTTTTGTCACTTGTTGCCAATCCAACCTGATGATCTTTTTTAAACCCCTCACCCCAATATAAAGCTACGCCTATAAGAAAAATGTCTCTTTGTGTTAATTGACCTATTTTTTTTATACCTTGAAGTTTTAAATTTGCCACCAATTCTTCAAACTCTCTTCTTTTTTTTAATAAATATTTTGTTTTATTTCCATATCCGGGGTCTTTTATTCTCTCTTGAAGTTTATTTATTTGTTCTTCTGTCAATAAAATATCTCTACACCAAGCGCTTACACTGGAGACAGAAACTATTAATAGTTTTGCAATTTCTTTTATACTTTTTCCCTCTTTTCTTAATGTCTTTGCCCTAAATTTTTCTTTTGATTTAGCCATATAGTCCTATTGTCTAGTATATCATATACATTTTTTATTGACTTTATATTTGTATTTGTATATAATTAGGATAATATTACGGGGTAGTGTACGGTTGCACAGGAGGCTCAAAATGGGCTCTTTATAAAGTAATTTATATAGATAATTGGCTATAACGGTGAAACCCTAGCGCTGAGTGGGGTAACGCCGTGGGAAGTTCCGACTCAAAGTCGAGAACCCCGTAGAGACTACACGCCAACTCCCGATTAAATCGGGATGAAGACATAGTCCAACCCTCTAAGTAATTGGAGAAGGTGCATAATCTCCTAGACCGGGTTCAACTCCCGGCTCCGTAACATTAGAGGCTGTTTCCGAAGGAATTTCGGAAATACAGCCTCTTATGTCCTCCAAACATCGCTCTTCAAGACGACGAGCGGATAGCGAAGATTTAAGTCTTGAAGGAAGATGTGGAGGACCAACTAACAATATGCAAAACAACTTCTTACTATCCATCATTATTCCCGTCTTCGATGAAGAAAAAAACATCGACACTTTGTTAAAAAGGCTTGTCCCGACGATCAAAGATTATAATTACGAAATAATTTTTGTCAGCGACGGCTCAAAAGATAAAACCGAAGATAATATAAAAAAACACATCAAGGTTAACAAACAAATAAAACTTATCTCCTTTAAAAGGAATTTTGGCCACCAAATGGCCATAACCTGTGGATATCAAACGGCTAAAGGCGACGCCGTTATTAGCATGGACGCCGATCTTCAAGACCCGCCGGAAGTCATTCCAAAAATGATTGAAAAATGGCAAAATGGGGCAAAAATTGTTTATGCCCGGCGGGAAAAACGCGACGTTGATTCTTTTTTTAAAAAAATTACCGCTAAATTATTTTATCAATTGATTAATTTTTTATCAGATGTTCCTATTCCCCAAGATGTTGGAGACTATCGACTCTTGGATCGGGAAACAGTCAATTTTCTTAATAGCCTGCCCGAACAATCAAGATTTTTGAGAGGTTTGGTTTCCTGGGGAGGATATCGGGCCGAATATGTTTATTTTGAGCGGGAAAAAAGACACGCTGGGGAAACCCATTATGGTTTTTTAAAAATGTTAAACTTCGCTCTTGAGGGAATCACCTCTTTTTCCACAAAACCTCTACGCATTGCCACCTATTTTGGTTTCCTTGCTGGAGGGCTGGGCTTTATTGGTCTTATCTATCATTTAATTAGAAAAATAATTCACCCCCAATACTATGTGACCGGGTGGGCCGGCCTTTTTGTAGCAATAATATTTTTAGGAGGACTTCAATTGATAACCATCGGCATTATCGGTGAATATATCGGCAAAATTTATAAGGAGTTGCAAAAAAGACCACGATTTCTTATTAAAGAAAAAGTTAACCTATAATGGTAGTCGTATGAAAAAACTGGGTTTGATCTTTATCTCCATTGGTCTAGCTTTGTTTTTATATGTTATCTACAATATTATTCTTGAAAACAACAAGGCTTTGTCTCCTATCCCGGAAAATACAGGAGTTAAGGTAATCTTCGTTACACCTTCAAAGTAGTGGTTGCGAAACGCATCAGGGTCCTCCTATTTGAAACTGGAATATCTTGCCGGTATTACCTAGAAACAGAACATCAATCGTTTTTAAAATAAGATAGGCGCTGATAAATAAGGCAAATCCAATCAGCGCATAAGTTATTGTTCCGCGGGCTTTTTTAATTTTTTCGGCGTTTCCGAAAGAAGTCAAATACTTTAACGCCCCGGTAACCAACATAATAAATAAAACTAAAATAATTAAGAATGAAGACATAAAGAGAATATTCCCAAACACTACCTCAAGGCATTTTAAAGTCGGAACCCCGTCAACAATACATCCTGAAGCCTCCCAATCTCTAATCTGAGCATTAACGGCAAACAAAGAAAGAATCATATTCTATATGATAACTATCATTTTATAAGGGGAGGTATGGTTATGGGACAACTAATGCCAATACAAATCTGCTTGTTAAAAACCGCTGTTTCTAAAGTAACAATAATGGCAAGAACGGCTACGATTAAAACCAAACCAATAACAGCCGCTTGAATTTTTTCTTGGGCTTTTTTAACGTTTTCCTTATCGCCTCCGGATGTTATCCAAGATAACGCGCCTAATAACAAAAAAAGCAGGGCCGCTAAACCGGCAATCACAAAGAAAAAACGAATAAGAAAGGTTATTACATCAACCAGTGAGGGAATGGCAAAACCGGGTGTAACCATTCCTCCGGTTACTGTTTGAGCATTAACAGTTTTTACAATTAGTGAGTTAATAAAATAAAAAACATCCATAAGTATTTTCATACTAAGAGTATTCTAGATTAATACATAACCCGTTGTCAAGAGGTAAAGTAAAAAAGCTATAAAATATAAATCAAAAGGATGATAATTGCCGCCCACAAACCAATGGTAATGATTAACTGCTTATCTTGAACGATGATTTTTTCCGGCCTTTCCCCTTCGGTCCTTTCATAAAAAAGCTGGGCGTATCGAGCAACTCCATAAACAACAAAAGGAATTGTCGTCATCATCAATTTTCTCGCTTCAAAAGAAGGAAATAGTTGGCTCATAAATTCGGAAAAAATCGTCATTGCCTGGGGCATTTTTTCCGAATAAGTGTAGGTGGCGTAGGCAAGAATTGTTGCCGTGCCAAAAGTATAGGTTAAAAAGTCGAGATAATGAGCTTTATAATGGACCAAAGACTCTCTCGCCTCTTGGCCGTGGGAAATCAACTCCGCCTGCCTTTTGACCGATGCCATAAAAAGAGAGACAAAAAATATTGTCAAAAGTAACCAGATTGGTATGTGGTAACCGGTTGCCACTTCTCCGGCAAAAGCCCGGAGCATAAAGGAAAAAGAAATGGAAAAAATATCAAGCGTCGGATATCTTTTTAAATACAAAGAGTAAAAAAAATGAAGAAGAATAAAACCAAGGGCTAAAAAGAAAAACGGTAAGGAAAAGAAAAGCGATAAAATCAGAGATAGAATTGTCAGGGTAAAAACCAGGAAAGTGGCCTGTTGAAGACTGATTTTTCCCGAAGCAATCGGCCGATTTTTTTTTATCGGGTGTTTTCGATCGTAGGGGTAATCAATGACATCATTCAACAAATAAGAGGTGGAGGAAAGTAGGCAGAAAATGATAAATGCCGTCGCTGTTTTGATTAATAAATCAGGCTCAAAAAGTTTTCCGGAAAAGGTAATGGCGGTAAAGACTACTAGATTTTTTATCCATTGATTAACTCGCAAGGCTTTTGTATAAATGAAGAATGTTTCCTTTAGTTTCACGGTTTTATTATACTAAATTTTAGTTTTATAAAGTTATATGAAATATAAAATAAAATCATTTTCGACAACTCCATTTCAAAAAAAAGTAGAAAAACCTTGGGGATTTGAAATTGTTTTCACTCCTCAAGATACTAAAGCTGTTGGTAAGTTACTTCATATTAAAGCGGGATGCCGCCTAAGTTTACAATATCACGACAAAAAAGAAGAAACCGGGGTTTTAATTTCGGGCCAAGCCTATTTTTTACTTGAAGACGCTGAAGGAAAAATCAAGAAAATAAATATGGAACCTAATAAAGGTTATCACATTGTTCCCTTTCAAAAACATCGTTATATTGCAATTACAGATTGTGACATATTTGAAGCTTCCACGCCAGAAACAGGCAACACTATTCGTCTTGAAGACGATTATAAACGCCCTACGGAAACGGAAACAATGAGAAAAACTCCAAACCGCGGCTGGGAGGACAAAAAATAATTGTCAATTTTTATTATTAATTAAAAATAAAAATATGAATATCGATTTTAAGTATGTGGACAAACATTATGCAGCCAGAACCCATGAAAAAATGAAAGAGGTTTTGATGGACCCAGATGGCGTTGGGCCAGCCGTTCATTATTATATGATACGGGGTGGTGTAGATCAAAAAAATATTACGGTCTGGGAACCGGGAACAATAAGTGGTGAGTATATAAAAACCTATGGTCATTACCATATTGGAAAACTAGATGAGACTTATTGGATTATCTTTGGTGAGGGTGTTGCTCTTTTACAAAAATTGGCCATTGATGAAAAAGGACAGATGATCCCCGATGTTGTTGAAGAATTTAAAGCGACTGTCGTAAAACAGGGAGATCGTCTTTATATGCCGCCTGGGTATGGCCATCTTGTCGTAAATTACGGCTCAACATATTTTGTCACTGCCGATAGTAGTCCTGTCGATTTTGAAGAACACGATCCTGTCAGCCTGCCTGGCCATGCCGATTACTTACTTGTTAAACAAATGAGGGGGTTTGCTTATTATGTGGTTGAACATGAAGGAAAACCAGCGTTGGTTAGAAACAAACTATATAAAGAAATAAAAAAAGAAGATTTTGGAGGATTGGTGGTTATAAAATAAATGTCGGCCCTCCTGAAAAAAGTTCGAACTTATTTTAAGTCCAAGCGGTAGGTGCGGCGAGTGGGTGGCGGCACTCGCCGCACCCAACTTTCTGCCCCTCGCGCTTTTCGCTTAAAAAATCTTTTCCGATTCGAGCCAAAAACTGATATAATTTTAACAGGATTTAAACAACATTACAAAAATTAAGATACCAAATATTATTCAGGCACTTGCCCAGAAAAGAGCAAAGTTGGTTATTGGTCGAGTTCTTCCATATATCAAACATGCTAGAAGAATTCTTGACATAGGTTGCGGTACCGGACACGTTGCCGACCTTCTGATAAAAACTGGTAAAGAAGTCGTTCCTGTTGATATATCCAACAAAAGCTTAGTTAATACAATCAAGCCGATAATATATGATGGGAAACATTTACCGTTTCCCGACAAATCATTTGATACCTCGCTCCTTTTGATGGTGCTTCACCATACTCCAGATCCGGCGGTAGTGTTTTCTGAAGCCGCAAGAGTTGGGAACGATCTTGTTGTTATCGAAACGGTTTATAAAAAATTGTTTGACAAAATAGTTACCGTTTTGTTCGATTCCCTCGGAAACTTACAACCAAGATTTTTTTGGGATTCATATCGTCGAGATGAGGACTGGAAAACTTTTTTTAAATCGAAAGGATACAGCGTGGAAGCAACACAATATCATAAAGATTGGTGGTTTTTAGTACCCTACTTCCATAATGTTTATTACTTAAAAAAAGTTCATAAATAGTCAATATGAAAAAATGGCAAAAAATTTGGCTCTATTTCTTAGTTATTTACGCTTCCCTTCATCTTGTAAGGGACATTCTTCAGGATACTGGAGTAAAGACATTCTTATCAACTATTTTGGTTAAAAAGTCATCAAATCCTGTCGTAAGTTCAATTCTATGGAGTATTTTAAACACTTATTTTATTGCAATAGCGGAGATTATTTTGGCTATTTATTGCATAAAGAAAAATCAGTTTGGGAAAATTGGCATTTTGACTATATCGATAGCTATTGTCACTCTTGTAGGTTGGTTAATTTACTGGGTTTATTTATAGTTTATAGAGCGACCAGTAAGCCGAAGAAAAATAACACGACTACTAGAGCGAAAGAAAGCACATTGAAAACAGAGGAAAGAAAAGAAAAATAAAAAATAGACGATAAAAAAGTGCGTTTTAGCTGGCAGGAACCGTATCATTTTTTGGAGGCGGAGGCGGGCGCCGCCAAAAATTCGACTTGGTCGGGATTTACGAAAAAGTTAGAACCGAATTTCGCAAAGGTTAGCTTGCCCTGTACCGTCTGGTGCAGGGCTCGGCCGCTTCCCTTCGACTTCGCTCAGGGTAAACGTGGCCTCGCTTCCGTTATTTTTTGCGCCACTGTCAAACGTGGCTGGCAAGTTTGACTTGCCGCTCGCGATTTTTTTGCTCGGTTCCGCCGAGCAATTTATTCTCGCTATTGGGACGGGTATTTTTGTCCCATTCTGTCCACACGCAGACAACATTTTTTAACCCTATTATTATAACAAATTTTTAAGCTGAAACCATTACGTTCATGGCGTTTATAGAAAACTGTATATAAAGTACTATTTATTCGGGGTTTTGTGAAAGTAATTTCCGATAGGCAAACGCTGTTGCAAGCAATAGTGTCGGAGTAAGTAATATTCCCATAATTAGCGAAGCTACAGGACCAATAAGTTCCATGCCATCAGGCAAAAATCCCACACCGAAACTTAAGGCAAAAACACCAAAAACAAGCAGAACGAGTGGAGACAATCTTAGTTTAACTCCCCTAGTAATTGCAGCACTTTTCTTAAGTGACACAATGGGCCCCACGCCTTTATCGACAATAAAGTAATTATAAAATAGATATTTAATTGACCAAATAATGCCTGGAATAATAAGTAAAATTAAACCGACAGCAGCAAGAAGTAGATAAAGCACAGAAGCGCCTAGATATTTCACAAATAGCGAGTAAGAAGAAAACAGATCAGACAGCTCACTCTTTTTGTCATAAATAAAATTTAGAGCGATTCGAGTAAGACCTATTTCAACTACCACCAAAAGCACAAAAGAAATAATGTTATAAAAAAAGCTGAAAATAGTAATTACGATTGATGGATTTTCTCCTATAGTTTTGTCTAACCATGTAGGAAGATAGGAAATTAGTGTAACAATTAGTGAAACTTTTGCAAAAAACCAAATATTGTTTTTTGTGGTAGTCCATCCATATGCAATTGCTTCTCCTATTGAAAAACTTAAACTGGGCTGCTTTAGAATTTGTTCTCTTGTTTCAGATCTTGGGCGTCCAAAAAGCAAGTATAGAATAGCACCAACTACGTGAGTAAAAATAATAATTAATACCCAAATCAGTTTAGAGTTACTATCTTTAAAATTTTTGTTGGTCGCCGCATGAATGAGGGCAATTATCCAAATAATAAAGCTAAAAACTACAAGCGATAAAAAGCTAAGTATAAATGTTCCTTGTGTTTCCATATTTTTATTAACCTTAACTAGTTAAATCGTTATTGCAATTATATCATTTTTTTGGTTTGTCAAGTAGGGCCGTAGGGCGGGGCCGTCATCAATAACTATATGTTTTTTAATTTTGTAAATTGTATATTTTATATTGGAGTCAGTTATTTAGGAATCGCTTTTTTAATGGCGCAATCGGACAACAGAAAGCAATTTCTTGCTGAGTCCACCGGTTGCGCCATTTAAATTTAGTAAAGTTCTTTCCTCCTTCGCCAAGGTTTCGAAGGACAAGCAAAATTTTTGCGTCGAGTTTTCAGTATTCTGCTATACTGAAATTATGATTTGGAAAATTTATTTTTTCCAAAGTGCTAGAGGGGATTTTCCAGTTAGAGAATTCATTAAAAAACAAGATAAATCAACATATGCGAAAATTCTTCATCTTATTATACTTTTAGAAAACTATGGCCCGTATTTAAAGTCGCCATATATTAAAAAACTTAAAGATAAACTTTATGAACTAAGAGTCTCTGGAAAAATAGCGATTAGGATTTTTTATACAATGCACGACAACAAATATTATTTACTCCATGTTTTTAAAAAGAAAAGTCAAAAAACTCCCAGTCAGGAATTAAAAATAGCCCTTGACAGGATGAAGGAAATATTATAGCATATACGCTATAATGAATGAAATGAATTAATCGAAGAAATATCATAATTTCATCCATTTTCGATATAACGAAGTTAAAGTTTTACTTATATGAGAAAGCATTTAAATTTTGACCGGTTCTTAAAAAAATCATTAAAGAATCCCAAGATCAAAGCGGAATATGACCGGCTACAACCGGAATTTGCACTTATCGAAGCAATGATAAATGCGCGAAAACAACAAGGACTAACTCAGATTGCGCTTGCTGAAAAAATCGGAACGAAGCAATCAGTTATTTCCCGCCTGGAAATCGGTAGGGCGAATCCATCCGTTGCTTTTCTGAAAAAACTCGCTCAAGCTCTTCAAACACGTTTGGAAATCCGTTTTACACCATTGTAATAATTTTATTCTTTCGATTTCTCTCGCTGTGTCGGAGCGGCGAGACTTGAACTCGCGACCTCCCCGACGTTACGTCGGGGCGTTCTGGTCACCCGCCTGCCAACGCCTTTGTCGGGATGGCGAGACTTGAACTCGCGACCTTGCGCTCCCAAAGCGCACGTTCTAGCCATCTGAACTACATCCCGTTGTCAATGGCGGGCAGGTCTGAACTACGCTCCGTAATTATATTTTATCAAAAAAACTATTTTCTTGCTAATCTTTATAGGCGTTTTGACGATGAGTTATTCGAACCACGATAATCATAAGAAACGATCTATGTATCTTATAAATAACTCTATATGGCCAAATACGGAGCGAATAAAAAGAAACCAGGTCGTCTTTTAATTTTTTTCCAATAAAAGGATTGTATGCCAGTCTATTTATTGCCTCATTAATTCTTACGACATCTTTATTTGGTATTCTTTTTAGTTGTTTTATTACGTTTGGTTCGTATCTTATTTGATATCTCATATTTGGCTTTTTTATCAGAAAATACATACCCTTGCCCTAACATCACTTCCTCTAGGGTTGGATAGGACTTATATTTTCCTGTTTGAATGTCTTTGTTAATTTTTTTTATGTCTTTTTTATAATCAGGCCATGCTCTCATTACTTCGAGAGTTTCCATCCAAGACTCAAATTCTTCAGACGATATAATTACCGCCTTTGGTTTTCCTTTTTCAGTAATGGTGTAATAAGTATTCGCGGTAGCCACTTCATCAACAATCTTGTAGATTTGTTTTCTGGCTTCCGTGATTGATATAGTAGTTTTTGTATCCATAACGTACATATTAACGTACGCTTTTGTTTATGTCAAGAATAAATAAACGAGGTTATTATTTCTTCTCAAAAAACAAAGTCACAACCGAAGTGATTGTTTGAGTACCTGGTTCGATTTCCGGACGGGAAGTCTCCGCTCCTCCTAAACCCACGGCTGACGACATGGCCTTATAATTATAAACAGATGGCTGGGTTGAAGATTCAACTATGTTTGTTACTTTCCCCAGTTTTATACCGAGTCTTTTAGCCACCTTTTCTGCCTGATCACGAGCGTTTTTAATAGCTAGGTCTCTAACCTCTTCCCGATACTTTTCAGGCGAGGAAATAATAAACCGCGATCCTTGAATTTGGTTGGCGCCGGCTGTGGTTGCCATGGAAATTACTTGAGCTACTAACTGGGTGTTTTTTACTTTAATTTCTACGGTTGAGTTGCCATTATAACCGTCAATTATGTTTTCATTTCCACTATATTTATAATTTGGATTAATCGAGTAGTTGGTGGTTTTTATATCTTCTTTTTTTATTCCCAGTTTTTTCATTTCCTCGATAATTTTGTTATTAACTTCGTTTAAATGTTTTTGGGCTTGTTCGGTTGTGGAAACATTATTTATAGTAATTCCCGCATCAACATATGCAGTATCGGGCACAACATCAATTTTTCCCTCACCAACTACTGCCAACTCACTTGACCTACTTATATTGGTAATAGTTATTGGATAGGAAATATCAAAAAACTTAATAAGGTACAGGGCAAAAATTGCAATAACCGTAAAGATTAAAAAATGCGGGAGGTGTTTTTTTTCCATATATAAATGGTAGCAAATTTCTAATAATTAATTAACCTAATTGACCTAAAAAATTTCCAAATCCCAATTGATTTGGTTATTGAGGTTTGTTTAGAATAATTAGAAATTAGGTTAATTAGATTAATTTAGCAACTTCTTTGCCTAATTTTACCGCATAGTTTGTTCCTCTATCATAAGGATAAGTCATATCAAGATCGGCAATGTAAAAATTTTTGACCGGTGTTTCAAAACCCGGCTTGTTTATTAAAAAATTCTTATCAAATACCGGTTGAGACCATGGCGCCTTAAAAAAATAAAAATTTGTAATCCGCAATTCTTCATTCGCAATTATTTTTAAATACGATAAATAATAGTTTAAGACTTCTTCTTTATTTATTTTAAGTAGCGGACTATCATCGTCAACATAATTTGCCACATAAAGTAAATGCCTTCCTCCATAATGTTTTTTATCAATCATATTAGTGTGTTGAATCAGACCAACAAAAGGAAGTTTTTTAACATTAATATTTAACCAATAGGTTTTATGAATAACCGGTTTTTCCGTTTCGACAATAAGGCTAACCGCATGAAGGTATTTAATTTTTTTTAGTCTTTCTGAATAATCTCTTGGGAATAGAACGTCGGCTGTCTTGATTAAGGCCGGTGTCGGTATGGTAGAAATAATTGCGTCAAGGGTTTCTTCAACTTGTTTCTCATTATCTTTCAAATAACCGACAATAAATTTATCCCCTCTTTTTTTAATGTTTAAAACCATACTGTTTTTATTAATAACTACGCTGTTTTTTATTATGGTTTTTTCTATATAATCGATAAGATTTTGAAATCCCTTTTTAATATAAATCAGTTTTTTTGTTCTTTTTTTAATTCTTGCCCAAATAAACGAGGCTAGAATATTTTCCGCATATTTACCGAACTTTTTCCGAAAAAGCTCTTCCCACAAACCAATCCATACTCTCTCGCCCATTGATTTAATAAGAAAATCTTTGGCGGTAATCTTTTCATAGATAGAAAGCGGCGGCGATAGCTTTAAGCCGGCAATTACTATACCGGCCCTAATCTTTTCTACCAGATTAAACATAGGTAAACGAATAAAGTCTTGCGGTGTATCTACGGAAATTGTGCGGTAATTATTTACCTCGCCAGGGCTTTTGGGCGAAGGCGGGTTTAAAAACTCAAATAATGATGCGGTTTCGGGAGAAACCTCAATGAAGTTGTCAAATCCAATCTCTTTTGCAAAACTCAAGATGTCTTTATCATTAATAAATAAATGGTGATAGGTTCTTTCTAAACTCCAGTCCCAAGTGTTTTCTTTAAAACCAGACGTTAGACCTCCCAAAACTGATTCTTTTTCAAATAGGGTAATATTGTGTTCTTTCTTAGAAAGATAATGGGCGGCTGTTAAACCGGTCAGACCCCCGCCAAGAATGGCAATTTTCATATTAATTATTATTTTTTGTTTGAAAGATCTCAACGAGAACGGTTTCAATAAAGAGAGTTATGGGGATTGCCAGTAAAACACCAAGAATGCCACCGATTTTTCCGCCAACCATTAGGGCGACCAAAGTCAGTATTGGATTTATATTAACGGCTTTTTTCATCACCCAGGGAACTATTAGGTTGTTTTCCAGCTGCTGAATAATAAAATACAAAGCAATAACTACCGGGGTTAAAAAATAATTTTGCGTCAGAGCTACCAATATTGCCGGGACAGTGGAGATAATCGGTCCCAAATTAGGCACGACCTCTAAAAGACCGGCAATTATTGCCAACGGGATAGTATATTTTAAACCAATCAAATTTAAACCAATAAAAGTTAAAATTCCCACCACTAGCATCAAAACCAGTTCTCCCCAAAACCAAGCCGATAATCTTTTTTCCACTTTTTCAAAAATCAGCGCCACCCTTTCAGCTTTTTTCTCATCAAAAAACCTCATTAATAATTTTTTTATGAGATTTTCCTCTATGGAAAAATAAAGACCAAAAAATAAAGTGGAAAAAAGAAATATTATGTTGGAGAAAACCGCCCCGGCAATTTTTGACGCCTGGTTTGTTAAGTTGGGGATATACTGGCTTAATGAATTAAAGTTAAGTTCTCCGGCCAGGCTCGGGTTTATTTGATAAAGAATTATTGGCAAACTTTTAATTAATTGGCTGGTTTCATAAACAATTGGATTTATTGTCCCCATTAGAATATAAACTATAAAAACCAGAAATAGAATAAATAAAACTACCGCGGAAACACTTCGGGGGATTTTTTTCTTTTCAAGGTATAAGACTGCCGGCCGGGCCGCGCTCATTATAATAAAAGCAATCAATAGGGAAAAAAGCAGATCCCTCACTATCCAAAGAAATTTCAAAAAGACCAGAAACAACACGGTAAAAATAATCGTTTTTGAGGAAATTTCTATCTTTACTGGCTTTTGCATGATTAAATAATAACAATCCGTCTATCCCTTAGCAAGAGTAAAAACGTATACTTTTTCTGCGCCAGCGTTCTTTAAGGTTTTAGCCGCTTCTTTAATTGTTGACCCGGAGGTAAGGACATCATCAACCAATAAAAAATCGTGCCTCATTATCGGTTTTTTTGTTGAAAAGGCGCCGGACATGTTTTTTTGCCTGTCCTGCTTTTTATTAATCTGGGCCTGTGGAGCAGTTGGTTTTTGACGGGTAATAAAGTCGCCAATCGGCCAGCCTATCGTTCTACCAAGCAGTTCAACAATTAGATCTACTTGATTAAAGCCGCGCTCTTTTTCTCGTTTTGGGTGAAGAGGAATTGATTGAAGCATCGGGTTTTTTATTGGGGTTTTTTTAATCTTATTGATTGTCTCATAATCAATAAGTGTTAAAAGCTCTTTTAATGCCCCATAAACCCCTCTATATTTAATATTTTTTATGATTTTTTTAAGCAGGTTGTCATAATAAAACAAACTAATAAATCCATCAATGCCCCTTGACCTGACACACCCCGGGTGGGTGCGGCCGTTAAAGCTAGCCTTTCCGCAGTACAAACATTGGTCTTTATTAATTCTTTTTAATTTTTTTTGGCAGTTTGAACAAATATAAACACCAATAAAACCACACCCTAGGCAAAATTTAGGAAAAAGTAGTTCTTTTAAAAACATAGATAAATATTACCAAAAAATACCTCTTGTTATTTTTTGTTTAAATGTTTATTATTTGTGGATAACTTATCCACATAGTAATATTATGTCAACATTACCCTCTGTTTGGAATGAATTTTTAATTTTTTCTGAAAAAGATAAAATTGGCTCGCCAATTGTTTATTCGGCCCTTAAACAACTTTTACCAGTTGAAGTCACAGAAAAAAAAATTGTCCTTGCCTGTAATAACCCTGGTGTTTGCTCTTTTCTTGAAAAAAAAGCTTCTCTTATTGAAAGACGCCTTTCTCTTTATATCAAAAAACCAATGGAGGTTAAATTTATTATCCAACCACATGTCAAAAAAAAAGAACGCCCAACGCCACTGCTTTCTTTTCAGCCGTCAATCGATGATTTATTAACTGCCTCGGGACTGCATAATAAATACCGGTTTGATAATTTTGCCGTTTCCCCATCCAATCAAGTGGCTTATTCGGCTACCCTGGCGGTTGCCAAAAATCCCGGCGTGTCTTATAACCCATTATTTATTTATGGAGATGTGGGTGTAGGCAAGACTCACTTAGCTCAAGCAGCTGCCCGGTCCATTCTCGAACAAAATACCGATGAAAAAATTTTTTTTTCACCGGGAGATCAGTTTACCAACGAGTTAATCGAATCAATCAGGGAAAGAAGCACAATACGATTTAGAAAAAAATATCGATACCTTAGGGTATTGATTATTGACGATATTCAGTTTATTGCCGGAAAACAAACCATTCAGGAAGAGTTTTTTCATACATTTAACTCTGTTGTTTCGGCTGGCGGCCAAATAATTTTAACTTCGGATAAGCCGCCCTCATCGATAAAAAACCTTGAAGATCGACTAAGATCGCGTTTTTCCGGGGGTCTTTTGGTCGACATCCAACCGCCGGACTTTGAATTAAGAACGGCCATTCTTTTGATTAAGGCCAAAGAAAAAAACATCGAAATTGATATTATTGCCGCTAGAGCAATTGCCGAACAGATAGCAGATGTCCGCGCCCTTGAAGGAACACTCCTTTCAATCTATGCTCGGGTCCTTGGAAAAAAAGACACAATCGGCCTTGAAGAAACCGAGGAATTTTTTCTACAAAAAACCCCCATACAATCAAGAAAAACCTCCCCACATGAAATTATTAAAACCGTTTGTTCTTATTACAACATAAAGCAATCCCTCATTAGGGGACAGGAAAGAAGCGATAGGGTAGCCTTTTGCAGGCAGTTAATAATGTATCTTCTCAGAAAAGAACTTAGACTAAAACTTGATGAGATCGCCTACCTTCTAAAAAGAAAAGACCACACTACGGTTATTCATGGGGTCAATAAAATAACCAACCTAATTATAAAAGACACATCTATTAAACAAGAGACCGACAGAATCGTCTCTTCTCTTGCCTCTTCAACATAGTATGACCAAAGGAGTCACACTGTTTTTTCTCGTTCCGGTTGATGTTGAAAATCCAAACTATTTTTTATACACTTATGCACAGACTCTAATACTACTATTACTATGAAACTAAAACTACAAAAAGATCAATTATTAGAAAAAATTCTTCTGTCATCTAAGTTTACTTCAAATAAATTGAGTTCGATAACCACTCTACAATCAATCTTAATAAAGTGTGAAAAAAACCAGGTTCATTTTTACTCTACAAACCTAAGTTCTTTTTTTTATACTTCAATCAGCGTAGAGGAAAAAGGCTCCTTTGAGATACTAATCGAACCTAAAAAAATATCAGAGTTTTTAGGATTGATTCCGTCAGGAAAAATAGAAATTGACATCGAAGAAAAAACAATTCTTTTTCAACAAGGAAAAATTAAAGGAAGATTTCCCCTGGTAAAAAAAGAAGAGTTTCCGCTTCCCCCGGAGATGAAGGAAAAACACGAAAAGATACAAGCGGGATTTTTATTAAACAACCTGCCCCTGGTTTTATTTGCGGCCGCAAAAGATGAAACCAGACCAGCCTTAAGCGGAATTAATTTTTCAAGCACAGACAAACAACTTTATGTGGTTGCCACAGACGGCTTTCGCTTATCGCTCGTCAAGACGAAAAACACTGACAACCTACCATCGATGACAGTGCCGGCCGAGTTTTTAGGGGAAGTCATAAGACACATAAAAGGAGAAAAAGAAACGGTATTTTCATATTTGCCCGAGGAAAAAACAGTTATGTTTAAAATTAATGAAAATGCATTTTACTCAAGATTGATTGATGGGGAGTTTCCCCCATTTGAAAAAGTAATTCCCCAAGAGAAAAAAACCACAATTATTATCGATAAAGACGAGTTAATAAGAAACATTAGACTAATTTCAGTATTTGCCAGGGATTATTCCAGTGTTATTATCTGTAGGTTTAGTAAGAACGAGCTGGTAATTACCCCAAAAACCGATGGAAAAGAGGATAATTCAACCAGTCAAGAAGTCCAAATGGTTGGGGAAGACCAAAAAATTGCCTTTAACTATAAATTTATTCTGGAATTTTTAAATAACGTTGAAAATAAAAAAATAATAATTGAAGTGTTGAGACCGGACGCGCCGGTGGTTTTCAAGCAGGAAAATAATCCCGACTTTCTCCATATTATTATGCCGGTGAGGATACAGGAATAATTTAGAGTTTAGAATTCAGAATTGAGGAGACAGTTTTTTACTAAGGTGTCGGCCGCTTGATTTTTTTCTCTTAGGATGTGTTTATAAACTATCGGAAGATTTATTCCTTGTTCCAACATCCTTATTTTTATAAGCAGGTTGCGAAGGTTTTTATCTTTCATCTTAAAAATCCCATTAACCTGATTGACCATAAGTGATGAATCCGAATAACAAATAATTTTTGTTGGTTTGTAAGATAAAACCAATCCATTTATTTTTGTAAGAGCTATTATTAAGGCGGTGTATTCGGCCACATTGTTTGTTGCGATTCCCAGACGAACAGCGCCTTTTGCAATAATTTCTTTGTTTTTGTATATTAAGTAAGCCGAAGCCGCTTGACCAGGATTATTAATAGAACCTCCGTCTGTATAAACAACCAATTCCATCTTTAAATTCTAACGGATTTTTTTATAAATTAAAGTTCTCCGAGTTTGTCTTTTTTTACCACCCCTTGTTTAATAAGGCTAAGGAAGCGCTCAGTGGAGGAGAGGCGTCGATGCCCCACCACTTTAGCAATATATTCAATTGACCCGCCATTCATTAATTGGTGGGCGATAAAAGTATTTCGTAAATCGTTAACCGTGGCGTTGTCAATTTCTACCTCGCGGAAACAACGATTGATAATTTGTCTGATGTTTCTAATAAGGATCGGTCGACCGCTTCGGGTAATAAACAAAGACTCGTTTGATTCACTGGTTTTCCTAACACTTAAGTATTCCTGGATAGCCTTTTTAGTCGCCTTATTTAATGGGATTTCCCGTGACGGATTTTGACCATACGGCCGAATATAGATAACGGCATCTTTTACGTCTTGCAGATGAATGTTGGCCAACTCACCAATTTTAATACCGGTTTGCAAAAGAATCTCAATTAAGGCATAAGTTCTTGGATCTTCTTTGGCAAAATCCCGCAGCGCATGATATTCAAGTTTGCTTAATATTCTTGGGGCCGCCTGGCTGTATTTTGGATGAGCAACGTCAAGAGAAGGGTTTTGTTCAAGAACGCCCTCGTTTTTTAAATAACGAAAAAAGGTTCTGACGGAGTTTAGCTTCCTTGAAGCCGATTTTTTTGTATAGTTGTCTGTAAGGAGTTTGTTAATAAAGCCACTGACGTCTTCCTTTTTTATTTCTCTAATATCGTTTTTTTCCTGGCTTACCACATATCCGGAAAATTGTTCCAAATCTTTTTTATAGGCGATTAAAGTAAAGTTAGATTTATTTTGTTTTTGAAGAAAATTAATAAAGCTGTCGATTAAACTCCTTGGTGTGTAGTTGTCCATAACGACCTATAATATATCACACGGTTAAATAAAAAGCAAGAGGTAAAACCACTTGATTATTTTTTGGTCTGGGTTTATAGTTAATATGTTTTTTATGTTAACAATAAATAAGGATAATTTTAATCAGGAGATATTAGATCATAAAGGGGTGGTTTTCGTTGATTTTTACGCTGAATGGTGTGGCCCGTGTAAGACGACCGGCCCAATTATTGAAGAAATTGCCAAGGAAACCCCAAATATTAAATTTGTTAAGGTTAATGTTGATGAAAATACAGAACTAGCCTCTCAATATTCTGTTTTTTCCATCCCCACTTTTATTATTTTCAAAAACGGGCAGCCGGCCCATCAGTTTGTTGGCGCCATGAGCAAAGAGACCTTTTTAGAAGAAATAAAAAAAACCGAATAGGGCAACTACTTTTTTACTACCCTTATAATATGCCCGCCGACTTTTTTTAATCCCAGATGAGCCCGACTTAAGATATAAATTGCCAGAGTCGCCAGCCAGCGGAAGGATGAGTTGATCGGCGCATGAAGACCAGAAAGAACCTTGTCATCGGAAATAGGCAGTTTAACATTTTGATAGGTTTGGTTTCCGAATGACGATGACGAAGTCGATTGAATTCCCAATTTTTGTAGGTCCGGAGGAAGTTTAATTGACTGCGGTTTTATTTCAACATATGATCTAGCTTCTCCTTCTATTTGATGTTCTTCGTCTTCTTTTATTTCATAATTTTCAGGGGAAAGAATCACCGGTTCAAATTCTTTTAATATACCCGAAGGAACAGATTGAGTTTTTTTAATTAAATCGTCAATTGGAGTAGAGTTGTTGTTGACCATAAAATCATTATAAATAAAATTAGTTGTTTTTTAAGACAACCTCGAAGTCTTTACCATAAAACCTGGCAAGAATAAAAAACAAATCAGAAAGACGGTTTAAATATTGTTGGGCGGGTAGGTTTTTAATTTTTAAAAAAACAACATCTCTTTCACAACGACGACAAACGGTTCGGAGAACATGAAACCACGATGACAGTTCATTCCCCCCGGGTATGATAAAATCATTTAATTGGGATAGTTTATCAGAGAACGAATCAATTTTTTTTTCAAAAAATAAAACCCTTTTTTTAAAGCTGACCTTTTTTATTTTTGCTCCAACCAACACAGCCATTATCTGATAAAGGTCTTCTTGAATAGAAACGAGAAGTTTTCTATTATTATCGGTTTTTTTTAATTTTGCAATAACCAAACCAATAAAACTGGTTAACTCGTCAATATCGCCACAAGCTTTAATAACAGGATCGGATTTTAATATCCGTTTGCCGCCAAAGAGAGACGTAGTACCGTCATCGCCGGTACGAGTATAAATTGTCATATTTAACATTCAGAATAACCACACCCATAACATTTTTTACAGCCTTCTTCGTGGGCTAAAGTGGCTTCACCACAGTGGGGACAAAGGTCAAATAAAACCGACGATGGCGATTGAACTTGCATTAGAGACGGTTGTGTGACTTCATTTATTAATTTTGCCTTTTCCTTTAGTCGGTCGCCAACCACAGACTCTATTTTTTTAGCACTACCATTAAGGTGATAATGCATCGACAACACCTTAGCGATAGCATCGGGAAGACTCCTGATTTTATCTTTGCCAAAACCCATTGTTCTTGCGCCGCCGATTCCTTGCAATTGCTCGATGATTTCTTTGATCCGGTCCAAAGCCGGAAGGTGCGAGGCAAAACGAAGGGCTAGAGAAATAGTCCTGCCCAGGCCTTCGGCCATGGCGGAAATATCAGATCCGGGTTTGCTGATATTGATAAAAACCTCAAGCGGTTCCGGAGGGTCGCCGCCATTTGTATTAATAGTGATGAAGGCGACGCCAACCGGGGTATTGATTCTATAAGTTGATCCATGGACTACTAGCGGTCGTGGTTTAACCTTAAATGTCGGGATTGGCGGTTTTTCTTCTGATTTTTTTTCTGCCGGTCGTTCAAGAACTCCGGGCCGAGACCCCTCTCTCATATAGGAGATTCCTTTACAGCCAAGTTTGTAAGCAAGGGTATATAGCTTTTTTACATCTTCAACCGTGTGAGTTTTTGGAGCATTGACGGTTTTGGAAATCGAGGCATCAACGTATTTTTGAATGACAGCTTGGGTTTTTATATGTTCTTCGGGAGTTAAATCATTAGCAGATACAAACCAGGCGGGTTTAATCTCTTTTTCGTGTTTTTTATACCACTGGTCATAAAGGTGGTGGCGAATGATATGTTCGCCGAGCCGATCGTGACGGATAAATTCATATTCAAAAACCGGTTCGATTCCCGACGTCGTGTTGGCCATGAGCGAAGTTGATCCGGTCGGCGCCTGCATAAGGAGTAAGGAATTTCTTATTCCATACTTTTTTATTTGTTCCTTAATATTTTTAGGAAGATTTTTAACAAAACCACCTTCTAAAAATTTATTCGAGTCATACTTGGGAAAAGAACCTTTTTCTTTGGCAATTTCCGCCGATGCCAAATAGGCTTCGTCACGGATTATTTGATAAATTTTTTCGACAAACTTCAACGCTTCTTTTGAACCATAGCGAAGATGAAGTTTTATAAGAGTGTCTCCAAGCCCCATGGTACCAATACCAATTCTTCTTTCTCCCTCATACTGGGTTTTTTTTATGCCGCTGAAAATATACGGGTCCATTTCTACCACGTTGTCTTGAAAGCGGACAGCAGAACCGACAATTTTTCTTAAAAGTCTAAAATCAAATCGGCCTTTTTTATCAATATTTTTTCCCTTAACAAGATTCGATAAGTTAATTGATCCGAGGTTACAGACTCCCCAGCCGGGAAGTCCCTCTTCACCGCAAGGATTAACGCAGATGATTTTATTCCAATAATAATTATTATAAAGCTTATTATATCTTTCCATGAAGACGACGCCGGGTTCGGCCGATTTCCAAGCTGCCTCGGCAATAAGATCCCAAATTTTTTTTGCTTTAACAATCTTATAAACAATTACTTTTTTCCCCATTTTTTTCCAGGCTTCAATATCACCATCCCATTTTTCATCATATTCCGGGTCTTTTGGATCGGGAAAACATAACGGCCAATCAGAATCTTTTTCCACTGCTTCCATAAAGGAGTCAGAAATACATAAAGAAAGATTGGCTCCATTTATTCTAGTTAAATCCTGTTTTACAGTAATAAACTCTTCAATATCAGGATGCCAGTCCCAGAGCATGAGCATTAGCGCTCCTCGCCTTGTCCCACCTTGTTGAATAATATCTTTAGTGGCGACAGAAAAAAGACCAGCCCAGTTGATAGGGCCTGAAGAAAAGCCATTCACTTTATTGACCCGAGCGCCTCTTGGTCGTAGGGCTGACAGGTTTATGCCGACGCCGCCACCCCGAGCCATAATTTCCACCATTTGTTTTAGGCTGTCCAAAATACCGTCACGGGAGTCTTTGGGGCTCGGGATAACAAAACAGTTGTAAAAAGTGACGGAATAATCTGTGCCAGCGCCGGCCAAAATCCTTCCCCCGGGGACATACTTGAAATCTTTCATCGACTGGAAAAATTCTTTAGTCCAATATTTTTGATTATCTTTTTTCTCAACAGAAGCGACTGCTTTGGCAATTCTTTTCCACATACTATCAGGAGTTTTTTCCAACGGGTTTCCAGACTTATCCTTTAGGGAATATCGGTCTAGAAAAACTTTTTCGGCAATTCCGTTGAGTTTCATATTTTTTATAATTTTTTAATTTCTTTTTCGAAATCTTCCAGTTCGACAAACCGGCGAAAAACCGAGGCAAATCTTATATAGGCAACTTTATCTATTTTTTTAAGGCGTCTGGCAACCAAATTGCCGATGTTTTTGCTTTCGGTTTCGGCCTTTTCTAGACTGGTGATTTCCTGCTCAACCTCGTTGATAATTTTTTCTACCTGTTCGACCGTCACTGTGGTTTTACCAACCGCTTTGAAAATGCCGTTTTTCAATTTTTCCCTGTCAAATCTTTCCCGGCGGCCGTCTCTTTTAATAACAAGCACGGGTAGCTCCTCAATCCTCTCGTAAGTAGTAAATCTTTTTTGGCATTTTGGGCAGTGCCGGCGTCTTCTAACCGCCTTGCCATCTTCCGATACTCGGGTTTCAATTACTTCGGTGTCGACACACTTGCAAAACAAACAGAACATAATATTAAAATCTCAAAGCTCAAATGTCAAATATTAAAACATTAAGGGAATAAGCACAATTAGTGTCTCTAAAAAGCATAAAACACTACTCGTGTTGTTTCAAGGGATCAAAATATCAACAAAATAGGTCAATATTTTTTCTCTATCTTATAACAAAAAAAACATTATGTTTCCCAAAAATAAATTGAACGAAAAGCCTGCTAAATAGCCAGAGGTTAAGAGCCAATGATTATTGAGTTAATGACAGAAAAGTGCCAATTTTTTAATAAATTTTATATACTAGTGATTATGAACAACTATATTTTGGATACTAATTTATTTTTTAACATGGAAAACGGTATGGGTTTGGGTGGAAAAACAGAGGAAGTAACTAAGAAATTTACCGAAGTAGCAAAAAAAATGCGCCAGAATAAGATGGCAGAATTTTTTATGCCCCCGAGAATTGTTGACGAGTATTTAAGTTTTTTTGAAAACAAGGATCAGCCGTTTATAAAAGAGTTTCTTAATCAAATTACGATTAAATCTCCCGACATTAATTTGGTTCAGGTATCGGGAGCGGTTTTTTATCGTTTAATCGACGATATTAGAGAAAGAAGCTATCGTGGCTTAAGAATCGGCGAGGAAGAAATAGTTAAATCAGCCAGGCTTATGGCAGGAGAAAGAGAATTAACTAAAAAAGATTTTGAAATTAAGTCGGGACAAACGGTAAAATCTTTTCGCGATCGTTACCGTCAAGCAACAAGATTTGGTTTTATTGACAGTTTGGCCGATCTTGATCTAATTATTTTAGCTAAAGAAATCGACGGTTATTTGGTTTCCAGCGACGAAGGAGTAATTAAATGGGGGAGGGTATTTGGTGTTAAAGAGTTGCCGTCTGGGGTTTTTGGGGCAAAACTAAAGGAGTCTTAGGTTTTTCTTCATCATCAGGAATAAGATTTGATAACCAATCAACCACTTTATCTGTAAAACCTTGCTGCGGTTTTTCCATGTAAACCAGATGCTGGGAAAGAAGATCAATAAGCTGTTTTTTTATTGTATCGTCAGGGACGATTAGATAGGTATGATAAAAGTATGGGGCATGACTAACCAGAGTTAACACATCCTGACCAAATTTTTTTTTAAAATAAAAATGGGAAAGAAACTCCCAGCGTAAAGTTATCCCGGCGGTTTCAATCCCAAAAGCGATAATTTTGTTTTCTACATCAGGAGGTGGAGTAATAGTTAAAATATAAAACAGGAAAAACAAGGTGATTATTGGGATAATAAGGATTTTGTCACCAAAGAAAAAAACAATGAACGACAGCAATAAGAAGACCGCAATATAGAATTTTAATATATAACCACCTCTTTTCTTATAGGCTCGAAGCGGTGCCTTCCACATAAAAATTAACTGGGGATTTATATCCATAATACCATTCTTCTATTTTTATTAATAAAAGTCAAATGGTTTGCATAAAATGACTTATAGTGGTATAATATCACCATTATGGATAGCGCAAATAGAATCATTTCTTTCGTTCTTGGGCTTGTAGTCGTGACTGTTTTTTTAGCGGTTATCACGGGCAAATTCAAGCTCAACTCATTGGCATTTCTGCCGTTTGCCGCTAAAACAACCATTACTC
>Ga0265292_1000729_pt1 | contig 38741 bp, 46 predicted proteins | sample Munlanlewell296A_FD_189080 | JGI IMG/M metagenome (GOLD analysis project Ga0265292, IMG submission 189080) | Leachate microbial communities from a municipal landfill in Southern Ontario, Canada - Leachate well 296A | ecosystem: Engineered > Solid waste > Landfill > Unclassified | place: Canada... | reverse complement strand
TGCAACCCGCAATTCACGAAACGTGTATCTATGACATTTCGCGATTTCCGACTGGTCGCAAACCCCTGACCTGCACTTTTATCCTCGGACGTGGCCCAGAAGGGCAATTAGCTGCGGAACGCAGGACGGAAACCGTACCCCGCCTTGCCTGCGACCGCTCTGATGCTCGCGACTTTCGTCGCGTCCGCGCTTCCGCGCTCGAACCAATCTCTCTGCATCTCAGCGGGCCAGTGAGGTGCTCCGGGGTTCACCCACTCTGACGCGCCTGAGTGCGCGGATGTCCGGGGGCTGTTCGCGGCGAGCCCGACAATCGCAACGATTGCTGCCACGAGCAGCAATGATGTAGCAGCCAAGCGGGACTTCGTGGCCATCTAAGCGCACCTCCCTCGTACCGGGGCCAAAGGCGTCACTGCCCTATCACGTCGATGTGGTTGACGGCTGTCTGCCGGGCATTGTAGTACACATCATTGTCGCTGCAGGGGGCTTGTCCATCCCAGTTTCCCCAGGAAGCCCACGTCGAGTTTCGGAAAGTCAGAGAGTTGAAGCAGGCCACATTGTCGTAGTAGCTGCCTGCAGGGCAATCACGTTCAGCATTGACGCACGACCAGCTAGAAGTCATGTTGGTGTAGTAGACGGACCCGACCTCCGAACCCGGATCATCCATCCAGAAGTAGTACCGGTTGTCGCTGAATCTCCAGCCGGTCCAGTACCGGTGATATGAGTCGGCGGCGACGCTGCGTATGTAGACCTCGTTGTACGAACCATAAGAGCCGTAGACGTAGAAGCCGTAGCGAGAGCCGCCGCCCGTCCACTGATGACCGATCTCGGCGATGGCGTTCCAGTCGGTGCGATGCGCGACTATACTCGCGACCTTAGTGTTCGCGACTGGTGGATTCGAATTCACTCAAATCGTGCTCGCGACGCCCCAGTGGAATTGGTCCTCGTGCCTGTTAACGGTGTACTTGTTGGCGAACGCAGGTGCTGGAGCGACGGCGACGAGTATAACGAGCGGCAACACCGTCGAGATTCCCCACCGAAGCCTCCGAAGTGCACCCATCATCTCGTCCCCCCAATCAATCTGGTTGGACGCGCTTGACATCAAAGCCAGCATACGGGTGCCCAGTGTCGCGGTCATCACGCAGCAGATGAGGATTGAGGACCGGACGCGCGCATGTCGCAGGGAGTTGCAGGGACGCAGGCTTAGAGAACCAGCTGGATTAGCTCAGCAGGCTCGCTCGAACAATGATTGGACAGTCTGTACTATCCACGTGCACAGACTGCCACTTTCTGCATAAGACGTCACCGTCTCGGACGGTCGGTCTCCGGAATCCCGTCCTCACCAGCGGTTTCGCTGGTGTCTCGTGATATACGCTCGAGGGCAAGTACAGTCTGTATATCCCGGCTCACAGCGCGTCCGCGATCCCCGAAGGCGGGAAGGTGAGTCCCGGAGGGCGATTCGGAGCGCAGGCCGAGACCGCAGGGCTCGGCCGTAGCGCGGAGCTCGCCCGAAGGGGCTGCACCTTCCCGGCCGGTGGCGCAGCTCGCCGCTCTCAGCGCTCGTTCTCTAGCAGGTCGCGCTTGCGCTCGACTCCCCACTTGTAGCCGCCGAGGCCGCCGTCGGAGCGCACGACGCGGTGGCACGGCACGACGACGGCAGCGTGGTTGCCCGCGCACGCGCCCGCGACGGCGCGCACCGCGCGCGGCTCGCCGATGCGGCGCGCGACCTCGGCGTACGTCGCCGTCTCCCCCGGCGGGATGCGCCGCAGCTCCGCCCAGACCGCCCGCTGGAAAGGCGTGCCGACGAGGTCGAGCGGGATGTCGGCTGACGCGCCCGTGCCGTCGATCAGCCCGACCACGCGGCGCACTTGCTCCGCGATGCCCGCGTCGTCGCGGGCCAGCACGGCGGCGGGGAACTCCGCGCGCAGCGCCGCCTCGGCGGCTGTGTCGTCGTCGGCGAAGAGCACGCAGCACACGCCGCGCTCCGTCGCCCCGACGAGCACGCGGCCGAGCCGCGAGGCTCCGGTGGAGTAGCGCACCTCGAGGCCGCGGCCTCCGCGCCCGTACGCCGACGGCGCCATCGCCAGCCCGCGCGTGGCGTGCTCGTAGATCGCGCGACCGGAGCCGAACCCGGCCTCGAACCCGGCGCGCGCGACGCCGCGGCCTTCGCGCAGCCCCTCGCGCATGCGCCCGAGCCGGACCGCGCGCGCGTACGCTGCGGGTGAGAGGCCGAACTTCCGCGCGAAGACGCGGCGCAGGTGGCTCGGGCTCAGCCCGACGGCGGCCGCGAGCGAGGCCAGCGTGTGCGCCGCCGTGGGGTCGTCCTCCACGAGCGCGGCCGCGCGCCTTGCGGCGTCCTCGGCGGTGGCGGTGGTGTTCGCTGGGTCCATGTCCACGATGATGGCAGGCTCTCTCCGCGTGTTCCATCCGATTCTCGCCGTCGTCTCCGCTACAATCACCGTGACATCGCCGGACCCCTTCCAGCGGGAGGCACCATGCGCATCCTCGTACTCGGCAGCGGCGGGCGCGAGCACGCCATCGTCGACTCTCTCCTCCGTTCGCCGCACGTGTCCGAGGTGCTCGTCGCTCCCGGGAACGGCGGCACAGAGGCGATCGCGTGCAACATCGGCCTGGCGATCGACGATCCAGCGGCCGTCGGGGCCTTCGCCTTCCGGCACGCCGTCGACCTCGTCGTTATCGGTCCCGAGGTGCCGCTCGTCGCGGGCGTGGCCGACGCCGTGCTCGCGCAGGGCATCCGCTGTTTCGGCCCGAACGCCGCCGCCGCCCGGCTCGAGGGTTCGAAGCGCTTCGCCAAGGAGGTCATGGCGCGGCACTCGATCCCCACGGGGGGCGCTGCGTGGTTCACCGACGAGGCCGGCGCCCTCGCGCACCTGGAGAAGGTCGGCGCTCCCGTCGTCGTGAAGGCGGACGGGCTCGCCGCGGGCAAGGGCGTGATCATCGCCGAGGACATCGCCGCCGCGCGCGCGGCGGTGCGCGAGTGCTTCTCCGGCCGCTTCGGCGATGCCGGCGCCACCGTGCTCGTCGAGGAGATGCTCTCCGGGCCGGAGTGCTCGCTGCTCGCCTTCACCGACGGCGTCACCGTCGCGCCGATGGCGCCCGCGCAGGACCACAAGCGCGTCGGCGACGGTGACACGGGCCCGAACACCGGCGGCATGGGCGTCTACTCGCCCGTCCCCATCGTGGACGACGCGACGCTCGCCGTGATGCGCGGCGTGCTGGAGGACACCGTCGCCGGCATGGCCGAGGACGGTTGCCCGTTCGCCGGCGTGCTCTACGGCGGATTCATGCTCACGGAGGACGGCCCGAAGGTGCTCGAGTACAACGCGCGCTTCGGCGACCCCGAGACGCAGGTCCTGCTTCCGCGTCTGACCACCGACCTCGTCGAGGTCATGCTCGCGGTCTGCGAAGGGCGGCTCGCGCAGGTGCCGCTGGAATGGCGCGACGACGTCGCCGTCTCGGTGGTGCTCGCCTCCGGAGGGTATCCGGGCGACTACCCCACCGGCCTGCCGATAACCGGGATCGAGGACGCCGAGAGTGTCGAGGGCGTGAAGGTCTACCACGCGGGCACGGCGCTCGTCGACGGCGTGCTCGTCACCGCGGGTGGGCGCGTGCTGGACGTCACCGCGCTCGCTCCTACCTTCGAGCTCGCCCGCGAGCGGGCGTACGAGGCCGCCTCGCGCATCTCCTTCGAGGGCATGCACTACCGCCGCGACATCGCCCTGAGGGCGCTGGCCGGCTGATGCTCACCGAGCGTCTCCTCACGACCTTCATGCGCGGGGCGAACCGCCGCTACCTCGCGCTCGACCCCGCGGGCGTCACCTCTCTGCCCGGGCCGCGCGCCGGGGTCCCGTACCTGCTCTACCTGCACGTCCCCTTCTGCGAGCGGCTCTGCCCGTACTGCTCGTTCAACCGCTACCCCTTCCACGAGGAGCGCGCGCGCGCGTATTTCCGCAGCCTGCGCGAGGAGATGCGGATGGTCTCCGCGCTCGGCTACGACTTCGAGGCGCTCTACATCGGAGGCGGGACGCCGACGATCCTCGTCGACGAGCTGTGCCGGACGATCGACCTCGCGCGCGCGCTGTTCTGCATCCGCGAGGTGTCGAGCGAGACGAATCCCAACCACCTCGTCCCCGAGATCGTGGAGCCGCTACTCTCGCGCGTGCAGCGGCTCTCCGTCGGCGCGCAGTCCTTCGACGACGGGCTGCTCGAGCAGATGGAGAGACGAGATAAATACGGTTCCGGCGAGGAGATCCTCGAGCGCATCGCGAGCGTGGCCGGGCGGTTCCACTCGCTCAACGTCGACATGATCTTCAACTTCCCGAGCCAGACCGAGGCGATGCTGCGCCGCGACGTCGAGCTGCTCGCGGCGAGCGGCTGCAACCAGACGACGTTCTATCCGCTGATGGCCTCGCCCGCCGTCGCCCGCTCGCTCGCGCGCACCGTCGGCCGCGTGAGCTACGCCCGCGAGGCGCGCTACTACGGGATCCTCTCGCGAGGACTGGCGGAGGCGTTCGAGCCCGCGAGCGCGTGGACGTTCTCGCGCGTGGCGGGGGGGATGATCGACGAGTACATCGTCGACTACGAGGACTACGTCGGCCTGGGATCGGGCGCCTTCTCGTATCTGGAGGGCGGCATCTACGTGAACACGTTCTCGCTGCGCGAGTACGAAGCGATGATAGGTTCGGGCAGGATGTCGGTCTCCGCGAGCCGGTTCTTCCGGCCGCGCGAGAGGATGCGCTACCGCTTCCTGATGGGACTCTTCGGCCTCAAGCTCGACAGGGCGGCCTTCGAGGAAGACTTCGGGGTCTCCATCGAGCGCGGGCTGCGGCTCGAGTTGGCGTTCATGCGTGCGGCCGGGGCGTTCTCGCGCGACGACGCCGAGGCGATCGAGCTCACCGAGAAGGGCCGCTACCTTCTCGTCGCGATGATGCGCGAGTTCTTCTCGGGTGTGAACAACGTCCGCGACCAGGCTCGCGCCGCGCTGAGCGCCGACGAGCGGGCGCTGCTCTTCGGCGAGGGGTGTACCATCGAATGACCGCGATGCGAGGAGGAGGACACCGTGGCTGAGACGCCGCTCGTGGGGGTCGTGATGGGCAGCAAGTCCGACATGCCCGTCATGGAGGATTGCCTGCGCGCGCTCGAGGAGCTGGGCGTGGCGTACGAGGTGAAGGTCGCCTCCGCGCACCGCCAGCCCTCCGTCGTGCACGAGTGGGCGAGTGGCGCCGCCGACCGCGGCATGCGGGTGATCATCGCGGCCGCCGGCAAGGCCGCTCACCTCGGCGGGGTGGTCGCCGCCTACACGCCGCTGCCGGTCATCGCGGTGCCGATGAAGACCTCCGACCTCGGCGGGCTCGACTCGCTGCTGTCGATGGTGCAGATGCCCAGCGGCGTGCCGGTCGCCTGCGTCGCGATAAACGGCGCGCGCAACGCCGCGGTGCTGGCGGCGCAGATCCTCGGGACGGGCATGCCCGAGTACCGCGAGGCGGTCGCCGCGCTCAAGGAGAAGATGGCGAAAGGATAGGGCGGACGTCGAAGGGACCAGGATATGCTCTCGCTCGCACTGCCGAAAGGCTCTCTCGAGGAGCAGACGATGCTCCTCTTCTCGCAGGCCGACCTCGAGGTGAAGAAGTCGTCTCGGGCGTACAACCCGACGATCGACGACCCGCGCATCGCGAAGGTGAAGATCCTGCGCCCGCAGGAGATCCCGCTCTTCGTGCAGGACGGCCACTTCGACCTGGGCATCTCCGGCCACGACTGGGTGACCGAGTCCGGCGCCGACGTCGTAGAGGTCGCCGAGCTTCCGTACGCCAAGACCGGCGCCGGCGTGGTGAAGATGGTGCTCGCCGTCCCCGACGATTCGCCGGTGCACTCGGCGGCCGACATCGCGCCGGGCAGCCGCATCTCCACCGAGTTCCCGAACTGCACCCGCGCGTTCTTCGAGAAGCTCGGCATCCCCGTCGAGGTCCACTTCTCCTACGGCGCGACCGAGGCGAAGGTGCCCGAGCTGATGGACGCGCTCGTCGACCTCACCGAGACCGGCTCCACGCTGCGCCGCAACGGCCTGAAGATCGTCGACGTCGTGATGGAATCGACCACGCGCCTGCTCGCGAGCAAGGCGGCGTGGGCCGACCCGGAGAGGCGCCGCGCGATCGAGGAGGTCCGCACGCTGCTGCTGGGTGTGATCGAGGCGCGCGGTAGAGTGCTGCTCTCGATGAACGTGCCCGAGGGCAAGCTCGAGGCGGTCGTCGCCGAACTGCCGGCGATGAAGCACCCGACGGTCTCGAAGCTCTACGGCTCCGACTACCTGGAGTTGTCCACCGTCGCCGACAAGGCGACCGTCAACGTGCTCATACCGCGGCTGAAGGCCGCCGGCGCCGAGGACATCCTCGAGATCGCCATCTCGAAGATCGTGCGGTAGCGGGGATGGATCCCGAGCGAGGCGTGCGCGAGACCGAGAGGCTCCTGGAGGACCTCGCGCACTTCGTATCGCACGAGCTGCGCAATCCGCTCTCCGCGGTGATGGGGTACGCGCAGATCCTCGAGGAGTCCGTCCAGGATGCGTCGGCCGTCGACGTCGAGCGGGTGCGCATGATCGCCCGGCGCATCCTCGAACGCGCCGACCATATGAACGACCTTATCGCCCTCATCCTCGCGATGGCGAACGCCGCCCTGGGACGATTGGACCTCGATCCGCGGCCGCTGTCCTTGGGCGCGCTGCTCGCGGACGGCCTCACGACGCTGTCGGCCGATGTCGCGGCGCGGGTGCACGTCGAGATCGCGGACGACGCGGACAGGTTCGCTGCGGACTCGTGGCACCTGTGCCGGGCGATCTTCAACCTCGTCGCGAACGCCGCGAAGTACTCGGACGCGGACGCTCCGATCGAGATCTCCACCGCCCGCGACGGCGAGCTCGTCAGGATCGCGGTGACCGACCACGGCTTGGGGATGCCTCCGGAGGTGCGGGAGCACGTCCTAGACGCATCCGGTGACGTGGCGACGTCTTCGGGCCCGGCGCGAGGATTCGGTCTCGGTCTCTATTTCGCGCGCAGGGTCGTCGAGGCGCACGAAGGCCGCATCGAGGTCGCGAGCGAGCAGGGCGTCGGCAGCACGTTCACGCTCATCATCCCGGCCACGGCGCTCTAGCTGCCGGCATTCGGCTCAGAAGAAGCTCGCCGCGTCGCTCATCATGTCCGCGGCGTGATCGAGCTTCCAGTCCTCTAGGGACAGATAGAAGCGCGGCGAGAAGACCGCCCCCATGTCCTTCACGAGCGAGATGACCGCTTCGAGCATGCCCTCGCGCGCCACCAGCAGGTCGAGCGCGTCATCGGGGACGAGGTCGGTGTCGGTGGCGTGCGGCTTGAGGAGGACGCCTCGCTCCCCGTCGTTCAGGACGATGTCGAAGCACAGGTTCCCCTCGGCGATCACTCCCACCGTCGCGGCCCCGCGTTCGAGCACCCATGACGTCCCGTTGCGGTGCAGCGACGCGACGCGCGCCAGTGTCGCGATCTCGAGCGCCATTGCGAAGGGGCATGACGGGAGCTCCGCGAGGACCTCGCGCAGGTTCGCCGCGGAGACGAGATCCCGCTCGGGCATGTGATCCTCGAGAAGCCCGAGCGCCAGATTCGCCTCGGCGAGCGAGGCGGTGCTCAAGACCATCCTAAGAAGCTCGCCGTGGGTGCCTTCGAGGTACGGGCGCAGCAACGTCAGGCTGCGGCCTGACGTGAGTCTGACGGTCGGATCGCGGAGCAGCGGGTCCATGCGGTGGTCTCTCCGGGGCGGGTTGGTACTCCGAGTATCGGCACGAAAGTCCCACACGACAAGATATCGTGTTGAAACTAGTGTGGACTTGACACTACTACGCACCATAGGTAGTGTGCAGTTGCGCATAGTGTGAAGTCACCAAGAGCCGTCGCGAAGGACTAGGAGGTGGGCCGTGGACGCGGAAGATGTCGTCCTGCGGAAGTTCCAGAAGGAGCTGAACTCCGGCACGGTCTCTCTCGTCCTGCTCGCGATCCTCGATCGTTCGCCTGAGCCGCTCTACGGCTACCAGATCGCGAAGCGGATCGAGGGCGCATGGCAGGAGGGGGTGCCGGTGAAGCAAGGGACTCTCTACCCGGTGTTGCGCTCCATGGAGGAGCAGGGCCTGCTCGAGAGCAGGGTGGAGCCGAGTGTGGCGGGGCCGCCGCGGAGGTACTACGCGATCACCGATCGCGGACGCGAGGCCCTTGGGGAGTGGAAGCGGGCGTGGTCGCGCACTCGCGACTTCGTCGATGCGGAATTGGAGGGCGACGTTGGCTAGCACGGTCGAGGAGTACCTCGCGCAACTCAAAGGAAGGCTGTCGAGCGCGGACCCGGCGCTCGTGCAGGACGCGCTCTACGACGCGGAGGAGTACCTGAGGTCCGCGCTCGCGGAAGCGGGCGGGGAGCCCGAGGCGTTCGCACGCGTCGTCGAGAGCTATGGGACGCCTGAGGAGATCGCCGCGGCGTATCGGGACGTCGAGATGACGGTCTCGAAGGCCCTGCGCAAGCCGGCGCCGGCGTCGACGAAGACCGGGTGGGGCCGGTTCTTCGGTGTGGTCGCGGACGCCGAGGCGTGGGGAGCGCTCTTCTACATGCTGCTCACGTTGGTCACGGGCATCCTATACTTCACCGTCGTGGTGACCGGCCTCTCGCTCACCTTCGGCCTCGCGATCCTGATCGTCGGGGTGCCGTTCGCGCTGCTGTTCCTGGCGGTCGTGCGGGCGGTCTCCCTCGCGGAGGGCCGCGTGGTGGAGGGTCTGCTCGGCGTGCGCATGCCGCGCAGACCGAGGATGCTGGCCGCGAGAGGCGACATCGTGACGAGGGTGAAGTCCTGGTTCACCGACGTCCGGACCTGGACCACGATGCTCTACATGGCGTTGCAGCTGCCGCTCGGGACGATCTACTTCTCGAGCGTGGTGACGTTCCTGGCGGTCTCGACGTGGCTCGTCGTCGGACCGATCGCGCAGTTGGCGTTCGACGTTCCGATCGCTCGCAGCTTCGAGTACGGATACTTCCTCGATCCGTGGGCGATCCCGCTGGTCATGGCCGGGGGCGTGCTCGGCTTCGTCCTCACGCTCTGGCTCGCGAAGGGTGTCGGGCGGCTGCACGGCGCATACGCGAAGGCGATGCTCGTCGGTCGCGCGGGGGAGGAGTAGGAGATGAGGAAGTCATACGGGTCGGTACTGGCGGCGGTCGGGCTGGTAGTTCTCGTGCTCGCGAGCGGGTGCACGAGGGTCCGCCTCGAGAAGCCCGCTCCGATCAGCGAGATGCGCAGCGTCTCGAGAGGCTCAGCACAGCGGCTGCGGGCGCGCGTCTCGATGGGCGCGGGGGAGCTCGTCGTGCGCGGCGGGGCGGCCGACCTCCTGGACGCGGAGTTCACCTTCGCTCCCCGCTCGTGGCGCCCGGTCGTGGAGTACTCGGTCTCGGGAGACGTCGGGAACCTGTCGGTGAAGCAGCCGAGCATCCGTGACGCGAGCAAGTGGCCGTTCGGGGAGAGCCGCAACGAGTGGGATGTCCGGCTGACGGACGGATTGCCGCTGGATCTCGCCGTCGAACTCGGCGCGGGCGATGGCGGTCTCGCGCTCGGTACGCTCGACCTTCGTCGACTCGAAGTGAACCTCGGCGCGGGCGACGTGACGATCGACCTGACCGGTTCGCCCGCGCACGATCTTAGCGCGGACATCAGTGGCGGGATCGGCTCGCTCACCCTGCGGGTCCCGCGTGACGTCGGCGTGCGCGTGACGGGGAGGGAGGACGGCGTGGGCACCTACGACGCGCCGGGCTTCACCGCCGACGGCGAGGCGTTCGTGAACGACGCGTACGGAGAGTCGGAAGTGACGTTCGACATCACGCTGGTCCGGGGCGTGGGGGACGTCCGCATCGAGATGTCCTCTGATTAGACCTGGAAGGATGGTGTTCGACATGGAGGTATTGGCTCTCACGGCGATGGTCGGCGCGGCCGGTCTCGCGGCGCAGGTCCTCGCTTGGGCGGTCGCGGGTGTGCTGTACCCGCTGTTCTGGGTGTGGATGCTCGTCGACGCGATATTGCGCGAGGACGCGGAGTACCCCGGCTCGAGCGAGAACAGCCGTCTGGTCTGGGTGCTGCTCGTGGCGTTGCTGCATCCCGCGGCGATCGTCTACTTCTTCCTGGTGTACGCGAAGAGCAAGCGGAGCGCGACCGTCCAGCCGGCGTGACCCCGCGGATGCCGGAGTGCGGTACGATGTTCGCAGACGTCGTGCGTGCGGAGAAGGGCGGGGCGTGGACAAGGCGGGGGGGACCGTAGAGGCGGGAAGCGCTGCCGTGGTCGACGTCGTGCGGCCCGGGATGTCCTTCTGGTGGCGCTGGGTCGCGGCGAACTCCCTTGCGGAGCTGGTGGGTCTTGGCTCCACCGCGCTGTTGTTCATCGCGATCGCTCCCCGCATCGACGGCGCGTCGTTGGGTGTCGCGCTTGCGTATGCCGGGGTCGTCGCGGTCGGTGGAGCGCTCTTCGAAGGCGTGAGCGTCGGCTATGCGCAATGGTTCGTCCTGCGCACGGCGCTCCCCGCTCTACGGCTGCGTCCTTGGGTCGTCGCTACGTCGCTCGGAGCGTTCGTCGCGTGGGCGCTCGGTATGCTCCCGAGCACGTTGCTCTCCGCCGGGGGCGCGGCGAGCGGCCGGGCCCCGGATCTCGGTGGAGTGGCGATGTACATCGCCGCGGCAGGCATGGGGGTCGTCCTCGGGCCGATGCTCGGCGTCCCGCAGGCGCTCGTCCTGGTCCGGCATCGCGTCAGGGCGCGCTGGTGGGTGCTGGCGAACTCTCTGGCCTGGGCGGTCGGCATGCCGATCGTCTTCGTCGGCGCCGGGTCGGTCTCCCAGGACGCCGGGCTGGCGTCGATCGTCGGATGGGTGGTCGTCACGCTGCTCGCGGCGGGCGCCGCCGTCGGGGCTGTCAACGGGGCGGTGCTCGTCTGGACGCTGCGCCGCGCGGCCGAGCGCGTCGAGGAGTGACCTTCCGGGTCAGCCCCCGGCGACCTCCCAGGCGCGGTGCGCCGCCGTCAGGGCCGCGTCGAGGTCGGACTCGGTAGCCAGACTTCGAGGGGCTTCATCGCTCGGCCGCCGTCGCTCGCGGCAAGAGGAGGTAGTCCGCGACGATCGCGATGGCGAGCGTCGAGAAGATGGCGAGCAGCCACGCCGCTCCCACGATCCTGGTGAGGTCCCCGATGCGTCGCTCGACCTCGCGCAACGAGCGCCCCGCGAGGACGAACCCGGGGCTATCGCCGCCGTAGGCGACGACGACGGTCGCGAGGCGGACGCCGCGACGCGGCTGCCACGTGATGCGGTCGCTTCCGTGCTCGCGCGAGTAGTCGAAGACTCCCGGCGGCGGGACCGGGGTGCGTCCGTCGAGGCCGGCTCCCGATGCGATCGGGCGGCCCTCGGCGTCGAAGACGATCACGAACGGCGCGAGGCTGCGCGACGCGTCGATCGCGGGCGCGTTGACGAGCTTCGCCGGGTCGGAGCCGCGGCTGAGCGCCGCCGCGGTGTCCTGGGCCATCTGCACCTGCGGGTCGTCGGCCGACATGCGATACGACTGTTGCACGCAGACGTAGGTCAGCGCGCACATGGCGGTCACGGCCGCCGCGAGCGGCAGCCAGCGGACGAGGATGGTTCGCACTCGGACCAAGGGGACCTCCTGAGGCTAGGAGCAGGCGCCGCCCATCGCGCACGGCGCCGACGGAGCCCTGTTCGCCGCCACCTTGTGTGTCCGGGCTTTCGGAGACTTCTTGCCGAGGATGCACGTGGTGTCCTCGCCCATGGGGTCTCCGAACTCGTGGAAGGCCTTCGTGCGGCAGCCGCGACAGATGCGCGCGTAGTCGCAGCTCTCCTCGGAGCAGGCGCCCTTGGCGTCCTTGGTGTCGAGCTTGTGCAGTTCGGCGATGGCCTCGGTCAGGTTCATCTCGCGGATGTTGCCGACGATCCAGTCCTGCGCGAACTGGCAGGGCATGATGCCGCCCTCGGAGTTGATGTTCATGTGGCCCTTACCGACGGGGCATGCCGAGACGATCTCCAGCCGGGCGAGGCCCTGGCTCACGTCGATGCCCCGCTCCTTCAGGCGGCCCGCGATGTAGGGGATGACCGACGGCAGCGCGCCGATGTCGTACTCGAGCTTGCTCTCCGGGTCGAGGATGTCCTCGAGGATGGAGTCGGCCAGCTCGCGCCATTGGGCGGCGGAGATGCGCGCGTCGTCCTCTCCCTCGCTACGGCCCGATGTGATGAGGTCGCAGAAGTAGAGCAGGCCCGCGTCGCACGCCTTGGCCATCGCGACGATTTGCGGGATGAACTCGAGCGTGTCCTTGGAGACGGCCGTCTTCAGGCCGACCCCCACACCCTCCTCGCGCAGTATCTTGATGGCGCCCATCACGCGGTCCCACGTGCCCGGCACGCCGACCATCCCGTCGTGGAAGTCGCGCGGGCCGTATATGGAGGTCGCGATCCAGTCGACGCCGGCCACCTTGAGGCGCTTGGCGACGTCGCGGTCGATCATCGTCGCGTTCGTGGAGATGGTGACGCGCATGCCGTACGAGCGCGCGGTGTCGAGGATATCCCAGAAGTTCTTGCGCATCAGCGGCTCGCCGCCGGAGAGGAAGAGCAGGGGGACGCCGAGTCCTCCCATCTGGTGCACGAGGGCGATGGACTCCTCGTCGGAGAGCTGGTCGGGCTTCGTGTGACCGTCGGCGGCCATGTAGCAGTGGTCGCAGAGCAGGTTGCAGCGGTTCGTGATGTTCCAGATGATCTGGCTCGGCCGGCCGAGCTGGTAGGCCTTGAGCGCCTTGTCCTCGACGTCGGCGAGGGGGCCCTGGAAGAAGAGGGATCGGACGTGCGCCATGGTGTTGCCTCCCGCAGTGTGGCGCCCCGTGCCGGCGGAGCGTGTTCTCGGCTTCCTGAAGGCATCATTATGCAGCCACCGAGTCGTTCCTGCACGTTGTAACCTGTGTTACCGGTCCGCGTCAGTATGTTCAAACAAGCGTTTGACAGACAAACGCGGGTTTGATTATCCTTGCGTCATGCACACCTCTACCTTCGAGGCGCTCTCCGACGAGAAGCGCCTGACGATCCTGGAGCTGCTCGCCGGCGGCGAGCGGTGCGTGTGCGAGGTGTCCGAGGCCCTCGGGATCTCGAACGCGCTCGCTTCGCATCACCTCAAACGCCTGCGCGAGGCGGGTCTGGTGAGCACGCGCCGGAAGGGGCTTTGGCTGCACTGCCGCTTGGAGGAGGGCGCGCTGCTCGGCCTCGCCGATCAGCTGCGCGAACTCGCGTCGCGGGCGGCGCTGGTGCCGAGCGGCTGCTGCGGCTCGGAAGAGGAAGGCGACACGGATGGCTGAATGCGGCGACACCAAGGGGTCCGCCTGCTGTGGAGGCGGCGGCGAGCCCGTCCCTGACGATTTCGGCTACGGACCGGCTCCCTACCTCGACGGCGCGGTCGACACGCTCGTGGGCCCGGTCCCGCGTGTCAGGACGGACATCACGCGCGAGGACCGCCTCGGCGGCCTGCGGATGCGCGCGAACATCGGGCGCGGCCTCTACCGGGTGCGTCCCGGCCTGTACGCGGTGGGCGACCCCGACGACACGGCGCCGGTGCTGGTCACGGCGAACTACAAGCTCACGTTCGACGCGTTGCGCCGCGAGCTCGGCGGGCGCGACGTCTGGCTGCTCGTCCTCGACACGCGCGGGGTCAACGTCTGGTGCGCGGCGGGTAAGGGCACCTTCGGCACGGACGAGCTCGTGCGCCGGGTGCGCGACGTCCGCCTCGAGCAGATCGTCAGCCACCGCAAGCTCGTCCTCCCGCAGCTCGGCGCGACCGGCGTCTCCGCGCACGCAGTGCGCGAGCGGACCGGCGCTTCGGTCGTGTGGGGGCCGGTGCGCGCATCCGACGTCCCGGCCTTTCTCGACGCGGGCCTCAAGGCGACCCCCGCGATGCGTCGCGTGACCTTTGACTTCGCCGAGCGGGCGAGGCTCGTCGGCGTCGAGCTCTCGGCGCTGTGGAGGCCGCAGGTGCTCGTCGGCGTCGCGGCGTATCTCGCGATCACGGACGCGTGGCGCCCGATAGTGGAAGGTCGCATCCTCGCCACCCCGAGCGGCATCGCCCTCGTGACGCTGCTCGTCTCGCTCGTCGCCGGCGCCGCGATCGTGCCGCTGCTCCTGCCCTGGATACCCGGCCGCGCCTTCGCGCTGAAAGGCGGCATCGTCGGTGCCCTCGCGGCGGCGTCGGTGGTCGCGATCGCCGGAGGGCGGTCTTCGACGGTGGGACTCGCGGGCATGGCTCTCGTGGGCACCGCGCTTGCGTCCTACATCGCGATGAACTTCACCGGTTCGTCGACGTTCACCTCGCCGTCGGGCGTCGAGTGGGAGATGCGGCGCGCTATACCGCTCCAGATCGTCGGAGTCGTGGCCGGTGTGGTCATGTACGCCGCGGCGACGATACCCGGATAGGAGGGCGTCATGACCGGGCTGCGCTACATAGAGGACGTCGTGACGCTGAGGCTCGACGCGGAGAAGTGCAACGGCTGCAGGATGTGCGAGCAGGTCTGCCCACACGCCGTCTTCGCGGTGCAGGACAAGGTGGCCCGCATCGCCGACCTCGGCGCGTGCATGGAGTGCGGCGCGTGTGCGCGCAACTGCGCGCCGGGGGCGATAACGCTCACCCCCGGCGTGGGTTGCGCCGCGGCCATCGTCAACGGCTGGATCACGAAGTCCGAGCCGAGCTGCGGTTGCGGCTAGGTCCGGCGCCTACTTGGTGACGATGATCGCCCTCGCGCCGGCCACGCCGTCCGCCTCCGGCACGGAGACGACGAGCACGCTGGCGCCTTCCGCGAGCTTCGTGGTGACACCGTCCGCGGTCGCGCGGACCGTCTTGTCGTCGATGACGAGCTTCTGCGAGCCGCCCGCCGCGAGCTTGACGGTTATCGAGTCGTCCGCCAGGGAGATGACGGTCCCCTCGATGGCTCCGCCGCCACGGCGGCCCATCGTCCCGGCGCCGCCCGCGCCTCCTCCGGGGAATCCTCCGTTCGCGGGCATGTCGATGCCGCGCTCCTTGAAGAACGCCTGACGCTCGGCGTCCGACATGGTCGTCATCCTCTGGCGGTCCGCCGCGCTGAGCTGCGCGAAGGCCCCGCGTCCCCCGTTCGCTCCGGCCGCCGCCGTGCCGCGCCCGAGGAAGAACCCTCCTCCCAGAGCGGCTGCCGCGAGCAGGACGTCGGCGACCACGATCGCGATGGTCTTGTTCATGTGCCTACCTCCGTCTGTCTACTGGTACCTGAGGGCCTCGATGGGACTCATGCGCGCCGCGCGGCGCGCCGGATAGAAGCCGAAGACGACGCCGATCGCCGCCGACACGCCCGTCGCGAGCATGATGGCGTTCAAGGATACGAGCGCCTCCACGCCGACGAGCGGCGCCGCGAAGTACGCGATCGCCCATCCGGTGAGGATGCCGACCGCGCCCCCGATGAGCGTGAGCGTCACCGACTCGGCGAGGAACTGCGCGGAGATCGCGCTCTCGTCGGCACCGAGCGCCTTGCGCAGGCCGATCTCGCGCGTGCGCTCGGTGACGGTCGTGAGCATCATGTTCATGATCCCGATGCCCCCGACGAGCAGCGAGATGCTCGCGATCGCGGCGAGCAGCGTCGTGAAGGTCCCGGTCACCTGGGTGACCGCCGTCAGCAGGTCGGCCATGTTCATGATGCGGAAGTCGGCCAGCGTCTCGTCGGCGATCTTGTGCCTGCCCAGGAGCAGGGTCGTGATCTCGCTCTGCACGGCGTCCATCTGATCGCGGTCGGAGACCGAGACCTGGATCGACGACACGTACTTGCTCGCCGAGACGAACCGCATGTGCGTCGAGAGCGGTACGAGCGCTGCGGAGTCGACCTGGTTCGTGCCGGAGGCGCCCTTCGCCTTCAGGACGCCGATCACGGTGAGCGACATGCTCCCCGCGCGCACGCGCTGCCCGACCGGATCGACGCCCTCGCCGAACAGGTCGACCGCGGTTTGCGCTCCGAGGACGATGACCTTCGCGTAGGCGGAGTCGTTCTGCTCGGTGATGAGCGTGCCGAGGGAGGTCTCGAGGGAGGAGATCGTCGCGTAGCCGGGTGTGACGCCTATGAGCTGCGCGTTCACGTTGTTCGAGCCGGCCACGAGTTGCGAGAAGCTCGTCGTCTGCGGAGCGACCGCGTCGATGTAGGCGACCGAGGTGAGGGCGTCCGCGTCCTCGCGCGTGAGCGACTGGACGCTTCCGCCGCCCATCCTCGGTCCTCCGCCTTGCGCCTCGGGTGAGGACGGGCGGATCGTCAGCACGTTCGAGCCGACCGACTCGAAGCGCTTCGTGACCGCGGCCTGGCTCCCCTGTCCGATCGCGACCATCGCGATGACCGAGGCGATACCCACGACGATGCCGAGGATGGTGAGCCCGCTGCGGACCTTGTTCGAGGTCAGCGAGAGCAGCGTCTCGGTGATGAGGTCGCCGAAGCTCATGCGGCCTCACCCTCCTCGGTCGCGAGGCCGTCCTGGATGTGGATGACGCGCCGGGCGTGGGCCGCGATGTTCGCTTCGTGCGTGATGAGCACGATGGTGCGGCCTTCTTCGTTGAGCCGGCTGAACAGGTCCATGATCTGCTCCCCGGTGGCGGTGTCGAGGTTCCCGGTCGGTTCGTCGGCGAGGATGATGTTCGGGTCGTTGACGAGGGAGCGCGCTATCGCGACGCGCTGCATCTGACCGCCGGAGAGTTCGTTCGAGCGGTGGGTCCAAAGGTCCTCGGGCAGTCCGACGCTGAGCAGCGCCTTTCCAGCACGCTCCTTGCGCTCGGCCGCAGGGACGCGTGTGTAGAGCATCGGCATCGCGACGTTGCGCATCACGGTGGCCCGCGGGAGCAGGTTGAAGGACTGGAAGACGAAGCCGACCGTCTCGCGCCGCACCTCGGCCAGGTCGTACGAGTCGAGTTCGGCGACGTCGCGCCCGGCGATGCGGTACGTGCCCGACGTCGGCGTGTCGAGGCAGCCGATGATGTTCATCAGCGTCGACTTGCCGGAGCCCGACGGCCCCATGATCGCGACGAACTCACCGGCCTCGATGGTCATCGAGACCCCGCGCAGCGCGTGCGTCTCGGCGCCGGCGCCCTCGTAGACCTTGTGGAGGTCGACGGCTTCGATGACCGCGTCAGTCACGGGGGCCGCCGCCCGCGCCGAACCCCATGACGCCGCCCCCCACGCGCCCGCTGCCCGACGTGCCGCCCGACGTGTCCGAGGCCGCGCCCGCTTGCGTGGTCTTCGTGACCACGAGGTCGCCCGCCTTCAGGCCGCTCGTGACGACCGTCTGGCTCGTGCCCTTGAGACCGGTCTCCACGGTGACGGTCCGTGGCTCGGTGGCGCCCTTGTCGAGCACTTGGACGTAGTAGCCGCCGTTGGTGGTGTCGCTCTTGATCGCCGCGTTGGGGATGAGCAGTGCGTCGCGCACGACGGCCGTCACGATGGTCGCGGAGCCGGACATGCCGGTCCGCAGACTCGGGTCGCTCACGTCGAGTGAGATCCAGACCTCGTAGGTGACGACGCCCTGCGAGACGGTGCCTTTCTTCGACACCGCGTCGACCGCGCCCGAGAGCGAGAGGTCGGGAAGGGCATCGACCATGATCTCGGCCGACTGGCCGACCTTGAGGGAGGGCACGTCGACCTCGTTCACCGCGAGCTGGAGGGCGATCTCGCCGTCACGCGCTATGGTGACCGGCGCGGACGAGCCGCCCGAGGTGCCCCCGGCGGCGGCCGTGCTCGACCCGCCTCCGCCCGAGCCGACGGTGTCGCCCTTCGAGATGGAGACGGACCAAACGGTGCCCGAGCATGGGGCCTCGACGCTGAGCGCGGCCTCATCGGCGAGCGCCTGGTCGTAGACGAGCCGCGCGCTGGTGCGCGAGGCCTTCGCGGAGGAGAGCCCGGCCTCCGCCACGTCGACCTGCTGCTCGGCGGTGTCGATGCTCGTGGGGTCCGGGGCCTGCGTGGGGCTCGTCGGGCGGTCCTGCGCCGCCTCGAGCGCGTTCTGCGCTTGGAGCAGCGACAGCTCCGCCCGGTCGACGCCCTCCCTCGATTGGCGCAGCGATGCGAGCGCCCGGGCCGTGGCGGCGCGAGCCGTCGCGGGGTCGAGCGTGTAGAGGACGTCGCCCGTCTCGACCTCGGAGCCCTCCGCGACCTTGATGGAGCGCACCTTCCCGCCCGCGGACGGCCAGGCCTCGATCTCGTGGCGCACCGCGAGATTGCCGGTGCCGGCGACCGTGACGGAGAGAGTCCCCTTCGCGGCCGCCTCGGTGGTGTAGGTGGTCGCGGGGACGGCGGTCTTCGATCCGCGCAGCGCGAGGAACGCGACGAGTGCGATAGCGGCGAGCGCCCCGACCGCGATCCAGCCCTGATAGCGCCGCCACTTGTTCCTGCGAGCCATGCTCCACCTCCGCCGAAGACGTCCCGATGCTGTCTACCCTACGGGGACCGGCGCCACGCCGCGTCGTGCCTCCGTCGCGTTCGCGCGTACTACCTGTGGAGTATAGGCCGGGGATGTGCTATATGTACATAAAGTAACGGAGGTACATCATGACACGCATCAGCATGGCCGAAGCGCGGCGCGATCTCGCCGACATCCTCAATCGGGCGCAGTACTCCCGTGAGCGATTCATCCTCACGCGGCACGATTCCGAGGTGGCCGCCATCATCTCTGTGGAGGAGCTGCGGCTGCTCGACGCGCTGCTCGAGCGTTATGAGGACGAGGCGGACGTCGCTGATGCCCGCGCGGCGATGCTGGAGGCGCGCGAAGAACGCGTCGCCTGGGACGCCGTCAAGAGCGAGTTCGGGCTCTAGTCACGTGGCGGAGTACCGGATCGAGTTCGCGCCCTCGGCATATCGGCGGTTCGCGAAGCTACCCGACGAAGCGCGGCGCCGTCTCGCTCCCGTGATCGACGCGCTGGCCATCGACCCGTTCCCGCCGGGGGCGAAACGCTTGTCGGGCGAGGACGGCCTGTACCGCGTGCGAAGCGGCGCCTACCGGGTGGTCTACCGGGTCGAGGCGGACGTGCTGGTCGTCGCGGTCACTCCGTCCCTGGGCCCGGCACGACGAGGCCGCTCTCGTACGCCATGACGACGAGCTGGGCGCGGTCGCGTGCGTCGAGCTTCATCATCACCCGGGAGACGTGCGTCTTCGCGGTGGTGGGGCTGATGAAGAGGTGCTTCGCGATGCCGTCGTTCGACAGCCCTTGCGCGACGAGCGTGAGCACCTCCAGTTCGCGTTCGGTGAGCGAGTCGAGCTCGGCCGGGTGCGCTCGGCGCACCTCCGGACGGGAGGCGAACTCGGTGATCAGGCGCCGGGTGATCGTCGGGGCCAGCAGCGCGTCTCCGGCGGCGACCACGCGGATGGCGTCGATGAGCTGACGCGGTTCCGTGTCCTTGAGTAGGAAGCCGCTCGCGCCCGCGCGCAGCGCCTCGTAGACGTACTCGTCCGCGTCGAACGTCGTGAGCACGAGCACCCGCGGATGCGGTTCACAGGACGCTTCGAGGATCCGGCGCGTCGCCACCAGGCCGTCGGTCCCCGGCATGCGGATGTCCATGAGGATCACGTCGGGAGCGAGTTCGGCGGCGAGTGCGACGGCGGCCTCCCCGTCCTCGGCCTCGCCGACGACCTCGAGGTCATCGGCCGCCTCGACGAGCACGCGGAAGCCGGCGCGCACGAGCGCCTGGTCGTCGACGATGAGCACCCGGATGGTCATCGAGCCGCTCTCGCCATCGGCAGCGTCGCCGCGACGCGGAATCCGCGCGTGTCCGGCCGCGGCCCGGCGAAGAAGCTCCCGCCGAGTGCCTCCACGCGTTCCGCCATGCCGCGGATGCCGTGTCCCTCGCCGACGTCCGCTGCGTCCGCGCCTACGCCGTCGTCGAGCACCTCGAGCGTCAGGTCGTCACCCGCGAGCGCGATGCGCACGCTCGCTTCGGATGCCCGGGCGTGGCGCACGACGTTGGTGAGCGCCTCCTGGACGATGCGGTAGACGGACACGGAGACCAGCGCGGGCACGCGCTCGAGGCCGGGGGCGAGGTCCAAGGCGACGCCGACTCCCGCCTCGCGGACACGGTCGGCGATGGCGTCGAGGCGCGAGAGGCCGGGGGCGGGCTCGAGCGGGGCGTCGTGCTCGCCCGTGCGTAGCACGTCGAGCATCGACCGCAACTCGGCGAGCGCCTGCTTGCTCGTGACCCTGATGTGGCCGATCGATTCGCGGGCGCGGTCCGGCTCGTCCGCGAGCAACGCGTCCGCCGCGGCCGCTTGGACCGCCACGATCGACAAGCTGTGGGCGACGATGTCGTGGACGTCTCGCGCGATACGGATGCGCTCCTCGTCCACGCGGCGGAGCGCCTCCTCCTCGCGCGTCCGTTCCGCCTCGAGTGCGCGGCCCTCCACGGAAGCGATGTGCTCGCGGCGGCTTCGCGCGGCGTCTCCGAGGAAGGCGGCCATCGCCAGCAGCGCGAACATGCCGACCGCTTCCGCGACCCAGCGCACGCGGGTGAGGGCGAGTGAGGGGACGGCGAGGACGAGGCCGCCTGCGAGGAGGGCGACGAGCGCCGCGCGGCGCCGGGTCGCGGAGGCTGCGAGCGAGTACAGCGCGATCATCGGTCCGAGCACCGTGAACGCCGGCGGCCACGGGAAGAGCGTGTAGAGGAAGGCGGCGGAACCGCTGAGCAGCAGCGCGAGCCACGGGACGCGGCGCCGGAGCGCTAGCGGGATGAACGAGCCCGCGGCCGCGACGTAGGCGATCCACTGGTCGGAGGAGGGACGGACCCGCATCCGGAAGGGGTGAGGCGGGCCTGTCGGGCGCAGGTGCGCGAACATCCAGACCTGGAGGCACGCGACCAGCGCGAGCCCGATCGCCAGGGCCAGGTCGACCCAGAGCGGGTCGATCTCGGCGAGGCGTCTGCGCATGCGCTCGATGTCCATGCCAGTATCGTAGACGCCCGCGTGCGTGTCCGATACCGACCCCGGGAGTACGTCGGCGTGCGACGGAGGGAGTACGCGGAGCAGTTGTCAGCCCCTGAAATGCTCCAGCACCTGCAGGGCGCGCAGCGTGAGCCACTTGCTCGGCGCGCCCTTCGCCTCCACGTCGGCGTACATCTTACCGTTGAGCGAGTTGCGCATCTTCCAGCGCATCTGCGGGTCGGCGGCGGACTCCACCACGGCCAGCGCCGTCTCGTACTCCGGCCGGCGCTCCTCGCCGACGGCCGCGAGCGCGGCGAGCGCCTCCAGCGCGTCGGAGTTGTACGACAGCGGGAAGCCGAAGCGCAGCCAGCCGGGCTTGTCTTTGTAGTGCAGGACCGGGTGCTCGGCGATGAAGGCGTCGCGCACCGCCTCGCGTTCTGCGGAAGGCGCGCTCCAGACCTTGTCCTGGAAGTCCTTGTACTCGGCGGGCAGCGACCGGAAGATCTCCTTGTCGCGTAGCGCGTCGACGGCCGCGTCGCGAAGCTCGCCGGCGCCGTCGGGCCATAGGTCGCGCGGGACCTCGGCGAGGAAGAGCAGCGTCTTCGGCGCGAGCATGTGGCAGTAGCCGTTGAGCTGGTAGGGAAGGCCGAAGCTGCAATCGAGAGCCCCGACCGAGCGGCGCAGGTCCGAGCAGTAGCCGAGTGCGCGCACGACCCTCTCGTCCCGAGCGAAGCCGAGACGCGCCAGCGCTCGGCCCACGTTCGCGGTCAGGCACGGGATGGCCGACGACGTCTTCCCGTTCGCGCTCCAGGAGCCGTCCGGGAGCTGCCGCGAGAAGGCGTTGTCCGCGGCGAGGCGGACGCGCTCGTCCGTCCCGTCGGCCCACAGCTCGCCGAGCAGGTGCACCTGCCAGAGGCTGCCGTGGTACTTGTCGTAGTCGTGCGCGGGCGTCATCCACGAGCCGTCGGGTCGCATCGCGTCGAGGATGGTGGAGACCGGCGGGGAGTCGTTGCGGCGCGCCCAGAGCGCGGCGGCCTCGGGGGAGTCGGTCTCGCCGAGGAGCGTGCGCCGCGTGAGGACGGTGACGGCGGGATCGCCGGGCTCGAGGAGCCAATCGACGGTCGCTGGCGGGACGCGGTCGAGGACTGCGGCAGGCATGGCACTCACCCCCTAGGCGCAGTGTAGCGCGCCGCACGACGTGAGAGAATCGCAGCGGCCGTCATACGCGCCATGACGAAAGGACGAGCCACGCCGGAGATCGCGGACATAGGGCCGAAGGCGGAATCGCTGCGGCGACTCGCCGACGCGGGGCTTCCGGTGCCGGAGGCGCGCTTCCTCGGCATCGAGGCGTATCGCGAGCACTGCGCGCGCGCCGGCGTCGACGCCGGCGCCGGGCCGCAGGACGCGCGCGAGGCCATCCTGCGCGCGCCGCTCTCGGAGGATGTCGCCGAGCGCGTGAGCGCCTGGTACCGCGATCTCGGCGAGGACCACGTCGCGGTGCGCTCGTCGGCGACTGTCGAGGACCTGCCGGGTATGAGCTTCGCCGGCCAGCACGGCACGTACTTCGTGGGCGACGGCGACGCGCTTCTTCGGCGCGTGCGCGACTGCTGGGCGTCGCTGTACTCGCAGCGCGCGGTGAGCTATCGCGAGCGCAACGGCATCGCTCACGGCGGCGTCGCGATGGGCGTCATCGTCCAGCGGCTCGTCGCCGCGACCGCCGCCGGCGTCGCCTTCACCGCGAGTCCCGTCGACGGGTCGGACGATGTCGTGGTGGAGGCGTGCCTCGGCATCGGAGAGGCGCTCGTCTCGGGGAAGGTGACGCCGGACCGCTTCGTCTTCGCGCGCGACGGACTGGCGGTGCGCGAGGTCGTCGCCGGCGACAAGCGCGTGCGCATCGTCGCGGACATCACGGGCGGGGCACACGAGGAGAGCGTGCCCCCGGCGCAGGCCGCGTCGCTCTCGATATCCGAGGACGTCGCGCGCGACGTCGCGCGGCTCGCGCTGCTCGCGGAGGAGTCGCTCGGCTCTCCCGCCGACGTCGAGTGGGCGTTCGACGGGGACCGCGTGTGGTTGCTGCAGGCCCGGCCGATCACGACGCTGGCGCGCGGTGCGGCGTCCACCCCGCCCGAAGCGCCCACGATCTGGTCGAACGTGAACACGGGCGAGATCCTGCCCGGCGTCGCCACGCCGATGACGTGGACGATCATCCACGGGCACGCGGCGGAACTCTTCGGCGGGGTGATGGGGGCCCTCGGGTTGCGGGTCGACACGTCGAAGCTCATCGGACTCGTGGGAGGGCGCGTCTACTTCAATCTCTCGCTGTTGAGGGAGTCGTTCCGGCATCTTCCGAACCTGGATCCCGATATCGCCCTCGGCGGCATGCACGACTTCGTGGACCTGCCCCCTCTGCCCGACCTTCCCGCCCGTTCGTGGCGGCGCTGGCTCTCCCTCGCCCGAGCCTTCGTCTCGATGCCGGCCTACATCCTCCGGCATAAGCCGAAGAAGGCGCCCCGTTTCGCGGCGGTCATGCGCGAGGTCGCCGAGACGAACATGCGCGCGGCGGACGCTGAGCCAGACGCCGCCGGGGCGTACCGGCTCGTGCGTGACCTCGACGCGCACTTCGGCGACTTCAACGACGCTCTGGCTTTCATGGTGGTCGCCATGTTCGGCTACGGCGCGCTGGGGACCCTCACCGACCGCTGGTTCGCCGACAAGACCGGGGCGATCGCGACGCGGCTCGTGGCCGGGCAGGGCGGTCTGGCGTCCGCCGAGTCCGGTCACGCGATGTGGCGACTGAGCACGCTCGCGCGCAGCCATCCGAGCGTGCGCGGCCCGGTGCTGCTCGGGATCGGCTGGGCGGACGTGCGCGATCGTCTCGAGGAAGCGGCTCTTGCGGGCGATGCGGAGGCGGGCGGGTTCCTCGACTCGTGGGACACCTTCATGGCCGAGTACGGGCATCACCGCCGGGGCGAGCTGGAGTTCGCGAACGCGACCTGGGCAGAGCGGCCGGACTACATCCTCGGGATCGTGCGGTCGTATCTCGTCGACGACGCCTCGGCCGACCCGATAGCCGCGTACGCGTTGCGCGCTGTGGACGCGGATACGGCGGCGGACGAGTGCCGCGCGCGCCTGCGGGGCCCGCTGAGGCGAGCCGCGTTCGACCGCGTGCTGGGCTGGGGACGGGCGAGCGCCCGCATCCGCGAGAACGTCAAGAGCGAGGCCGTGCGCTGGCTCGTGGCGATCCGCTACGCGCTCCTGGCGCTGGGCCGGCGCATGGCCGAAGCAGGCGCGCTGGTCGACCCGGAGGACATCTTCTTCCTCGAGTACGGCGAGCTCGAAGGGCTCGTCCGCGACCCGGCCGCTCGCGACTGGCGCGCGCTCGTCGCCTCCCGTCGCGCCGAGCACGAGCGGCTCGAGAAGCTCTCGCCGCCGCCGGTCGTCGTCGGGACGTGGGACGAAGGCGCGAGCGCGTGGAGCGTGCCGCGCGACGCGAAGACGCTCAAGGGCATCAGCGTGAGCTCCGGCGTCGTGCGCGGCCGGGCGCGCGTCTTCCTCGCCGCCGACACCGAGGAGGCCGTCCTGCCGGGCGAGATCCTGGTCGCGCCTTTCACCGACCCCGGCTGGACACCGTACTTCGTCCCGGCGGCGGGCATCGTGATGGACATGGGAGGCCTGCTCAGCCACGGCAGCATCATCGCCCGCGAGTACGGCATCCCGGCGGTCGTCAACGTCGGGCCCGCTACGCGTATCATCACGACGGGGCAGATGATCGAGGTCGACGGGGACAAGGGCGAGGTCCGCATCCTGGGGTGAGCGGTTCAGTCCGTTCGCAGCCTCTCATCGCGCTTCCCACACATAGAGCACCTCTCCGAGAACGCGTTGTCTTATCGAGGGGTGCAGTTCGCTGGCGAGGGTGAAGTCGACGCGACGGCCGAGGACCCTCTGGAGGAACACCGCGCCACCGATCTCGTTGTCGAAGTCGACGACGTCCAGTTCGCCGAGGATGTCCACGTCCGAGTCGGGGGTCTGCTCGCCGGAGACGAACGAGCCGTACACGCCGAGACGCCGCACTCCGAAACGCGCGCGCAGATCCTGGGAGCACCCGCGGATCCGGGTGACGACCTCCGCGAGGTCGCGTACAGGTGCGACGTCCGTGCGGTACGCGGCCGGTGCTTCCGCGGCGAGGAGAGAGGTCGCGGCGCCGGCCGAGCCGATCCCGAGCGCACGCGCGACCTCCTCCACGCGGGCGAGACTCGCGCACGCGTAGTCGCTCGCCTCCCACCGGGCGATCTGCTGCTGCTTGACGCCTACGATCCCTCCGAGGGCGCGCTGCGATAAGCCTCGCTCCTGGCGAGCACGCACCAGTGCGGTGCCTATTCCTGTGGGGGATTCCATGTGGGGAGAGTACAACGAAAGAGTTGTCACTACAACACGAACGTTGTTTCACTTGGAGCGGAGCCGTGTCGCGCGTATCCTGAAGCCCGCCGCGTGTCCGGGGATGGAGTGACTTGCCGGAGAGACTGAAGCCCGCCGTTCGCCAGCACTGGCTGCTCGCCATCGCGGGCGCAGTCTGGACCGGCGCCGCTCTCATGCTGCTGCGCTACGCGGTCGTCTGGCTCTTGCCGGTCGCAGTGCCGCTCGCCGTGGCGCTCGCCGTCGCCGGCGCCGTCCTCGGCGCGGTCGCCACACGGTACGTCTTCCTTGGAATCGCGCGGCGCAACATCGTCCGCATCGAGGAGGGACCCGACATCGCGTGCGCCTTCTCCTTCCAGGCTTGGCGCAGCTACGTGGTCATGTTCGCGATGATCGCGCTCGGCGTGACGCTGCGCCGCTCGGGCGTGTTGCCGCATCCGGTGCTGGCGGTCGTCTATGAGGCGATCGGCGTCGCGCTGCTGGCGGCGAGCATCCTCTACCACAGGCGCTTCTTCGAGACCGACCGCGGCTAGCGGGAGCCGGACATCCCGGCCGGAGTGACCTGGCCGCCCGCCTCGGCGATAATGGAGACGTCAGCCGAGGCAGGGGGCGCCGCATGATCCCTCGCTACACCAGGCCCGAGATGGGCCGCATCTGGTCGCAGGAGAACAAGTTCGCCATCTGGCTCGAGATCGAGGTCCTCGCGTGCGAGGCGCAGGCCGAGCTCGGCGTCGTCCCTCGCGAGGACGTCTCGCTGATCCGCGAGCGCGCGGCGTTCGAGGTCGAGCGCATCGACGAGATCGAGGCCGTCACCAACCACGACGTCATCGCGTTCCTCACGAACATGTCCGAGCACATCGGCGAGCCGAGCAAATGGGTCCACTACGGCATGACGTCGAGCGACCTCGGCGACACGGCGCTGTGCTATCAGATGACGCAGGCGATCGACATCGTCATCGAGGACGTCCGCCGGCTCGGGCGCATCTGCAAGGCGCGCGCGCTGGAGTTGCGCGACACGCTCTGCGTCGGGCGCACGCACGGCATCCACGCCGAGCCGATGACGTTCGGGATGAAGTTCGCGACGTGGGCGTGGGCGTTCAAGCGCGCCGAGCAGCGCCTTCTCGCGACGCGCGAGTACTCTTGCGCGTGGGGCGCCATATCGGGCGCCGTCGGGAGCTACTCGAACATCGACCCGTTCGTCGAGAGCTACGTCTGTGAGAAGCTCGGGCTGCGGCCCGACCCCGCGTCGACGCAGGTCATCGCGCGCGACCGTCACGCGCACGTGCTCGCGGTGCTCGCGACCGTCGCCGCCACCGCCGAGTCGGTGGCGACCGAGGTCCGCGCGCTCCAGCGCTCCGACACCCTCGAGGCGGAGGAGCCGTTCGCGGTCGGACAGAAGGGCTCGTCCGCGATGCCGCACAAGCGCAACCCGATCACCGCCGAGCGCGTCTGCGGGCTGGCGCGAGTGGTGAAGGCGAACGCGCAGGTCGGCTTCGACGACGTGGCGCTGTGGCACGAGCGCGACATAAGCCACAGCAGCGCCGAGCGCGTCGTGCTTCCCGACTCGTTCATGGCGACCGACTACCTGCTCGACAAGCTCGCGTGGGTGCTCGAAGGGCTGCGCGTCTATCCCGAGCGCATGCTCGCGAACCTCGACGCCACCCGCGGCCTCATCTATTCCTCGCGCGTGCTGCTCGCGCTCGTCGACGCCGGCCTGCTCCGTGAGGAGGCGTACGCGGTGGTGCAGCGCTGCGCGATGCGCGTGTGGGACGACATCCAGCAGGCACGCGGCGGCCCGAGCTTCCGCGAGACGCTCGCGGCCGACCCCGAGGCGATGGCGCTGCTGCCCGACTCCGCGCTCGACGCGATCTTCGACCCCCGGGCGTTCCTCGCGCGGGTGGGCGTGGTGTTCGAGCGGCTGGACGGGCTGGAGTTCTAGCGCGCTTGCGATTCTCTCATTAATCGACTAATCTGCTAGAAGATTAGTCGATACTAGGAGAGCGACCGCATGCTCGGATACACCTCCACCGGCGCGATCGAGTCTGACGTCGCCAGGATCGAGGAGCTGAAGGGTCGGCTCGACCGGCGCGGGCCGGAGCTTCTCGGATGGCGGATCAGGCTCCGCCGGGAGCTGGAGGCCGAGGCCGTCGCGGCCTCGACGTCGATGGAGGGTGTCCCGGTCACCGTCGCCGAGGTCGTGCGCATCCTCGCGGGCGACAGCCTCTCTTCGGTCAGTCCCCAGCACGCCGAGCTCGTGCGGGGCTATCGTGACGCGATGCGCCATGCGTTCGCGCGGGCCGAGGCGCCCGACTTCGCATGGAATCCCGAGCTCCTGCTCGCGCTCCACGGGATGGTGATGGCCGCGGACCGGCGGGCCTGGCCCGGACGATTCCGCGATGCGGCGGTCTATGTCGTGAACGACCGCACCAGCGAAGTCATCTACGAAGCGCCGCTCGCCCAGGAGGTCCCGAAGCTCGTGGGCGAGCTGTGCGACTTCGCGGACTCGAGCGAGCTGCCGGCGCCGGTGGTCTCCGCGCTCGTTCACGTAGGGATCGCCAGGATCCACCCCTTCAAGGACGGGAACGGCAGGGTGGGGCGGATCGTGGCTTCGCTCGCCATGTATCGAGCGGGATACCGCGCCATGGAGTTCACGACGCTCGAGGAGTGGTGGGGCCGCCACCTTGCGGATTACTACGGGGCGCTGCGCGATCTGGGGCCGAGTTTCGACGCGGAGAAGGACGTGACCTCCTTCGTGGCCGCCCACGTCGCGGCACAGCGGCTCCAGATCGAGGCACGCGGTATATCGAGCGAGGTCGAGCGGGCCGTCTGGGTCGCGCTCGAGAACGCCGCCGCCGCCGACCTGTCGATGCCGTCTCGCGCGGCGGACGCGTTGTTCGACGCGTTCTTCGGACGCGGGCTCACCAACCGCTACTACCGCTCCATCGCCGGCGTGAGCACCGCGACCGCTGCGAACGACCTCGTGCGGATGCAGGTCGCGGGTCTGCTCGAGGCCGAGGGCGCCGGCCGCTCGCGCTCGTACGCGGGCACGTTCCGGCTCCTGGCCAGAGTCGCGAGCGAAGCGGGCGTGCCCGTGCTTGCGGATGCGGGCGCCTCTCTCGACACCCAGCGGGCGACGATACTCCGCGGGATCGCCGAGCTGCTTCGCGAGCAGCGCGAACTGCGGTCGAGGGGCTAGGGCGCTCGTGCGGGACGTGCCCGATGTCGATATGCTGTCTGCATGTGCGACAACGCCAGAGAATGCCGAGCGGCGAAGGCCCAGGGCTTCGCCGGGCCGACCGTGGCTCCGACGGGTGCGGGGGACCGCGCGCCGTCCGTAGGCCGCCGGGAGATCCGTCCCGTTCGGGCTGACGAGTTCGATGTCATGCTCGCCATCATCAACGAGGCCGCGCAGGTCTACCGCGGCGCGATCCCGGCGGACCGCTGGAGCGACCCATACATGCCCGCCGGCCACCTGCGCTCGGAGATCGACGCGGGCGTGCGCTTCTTCGGGTACGAGGTCGACGGCGAGCTGCTGGGCGTGATGGGGATCCAGGACGTCGAAGACGTGACCCTCATCCGGCACGCGTACGTGCGCGCGTCCGCGCAGCGCGCGGGCGTGGGCGGGCGCCTGCTGCGCTCGCTGCTCGCCCAGGCGGGCGCACCGGTGCTCATCGGCACCTGGTCCGCCGCGACCTGGGCCGTCGCGTTCTACGAGAAGCACGGCTTCGCGGTGGTCTCGGAGGACGAGAAGGTGCGGCTGCTTCGGCGCTATTGGGACATCCCGGAGCGTCAGGTCGAGACGTCGGTGGTGCTGCGCGAGTCACCGCGTGGGGCGTAGCGGGTATAGTCTCCCGACGAGAACACATCCGACGAGGAGGTCCCCGTGACCGAGAAGAAGTCTCCCGTGACCACCAAGCCGACCGACGCTGCTGGAGCCAGCGCCGGCCAGGCGTGGGCCGACGTGCTCGCCCGCATGAGCGACCTCGCCGAAGCGGTGGCGCGATGGGCGAAGGCGGCCGCGAACGACCCCGACAACAGGCAGAAGCTCGACCAGGTCCGCACGGGCATCAACGACATGGCCCAGAAGGCGGACGCTGCTTTGGGGCACGTCTCGAGCAGCGATATCGGCCAGCACGTCAAGGAAGGCGCCGAGCAGGCCGGCCAGGCGATCGGCGGGGCGGCGCATCGTGTGGCCGAGGTCGCCGCGCCGCACGTGAGGAACGCGTTCGCCGGGCTTTCCGACGCCTTCGGCAAGGCGGCCGCGAAGATGGAAGAGACGAAGCCGGAGACTCCCGAGAAGGAGTGAGCGGGCCGCCCTACTGCGCGTTGTCGGCTAGGCGCAGCTGCGCGATGGTCGCGGCGATGCCCGCCACGAACGTGAACGCCAGCACGACGTAGCTGCCCGGCTCCGACAGATCCATCCTAACCGCCGAAGTCTCTTGAATCAAAGCGGGGATTCGGCCTCTTGTCCAGGATTCTCTCGAGCACTGAGTTGATGGTCCGCGGATCGTTGTCGAAGCCACCGTGAGACTCTGATGTGCTGGGTGCGCTGTTCCCGCCGGCCCTGCCAGAGGACTCGATGATGTCGCCGATCGTCGATTTCCGGAGACCTGGCGCCGACTTCAGGAAGTGACTCATGCCGAGCAGTGGCGTTTGTCGTCTGTCCTCAAACGAGTTGGACACGAGCCACAGGAGTGACTTGCCGTACGGGCCGCAGGTGTCGTCGAGCTCCTGCTTCTCGGTGAGGACGTACATCGTCGGCTTGGGGCACCCGCCGGACCTGATCGTGGGACCGGCATATGTGTCGAACTCGTCGATGCGGATCGCGGGAGCCATGAACTGCACGGTCTTGAGTGGGATACCCAGCGAGCACAGCGCGTCGATCGCATGCGTGAACAGGATGCTTCCGGCGCTGTGAGCAACCACGTGGAGTTCCCACGTCCGTCGTTCCTGGACGGAGAGTCTGCCGAGGGCCTCGGCGGCATATTCCTTCATGAGCTGGATCGCGCCAAGGCCTTGGCGGTGGTCCGAAGCGCGCCAGGCATTCTCCTTCATCTCCGACCATATCGGCCTGCCGATCGGGCTGGCCGTGAGTTCGAGCGCCATGTCCTTGGCATCGGCGAGTCCGTCGAACAGCGCGCCGCCAGCGCGGCGGTCTGCATCTGTGAACAGGTCTCCGATGATGTCGGCGATCGTCTCAAGCGGGCCGGTCTCCCACATCAAGTGCAGGGGGTAGATCCCGTTGTCTAGGCACTTGTCGCGAAGCGCGACGACCCTCCTCGCGGCGTCGGCTTCGCTGTTCAGGCCACCGTGGAGGTAGAGCATCACACGCTTCTTGTCCCACTTCCGCCTCTTGGCCTCCCGAGGGATCGTGTCGTTGAAAAGGCGCAGGAGGTCCTTCTCGCATGTCCAGTAGTCGCCCGTCTGCGAGAGCTCCCCGTTGTTTCCTACGTCGACGACGAAGGGGCGGATCTCGGCGAGCGGGATCTCCGAACTCGCCCGGTAGCGTCCGCTGGTGGTGTCGGCGATCTTCGCCTTGCAGGACCACAGGTCCACACTGAGGGGCACACCGAGCTGCGCGACCCACACGTCCGTTGCGTGCAGCAGGAAGTCCTCGTACGGCAGCAAAGCGAATCCCTTGTCACCCCACTTCGGACCCCACGAGTTCTGGATGATGAACCCTTCGCGTGTGTAGCCGACGAGTGCGACCGCATGCCCGGCATCGGCCCGCGCCGTACGAGGGATCACGGGAAAGCTCCAGTTCTTGTCGCCGTCGCTCGCCTTGACCCGCGTTCGCGAGAGGTTCGGGTCGTCCCAACCGGAATGGACCATGATCGTGCAGTACACGATGCCGACCTCGTCGAGTGCGGCATGCACGTGCCGGACTTCCTTGAAGTTGACCCGGTAGTAGGCGCCCGCGGGTGTCTCGAGTGCGGCCTTCGCGATCGAGGCGTCAAGATGCTCACGCCCGAACAGGTCGTCATTCCACAGCTCGCGCGGGCAGACGCCGTGGCGAACCCAGCCCTTCATGGCTCCACGAGCCGACGAGCCCTCGTACTTCTCACCCGGCCACTGGTCGTAGCAGCGAGCCATCTCGTAGAGCATCCGCGGGCTGGACTCCCGCCCGATGCCGCGTTGACGGAGCAAGTAGTTGATAACTGCCGAAAGCGCGAAGCCGGTACACGCTCCTTCGCGGCCTTGGTCAAGGATTTGCGGTACGTCGCCGCAGTTCACAAGCATGTCGGGAAGTGAGGCGAGAGTAGGTTGGTACAGCCAGTCGCGCTCGTCGATACGGTCCGGGAACGCATCGAGTGTGCCTCGTCTCGATTCGAGTCCCGAGGTCTTTCGGGACGTACCTGAAGTGGTTGTCATGAAAGGGTCCCTCCTCTGCAGTCCAGTCGAGACGGGCGGTTCCTCACACCTCGATCGTGAGCCAGCCTTGTCGGTCGGGGGCAGGGTAGGTGGCCGAGTAGCCGAACTCGGCCTTCCACCCTGGATCGTCCCAGCACGCTGTTTCGGTCGAGCGATAGTTGAAGAGGAGCTGGGCGTCCCGGCGTCGAGTGATGATGCGGGCGATGCATGCGGGATCGGGGTGATGGTGGCCGCCGCCGTTGGTCGACACCGCGAAACGGTCACAGCCCATGAACTCGAGCAGGTCGACCGACGTGTTACCGTCGCTGCCGTGGTGCGGAAGCTTCACGAGATCGATGGGTACTCCCGCGGAGCCTCCAGACGCTTGCGACGCCTCAAGCGAGGTCAAGAGCGTATCCGCGAACGCATCTCCGCCGAGAAGCACTCGCTTGCCACCGTACTCGGCGAGCAAAGCGATGCTGCTCTGATTGGTCGCGGAACCATCGCCGTCGAAGACGCTCGGATCTGCGAGCTTCCGGATGTCGTCCGGGCCAGCCGGAGGAACGAACGGTCTCGCGGCCGTCACAGGTCGTGACAGCGTGCCTCTTTCGAGTCCTGCAGCGGTGCTGATCGCCTTCCAGTCGTGTTCGAGTCGCTTGAGCGCGGGCTTATCCGGAGACAGGACCGTCAACTTGAGCCCGCCTTCGAGGGTGACCGGCGGTTGCCACGCTGCAACAGCACCGCGCCCGAACTGCGTGTTCCACGGAAGCCCGCGAAGCCCTCCCAGAAGGCGATTTCCTTCGGGTATGCCGCGCGCCAGCCCCGGAGGACCGGGTGGCGGAGGCGGAGTCTTCTTGAGTTGGTCAGGCCCATTGAACCATACCTCGGTGGTATCGGGGACCGACGGCAGGAATGCCAAGACGCCCTCGATGTGGTCGTTGTCGATATGCGTGACGACGATCAGATCGAAGTCCTGCTCACCGGGCGGCAAGCCGGCAACGTAGTCGGAGATGGCCGTTCGGGTCTCTTTGCGGCCACCATCGATGAGTACGCGGTGCGGGTGGTCCTTGCGACCGTACTCAAGGACGATGCAGTCGCCCTCCAACGCAGGCAGCAAGAGCATCTTGAACATGTCAACCTCCCCGGCCACAGAGTAAGCCCGGGCCGAACGTCGCTCAAGTCGCCTTCCTCGGCCGCGATGCCGGAGCCCAGGGACCGCCCGCTACTGCGCGTTGTCGGCGTAGCGCAGCTGCGCGATGGTCGCGGCGATGCCCGCCACGAACGTGAGCGCCAGCACGACGTAGCTGCCCGCAGGCAGCGTCTGCGGCTTCCCGACCATGCCGATCATCGACGGCACTATCGACCAGGGGAACCAGTCGGCCCATCCCGTCTTCCCGAACAGGTTGCCCAAGCCCATCATCGCGATCGCGAACCCCAGCGGGGGCATGTAGCCCCGCCCCGCCGCGGTGATCCAAGCGATGACCGGTACGAGCAGGTAGGAGATCCCCGCCGCGAGCAGCGCGTCCCGGACAGCGCCGATCGCCAGCCCCGCCGAGAAGCCCGGCAGCCCCAATGCCAGACCGATGACTAGCGCCTCGGCGAGTACCGCCACGGTGAGCGCCGCCCACCATACCGCTGCGACCACGAGCTTCGCCAGCACGAACCAGTGTCGCCCGACGGGCAGCGCGAGCATGTTCTTCGCGGTGCCCTCGGTGTATTCGCGGCCGAAGACGTAGGCGACGATGAACGACAGCAGAAGCATCCCGCCGACGCCGACCACCAGCGTGAGCATCGAGGCATACGCGGGCCAGGTGGCTTCGAGGCCCGAGAGGTTCGCCTTCGCGCCGAGCAGACCAAGCTGAGCAGCCCGGCCTGGTTCGCGCACGATCCACATGAACAGGGCGATGCCGAGCGGCGCCATCGAGAGCCCGCCGAGCGTGCCCCACGTGACCTTGCAGCGGCGCAGCTTCAGGAACTCGGTGGCGAGGACGGCGGAGAACATCAGGCGGCCGCCCTCTCGAGCGCGGCCCGGCGCGCGATCGGGATCGAGAGCCCGAACAGCGTCGCGAGCACGGCCTGGATGGCGAGCGTCGGGGCGAGCTGAGCCCACGGCATCGCGCCGGCAAGCCCGAGAGCGACGTTGCCGGCGGCGAGCGCCAGGATCACGACCAGCGTTATCGAGAGCACGGCCCGGCGCTCGCGGGTGCGCAGGTGCGCCCAGATGAGGACCGCGCTGAAGCCGAGCATCAGCATCGCCGCGATGACGGCAGGCTGCCCGGCCGCGCCCGGCTCGCGCAGCCCGGCGAAGCCGAGCACGCGCGTCGACGTCGGCAGCAGCAGCTGCACCGCGGCCAGCGCGTCGACGATCGCGCCGATCCAGTACGTCGCGCGCACGAAGTCCAGGTTCACGACGCTCCTCCCGTCAGTCGCAGGAAGTAGGTCTCGAGGTCTTCCTGCGAGGGCGTCAGGCGCGTGAGCTCGAGCCCCGCGCCCACGAGCACGGCAGCGATCCCGGCCGAGCGCTCCTCGGCGTCGAAGACCCGCAGGGCGTCGCCGTCGCGCTCTACGTGCGCGAAACCCGCCTCGCGCAGGAGCGCCTCGGCGCGTTCGGGGTCGCTAACGCCGACGTCCACGTAGGCCCGCGCTTTCGCGTGCAGCTCCTCGCGGTCGAGCTCCTCGAGCAGCCGGCCCTCGTGGATGATGCCGATGCGGTCGGCGAGGTGCGCGACCTCGGCGAGGATGTGGCTCGACATGAAGACGGTGACGCCGCGCTCGTCGGCGAGCGCGCGCAACAGCTCGCGGACCTCGACGATACCGGCGGGGTCGAGCGCGTTGGCGGGCTCGTCGAGCACGAGCACCTCGGGCGCGTGCAGTAGAGCGCGAGCGAGCGAGAGGCGCTGCTTGTTGCCGAGCGAGAGCTGCCCGGCGCGGCGGTCCGCGCAGGAGCCGAGCGCGAGGCGCTCGATCGACTCTGCGACGGCGGCGCGCGGCGCGCCCGTGAGGCGGCGCTGGATCTCGAGGTTCTCGCGCACGGTGAGGTTGGGGTAGGCGGTCGCGGTCTCGACGAGGTAGCCCACACTCGCGAGCCAACGCTGATCGCCTTCGCGCACGCGCCGCCCGAGCACGCTCACCTCGCCGCCGCTCGGCCGGATCAGTCCGAGCAGCATGCGGATGGTCGTGGTCTTCCCGGCACCGTTCCTGCCGAGGAAGCCGTAGACCTCGCCGCGCCGGACGTCGAGCTCGAGGCCGTCGACGGCGAGCACGTCGCGGTAGCGCTTCGTGAGCGCGCGGGTGGCGATGACGGTGTCTGGGGTCATGTCAGCCTGTCACCACGCCTGTGGCCCACTTGACCAGCCGCGTCGCATGCTCGACGAGCTGTCGAGCCTCGACCTCCGTGAGCAACCGCTCGTCATAGGCGACCTGATTCTTCATCTTGAGCAGGCCGGCCAGTTGTCGTTGCTGGATGGCGGTGAACTCCGGGACCCGGGACTCCAGCAAGCTGATAGCAACCCCGTGGTCCTGAGAGACGCTTCGGAGGCCGGCGGTCGCGATCAACGCGGCATCTGCTGCCGCGATGCCAGCATGTATCGCTTCAAGTCCCGCGGCGTTCCATCTGTGGTCACCCAGAGCCGTCTGTGCCGACTCCGAGAACTCGACGCCCTTCGTCAGCGACTGCGCCGCGTGGCTCCTTCGCACTTCCCGCGTCTCGTCTCTACTCATCGTCCGCCCATTCCCACGGGCCGCGCCCCGAGACGACGACCGCGTCACGTCTCAGTGATTCGAGGAACGCCGGCGCAGTGCGCCACAGGGCATCGGCTTCTCGTGCTTCGTAAGTGATCGCCGAGAGGTTCGCGCCATACCTGGCGCGGAATTCCTGCGCGTACGAGAGGAGTCTGCGATCGAGATCCTTCTTGCTGCCGACGTCGGCGGTCACGAGTACGACGTCCACGTCGCTCCCGGTCTCCTGTTCCCCCCGAGCGTAGCTGCCGAACAGCACGATCGACGGCGAGGAGTCCTCGAATGCCGCTCGAAGGTCCGATTCGAGGTGATCCGGCATCTGCTGTTCGGCTGCGAACAGCGGCTCTATCAGCCGCTCGACGTAGATGTTCCGACGTTCCAGCTGGTGGACGTTCGCCCTGCCGGCCGGACTGCTGCGAACGATCCCCCCGGCTGCAAGATCCTCGAGCACCGATGCCACGGCGGGGCGCGTCAGGCGGGCGTGAGCCGCGATCTGCGAGGTGTTGAGGGGTATGGTCACGCCGACCAGGACGCGCAAGACAGCCACACGGCTTCGCGAGCCCAGGATGGATTCGATGCTGTGGGTCGGTTTCATGTATCGAAAGTAGACCTGTCAATATTGAAAGTCAATCAGCCAATATCGGGCGATGTGCTTGCTATCCTGCTGTGCGGCGATTCACCGAGGATCCTTCATCTCCCTAGCGACAGCGATGATCCGATCGCGGTAGTACGCTCGACGGCCGACGTCCGTCTTCTCTTTGGCCGAATGGGCTCCTGTCTTCCGGAATCGAGCGACTCGGTACGTCTGGTCACTCTCGTGGCGCATGTAGACTCGCCCGCCGTCGACCTTCAGCTTTCCCGAAACCAGGTGCTCCCGTATCTCGTCATCTCTGGAGACATAGGGGTGTCTCGGACGGGTCGTCCGGTAGGCAGCGCGTGACTCGGCTGCGACCACCGAGCGGCCAGCCTCGTGCGGGACGAGCGCGATCATCAGGCTGCAATCAAGGGCTACCGACACATCGATCAGTGTCCGTACGGTGAAATTGTTGGCGCCGCGCAGGAGGTTCGTGATCCGCGCAGGAGAGACGCCGAGAAGATTCGCCAGTTCCGTCCGGTTCAGGCCCAGCTCTAGCATCCGGTCCACGATGGCTTCAGTGACGCTGTCGATCACCTGCTCGGCCCGATAGTCGGCGGTGTCTCGCAGGCCAGCCATTCGCCGCCCGAGTCCCTCGTGGCCGTGCTCTTCGCCGCTCATGATCCGGCTCCTTCGTATTCGTCGTGCACCCTCTGCACCTCTGCGATCGCGCGCTGGAGCGCCGCTATCTTCGGCTTGCGCAGCGCGAGTACGATCACCCACCCGATGTTCGCGCCGAACGCGAGATAGCGCACAGCGACGGCTCGATGGATCTTGAACTCATGTACGTCTCCTCGCAGATGACGGAACTTCTCAACGTTGTGCGGAGGGCCTGCCAGCTCGGTTCGGTCGAAGAGCTGCACAGTCGCCGTCAAGGTCCGGTCATCCAGTTCCGCGAGAAACGTCTCGATCGCACAGTCGCCCCGATCTCGTCGCAGAAACCAGATCTTGTTGGGCGACTGCCGGTCGCTGTACGGCGCCAAGTCCATATGTCCCGAACCATCCCCTAGGTATTCGCAGAGTAAACCTAAAAGTGAATGGCGGTCAATGGCGGCATTGCTGCAGAGGCCTTCGCACCAGCCTTTGTCAAACCCACCTGGTATCCTCGTAGGAGGTTCTCTAGGTCGGGGGGGAGCGCGTGCGCGAACCGGTCGAGGCGTACTTCAGCGAGTTGCGGGATATCCGCGCGATGGGCGGCGCCGTCGCCGAGGTCTCGTACTACCCGGCGATCAGCAACCTGCTGAACGAGATCGGCAAGAAGCTCAAGCCCAAGGTCCGCGCGTTCATGCAGCTGCGCAACACCGGCGCCGGCAATCCGGACGGCGGGCTGTTCACCGCGACGCAGTGGAAGCTCGTCGAGGGTAGCGCCGATCCGCTGGCCGGTCAGCTTCCCGCGCGTGGCGCGATCGAGGTCAAAGGCACCGGCGACGACGTGTTCGCCATCGCCGCCTCCGAGCAGGTCGTCCGCTACGTCGAGCGATACGGTCTCGTGCTCGTCACCAACCTGCGCGACTTCGTTCTGGTGGGCAGGGCCCCCGGCGGAGGCACGCGCACACTCGAGTCCTGCCAGCTTGCAGAAACAGAGGCAGGATTCTGGGCGAGGGTCGAGGAACCGCGCAAGTTCGCGACGGCCGCGGGCGAGGGCCTCACCGAGTTCCTCACCCGCGTGATGCTGCACAACGCGCCGCTGTCCGACCCAAAGGATGTCGCGTGGTTCCTCGCGAGTTACGCACGCACCGCGCGTCTGCGCCTGGAGCAGAAACACGACCTGCCCGCGCTCGACGCGCTCCGCGCCCAGCTGGAAGACGCGCTAGGCTTGAAGTTCGAGGGCGAGAAGGGCGACCACTTCTTCCGCTCGACGCTCGTGCAGACGCTGTTCTACGGCATGTTCGCGAGCTGGGTGCTCTGGGCGCGCGACCGCGACCACACTATCGAGATCCCGTGGGACCAGCGATTCCAGTGGGAGACAGCCACCGCCACCTTGCACGTGCCGATGGTCTACGAGCTCTTCCGCCAGTTCGCCGACGTGCGCCAGCTCGGTGCGCTAGGCATCGCAGAGGTGCTCGAATGGGCCGAGGTGGTCCTGTGGCGCGTCGACCGCGCCGAGTTCTTCCGGCGATTCCGCGAAGACCACGCGGTGCAGTACTTCTACGAGCCGTTCCTCGAGGCGTTCGACCCGCAGCTGCGCAAGGAGCTCGGCGTCTGGTACACGCCCGACGAGGTCGTCAAGTACATGGTTGCTCGCGTGGACTGGGCGCTGCGTGAGGAGCTGGGCATCGCCGACGGTCTGGCCGACCCCAACGTGGTCGTGCTCGATCCGTGCTGCGGCACCGGCGCTTATCTGGTGGAAGTGCTGCGCAAGATCGACGAGACGCTGCAGGCGAAGGGTGCGGATGCTCTCACCCGCCAGGACGTGAAGCGCGCCGCGATGGAGCGCGTCATCGGCTTCGAGATCATGCCGGCGCCGTTCGTGGTGGCGCACCTACCTGGGTTCCGCAGCTAACTCCCGCGAATAGTCCGCGTTTGATGGGTCTAAGCTGCGAAGACGAGCGATCATGCGCAGAAACGGCGTGTATCTAGGCGTCCGTATTCCCGCTGGTCAGAAGCTTG